>Ga0306922_10000900_pt1 | contig 25776 bp, 21 predicted proteins | sample sta12Cox44000082_FD_203758 | JGI IMG/M metagenome (GOLD analysis project Ga0306922, IMG submission 203758) | Lab enrichment of tropical soil microbial communities from Luquillo Experimental Forest, Puerto Rico - statoxic.12C.oxic.44.000.082 (v2)... | ecosystem: Environmental > Terrestrial >... | reverse complement strand
CGGGGGGGCGAGCGGGGCCGGGATCACCCGGGCCAGGGCATCCGCGAGCGCCGCCGGCGAGGTCAGCGGCGGATCCGCTGCCCGGCCGTCCTGGAACAGCACCTGGCAGGTGATCTCATCAACCGCGGCCGGGATTCCCGCCAGTACCTGCCGGGGGCTGCACGGCCGCCCGTCGGCCGTCAGCGGCGCTGGTGGCAGGCCGCGCCAGTCACCGGCCGGCCAGCACCCGGTCAGCGCGGCGTAGAGCAGCCTGCCGAGGCCCTGGGCGTCGGCCAGGGCCGGATCCTCGGCGACAGTCCCGGACAGGGCGGCGTCGATGCCCAGGCCGACCACCTTCACTCCGCCGCCCTGGGTCCAGCGCAGCGAGTCCGGAGTCAGGCACAGGTGGGCGATCCCGGCGGCGTGCGCGGACGCGAGCGCCTCGGCGCCCTCGGCGATGATCTCCGCGCTCTCCCCGGGCGGCAGTGCCCCGCCGGCCACCATGTCGTGCAGCGAATCCCCGGCCACCCACTCCATCACCACGTAGGCCTGGTCCCAGTTCTCCTCCACGTCGAAGACCTGTGCCAGCCGGGCATCGGTCAGCCTGCTCGCCGCCCGGGCCGCGGTGACCACCTCGTGGATCCGGGGGAACCCAGCAGCGAAAGTCAGCACCGTCACCGCCCGTGCCAGCGTCTCGTCGATCGCCTTCCAGGCCGACCAGCCACCGCTCGCGCTGATGCGGTCTTCGAGCCGGTAACGCCCGCCGAGGCGGGTTCCCGGTTCTGAGGTGAACGTGCTCATGTGGTCTGCCGTCAAGAGGGTGCCGGCCCTTGACACTCCCTTCTGAGCCCCCGGTCAGAGACACGGTAAAAGCACCGGTGCCGACACCATGGTAGGCCGAGCGGCCTTGCCTGCTGCGGTATGTGTGCGACTGTCAGCGCAACCGTTACCCATGAGTGACACCGGCTGCACGACGATAGCGGGGTTTCGGCTGCCAGGTAACTGGCAGGCTAACGGCGCAGCCGGCCGCGCAGGCCGTCAGTCAGCTCGCTGACCTCGGTGATTGCCAGTGCCCGGGCGAAGAGCAGGTACAGCAGCAGAGCGCCGCTGCCGCCCACGACCACGGTCGCGATCCCGAACGCGGGCCCGGGCGGGAGCAGGACACCGATCATGAACGAGGTGGCCAGCGCGAAGATCACGCCGGGGATGGCGGCCAGGTTCATCAGGATCAGGCTGCGGGCGATCCGCCGCCCGTCCAGGCCGTGCAGCCGCCTGCTGAGGATGAACCAGGAGATGACCGTGCCGACCAGGTTGGCCAGCCCGAAGGCGGCCGCGACGCCTTCCACCACATGCCCGTGCGGGAGCGCGGTCAGTGCCAGCAGGCAGACCGCGATGTTGGTGATCATCACCGCCACGCCGATGAACATCGGCGTCCGGCTGTCGTGCATCGCGTAGAACACCCGCAGCATGAGCTGGAACATCATGTACGGCACCAGCCCGAGCGAGAAGATGCCGAACACCGTGCCGACGTAGCTGGCCTCGGCGGTGGACATGCTGCCGTAGCCGAACAGCGCCTGCGCGAACGGTGCGCCCAGTACGAAGAACACCAGCGCGGCCGGGACAACGATCACCGACGACAGCCGGATTCCGCCCGAGAAGTCGCTCTTGACGAGCGAATACCGTTTCTCGGAGGCGTGCGCGCTCATCCGCGGCAGCAGCGCGGTGATCACCGAGATGCCGACAATGGCATAGGGCATCTGGAACAACTGCCAGGCGTAGGTGTACGTGGAGACGCCGTCGTAGGTGGAGTGAACCGAGGCCTTGTTAGCCACGTTCTGCACCACCAGGAAGGCCACCTGGGTGGTGGCGATGTAGCCGAGCAGCGGGCCGGCCATCCGCAGGATCTCGCTCACCTCTGCGCGCCGGAAATCGAACCGCGGGTGCCAGCGGAAGCCCACCCGGCGCAGGAACGGGATCAGGGCGGCGGTCTGCGCGATGATGCCCAGCGTGGTGCCGAACCCGAGCAGCTGCACCTGGCCGGCCGAGATGGTGGACGCGGTGGTGCCGATCCCGCCGGTGACGATGAACAGCGTGAGCACCGCAATGACCACAAGGTTGTTGATCACGGGCGTCCACATGGGGGCCGCAAAATGGCCCCGGGCGTTGAGCACCGCCCCGGCCAGCGAGCTCATCCCGTAGAAGAAGATCTGCGGGATGAAGAAGTAGGCGAAGATCACCATCAGGTCCCGCTCCGGCCCGGTGATCGCATGGGCGTACAGGCTGACCAGCAGGCTGGCGGCCAGCGTCGCCACCACCGTCACCACCAGCAGGGCCACCGTGGCCAGGGTGAACAGCCGCTGGTCGTACGCCTCGCCCCGGTCGGCATCGCGCTTGGCCGCATTCACCAGCAGCGGCACCACGATGCTGGTAAGGATGCCGCCCAGCATCAGGTCATAGACGGTGTTCGGCAGCGTGTTGGCGTTGTTGTAGGCGTTGGCGACCGTGCCCACCCCGAGCGCGTAGGCCAGCATCAAGGTGCGCAGGAACCCGGTGCCGCGCGAGGCGATCGTGCCCAGCGCCATGATCCCGCTGGACCTGACCACACTCGGGCCCTCGGCCGGGTCGGTCCGCGGTGCGCCGCCGCCGGTCCCGCCGGTTGCCGGCAGGCCTGCCTCCGGCCAGCCGGCCTCCGGCGGCAGGCCAGCTTCCGGCAGGCTCATGCTGTCCCAGGCTCCCGGGGGCGGGCCAGCCGCCTCAGCGGAACTCCGCCCGGCCGGGGATGCTGGCGTGCTCATCGGGCTCCTTCAATCCGGGTGGATGCCCCCGCTCAGATCCGACGCTATCGGCTCCTGCGCCAGCCGAGGCGAGATCGGGCCCGGTTGGGTCCCCTGCCGCCGGTTCTGCCAGCTCGCCGGGTTCCTCGCCGTCGCCCACCCGGACCCGCCCGCTGCGGACCGCGCGAGCGGTCGCCGTGAGCACGAACACGCCCAGCGCGATGCCAATGATGACGATGGCCATGGTGCCGAAATTGGTCGCCTCTACGGTCAGCCGGGCGGTGCTGTAGGGCAGCGGCTTGCCGTCCGGCGACGTCAGCCAGAGGTTCAGCGTGGAGGAGCCGGCCTCGGCCGCTTTGACCGGGATTTTAATGGTGGTCACGCCGCCGGGGGCCACCTCGACCATGCTGTTGTATTTCCCGATCGTCACCTGGTCGCCAGCAGCCGCGCTCGCCCACAGCCGGACCCGGATTGCCCGCGAGAGCCGGTTGCTGACCGATACCGCCACCGGGCCGGATTTTCCGCCCAGCGTGACCCGCCCCTGGTCCACCAGGGTGACCTGCTGGAGCTGTGCGTTGACGTAGGCGTTCACCCGGTGCAGCAGTTGCTCGGCCTGACGGCGGCCGGGCCGGCCGCCACGCCACGCCGCCGACTCGATGGCCGCCGTCGCCGTGCTCAGGTACCGGCGCCCGGGGTTTGTCAGGATGCTGTCCAGCAGCCTGATCTGGCCGTCCAGCCGCCGGACCTGGCGGAGCAGCGAGGCGCTCAGCTCATCATGGCTGACCTGGTGCGGCGGCGGCCCCTTCCGGCTCAGGCCGGCGGCTGGCCCGGTGGCGATCAGCCCAGCCAGCGTGGACGGGCGCAGCCACGGCGTCTGCGTGGTAGCCGTGAGCAGGTCGCTGGCTAGGGTGGCGCCCGGATCCCACCGCCGGGGCGGGGTGACAACGACCGCCCGGGGGACGGATGGTGCCTCGCCCGCGATCAGGGCCGTCTCGGCGAGGAACCACTGGCTGCGGGCAAACGCCGCTCCTGGCCCGGTGGGCACGGCGGCGGGGACACCTAGCGCGCTGCCGGCGGTGGCGCCGGGCAGGCTGGCGTCCGGCAGGGCCAGGATGTGCGTCAGCCCATTGTCGGCCAGCAGCACGTGCAGTTCGGTGCCCAGGCCGTCCAGGGTGGTGGCGACCGCGGTTGGTGTGTACGCAGTGGTGGGCCGCATCATGTCACTGCTCAGGATCACGGTCCCGACGCCGCTGGCGGCCAGCCCTTCCAGCACCCCGTAATCGGCCAGGCCATCGGCCGGCCAGGCGATCATGCCCGGCGTGTCCTTCCCGCCGCCGGCCGCGGTCCGCTGCGCCTGCCCGAGCACCGTCTTCGCTGCCACCTGGCCGTCACTGATCGTGGCGGGCAGGTCGCCGTCGGGCCCGTCGTGGGCCAGCGCCGCCACGTCTGCATCGGCATAGGGGGTGACGAAGAAGTCCTGCTGGCTGGTCACTGACCGGACCGACCGCAGCCAGGCCTGGGCACCGGGACTGGCCGGGTGGCCGGCCGCGTGCGCGCAGGTCGCGGTGCCGCCCACCCGGTAGGGCGTAGTCATCGTCTTCACGTCGGCGAGCAGCGCCGGGTCTATCGCCCAGGTGAGCTGTGCGCTCTGGCCGAGCGGGGACATCCCGGCCGCCACCAGCTGGCTCAGCCGCCCGCCGCTGGCCAGGCTGCGGGCCAGCGAGTTGGTCAGCAGCGCCGGGCAGGCCGCCCGGTGCGGGACGTCGATCAGCGGCCAGACCCAGGAGATGGCCAGCGGTTTGACCGTCCGGTGGGCCCGCTTCCCCGGCCAGAACGGCAGGAACGTGCGGAACGTGGCCAGCGGGGACAAGCCCTGGCTGAGCTCCGCTGCCAGCGGATACACCCCGAACATCGTCATGCCCACGTCCCTGACCCGCAGCGTCAGCGTCCACCGCTCGGTGCTGTGCCCGGCCACCGATGCGATCTGCGGTACCGGGCCGGTGGGTGTGTCCAGCCCGGTCGGTCCTGGCGTGGTCAGGTAGCCCGCCATGGCCGACCGGGTGGCCAGCCGGACCGGGGAGGACCAGAGCTGGATCTGCAGCCCGGTCAGTGGGGTGGCGGCTGAGTTGGTGACAGTGCCGGCGACTGTCACCGTCCCCCTGGGGGCGGCGACGGCTGGGTTCAGCGAGGTGATCGCGATGGTCGCCCTGGCTGACGGCGCCTCCCGGCGGGCCGCTGTGCCGGCCGCTGCCAGCGCCGGGGCGGCCGCCGCCAGCACCCAGCCCACGGCCAGTGCGGACGCCAGCAGCCGGACGCCCGCCCGGCGCCACACCGGGCGCGCGGAACCGGGGCAGTGCTGACGCGGCATACTGAAATGCTATTGCTGCCGGCCGGGTGGCTGTCCCGCGATGGCTGCCGGGCAGGCCGGCTTTCCCGAGTGCACGCCTACCCCCTACCCTCGATGCCCGTGCCGGACTCCCATGATCTGACCCCCGCACAGCGCCGGGCCGCAGCGGCCGTGCTGCGCCAGGCGTTCGCGCCGGTCGCCGGTCTCGGTGATCTGTTCGCCCGGCACGGTCATCAGCTGGCGGTGGTCGGCGGCACCGTCAGGGATGTCCTGCTGGGCCGCAGCCAGCGCGCCGATCTGGACCTGGCCACCGACGCCCGGCCGGAACAGGTGCTGCAGCTTGTGGCCGGCTGGGCCGACAAGGTGTGGGAGACCGGCATCTCGTTCGGCACCGTGGGGATCCGTAAGGGCGGCACCACCTGCGAAATCACCACCTACCGGAGCGAGCGGTACCAGCCTGGCTCGCGCAAGCCAGCGGTTGCTTACGGGACATCGCTGACCGGGGACCTGTCCCGGCGCGACTTCACCGTCAACGCGATGGCGGCCCGCCTGCCCGGATTCGAGCTCGTCGACCCGTTCGGCGGCGTGGCCGACCTGGCGGGCAAGCTGCTCCGCACGCCGGGCGCCGCGGCCGACTCGTTCAGCGACGACCCGCTGCGGATGCTGCGCGCCGCCCGGTTCTCCGCTCAGCTGGGCTTCACTGTCGCACCAGAGGCGCGGGCAGCGATGACGGCGCTGGCCGGCCAGCTGGCCATGGTGTCGGCCGAACGGATCAAGGATGAGCTCATCAAGCTGATGCTGGCACCGGGGCCGGATGGCCCAGTGCGGGGGATCACCCTGCTGGTGGACACCGGCGTGGCGGATCAGGTGCTGCCGGAGGTGCCCAGCCTGCGGCTGGAGGCTGACGAGCATTTCCGGCACAAAGACGTCTACCAGCATTCGCTGACCGTGCTGGCGCAGGCCATCGAACTGGAGCCCCGCTACGGCCTGGAGCCCGACCTGGTGGTGCGGCTGGCCGCGCTGCTGCACGATATCGGCAAGCCGAAGACGCGGCGGCGGTTGCCGGACGGGCGGGTGGCCTTCCATCATCACGAAACGGCCGGGCGGGCGATAGTCCGGGCCCGGCTCGGGAAGCTGCGCTTCCCGGCGGCTGTGGTCAACGACGTGGCCACGCTGGTAGGCCTGCACCTGCGCTTCCACGGCTATAACGAGGGGGGCTGGACCGACGCCGCGGTGCGGCGGTACGTCCGGGACGCCGGGCCGCTGCTCACCCGGCTGCACGTGCTCACCCGGGCCGACTGCACCACCCGCAACAAGCAGAAGGCGCAACGTCTGGCGCGTGCCTACGACAACCTGGAACGGCGTATCGCCGAACTGGCCGAGCAGGAGGAACTCGGCAAGATCCGGCCTGACCTGAACGGCGACCAGATCATGGACATCCTCGGGCTGCCGCCGGGCCCGGTGATCGGCCGGGCCCGGCAGCACCTGCTGGAGCTGCGGCTGGACCAGGGGCCGCTGGGCACCGAGCGGGCCATTCAGGAACTGCGGCGCTGGGCGGTGGAGGAGGGGCTGGCCGGGCCGGAGGACGGCGGTGCGTCCGGATCTGGGCCGGCCCGGAGCTCCTGACGGTTGGCGAGCGCATAACCCGCTGCGGCCAGCAGGTAACCGGCCGCTGCCACCGCGATCAGCAGATAGGACTTCCCGTCCGTCGGGATGATCTGCGCGGCCACCGCCGCGCCGATCACGAAGGGGACGTTGAACAGCAGGTCGTACAGGGCGAACACGCGGCCACGGAAGTCGTCGCCCATCCGCTGCTGGATGATCGTCGTCGAGCAGATCGCCACCCCCTGCGCCACCAGGCCCAGTGCCAGCGAGATGGCCAGGAACGGCAGCTGGGCGAAGGCAGGGCCCAGCACGGCGGTGGTCACGCCGCCGAGCGTGAGCATCAGTGCGATCCAGGCCACCTTGGACAGCCGGCGGGTGACGACCGGGGTGACGCCCGCGGCCGCGGCATAGCCGACCGCCGCGGCGGCCACCACTAGTGTGAAGTGTGCCAGCGACGCGTTGGCGCCGGACGCCCGGTAGAAGTAGTTCCGGTAGAGCAGGATCGAGGTCAGCAGCAGGATGCCGTACATCAGCCGGTGACTTGCGGTCGCGCCCAGCGCGCTGGCCACCGCACGCCGCTGCCAGACATGCTGGGCACCGCTGACCAGCCCCTTGCCGACGACGGCAAGCTCGGTCAGCACGCCGCGCCGCTGCTCACCCGCGGCCAGCGGCGGCGGGCCGAGCAGGTCGCGGTGCATGGTGGCCGCCACCGCCCCGGCGATCAGGTAGCCAACGCCGCACACCAGCAGCGTGACCGCCGATCCGGCACGGCCGCCGCCGGTGGCGAAGTGGATGGCGATGCCGGCGAACCCGCCGAGGAAAGACGCGATCGTGCCGGTGGTCGGCCCGACCGCGTTCGCCATCACCAGCTTGTCTGGTGCGACCACGTGCGGCAGCGCGGCGGACAGCGACGCCAGGAAGAACCGGTTGACCCCCAGCACCGCGAGCACGCTGACGTACAGCGGCGCGCCCAGCCCGCCGCCCATCACCAGCGCGGCGGTGCCCACCACGAAGACCGCCCGCAGCCAGGCTGACCAGACCAGAATCTGCCGCCGCGACCAGCGGTCGATGAAGACGCCGGCGAACGGCCCGATCAGTGAGTACGGCAGATACAGAACGGCGAATGCGGCCGCAGCGGCACCGGGGTTGGGGAACGTGGTGGCGTTGAAGAACACGTATGTGCCCAGCCCGGCGGTGAACATGCCGTCGCCCGCCTGGGACACCAGCCTGGTGGCGAACAGGCGGCGGAAGTTCCGCTCGGCCAGGACGGCACGCAGGTCAGAGATGAAGGTGGCCGCCTGCCGGGCTGGCGGGGCGCTCCCGGTGGTCATGAGCGGCGGCCGGCGCCGGCCGCGCGCAGGCTCGGGAGGGGCACGCCGTCAGCCTATCGGCCCAGCCCGCCGGCGTCGCCTGCCGTGCGGCCGCGGGCAGCTCCCCGGCCCGCGGGCACGGGCCGGGACGGGGTTACCGGAGCCGGCTCAGCGAGCTGTCTCGCCGCGAATGAATCTCTCTACCAAATCCCGGGCGACGTCGTCGGGATACTGCACCGGCGGCGACTTCATGAAGTAGGACGCGGCGGACAGGACCGGCCCGCCGATACCGCGGTCGAGGGCGATCTTGGCGGCGCGGACCGCGTCGATGATCACGCCGGCCGAGTTCGGGGAGTCCCAGACCTCCAGCTTGTACTCGAGGTTGAGCGGCACGTCGCCGAACGCGCGGCCCTCCAGCCGGACATACGCCCACTTCCGGTCATCCAGCCACGGCACGTGGTCGGACGGGCCGATGTGCACGGCCGCCTTCTCCATCTCGTGCGGGATCTGGGAGGTGACCGACTGGGTCTTGGAGATCTTCTTCGACTGCAGCCGCTTGCGCTCCAGCATGTTCATGAAGTCCATGTTGCCGCCGAAGTTGAGCTGGTAGGTGCGCAGCAGCTCCACTCCGCGGTCCTCGAACAGCTTGGCCAGCACGCGGTGCGTGATGGTGGCGCCGACCTGGGACTTGATGTCGTCACCGATGATCGGGATGCCCGCATCGGTGAACTTGCGCGCCCATTCCGGGTCGGAGGCGATGAAGACGGGCAGCGCGTTGACGAAGGCGACACCGGCGCTCAGTGCGCATTGTGCGTAGAACCGGTCCGCCTGCTCGGAGCCGACCGGCAGGTAGGACACCAGCACGTCGGCGCGGGCCTCGCGCAGCGCCGCGGCCACATCCACCGGTGCGTCGTCGGACTCGGTGATCATTTCCTGGTAGTACTCGCCCAGGCCGTCCAGGGTCGGCCCGCGCTGCACGGTGACGCCGGTCGGCGGCACGTCGCAGATCTTGATGGTGTTGTTCTCGCTGGCCCCGATCGCCTCGGCGAGGTCCCGGCCAACCTTCTTGGCGTCCACGTCAAAGGCGGCGACGAACTCCACGTCGCTCACGTGATAGGGACCGAACGTCACATGCATGAGGCCCGGCACGCGGCTCGCCGGGTCGGCGTCCCTGTAATACTCCACGCCCTGGACGAGGGAACTTGCGCAGTTGCCCACACCCACGATGGCTACCCGAACCGAACCCATGAGGATTGCTCCTTATATATTTTCCCGCCGCCTGCTGGCGGCGCTTGACCTCAGCCGGGAACTGGCCCGGCTGAGGTGCCGTTTCCCGCGTTGGTGCCGTTTCCCGCGTTCCGCGCGGGGGGCGATGGTGAAGCGGCTGACTCCCGCTCCGAGGCGATCAGCTCGTTCAGCCACCGGACTTCCCGCTCGACCGACTCCAGGCCGTGCCGGTGCAGTTCGAGCGTGTAGCTGTCGAGCCGCTCCCTGGTCCGTGCCATCGCGGCCCGGACGGCGTCGAGCCGTTCTTCCAGCCGGCTGCGGCGGCCCTCCAGGATCCGCAGCCGGATGTCGGCGCGGGTTTGCCCGAAGAACGCGAAATGCACGCCGAACCCGTCGTCTTCCCAGGCCGCGGGCCCCGCCTCGGCCAGCAGGTCCTGCAGCCGTTCCTTGCCGTCCGCCGTCAGCCGGTAAACGATCTTCGAGCGGCGGCCGGACCGCGGGCGCCCAGCCCCAGCCGGCCCCGCCGGGCCAGCGGGCTGGTCCTCGGCGATCAGCCCCTGCGCGAGCAGTTCCTTCAGGCACGGGTAGAGCGAGCCATACCCGAAGGCACGGAACGCACCGAGCAGCGCGTTCAGGCGCTTACGCAGCTCGTAGCCGTGCATCGGGGTCTCGTGCAGCAGGCCAAGGACAGCGAGTTCGAGCACCCGGCTGCGTTGTCCAGTCACCGCTGCCCGCACCTCCGAGCTTGTCCTGGCTCGCCGGGGCTCTATGATGCAGAGGCTGGCGAACCTTGTATGGCGAACCGATGTATCGGAGCGATACATCGCCAAGATATGTCGAAACGCGCCCGCGTGCAAACCGCCGGTCATCTGGCTGTCACCGGCCGCGGGCAGAGCCGGACCGGGCGCGCTCCCGTCGGCTAGCGGGCCGGATCCCCGCCCGCCGGGCCTCGGCGGCGGCGCGATTGCGTCGTACTCTGTCGGGATGGGACCAAGGCGGTCAGTGGTCGATTACGGGCTCGCCCGCCGGGCGACGCTCGAATCGGTGCTCGCTGGTCAGACCACGGTCGCCGACGTCTGCGACGCCCATCCGTACCTGCTCCGGGCGGCCAAGTTCCATGGCGAGGCCACCGAAACCGGCTGCCCGATCTGCCGGAAGGCCAAGCTGACCCACGTCACCTACGTTTACGGCGACGAGCTGGGCCGGTATGAGGGCCGGGTCAAGCAGCCACCGGAACTGGCAGAGATGGCCACGGAATATGGCGAGTTCCGGGTCTACGTGGTCGAGGTCTGCCAAAGTTGTGGGTGGAACCACCTCGCGTCGTCATACGTCCTCGGCACAGGTGAGCCGCGCAGCCAGCGTGGCCGCGCCCGCGCCAGCGAATGACCGCGCGGGGCGCTACTGCGTGCGTACAGCACCCGGGCCGGTGACCGGCCGGGCAAGGTGACGCGGAGTGCGGCGGAGTTCACGGTGCCAACCCGGTGCCCGGCACCGGGTACGGTGAACCTCTGCCGTCACCCCCGTCCCCCCGCCCGCGACTGTTTCACCCAACCAGCGAGGACGCGTGAGTAACCAAGACCCCAGTCCGTACCGGCTCGACCGGGATCCGGAGGGCGGCCGCCATGGCCGCGCCCGCGATTATCGTGACTGGCTGCCCGGCCGTGCTGGCCGCGGCGGGGCCGACGGTACCAAGTCCGGCGGCGATGGCTACCGCAATGGCGACAGCGGAGGGGTGGGGCGTCCGCAGAGCCGGTCAGCCCAGGCTGGGCGGTCCTCCCGTGGGCGTACCGACAGCTGGTTCTGGAACCGGCCGGCGGAGACCGGCTCCCGGCGGGCGTCCCGGGACCGCACGAATGGCCGGGGGGATGCTGCAGTGGCGGGTGTGCGCGGCACCTCCGCGTCCCGTGAGCGCTATGCCGCCGCCCGGGCGCGCTACGCGGCCCGGCTTGGCGCCGCGGCCGCTGCAGCTGCCGGGACCGCCGGCCGGCGCAGTAGCACGGCCTATCCCGGCACTGGCCGGAACGGCCATCCCGGGAACGGGCGCAACGGGAACGGATATGACGGCCCCGGGTATGGCGGCCCGACCGGCCCGGGCTCCGGCCGGACCGCCACCGGGTACCCGCCGGACCGCCGCCCGGACGGCCAGTTCGCGCCAGATCACCGCCGGAGCCCCGGCCGCAAGGGCACCGGCGACGGTGGGGGCCGCGACGGGCGGCCCCGCCGGAAGGGCGACTGGTGGCGGCACTGGACCTGGCGCAAGGCACTCGGGCTGGTCGCGGTCCTGTGCGGGCTGCTGGCCATGGCCGCCGCCTTCGGCGTCATGTACGTCTACCACAAGACACCGATCCCGGAGCCGCAGCAGGCCGCGTTCCAGGCGGCGTCTACCGTCTATTTCAGTGACGGCAAGACGCAGATTGGCCAGTTCGGCACCTATGACCGGCAGCTGCTGACCTACAACCAGGTCCCGGTGAAGCTGCGCGACGCGGTGGTCGCGGCCGAGGACAAGAACTTCTGGCACGAGGGCGGGATCTCCCCCACCGGCATCCTCCGGGCCGCCTACTACGACCTGACCAGCTCCGGCGGCAGCCTGCAGGGTGCCTCGACCATCACCCAGCAGCTGGTGCGGAATTACTACGACAACATCGGGACCTCCCAGACCATCTCACGGAAGATCAAGGAGATCTTCGTCGCGCAGAAACTGGCCGCCTCGAAGTCGAAGCAGTGGATCCTTCAGCAGTACCTCAACACCGTCTACTTCGGCGGTGGGGCCTATGGGGCCGGCGCCGCCGCCCAGGTTTACTTCGGGCTGGGCCCCTCCCAGCTCAACCAGATCAGCTACTCCCAGGCGGCGATGATCGCGGCCATGATCCAGAGCCCGGGCTACTACAGCCCCGACCCGAAGGACGGCGCCGCCTACGCCAGCCTGGTCTACCGCTGGAAGTACGTGCTCGGGGCCATGGCCGGGATGGGCACGATCTCCCCGCAGGCCGAGCGCCAGGCCCTGGCCGCCGGGTTCCCCAAGGTGGTCCAGGGGACCAGCAACTCCTGGGGCGGTTTCCGCGGCTACATCATGCAGGCAGTGCTCGGCGAGCTGAAAAACACCTACCACTTTTCCAAGCAGCAGATCTTCAACGGCGGGCTGCGCATCACCACCACGATCAACCTGAACCTGATGAACAGCCTGTACGCTACGGTGGCCGCCAACCGGGCGCGCATGCGGAAAGGCGCTCCGCCCACCCCGCCGTACCAGACGCAGGTGCCCTGCGGCGCAGCCGGCTGCCTGCCGAGCTACGTGCACATCGGGGCGGTGCTCGAGCAGCCGGGGACCGGCGCCATCCTGGCCATGTATGGCGGGAAGAACTACCACAAGACCCAGTGGGACGACGCGCTGCAGGCACGCAACCAGGTGGGCTCCTCGTTCAAGCCCTATGTGCTCGCCACCGCGGTCAAGATGGGCATGAACGTCCAGACCAGCAAGCTCAACGGGTTCTCACCGCTGTGGATCCCGCCGGATACGTCGCCGACCACCTACGCCAGCCTGCACAACCCCAACGGCGTCAGCTGGTTCGAGGTGCATAGCGACGAGGTGAGCAACCCCAACCGGCCGGTCAGCGTGGTCGAGGCCACCGCCATGTCACTCAACACCGCCTACGCCGACCTGTGGCACCGGGTGGCGCTGACCCAGGCGACCGGCGTGCACAACGTGGTCAAAATGGCGAAGGCCTTCGGGGTGGACACTCAGGCGAGCGGCCTGGCGACCACGTTCAAGGACGAGGCGGGCACCGCGCTCGGCCAGGGAGCCCTGACCGTGGAGGAGCAGGCGACCATGATCGCCACGCTGGCCGCCGGCGGTGAGTACGTGACCCCGCACGTGATCAAGAGGATCAACGTCGGCTACCAGGTGATCCAGGCCAAGGTCGTCCGCCGCGAAGTGCTCACCCCCGACCAGGCGGCCGCGGTGGACTACGCCTTGTCCTTCGACATGGGCTCACTGGGGACCGCCAACGGCCTGGGCATGACCAACGGCCAGACGGTCATCGCCAAGACCGGCACCACCAACCTGGGCCAGTCGGCGTTCTTCCTCGGCGCCACCCAGCGGTACGCGATGGCGGTCGGGATGTTCGTCAGCAGGCCCAGCTGCACCCTGCCGCCGTCCGAGCAGTACCTGTGCACGTCCACTCAAGCCCTGGCCTTCACCCCGCCGCCCGGCCTGCAGACGCTCTACGGCGTCGGCGGCCTGCCCGGTTACGGCGGCGGCTGGCCGGCCCTCATCTGGCACGACTTCTACATGAAGGAGTTCAACTCGCTGCCGGTTCAGGCCTGGCCCACACCGCCCGCCAACTACGGGAGCCCTTGGAACCTGGTCGGCCCGAACGAGATGCCCAAGCCTAAGCACGACCACCAGGGCGGCGGGTACTGCGAGCGGCACCCCCATCAGTGCGGTGGTGGCGGTGGTGGCGGCGGCGGTGGTAACGGCGGCGGCGGTGGTAACGGCGGTGGCGGCGGCGGTGGAGGTGGCGGCGGCATACCCCGGACCGCAGCCGCAACCGGTAGCGTGGCCGGCGGTGGGATCGTGGCCGCGGTCGTGATGGTGGCTATCGCGCCCACCCGCCTGCGGCGCCGCACGGCGCGCCGGCGGAGGGGCCTGGCCGGGTAAGTCTCGCCGCCGGCGAGCTGCACGACAGTCGCCGCGGCTGGACACCGGGGCCGAGGGATTACCATGACGGGATATCTGGCCGCCCGTTGCTGCCACCGGGTATCTGGATGCGCCCGCGCCGCGCACGGCCCTGCTGACGGCACGAATGATCGTTCGGGACAAGGCGGCCAATGACAGATCCCGAGACCACGCCGCAGGAGGAACTGGGCGGCGCTGGACCTGGGCGCACCGGCCCGGGCCAGGCCGGCTGGCGGGGCCGGCTCGCGGTGCTGGCCGGTTCCACCACCGTGCTGGTCACCGCGAGCCTGCTGGGCAGCGTGCTCGGGTTCGCCGACAAGGCCGCCTGCCGGAGCGGCGACTGGAACTTCTACCTGAGGCAGTTCCAGGCCCACTGTTACACCGATATCTACCCGCTGTACTTCGGCGAGGGCCTGTCCGCTGGGAAGGTCCCCTACTTCGGGCACCCGGTGGAGTACCCGGTGGTGACCGGGTGGATGATGCAGGCCGCGGCCTGGCTAGTCCAGCCGATCAGCCAGCCCTATCTGCGCGGCCGGGAGTTCTTCGATGTCACGGTCGTGCTGCTGGCCGTGTTCACGGTGGCCGGCACGCTGGCGACCGCCTACCTGGCCGGCCCGGCCCGGCGGTGGACGGCGTTGCTCGTCGCCCTGTCCCCCGCACTGATCCTGGCCTCGTTCATCAACTGGGATCTGATCGCGATGAGCCTGGTGGCGCTCGGCATGGCGGCCTGGGCCGCGCGCCGCCTGGTGCTGGCCGGCGTGCTGCTGGGCCTGGCGGTGGCAACCAAGTTCTACCCGCTCGTCTTCTTCGGGCCGCTGCTGCTGCTGTGCCTGCGGGCGGGCCGGATGCGTGCCTTCACGATCACGACGGCCGCCGCCGCTGTCACCTGGCTGGTGGTGAATCTGCCGGTAGCGATCGCCGCGCCGACCGGCTGGGACCGCTTCTACTCGATGAGCCAGACCAGGGCCGCCGACTGGGGCTCCATCTGGTACTTCTTCCAGACCGAGCACTGGCCGCTGGTCGGCGGGCTGTCTATCCCCTCGCTCAACAAGCTGTCGCTGGCCGCGTTCGCGCTGGGATGCCTGCTGGCCGGGGTGCTCATCCTGGCCGCCCCGCGGCGACCCCGGGTGCCCCAGGTCTTCCTGCTGGTGCTCGCGCTCTTCCTGCTCGTCAACAAAGTCTGGTCACCGCAGTACGTGATCTGGCTGGTCCCACTGGTGGTGCTGGCCCGGCCGCGGTTGCCCGCGTACCTGCTCTGGCAGGCGGCAGAGGTGTGCTACTTCCTCGCCATCTGGTCGTACCTGGTCACACTGCTCGCGGTCACCCCGGTGCCAGCCGACGGCGGCATCGGCAACCGGCTGTACTTCATGGCGCTGCTGGCCCGGTTGCTCACCGTGGCCCTGCTGTGTGTGCTGGTGGTGGTGGACATCCTGCGCCCGGACCGGGATGTGGTGCGGGCGGGCGGAGAGGACGACCCGGCCGGTGGGGTACTGGCAGGAGCGCCCGACCGGTTCGTGCTGCGGCTGCGGCCGCGGGTTGCCTTCCGGCGGCTGGCAGGCGCAGGCGGTTCCGGCTAGCCCGCGGGAGGGCACGGGGGCGGTGCCAGCGGCCGGCTGTCGCCGGGCGCCGATAGGGTCGGGCTATGGTCAGGATCGGTGCCCATGACCGCGAGGGTGACCCGCTGGCGGTCGCCCAGGCGACCGGTGCTGAGGTAGTCCAGTTCTTCCTCGGTGACCCGCAGGGCTGGGACCCGCCCAGTTTCCCCGGCGGTGACCCGGTGGCACTGCGGGCGGCGCTCGGCGCGGCCGGGCTCGAGGTGTACATCCACGCGCCGTACGGCATCAACGTGGCGAGCGCGAACAACCGGATCCGGATTCCGAGCCGCAAGCTGCTGGCCCAGCAGCTCGCCGCGGCCGCCGCCATCGGCGCGAAGGGCCTCATCGTGCACGGCGGGCACGTCACCGGCGGGGTGGCCGACGAGGTCGGTTACAGCAACTGGCGCAAGGCGATGGAGCGGATCGACCGGCCCGTCCCGCTACTCATCGAGAACACGGCTGGCGGCGACCATGCAATGGCCCGCGGCCTCGATGCGATCACGCGGCTCTGGGCTGTCATCAGCGATCTCGGTAGCGAGTGGGACGGCGGTGGCGAACCCGGGGAGCGGGCGGGCGGCGAGATCGGCTTCTGCCTGGACACCTGCCACGCTTTCGCGGGCGGGGACGACCTGGCCGGGATTGTGGACCGGGTGAAGGCCATCACCGGCCGGATCGACCTGGTGCACTGCAACAACTCACGCGACGAGTTCGGCTCCGGGCGGGACCGGCACGCGACGATCGAGTCCGGCCAGATCGACCCGACGCAGCTCCTGGACGTGGTCCGGGCCGCCGGCGCACCGGTGATCAGCGAGACGCCCGACCCTGGGGCTGACCTGCGCTGGCTGCGCAAGCACCTCGGGGCCTGACCATCCTGCGAGCAGCGCCCGTACGCCGTACAGGCGGACCTGGCTAGAAGCCGCCGTGCCCGAGGCTGAGAGCGAACCCGATGAAGGCGCCGATTAGGCCAGTGACGATGATCATCCGCTCACCCCGGGTGGCGGAGATCATCTGTGCGTAGAGCCCGATCAGCAGGGTGACCAGCCCGAGCACGGACACGAACACGTGCAGGCTCACGACGAACCCAAGCGCGAAGGTGACGATCCCGGCGACCAGCGTGAAGATCGCCAGGCCGTTCTCCAATGGATGCGGCCTGCCGTCAGTGTTGAGCGTCACATGCGGAGTAGTCCGTGCCCTTGTGGCCTGCGGCATGACCGCCACCCCTTCGTCCATCCGCGACGGTTCATCCCGAATGTGCCCGCGGTCGCCCCGCCGGAATCCTACGCCCCTCGGTGCCGGATGACCCTTCCGTCGGTGCCCGGGCGCCGCCATCCATTCCGGCTTCCGGGCCCGGCGGCCAGCCAGCCCGTGCGCCAGGCGCCACGTGCCTTCGTCCCGGTCAGGCTCGGCGTGCCTTGGCCGGCGCTGCGCCTGCCTGGGCCGGCTCCCCTGTCCGATCCGGCCGGGAAACTGGCGGCCATTCTGTCAGTGGGGTGCTGGTAAGCTGACTCGGCTGCGCCGCCCAGAGGCCGACGGGCCCGTCCCAAGCCCGGCGCAGTTCCTCCTGTCACGGAAAGGCCGTGACCGCGTCAGTCCAGAGGAGGCAATTCCGCTCATGCGCCGATACGAAATGATGATCATCCTCGACCCGGGCCTTGAGGAAAACACCATCCAGCCGTCGCTGGAGCAGTTCCTCACGGTGATCAGGGACGGGGGCGGAAGTGTTGACAAGGTCGATATCTGGGGCCGGCGCCGCCTGGCCTACGACATCGACAAGAAGTCCGAAGGCATCTATGCCGTCATCGACATGCTCGCCGAACCGGACACCGTGCGGGAACTCGACCGCCAGCTCAGCCTGAACGAGGCGGTCCTGCGGACCAAGGTCCTGCGTCCCGAGCACCACTGAGCCGCGGCACAGCCGCGTGCCCGACCAGTTACCCATCCCCTGACGGACCCGGGAGTATCCGATGGCAGCAGGCGACACCCAGATCACGATCGCCGGCAACCTCGTCGACGATCCGGAGCTGCGCTACACCCCAACCGGCCAGGCGGTCGCCAAGTTCCGCGTGGCCTCCACCCCCCGGTTCCGGGACAGCGCCAGCGGCGAGTGGAAGGACGGCGACAGCCTGTTCCTCACCTGCAACGTCTGGCGGCAGGCGGCGGAGAACGTCGCCGAGTCGCTGCAGCGGGGGATGCGTGTGATTGTCACCGGGCGGCTGCGCCAGCGGTCGTATGAGACCAGGGAAGGCGAGAAGCGCACCGTGTATGAGGTCGAAGTCGATGACGTCGGCCCGTCCATGCGCAATGCCTCGGCCAAGGTCACCAAGTCCAACCGGTCGGGCGGGGGCGGCTTCGGCGCCGGCTCCGGCGGCGGCTCCGGCGGCGGCGCGAGCCGGCCAGCGGAGGACCCGTGGGCCGCGGACGCCAGCGGGGTCACCGACACCTCTGACGAGCCCCCGTTCTGACCCCACCCACCATCCCCGCGCGAGCGGGGCTCTCGCAAGGAGCACCACGATGGCGAAAGCACCTATTCGCAAGCCAAGAAAGAAAGTCTGCTTGTTCTGCCAGGAGAAGATCGCTTACGTCGATTACAAGGACACCGGGCTGCTGCGGAAGTTCATCTCCGACCGCGGCAAGATCCGGGCCCGGCGAGTTACCGGCAACTGCACCCAGCACCAGCGCGACGTCGCCACGGCCATCAAGAATGCCCGTGAGATGGCGATGCTGCCCTACACCAGCACGCCTCGCTAGGCGCAGGAGGACGATGTGAGCCGCACACCGATGAAGCTCATCCTCACCCAGGAGGTATCCGGCCTGGGCGCGCCCGGTGACGTCGTCGAGGTGGCCGGCGGCTATGGCCGCAACTACCTGGTCCCGCGCGGGCTGGCTATGCGCTGGACCCGGGGAGCCGAGAAGCAGATCGATCTGATCAAGCGGGCACGGTCGGCCCGCGACATCCGGGGCCTGGACGACGCCAAGGAGGCCGCCGCGCGGCTGGCTGGGCTGACTGTCCGGCTGCCGGTCCGGGCCGGCGGTAGCGGCCGGCTATTCGGCTCGATCGGCCCGGCGGATATCGCCGACGCCGTGCACGCCGCCGGCGGCCCAGCTCTCGACAAGCGCCGGATCGAGGTCCGAACCCCGATCAAGACGGTTGGCTCGCACCAGGTGATGGTCCGGCTGCATCCTGAAGTGACCGCCACCGTCGAGATCGAGGTCGTCGGCAGCTGACCCGGCTGGGCCACGCCCAGCCCCACGACGGCTCATGATCACAGAGTCGGGTCAGGCTTGTTCCCTACCAGCATTCCGTGATCATGGTGTTCCCATGGTCAAGCCCGGCCGGGATGCCAGGGGAGCGCCGGGGTCAGTCCGTGCCCGACGTATAACCGCGCAGGCGCCCCGCCAGCGCGGGGTCGATCTCGGCGACCATAGCCCAGATCTGCGCCAGCCGGGCGGCCAGATCATCCAGCCCCGCACCGGGAGCCGCGGCCGCGGCTGCCACCTCGTCGATCGCCCTGCCGATCTCCGCCAGGCGCTCCTCCACCGTCGAACACACGATCGAGACCCTAGACCAGCAGACACCATGATCGTGCCAGTTCCGCCCGGCGCGAACGACCGCGGCTGAGCCTCAGCCGGACCGGTCCCTGGGCCAGCCAAATCACGATTTCTGCGCCATTCCGCTGTGGACAACTTCAAGCGGGATGTGGATGGCCAGACGCGCCAATTCTTTTTTCCGCGCACAGGCCGTGGACGGTATCGCCGCAGCTAGCGTGGGTCGGGGGCGCTGGCCGTTCTGCGCCGTCCCCAGTAGTTTCCCCACCTTGCGCACAGCACCGGCGGCGTGTCTGCACAAAGTTTCCACAAGGCTGTGCACATCACGATTGGACGCCGGGCGTGGCGCGCAGAAAACTGTCGGCACCGTCTACTACAACAGACGTGGGCCGCCGGGAATGCGGGAGTCCACCAGCCGGAGAGGGGTGTCCGTGAGCGTCGCCGAGATCGCTCCCCGGGGCGGTGATTTCGAGCGGACGCCGCCCCACGACCTGGCTGCTGAGCAGTGTGTGCTCGGCGGCATGCTGATGTCCAAAGACGCCATCTCCGACGTGATGGAAGTGATCCGTCCCGCTGACCACTACCGGCCCGCCCACCAGCTGGTGCACGAGGCCATCCTCGAGCTGTACGGCCGGGGCGAACCGGCCGACCCGGTGACCGTCTCGGACCTGCTTGCCAAGCGTGGCGAGCTGGCGCGAGTCGGCGGCGCCCCCTACCTGCACACCCTGCTCGCCTCGGTGCCAACCGCCGCGAACGCCGGCTATTACGCCCGCATTGTCCGCGAACGCGCCATCCTGCGCCGCCTGGTCGAGGTCGGGACGCGGATTGTGCAGCTTGGCTACGCCGGCGACGGGGATGCCGACGAACTGGTGGACCGGGCCCAGGCCGAGGTCTACGGGGTCACCGAGCGCCGGGTCAGCGAGGACTTCCTGCCACTGTCGGAGATCATGCCGGGCGCACTGGACGAGATCGAGGCGATCGGCTCGCACGGCGGGGTGATGACCGGTGTGCCGACCGGATTCGCCGATCTGGACGCGCTGACCAATGGTCTGCATGCCGGCCAGATGATCGTCATCGCCGCCCGGCCTGCCATGGGCAAGTCGACGCTGGCCTTGGACATTGCCCGGGCGGCGGCGGTGAAGCACGGACAGGCGACGGTGATGTTCAGCCTGGAGATGAGCCGCAACGAGCTCACCATGCGGCTGCTCTCCGCCGAGTCGCGGGTGCCGCTGCACGCGATGCGCACCGGCCAGCTCAGCGAGGAGGACTGGACCAGGCTCGCCCGGCGGATGAGCGAGGTGGTAGACACGCCGCTGTTCATCGACGACTCGCCGAACATGTCGATGATGGAGATCCGGGCCAAGTGCCGCCGCCTCAAGCAGCGGCACGACCTGCGGATGGTAATCGTCGACTACCTGCAGCTGATGACCTCGCCGCGGCGGGTGGAAAACCGGCAGCAGGAAGTGTCTGACATGTCGCGGTCGCTCAAGCTGCTGGCCAAGGAGATCGATGTCCCCGTGGTCGCCGTCTCCCAGCTCAACCGCGGCCCCGAGCAGCGCAATGACAAGCGCCCCCTGCTCTCTGACCTGCGCGAGTCCGGATGCCTGACCGCAGGTACGCAAATCCAGCGCGCCGACACTGGTGCAGAGGTCACGCTGGGCGACTTGCATCTCTCAGGCGAGCACGACGTTCCGGTGTGGTCGCTCGATGAGCGCCTCCGGCTGGTGCCAAGGACTCTGACGCATGCCTTCCCCAGCGGGGTCAAGGAGGTGTTCCAGGTCCGCCTCAGGTCCGGTCGCCAGGTTGAGGCCACTGCGAATCACCCGTTCCTGACCTATGACGGGTGGCGGCCGCTCCGCGACCTTGGCGCCGGGGCCCGCGTTGCGGTTCCCCGGCATATGCCCACCCCGCTGGCACTTCGCGAGATGCCCGAGCCAGAGGTCATCATGCTGGCCCATCTCCTCGGTGACGGCTCATTCGTCCGGAACCAGCCGATCCGCTACGCCAGCACCGACGAGGAGAACCTGGTGGCCGTGACGGAGGCGGCCACCTATTTCGGCGTCACAGGTGTCCGCGATGAGCACGAGGCTGCCAGATGTACTTCATTGCGGCTGCCCGCGCCCTTCCATCTCACCCGCGGGCGGCGCAACCCCATTGCGGCATGGCTCGACGTGTTCGGGCTTTTCGGGTTGCGCAGCTACGAGAAGTTCGTACCCGCGCCGGTGTTCTCGCTGCCAAAAAGGCAACTGGCGCTTTTCCTGCGGCACCTGTGGGCCACCGACGGCTGTGTCTGGTGGGACCAGAAGGTGGGCCAGGCGCGCATCTACTACGCCTCGACCAGCCGCCGACTGACGGATGACGTTGCCCGGCTGCTCATGCGCTTCAACGTGATGACCCGCATCAAGGAGGTGAACAAGGACGGCCACCGGCCGTGCTATCACCTGTCGGTCTATGGAGCCGAGAACCAGTTGCGGTTCCTCGACGACGTCGGCGTTCACGGCGCGCGTGCCGTGAACGCCGAGACCGCGAGGCAGAACCTGCTGGCCATCAAGGGCAACACCAATCTGTACACGATCCCGCGTGAGGTCTGGAAGCGCGTGCGTTCGGTGCTGGCCGAGCGGCAGATGACCCAGCGCGAATTCGCGGCGGCGGTCGGGACTAAGTTCTGCGGCAGCACCATGTGGAAGCACGCGCCGGGCCGGGACCGCCTGGCCCGGGTTGCAGCTGCCCTGGACGATGCAGACCTGGAGATGGTCGCCACAAACGACGTCTTCTGGGACGAGATCTCGTCCGTCGAAAGCCTCGGCGGGCGGCCGGTGTACGACGCGACTGTGGTTGGGACGCACAACTTCGTCGCGAACGGTATCTGCCTGCATAACTCCATCGAGCAAGACTCGGACGTGGTGATCTTGCTGCACCGCGAGGACGCGTATGAACGGGAGTCGCCCCGGGCTGGGGAAGCGGACCTCATCGTCGCCAAGCACCGCAACGGCCCGACAACCACGGTGACGGTCGCTTTCCAGGGGCATTACAGCCGCTTCGTGGACATGGCGCCCGGCTGACCGGCCGCGCGGGAACCGGCACGGCCGTCGTGCTTGAATGTCCGCATGGTTGTGATCTTCGGCTTCGGCGAAGGCAAGCATGACGACCTGGGCGAAGTCGCTCCCGCAGTCTGCCCTAACTGCCACAACCAGGTGTTCATCCACCATGTGCGATCGAAGAAGTCGGTGCGCCTTTACTTCGTGCCGGTCGTGCCCTACGGGACCAATGACTACCTGGTGTGCCCCATCTGCAGCTGGGGCCTTCAGGTCAGCCAGGCGCAGCTGCCCGCCGTAAGGTCGATGTCCAGCACAGTGGCATCGTTTCGCGCCGGTCGGCTCGCCGAGGGCCCGTATCTGGCGCAGGTGGAGAGGTTCTGGCGTCAGCTCGGCGTGAGCCCTGCGGGACAACAGGTTGTATCGGCCGCCGGTCGCGCTCCTGCCCAGCCGGTCCCCGCGGCTCAGCCTCCGCCCCGGATGGCCCAGCCGCCGCCGACGGCGCCGCCCCCGCCCGCTGCTGCCCAGCCGCCGCCCGTTGCAGCGGATGATGAGTCATCGTGGCTGTCGCAGCTGCAGAAACTCGCCCGGCTGCACGACCAGGGTGTGCTTTCCGACGACGACTACGAGGCCGCCAAGCGACGAGTTCTCGGCCACAAGTAACACCGGGCAGCCTAGCCCCAGATCTACCGCCGAAGCACGATGCCACGGATGAAGGCGGCCTGCCCGGCGTGCTGGAGGTCGTCCGAGATGACACTCACCAGACGAACGGCGAGAGTGACCGGCGGATCCCACCGCTCGTCCACGACCCGGGGCAGGTCGGCATCGGTCAGGCCGGCTACGAACCGGATGGTCTGCTCATGCACCGCGTCGTAGTACCCCGTGAGCAGATCCGGCGGCTCCACCCGGACCTTCGCTACATCCGCGGAGCTGTGCCCGTACCCGTGCGCCAGCAAAGGGAATGGCAACCCGAACCGTTCGGCCCACCCGTCCGAAACCCAGACCTGTTCAGTCTGCGCAACGTCTGCGATGTGGTCATCCTGGATCCTCGTCAGGTGCCACACCAGCCACGCGATCGAGTTCGCGCTACTGTCAGCGCGGTAACACAGCTGTTCGGTGGACAGGCCGGCCACCGCCGCATGCACAGTATCCCGGACCCGCCCGAATGTGTCGGCCAGCAACTCGGCACTGGTCATCCTCGCCCCCTTCACCGCGGATAGCGACTGCTTCCGGCGACGGGACAACTATGCCATCGCTGATGCTTGTCCAGGCTGGCCCCCACCGACGGCCGTATGGGGTGCCGTACACTAACGGGGCGGAATCAGATGCTGTGGGCTAACGCCGCCCAGGCGCCGTCTCTGCGGCCAGGCGTCGTGGCAACCCAGCAGCATCGGCCCAGCGCTCGTAGCTCAATGGATAGAGCATCTGACTACGGATCAGAAGGTTGGGGGTTCGAGTCCCTCCGAGCGCGCCACCTTTGCCCAGGTCAGGGCCGTAATCACGAGCGTGAGAGGCGGCCCTTACGGCTTTTGGCAGCCGATGCCTCTCACAAACTCTCACAGTCGTTACCCGATCTTGTGTATCCGGGCGAGCGCACGGCGGCCCTGCTTTAGGTCGTCGTCGCTCGCGTGAACGTACGTCTTCTGCGTGAACGAGCTGTCATGGTGGCCCGCCCACTTGCTGACGATGCTGATTGGCACGCCTGCGTGTTCCATCAGTGTCAGGGTCGTGTGGCGGGAGTCATGCAGGTAATCCGGCGTAGCCCTGACCGCTTGAGCATGCGTCCGAATTCATCGGAGTACCACTCCGGGTGGATGGGACGCCCTAGCGCATCGGTGACAACGTACCCGCTGCCTTCATGGGCCGGGGCGGCGGCGGCGGCCTCCTCCATCTGCCGTTTCCGCAATTCTGTCAGGGCGGCAACGAGTACGTCATCGAGCGGCAGGGTCCGGTGCCCGTTGCGTGACTTCGGATCCTCGATGCGCACCCGGTAGCCGACCAGCACGCGGGCCTGCGCGACCGTTAGCGTCTTTCCCTTCAGGTCGATGTCAGACCATCGCAGCCCGAGGACTCCCCGCGGCGCAGTCCGTAGAGTGACAGTCGCCAGGCGGCATGGAGCCGGTCCCGGGCCGCCTCAGCCAGGAACGCGCGGACCTCGGCCGCGCTCCACGGCGTGCGTTCAGGCTGCCGGTAAGCAGGCGGTTTGACCAAACGGGCCGGATTCCGGGCGACCTTACCTTCAGCCACGGCCATGTCGAGCGCAGCGGTCAATCTGCCAAGTGTCAGCCTGACCGATCGCGGGCCGAGTCCGGTACCTGGCTTCCCGCCTCGGCGGCGTCCAGCCGTGAGCATCCAGTCGACTAGGCCCTCGATGTCAGCCTTGGTAAGGGATTGCAACCGTCGGTCACCGAGCCGGGCGCGCACTGGAAGGAACGCGTTGACATAGCTGAGCCGGGTGGACTCGCGGCGGTCGCGGGTTGCGGCAGGCTCGTATGCATCGAGGTACGCGTTTACCGTTTCCTCAGAGGGACGCACGTATGTACCGCGGCTCATCTCGTGACGGATGCGGGCAAACTCGGCGCGGGCTTAAGTGCAATTGATTGAACGGCCGACCCTCTCGGAGATCAAGGGCTGGCCTGCCACCGTGCCAGTCGAAGTGGCGGCGAAAGCCCTTGGCATTTCCCGGGCTGCGGCCTATCGCCACGCGGCTGGCGGCGAGTTCCCAGCTAGGGTGATCCGGCTCGGTCCGCGGCGCATCGTTGTTGTCACCGCGGACTTGATCAAGCTTCTAAGTGGCGAGGCTGCGTGACGTGGTGACTGTCCTGCCGTGTCGGCCGTTGGCCTTGGTGGACACCTGGCGGCGCTCACTTGCGGGTCGGCCGTTGCTGCGCAACGCGATGCTCGCGGCGCGCTGCTGGCGGCCTGGTCTTTTGGCCGTCCTGCCTCAGCTGCGTCCGCCGCGTGCGCTGCGGCTACGCGCGTGGCCGGTATTGCACCGGGCGTCCTGCCCCATCCGGGTGATTCCGGCAGTGCTGCCGCCTCCTGGGGCAGCCCGCCAGCCGACCGCTCCCCAAGCACCGTGAAGCCTCCTCGAACCCGAGCGCGATCGTCGTTCCCCAACTCCGTGACGGCAGGTTGTGGGCTGGCCCTACCGCGCTGCGTGAGGCTCAACGGATCGCGGTCAAGCTCGGTCGCCCTGTCTTGCTGTTCACCTCGGCAGGGCTGGTGCCGTGGGCGGAGGTCCGGGTGCGGCAAGTTAACGGCCTGACGGGTGAAAGCATCACAGGCGAGCTGTTGCTGGGTGGTGCGCTGTGAAAGTCCGGGTACCGCTACCGACAGCTGCTGAGATCCACCGTCTGCGCGCCGAGCTGGCCGCTGTGACTGCCGATCGTGATCTTGCCCGTGAACAGCGCGACGCCATGCTGCGCATCGATGATCCGCTTTCAGTGCAAGTTCGGCGGCAGATAGGTGAAGCCGCGTACGCGGGCGGATGGGCTGATGGATGGCTGGAAGGCTATGCGCAGGCTGGAGCCGATCAAGCAGCCGAGTGGCGTCGCATTGCTCATCCCATCGCTCAACCTGAGGCATATGAGCGCGAGTCGGCCGCTCGCAGGGTGCTCGCTGCGGAGGCGGGCGAGCGGCGTGACCAAGCGGAGCATGAGCGGGCGTTTGTCGCTACAACG
>Ga0306922_10000896_pt1 | contig 25809 bp, 29 predicted proteins | sample sta12Cox44000082_FD_203758 | JGI IMG/M metagenome (GOLD analysis project Ga0306922, IMG submission 203758) | Lab enrichment of tropical soil microbial communities from Luquillo Experimental Forest, Puerto Rico - statoxic.12C.oxic.44.000.082 (v2)... | ecosystem: Environmental > Terrestrial >... | reverse complement strand
TTGGAAATTGGCGGGAGGTCCAACCGAGCTAATCTTTGGCTTCTCTATGCTGCAAATGATGTAGCCGTTGGCGTCAGTTTTGTAGTCCGCGACCGATAAATGAAAATACGATTTCGCGGCTGCTAGGGCATCATCGAGGAGCGTATTGGAGATATATCCCCCACAGAATATTCCGAATGTGAGGAGGAAAGATTTCATGTTCATGCTTTTTCCCCGCTAAGTGACCCACGACATTTTTCCTGAATTCTACCTGATTCGTGAATGAGACCTGAATGAGGCGTTTAAATCCCGCACTGTCCGCTTTGGGTCAGAAGCAAAAACTGCGCTGAATTGGACCCTGGACCAATCGCGTCGTCATCGAACGGTGTTCCTTCAAATCGAAAGCCGACTGGAAATCCTTGAAGGAGTAAGATCATACCGAATATCAGTCTGGTTCCGTTCACCGACGAAGGTGTCCTTGTCGCGATGCGCACCGTCTTCGGGACGGAAAGTTTTAACACTGGTTTCCTAACGCACAGTCACAGTAGGCGCTGCGGATGCGGACGAGGAGGGCTAAGCATGAAGAAAAGGCTCAGCATCAAGATAGTTCGTAAGCAATGGTTGGCTTTACAGTCGCAGCTGGTTGAGCTCGACGCTGAGCTTTGCGAGGCCGATGACGTTACTACGAAACGGATGAAGGAGATCGCAACTTTGATAGTGAAAATTCGCGGTGACATTGATCACCTGTCATGGGGGTATTAGACACCGCAGCGCAAAACAATAGCATTGTTGACTGATGCCCATGCATGTGCGGAAGAAAGAAAAAATCCAAAATTTTTTTCAAACTGACGGAAAGTTAAAAAAGGTTTTTGGATCGCGGCTGAGGGACGGGATTTTCAAAAACTCTTTCCGCACTTGTCTTTCCGATTCGCCCAATGTCTGCTTCCCAGCGCGATCTCTAGCTATTTCCCACCTTCGGAATCGTTTGATGCCGTTCCATGTTGTGTAACTCTGGCCAATCAGTCCGAAACAATATCGCCTCTGGCCAATTTTATAGTTCGCCTTTCTGCGGCTTATTTCTTAAGCATTTGACGCAGGTCAAATGGAGAGGATATTCGCTGCTTCACATTAGCTCTGGAGCTGTCCGGGCAGACCTGACGACTTCCAGAAAGTCGACGACCAGCGCCTATGCCGTCGTTGTATCGCTTCATTAGAACGCGAGTTACCGGCGCCCTACTGATAGCGTTGGGCATCATCGCACTGTTGATGCCACAAGTTGCGGGCCGGTGGTCGCTTGCGATTCTCGGTGTTTTGTTGATTGCCGTAGGCATTGCTGAGACCTATGCCGCCTTTAGGTCGGCGCGTAGCGGTGAGGCAAGCTCGTACCTGGAGGGCCTTTTTGCTTCGCTTGCTGGGACCATCCTGTTGCTGAGTTCGGCTCTTGTGCTCGACGGGTTGCTGATCCTGCTGATCGTCATCCTGCTGGCGGATGGACTTGCGAAACTTTTCAAAGCTTGGCGCAAGTCCGGGTCCGACCGTTTTCCGCTAATTCTCAATGGATTTCTCGATTTCGGATGTGCGGCAACAATTTGGTATCTGAGCCGGTTTGTTGGGATCGCTTCGGCCGTTGGCATCGCCATCGGTCTTTTTATCGTGGCTGCCGGTTGGCGGATGATTTTGGCGCCGGCCACAGCTGCGCAGACCGACACGGCCGCTTTGGCCTTGGACCATCACCCTGACCCTGGGCTTCGCATGCCAGGGAACGAAATATTCGGTCAGCTGCGATCCAAGGCAGATACGGGGATGCCGTTCGCCCTCGCGGCTGATCTGTTTTGGATGTCAACGATCGTCATCGTATTCCTCGCCATCCATACCGGACGAATGCCGATATCCGATGATCTGCTCGGCGTCGTTTCGCCATTTGTGGCGACGGCGGGAGATCTGTTGATGACGCTCGTGTTCGCCATGGCGCTCATGTTGCCGGCGCGGCTCGCATGGCGGCGCGCAACGCGACCGGTTGAACGGCTGGCTTGGACACTGCGGTCGAAGGAAAAGACTGCGCCCATGAATAAGCCGGCAGAGTGGCTGATGAACCGGTGGCTCGATAAACGGTTCAGTTTCAGCTTGCGCCTGAGGCAGAGCCGGATCTCGCTGTCGGCAGGGCTCATGCTGTTGTTGCGGCTTGGTCCGCCAATCACGGCATTCTTCGTTGCGTTCAATCCGATCTGGGGCTTCAGCTGGTTTTTCAACACAGAAAGCTGGGCGACGGGCATCTATCAAAAGATGACGGAGCTGCGGGTCGACACGTGGCGTGGCGACATGATCGACGCGGTAACACGAACTTATGGAGGCGGGGATGAGTTATTTCGGGTCGAACCAGCAGGCGTTTCGGGAAATGGCGATTTCAGCTTTCTCGTCATCGGCGATCCTGGCGAGGGCGACGCCTCGCAATACTCGCTCGCCTCGCGTTACCTTAGGCTGGGACAGAACGACGATGTGAAGTTCCTCGTGGTGTCCTCAGACGTAATTTATCCGGCCGGAGCGATCGAAGATTATGAAGCCAAGTTCTATCTTCCGCTCCAAGGGTTTGCCAAACCTGTTTATGCGATCCCCGGCAATCACGACTGGTTTGACGCGCTCGAAGGATTCAACGCCAATTTCCTCGAACCCAAGGCCGCACGCGCTGCCATCGAAGCGCGGGTCGACGCCGATCTGAAATTGACGAGCACGGATGCGCGCCGCATCGACAGGATTACCGCGTATGCCGAGCGCATGCGCCGCTTGTATGCCGTCAACACAGGAAGCCAGCGGGCGCCTTTCTTTGAATTGCAGACCGACGACTTTGCATTGATAGCAATTGATACGGGCATCCTCCGCACCGTGGATGACCGACAGCGCGCGTGGATCGAACGCGCGCTTGAACGTAGCCGGGGCAAATTCACCATGGCAATCGTCGGCCATCCCCGTTTCGCAGGCGGCCACGATATTCCGCCGACTGCCGAAGGCCAGGATGTCTCCGAGTCCTCGGAAAAGTTCGCTGCGCTCTACCGCCTACTGGTGACTCACAACGTCAGCATCGCCATGGCCGGCGATACGCACGACTTTGAATATTACCGGGAAAATATCACCGGCGACGGGCCCGCGCGCGTGATGCACCACTTCGTCAATGGCGGCGGCGGAGCCTACCTCAGCATCGGCACGGCCCTCGACTTTCCCGAACAGCCTGCTGCAGCGGACTGGTCGTTCTACCCGAGGACGGACAACCTTCGCGCAAAGATGGATGCTGAGATGCCGCTATGGAAACAGCCGTTCTGGTACTGGATAAAGTGGTTTAATGCGTGGCCGTTCAGCGTTGAGACCTTTTCCGGCATCTTCGACTTCAACCGGGCACCTTTCTTCCAAAGCTTCATGGAAGTGCGAGTCGAGCGATCAAAGAAGCGCGTCGTGCTAATTCTCAACGGTGTGCATGGCCCGTTGCAGTGGCGCGATTTACAAATTGGAGGCGCAGTAATTCCGGCCAATGCAAGACTCGACGACTATGTCGAATTCCATGTTCCAATGGACGGGCATTAAATAAGCCAATATACGCTTTTGGCCTAAAGCGGACATAGCGGGCCGCGTTGAAACTATTGGGCCGTTCTACAGGGTTTTTGAGTGCCGAACTATCCAATAAGTCAGATTTTCTCCGCCCGCGACGATTTGCGCTCTAGCTGTTGGCATTTCTGGAAGCTGAAGGCTGGATCACGTGGTGGGACAGGAGCATCAAGGTCGCAGATGCTTAGCCCGCTGCTGCGGCTTCTCGAAGACCTTCTTCGTCGTCAGCCGCTCACGCTTGGACTCGCCTGCATTCACTTCAAGACATGCCCACGGAATTAACGGTGTCGATGGACCGATCTTGCGCGGCCTGATCATTAAGGTAACAATCGTAGCGGGATGCGCCCGAGTGTCGACGAGACGGGGCGCGCCTTCCTGCTTCGAGGATGTTGCGTAATGATCATCGAGTCGCCCTTAGAGTTAATTTTTCGTGATGTGTTTTACCGCCTTCGCGCTTTTGCCGGAAGTCACGACGTGGTCCTGAAGTTGGAAGGATTCAATGTCACAGGCTCGATCAAGATAAAGACTGCAATAGCGCTCGTCGCGGACCTGGAGCGACGAGGTCTTGGCAGGCCGAAAAAAACCAAAATAGTCGAATCGTCTTCTGGAAATCTCGGGCTCGCGCTCAGCTTGGTATGTGCCGTCAAAGGTTACGAATTCATCTGCGTGACGGATCCGAACGCCACTTGCGCCACCGTGAAAGGTATGCAGCTCTATGGCGCAAGGGTCGTAGTGGTCGAAGACCGCGACCCCGCCGGCGGATATCTCGGAACCAGATTGAAGAAAATCGATCAGATACTGCAATCAGAGCCGAACGCGGTCTGGCTCAATCAATATGTCAACATAGCCAACAAGAATATCCATGCCGAGCAGACGGCGAATGAGATCGCGCGCGAGTTCGACAAAGTCGACTGGGTTTTTGTGGGGACCGGTACCACTGGAACCCTCGGCGGAATCTCCGAACGGCTTCGTCATCAATTCCCGGGGATCAAAGTCGTAGCCGTCGAGCCGGTAGGCTCGGTTACTTTCGGTGGCGCGCCCGGGAAACGAAACATCCCTGGCATCGGGGCGAGCGTGAGACCGAAGCTGGCGGATTTCGCCAATCCGGACAGAGTTGTCGCAATAACGGAAGCAAAGACGGTCGAAACCTGTCTCGCTTTCGTTCGGGATTATCATTTGCTCGTCGGGGGCAGCACCGGAACGGTCCTGGCAGCCGTCCAACAACTGGCTCCGGAGTTCGCACGCGGGGACACCATAGTCGCTATATCCCCGGATCTCGGCGAAAAATATTTGGACACTGTCTACGACTCGGCCTGGGTGGAGAACGGCATTGCGGCTGAAAGTGAAACGCCACTGCAACCTTATCATCGGGAGAACAAATCGTGGCAGCCGCTCCGACATTCTACGTTGTTCCGGGCTCGACAGTAAAAAGTTTGATCGGCGACCATCGGAAGCAAGTTTTCGAGGTTGTCGAAGCGGCATACCGGCTTCACGCTTCCGGAGATACCGTAAATCCAGACAGCTACTTTCTCCGATATGCAGACAAGCCGAACGCTCGCATCATCGCGTTGCCCGCACATCTCGGCGGTACGGTACAAAAAAGCGGGATCAAGTGGATATCGAGCTTCCCGGAGAATAGGGCCAGCAACTTAGCCCGGGCATCGGCAGTTCTGATTCTCAACGATTCTAAGACCGGTTATCCTCTCGCCTGTATTGAGGCTTCACTCATCAGTGCGACACGTACCGCCGCCTCCGCCGCATTGGCAGCGGAGCATATCTCTCCCCATCTGCGCGAAGGAACCCTCGGCGTAATCGGAACCGGGGTAATCGCCCGCACGACCGTCGAGTGGCTGTTATTTCGAAATTGGAAATTTCGCAAAATTAGCTTGTACGACGTGGATCGCAAGGAGGCCGAGCGTTTCAGCGCTTGGCTTCAGGACCAGCATCATCTGCAGGCGGATATTCAATACCGTCTTGAGGACGCCTTACGTGGCGCTTCGCTGATACTTTTCGCTACTACGGCGCTCGCTCCGTATCTCACCGATGAAAAGCTGCTCGAGCACTCACCGACCATCCTGCATTTGTCGCTGCGGGATATTTGCGTGAATGTCATTCTCGCATCGCAAAACATAGTAGATGACGTGGACCACTGCCTGAAGGCGAATACGTCGCTTCATCTGTCTGAGATAGCGACCGGCGGTAGGAGCTTCGTCGCGGGTAATCTGGTCGATGTTCTGGACAAGAGAGTTGTGCCTGATCGTCACAAGCCTCGTATATTCTCACCGTTTGGGCTCGGCCTTCTCGATCTTGCGGTAGGCAATCTTGTGCTCGAGGCGGCGATATCGTCAAACGCGGCAATTGCGATAGCTGATTTCTTCAGCAATTCCGCGCGTTGGTGAAGACCATTCCCACACGGAGCAGTGAGGAGGCCCGTTACACATGTCGCGTGTATGGAGTTGCAATGAGTGGGATCAACTGGAAGAAGTCATCCTAGGCAATCCGCTGCGAGCGCGATTCCCGATGCCGGATCGAAGCACCCAATTGGCGGAATTTCCCGACCGTTCATTGGCCAAAATTCCGCGCGGCCCTTTTCCTCAACGAATAATCGAGGAAACGGAAGAGGATTTAAACGAGTTCGTCCGCGTCTTGGAGGGTCAGGGTGTCACCGTCAAACGCCCGCAGACGTGGCCGCACGAGGCCAAATTTTCGACGATCCATTGGAAATCGCAGGGCTACTACAACTATTGTCCGCGAGACGTGTTGCTGGTCATCGGGGACCAGATCATCGAAACTCCCAATGTCATCCGCAGCCGCGCCCAGGAGACGTTCAGCTATCGCACGCTGCTGATGGAGTATTTCAAGTCGGGCGCAAAATGGTACAGCGCTCCCAAGCCCATGCTTCTGGATTCGTTGTTTGAGGTCGATTTAGACAGGCCGACGCCGCGTAACGACGAGCCGGCTTTCGACGCGGCAAACGTGCTGCGTTTCGGCCGGGATTTGATCTACCTGGTCAGCGCCACGGGCAACGAATTGGGGGGGCATTGGTTGCAGACGATCTTGGGCGATCAGTTCCGGGTTCATTTCCTCAAAGATGTTTACTTCGGCAGCCATATCGACTCGACGATCGTGGCTTTGCGTCCTGGTCTGGTGCTCTGCAATCCTGCTCGGATTAACGACGATACGCTGCCAAAAATCTTGAAACAGTGGAAGGTCATCTATAGTCCGCCGATGGAGAACACGGGCAGATATGACGCCGACTACCTGTCCAAATGTATCGGTAGTGACTGGATTGATATGAACGCATTCAGCATCAATCCGAATCTGGTCGTGGTGGATCGAAACCAAACGGCTCTCATGAGGCTTCTGGAGAAGCACGGTCTCGATGTGATCCCTTTGAAATTGCGGCACTCCAAGATGTTGGGCGGTGGGCCCCATTGCGTTACCTTGGACATCCGCCGAATCGGGACGCTTGAGCGATATTTTGATTGAACACGCTTTTTTAGCCCTGCTCGGCGGGCAGGCGAATTCGACGTTCGAGAGCTGGGCTCCGAGGTCCCGGAGCCGAGGACGCATGTGAGGACGAGGTTTGGCGGCAATTTTTGCAACATCAACCTTCGCGGCTTTGCTCGTTCTGACGTTCGTGCTGTGGCGGCGGTACATTCAGGCGGGAGAGAGGGCGCCGCAGGCGGACACCTGCCCATACAGCTTGACGGATGTCTTCGGTGACCATCACCTCCTGAACGTACCGCATCAGCAAGGGGTTCGGTGGCTAGGGGAAGTCTTCAGCCGGTCCGCCGAGAAATTTCCCGATCTCACGGCTTTGCAGATTCCCAGCACAGGTGAGTCTCTGACATTTGCCGAGCTCCACGCGCGCGCGAAAAATGTGGCCGTAGCCCTTGCTCCCTTTCTCAACGGCCCGGACCAGGTGGTGGCCGTGGCCATGTCGCAGGACAACTGGCAAATCGTGGCCGCTCACCTCGGCATTCTCTATGCCGGCGGTACGGTGATGTTCCTCGACACCACGTTGCCCGACACCCTGATCACCCACATGCTCGCCGACGCACGGCCGGTCGTCATTCTCACGCGAGGGCAGGGCAAGTTCGGCGATCTGCCGACGCTCGACGTCCTGAAGCTGCCGGAGGAGATGCCACGCGCAGACCCGCCCCCTTGGTTGGACGACCCGAGGGAACGCCTTGCGACCATCTTCTACACGAGTGGAACAACCGGGATGCCCAAAGGCGTGGAATGTCCGCACGCAGGTTATGTGAACCTCGCGCTGAGCTACGCCGATTACTTCGATCTCATTCCGGGCATGGACGCGACCTCGCTCACTTCTTCACTTGGCTACGACGGCAGCATTTCCGAGATGTACAGTGCCTGGGTGTCAGGCTGCGCCGTGGTCATGCTAACCAAGGAGCAGATCCGGTCCGGGCCGGACCTCATCCCCATTCTCCGCGAAGCCGAGGTCACGGTCCTCTTCTGTCCACCGGTGCTGCTCACCACCCTCACACCGAATCCCGAGATAGATCTCCCCTATCCGCTGTGCCGCTACATCGTGCCGGCCGGCGAAGTTTTCCCCAGCGTGCTTGTCGAGCCCTGGACTCGGGGCAGACGGCAAATCATCAACACCTACGGCCCCACGGAGGCGAGCACTGACACCAGCCGCCAGAGTTTGCGGCCAGGGGAGCCCATTACTATCGGCTCTCCGATTCCCAACGTCGCCTACGTCATCCTCGAGGTCGACCAACTACGCCCGCTACCTCACGGCGAGATTGGGGAGCTCTGCATTGGCGGGGTACACGTTGCCCGCGGATATCGTAATTTGCCGAGACAAACCGCCCAGAAGTTCATCACGCACCCTCAGTTCGGCCGTCTCTACCGCACCGGCGACAAATGCAAAATTGACATTCAAACAAAGCGCGTGCACTTCCTCGGCCGAATCGACACGCAGCTCAAAGTGCGCGGGCATCGCGTCGAGGTGCAGGCCGTCGAGGACATCCTCCAGACCCAGTTCGATGAGATCGAAGCCGCCGTTTTGGACTACCAGAACGAGACGCTCGTTGCCTTTGTCGTGGCGCCTTCTGTCCGCGAAGGCCAGATTCCGGTCGTCGCTCCAGCACCAGCGGAGTGGGCTGCCCAGGTGACGGCGGCACTCGCCATGCAACTTCCAGCGCCGTCAGTCCCGACAAAGATCTTTCTTCTTGAAAAATTCGTCATGAAATCGGTTTCGGGGAAAATCGACCGGGAGTGTTTGCCAAAACTATCTCATCTACTGAGAAACGCCGAGCGGGACGTTGAGTACGCACCAGCCAGCGCACAGGACAGAGGCGAAAGGGAACTCATGCCGCTTGATGCCGACGCGGGCATGGACGCTGAGTGTGAGGAAGTGCTGGCGATCTGCAGGGCTGTGTTCGAGACACCGTTGGGTTTGGACGACGGGTTCGCTGAGACCGGTGCGCACTCGATCCTCATCGCGCGCTTGGCGGCGAAACTGCAAGCCGCAGGATGGGTGGTGCCGGTCCGCGCCCTCTTAAGTGACTGCAACACTGCACGAAAAGTCGCCAGTCGCCCGCGAGCGCTCCCGCACGCCTGCAAGGCTGCTCCAGCCCATGTGAAATCCGACGAGAGCGGCGCCGAGCACGAACAGGCTGGAGCAGTGGTGCTCTCGATCGGATACTTCACCACTCTGCAGATCCTATTTGCTGTGCTCCTGTATTCGCCGGGCTTCGTGCTCTTCCTCATCGCGTTGAATCTCATCGACGTCGGAACGCTCTTCACCACTGTCAGCCTTTGGGAGTTCATCATTGTCGCGTTTTTCACATACCTGCTCAGCCTCATCACCCCCTTCGCCAGCCTGCTCTGGGTAATGATGATAAAGCTCTTCATTGGCGGTGACATCTACAAGAACAATATAGGCCCGGGTGTGTACCCGAAGTGGAGCAGAATGCATCTGCGAATCTGGTGCGTCGGACGGATGGAGAACCTCGTTCTTCTAACGCTGCGTGTGATGTATCGCAGTGCTCCGCTCATGGCATTCGTATTGCGGCAGCTCGGCACGAGGGTGGGCAACAACCTTCAGTGCGCTTACGACGCTGCGCTATCCGGCCCGATGGATTTGATCACCATCGATGATGATGTCGCCATCCAGACTGGGGCCTACATTCAAACAACGAGGTGGTTGGGGCACCACCTGCACGTAGGCCCTGTTCACATCGAGAGCGGGTGTAAGATCGGGATGCGAGCCGCCATTGCCAACAATGTCACGATAGGCCGCGGCAGTTGGATAACTCCGCTCACTCCCATTCTCGCCAGCGTGGGTCCGCAAGAGATGTGGGAAGGAGCTCCCGCGCGCTTCAGCGGCCGCTGCACGGAGCTCAAGCGCACGGCAAACACCTGCCGGTACGCGTCTCCGATCTGGCTATTGGAAACTGCCAATATCCTCATGCAGATCTTCATAGCCTTTTGGCTCGTTGGACTCCCCACCGCCGCGATCTTGTGGTTCGCCAGCGGTCTGATACCCGCTGGCGACGCTAGCCTACTTGATGAATATTTCCGGGTGACGCCGCTGTTCGAGATCGTTTGGCGCATCACCGTCTACGCCTTGATCACCACTTGGGTGACCATTGTCGTGACCTCCGTGCTGGGCTGCCTGTTTATCCGCTACACGGCCGCTTTGCCGGGACTCTACCCTTCACGCGGGCTCAGCGGCGCTCTTCTCATGTACAGAATGCAGATGATGAATCGCATCCAGAGACGGTGGAACTGGACCGTCATCGGGCAGTACCTGCGAGCGCTCGCCGGCATGCGGTTCCCCCGGGTGGGTGCCTCGGAGTGTGACCTCATGTTCAACCTGGTTCCGGAACTGGCCAGTGCTGACTCCCAGGTGTTCTGGTCCCATAGCTGCTTCACGAACATGCTCGACTATGGCCCCTGGTATTTCACGCTGCGCCAACTCGACATGCCCCACAATTTCTTCAGCGGCAACAACTGCGTGGCAGAGTATGGGCAATTCCCATCGAACTTCCTCTTGGGCGTCTCAACTCCAGGCAGTGACATACAGTTCCGACGACAGATGCGGTCGCGGCTTAGCGAGCCCGTCACGGTGGCGGGAAACCCACCGGTAAGATTTGCGAGCGCGTCGTTTGAGGCAGAAAATGAAACCCACAGACGGCCGGAATTCCTCATCTTCCTGGCTCGTGTCTTCCTGTTTGACTTCTTCAGTATCAGTATGCTGCCCATTATCGAAGGGCTGATATTCACGATTCTGTACCTATGCTTGTTGCGATTAGGCACATACATGGTCGCCAACGCCGTGATTGCTTTGCTCCTCACAGAGGTCAGTCTCGTTTTGTTGTGCGTCGCAATCAAAAAATCCCTCGTCGGCAGCAAATGGGGAGCCGATGACTCGGCGCCCTTCTGGTCTTGGCGGCACTTCGCCTACTTCTTAACGCAGGACTGCTTCTTCGTCTTGTGCAGGAGCCCTCTCGGGTTTTGCGCCGCGACTCTCCTTTCGAACCCGATCCTTCGGTGGATGGGATGCCAGATTGGGCGCCGGACGATCGTGACTCAGCCAATGCAGTGCTTCGATTGGAACGCTGTAAGTTTTGGCAACGACTGTGTTGTGGACGGCGTCCTTCAGCTTCATACCTTTGAGAATATGATTCTGAAGGTGAAGCGAACGCGCATTCAGGACGGTTGCGCCGTCTCCTTTGGCGCTACGGTGATGGGCGGCGCGGTCATTGCGCGGGACACAACCCTCTTGCCCTTGTCCCTGGTCCTCAAGGAAATGAACCTACTGACAGCCATCTACGGGGGGAGCCCCGCGGAACCTGTCAGCCCAACAAGTTGAGCGCAGGAAATGCCTGACGCCACGCGTTTGACGAACACGACTCACCCGGTTGATAACACCGACTGGCTGAAAACCGCAGCAATCATCTCTACCGTATTTGGCCATATCGGCTTTTTCTTCACCGAAGAAGACGGCTGGTTGAGCGTTTTCGGACGTTTTGCGGCGCCGATCTTGTTCTTCTTTCTGGGTTATGCGCAGACCCAGACCATCCCGCTCCGCTGGATCTTGCTCGGCGTCACCTTAACCCTGCTCGAAAGTTGGAACGAAGACTGGAACTGGGTAGCGCCGAATATTCTTTTGAGCTTCGCACTCATCCGCTTTGTACGTCCCTATGTACTGCTCCTTATGAAACGGCACGGCTGGATCGCCTTCCTCCTCCTCGTCTGCGCACTTTTCGCGATGCTGCCAGCAGCGACGAAGATTGTCGATTACGGTGCTGAGGGTTGGCTGTGGGCCCTGTTTGGCCTATGCCAGCGCCGATATATCGACGGCAGGGCGGCGGCTGGCAACGTGATTAGCGGTGCTCAAGGCTCGTCATCACCAGAGCGGGTGCCGAAAGAGATTGAGAGTATGGCCGCGATGCGACTCCTGGCCTGCCTTATCGCGGCGGTCGGCTACATCTGGCAGGAACAAGTAGAATTCTCGTTGCCTCAAATCCAATTCGCCGTCCTCATTGTGGGCATCGTTGCTTTGTCAGTTGGTCTCTGTTTATTCATGCGAGGTCCGAGCCGCATTCAGCCGCCGGAGCCCGCGGCCGGCGCAGTGCGCTTCATCGGGCAGTACACGCTGGAAATTTATGCTCTCCAGCTTGCCGGCTCGGAGCTCATCGAAAAGTTTCTACCCGACCTCACCCCCTGATCCTGCTGCTACGTCTGGATTACCCTCAGCGGTTAGCTATGGAAGATCATGCTCATCGTGCATCGCAATTGGATACCCGTAGGTTATTCGATCTGAGGATCGGTATAAGATCGTTGCATGCGCAATCGCGACCCCGAGAAGAATTTCGAGGAACTCTGGAAGACCTTCCACAACAGGTATCCGTTTTTCAAGCTGAGGAAGGTCGACTGGAAAAAGCAGTACGACACCTACAGACCCAAAGTCACGTGCGAGACCAGCGAAGACGAGCTCTTCGACATCTTTTGCCGGATGCTCGACCCGCTCGATGACGGGCATGTCGAGCTGGAAGCCGAAGCGCGCGGGGATCGAAAGAAGCGATTCTTCACCGCAGAGAAAAAGACCAAATTCGGTCAGGAATTTACGGCCCAGGAGATCGAGCAGCTCTTCGAGACGACCGGGGAAACTCTCGTCGCCAATGGGTTCGGGCGGCCCGCCAAGACCGAGGCATGGATGCTTCACTACTGCAGATCTCGGGCATTGGGTTACATGCGGATCCTCGAGCTGGAAGACATCAAAAGGCGGAAATTGATCGCCGCTCTGGACAAGATCGGCCGTGACTTCGAGGATATTCACGGCTTCATCATCGATATCCGTAACTGCCCCGGCGGGGACGATGATATTGCGATCGCGATCATCAACCGGTTTTGCGACCGCAAGCGCGTCGCCTTCCATAGGAGGACGAAAATCGGCCCGCGCGACGACAACTTTACACCCCTGAGGACGTGGTACCTCGAACCGCAAGGTGAACGACAATTCACCGGGCCAATCGTGCTCTTGACCTGTGATTCCGTTTTCAGCGGGGGAGAGGCCTTTGCGTTGGCGATAAGGCAGCTGCCTCATGTGACGATCTTAGGTGATCGTACCAACGGCATATTCTCGTACACGCTCGATAAGAAGCTGCCCAATGGCTGGAAATACTGTTTGTCGTACCAAGTTTACTTTTCGGCCGACATGGTGTGCTACGAAGGCGAAGGCATACCCGTCGACATCGAGCTACTCAACAAAAAAACCAACATTGCAGAAGGTGTCGACCCGTTGATCACCCGCGCCCTCGACCTGTTGACGTCCAATAGTGCGGGAGCAACGAGAGATGATTGATTTGCGCATGCAACGTATGAGCGCGCGAAACCTCTACTATGACTGGTCTCTTGGAGCGGATTCCGCTTATGTACGAGCGTAAGCCGCATGTTGCAGGAAGTTTCTGTTTTCTTGCGGAGTAAAATTGCGATGACGCGATCCGATTTGCCGCCACAGGCGTACGATGAAGCCGCTCGATAATCCCGTTGGATTGCGAGGGCTTCATTGTCATGCGATAGTCGATTTCCTCGAGCTGCAGGAACAGCTCGTAGAGATGCCTATCAGGTCATCCGCACAACTCGCGGCCATTGTCGGAGAGCACGGTCTCGATCCCTCGCGGCATGGGATGACGTCATCAGGTGCACGGCAGTGACCGGCAGCTTGTGGGGAGTAGAGCCTGGCCGGGGCGCAGCGCGACGCCGCTCCTTGGCAGGGATCGACGAAGGGTTGAGCACGGCTCGCCCAGTCTCGGCCGACACCTGGTTGGGGTGCGCTCCCTTGGCGACGGGCAATGGTCTTGTAGTTTCGGCCTACGCGACCAACCAAAAGGTGTCCACATGACTTTCGTACAGGCGATCAGCTCTTGCTTCCGGAACTATGCCACGTTCTCAGGTCGGGCGGTTCGTTCCGAGTTTTGGTACTGGTATCTTTTTGTAGCGGTCGTTTTGGCTGTGTTTGGTGGAATCGATCAATCGCTCTATCCGGGCTTTTCGATGGGCCCTTTCAGCTTCGTCAATATGGCTGTCGTGTTAGCTTTGATTCTTCCTAGCCTAGCCGTCTCAGTTCGACGATTGCATGATATCGATCGCACGGGCTGGTGGATTTTGATCAGTGTCACAGTTATCGGCACTATTGTGCTGATGTATTGGGCATGCCTGCCTGGCGCAGGGTTCTAATCGGTTTGGCAACCCCTGAGTCGGCCCACTTCACATTCCTGGACTCGAAATACCACTAAACTGCTTGCACTCTGACGAGGTAATCGCACAGACCCAATTGCATGCTGTTGGATGCTGCCACCGTTGAAGTCGGAATGTCTCTGCCTTTTCGCTTGATCCAGATCACTAACCGGGTGTACGAGTTTCACGACAGCGACTTTCGCGTACAGATCATCGGAGAAATACTATGTTAAAGAACGCTTTTTGGGAGAATGACCTATGACGAAGAGTATCATGGCAATTGCTTTTGTAATCTTTCTCTCCGCGCCGGTCGCGATGGCACAGCAGCGGGGGGTCTGTGTGGCCGACATCAAGGCGAAATGTGCTGGAGTTGAGCCCGGCGAAGGCCGCCTTGTAGCCTGCGTAAAAACACACGCCGCAGAATTTTCCGACCCGTGTAAGGCAAGGCTGGCGCGGATCGCTCAGATCACCAAAGCCTGCGCGGGTGATATAAAGGAAAATTGCGCTGGCAAGGAACGACGAGGTCTTCGGGCTTGCATCCAGAAAAGTATTGCCAACATCAAGAGCGACCAATGCAAGGAGATACTCGCGCAGGCAGTGGCCGGGAGAAAATAGGACGCTCAAACGCCCATCAGCTATTTCGCCGGTCGTGCAACTAGGGTCTTTTTGCCATTGTGTCGCTGACCGGCGTGGTCATCATGTTTAATGCGCGTTGGTTGGTCTCCATGATGAGGCGCCTTCCTTCGCAAACTTTTGGGTCGTTTGGGTAAGCAGCCACACATTTGCGATAGTCCGCGGCTGAACTTTGATAGTTTTGGGCGTCCAAATTGGTCGCATCCACGCTGGTCAGCGCGACACGCAGGTTGCGAATTACATCGATGTTGCGACGCTTTTGGCGGAAACTACGGAAGTTCCAAATGAGCCGCCTCATTATTGCCCCTGTTCTTGGATTGGTCGCGTGTCAGTCTTTCCGGACGATTGAGGAGAGCCATGACTTTAGTCATCAACATGACGCTGCTGGCCCTGTCGCTCTGTAACATTGGGGCGGGCGTGTATTTGGCCTATCAGGGCTGGATACTACCTTAACAGGCAGGACTCGCGATTTACTAAGGCGACCGCCCGAAGCAAACTACTAGCCCTGAAACGAGGACTGTCATGGCTGAAACAACCAAACTTTCTGTTGGTCAAGCGCTCGACAAGCTACGTGGCACCGAAGCCCCGAAAACAAAAATGACTCGGGTCGACGAAAAAATTGACGCTCTCGATAAAGAGGCGCAGCGCTTGAAAGCAATGAGACGCAGCCTTGGGCCGGGCAAAATAGCTGACCTCACTAAGCGCGATTGAGACAGATAGGCCAGCTAAAAAATTTCTAAATCGATGTCCGCCCTACCCCAATAGCGGACATGTGGTGCAACTAGGGAGTCCGCTAAGGGCCCAAAGCGGACATCGCCGCGACGCAGCCATTCCATCTAAGGGTTCTTTTGCAGTTTCGGAGCTAAGAAGCCCCAAACAACGAGCACGATAATGGCCCCGACTACTGCGCCGATAAAGCCGGCCCCTTCGCCAGCACGGTACCAGCCAATGGCTTGTCCGAGGTACGTCGCCACGAGAGAACCGACAATTCCGAGCGCTGCCGTGAGAATGAAGCCAGATGGTTCGTTCGATGATCCCGGATGGAGGAACTTAGCAACAATTCCAGCAAGGAAGCCGATTAGGATGGTCCAAATGATACCCATGTCGCTCCCCCAAGATTAATCATTTTCGCGTTGTGCGAACGGCGATAACAGCCCAGCTTGATTAATTCATCGCTTTAACGCCATTGGACTGTGGTCCAACGTCACAACACGATATGTCCGCTTTACCCCCGAAAGCGGACATGTGCGGCGCAACGGGGGATGTCCGCTTTGGGCCAATAGCGGACATTAACGCCCGTCAACGGCCTGACCCGGGTACTCGGCCTTTCACAGCGTTTGCAAATGATTCGTAGACGATGCGTCCGTCCGAAGCGGAAGGTAGACGGTCGCGCAGCTCCGCGCGGAGCTGTTCTCGCTCGATCGCCGACATGCCAGCGATTAACTTGCCTTGCGGTCCTATCAGCACAGTATTCGAGTCCCAAAAATCATCGAAATCGGAATAAACGACCGGGATGCGGATCACCCGTGTGCCAATAGATTCAAGCCCGGCCTTTTCCCACAAATCCACCATCGCATCCCGCCGTGAAACCACGGGGTTGGCCGGACGCACTGAAGTCATGCCCATTGATTCCAATGATACATAAATAGGGTCGGTTGGTGCTCCACCGCCCGGGATGTCCCACATATACGTTGCAACCCATCCGCCAGACCGCACCACGCGTGCCATTTCTGCGGCCGCCTTGGTTGGGTCAGGGACAAAGGAGATTACGAGGGCCATAATCGCAACGTCGAAGCTGCCGTCGGCAAAGGGCAATTTCTGCGCATCACCCACGCGAAATTCCGCTGACTTCGCACCGAGTCGCATCCGCGCATAGGCAAGTTGCTCATCAGACGGATCAATCGCCGTAACTGCCGCGGGAGCACAGCGAGCAATTAATTCCTCAGTAAACGCGCCATTACCGCAGCCGACGTCAAGCCACCGTAAACCATTTGGAACGTCGAGCCAGTCAAGGAACATTTCCCCGACTAGTCGGCTCCAGCGGCCCATCAGCCGCTCATAGGCTTCTCCGTCGGTGAAAAGCTCAGCTTTGTCCATGCGGCGCTCATCAACGCTTCAGGAACCTGAGATAAAAGGCCGCGAACACCAGGACAATTCCGGCGTTCACTATCAGCCGCTCCCAGAACCGGTTCCTGAAGAACAGGACGTCCACGCCGACCACAACGGCTACCAATGCGAGCACGTAAAGCACGACGGCTGTCTGTCTTCCCATACTCTTTTCTACTACGCGCTGCGAGAGCAGAGCCAGAGCGCTGCGCTTGGACTACTGACGACGTCTTTTGAGGATTGTTCGCTTTGGGTCAAAAGCGGACATGTGCGTTGCAAACACTAATGTCCGCTTTGGGCCAATAGCGGACATCGCGATTTATTCGACTACCTCGTCGGCGAGCTGCAAGAAAGAATCTTGGACTGAGAGGCCGAGCGCCTTGGCCGTCGTAAGGTTGAAGACGAGTTCAAACTTGTTCGGTGATTGCACCGGCAAATTACCCGGTGCTTCGCCCTTGAGAATGCGATCAACATAGCCGCTCGAACGCCGGAAGATATCGGCGGTATCGGGCCCGTACGACATTAGACTTCCCTCGACGACGAATTGCCGAAAGGGGGAAACGACCGGCACTCGATATTTCTCTGCCGACTTCAGGATCGTTTTGCGCGCGTTGACAATAAAAATGTCCGACGCGGCGATCAAACCACTGCCGGGGTCACGCCCTAACTCGGAGACTGCCAAATCGACCTCAGCGAGTGTCAAAATAGGGCGACGTATCTGGATTAAACATCAATGCGACCTGCGACAGGCTTGGCTTAAGGTCGCTGAGTAGGACGAGCCATTTGCCGACTATGTCGAAATCGAAGAAAGAAAACCCAGTAATGTTGGCCCCTGGCTGTGCAAGGCTTGAAATGAATCCCTGACCGACTGGATCGTTTAGTATCGCGAATACAATTGGAGTAGTGGTCTTTGTGGAGCGCAGCGCGGCAATAACCGGAGTGCTATTTGCGACAATAATATCTGGGGCCAGCTTAACTACTTCTGTAACGTGCTTATTGATTGACTCAAGAGTGCCCCCGGTAAAACGATATTCAAGTTGAATGTTGCGTCCTTCGGCCCACCCCAGATCGCGCATACCTAGCCGGAATGCCTTGACGCGCCTCTGCGCTTCGGGGTCCGTTTCGTCGAGGGCGATCAAAACGCTGACCCGCCGCGATCGCTCGCCCTGCTGCGCGCGCGCCATCAGCGGCCAAGCCGCCGCCCCACCGAGAAGTGTGATGAACTCACGCCGCTTCATGTGCTCGCCGCAGAATAGGCCGCGTCCAGAGACTAACATTTTGCTACTGGGCGGCTAATGAGAAAGCGCGCACAATTGGCCCCAGAAACGGATCAGGTTCCATGTCCGCTTTGGGTCAAAAGCGGACATTTGCGGTGCATCAACCAATGTCTGCTTTACACCCGATAGCGACCACGAAAGCGGACATGTGCCAATGGCCATGTCTGCTCTACCCCCGAAAGCGGACATGTGCGATGCAAAGACGAATGTCCGCTAAGGGCCAAAAGCGGACATCGGACAGACCTCAGACGAATACGGCAATGCGCGGCAGGATAACCCTGATCTCGGTGAACTCGCCCGGCCGTGTATCGACTTCGATTGAGCCGCCGTGTTGTTTGACAATGATGTCGTGGCTGATGGAAAGGCCGAGACCGGTGCCTTCTCCGGTCGGCTTGGTCGTGAAAAATGGGTTGAACATCTTTTCCTTCACGTCAGGCGACATTCCGGTGCCGTTGTCGCGGATTCCGATCTCCACCCGATCGCCAAGGCTTTTGGTCGAGGCCGTGAGCGATGGCTCGTAGTCGCCACCATTTGCTTCTGCTCTGCGTCTGCTCGCGGCATAGAAGCCGTTTGAAATCATATTCAGGAGGGCCCGCCGGATGTCCTGCGGAAAAATGTCTGCCTCACCGGCAGACGGATCAAATGATTGCTTGAGCTTGATCTCGAAACCCTGCGTCTCCGCCCGCGCTCCGTGCCATGCGAGATTGAGGCTTTCCTCAACCAAGGCATTGATGTCAATCACCCGATGCTCGCCTGAGCCTTCGCGCGAATGCTGCAGCATATTCTTGACGATGGCGTCAGCGCGCCTACCGTGATGCACGACCTTGTCGAAATTGCTCTTTAGGGTGTCGGCCAGTTCCTCAATTTCAGCGCGGGCCTTTTCGTCGATCGACACGCCCTTCAATGCATCCCGCAATTCTTCGATCAGTTCGGCTGAGATACCCGAGAAATTGTTCACAAAATTGAGCGGGTTTTTGATCTCGTGCGCAATACCGGCAGTAAGTTGGCCGAGCAAAGCGAGCTTCTGTGTCTGCACCAGGCGGTCCTGTGTGGTGCGGAGGTTGTCCAGAGATTGAGCCAGTTCACGTGTGCGAGCCTCAACGCTTTCGAACAACCGCACGTTCTCAATCGCGATGACCGCCTGGTCCGCAAAGGTGGTAACCAACGTGATGTGATTATCATCAAACGGTCGAACCGCAGGACGTGTCAGAACAATTACGCCGATCGGACTTCCTTCCCGCAATAACGGCACTCCGAGTGCCGTGCGAAATCCACCTCGCTTCTGGGCCTCAAGAAACGTGTATTCCGGATCAGCAAGAACGTCGTGAATATGTATGGTGCGCCCTTCGAGCAACGCTCGCGCCGTAACTGAGCCACGTCCGGGTCTGATCGTTTGTTGTTTGAGATAATCTATCCATTCCGGGATATCGCCGCTGCCGGAAGCGCAAATATAAACATCGCCTTCTCGCAAAAACATGAATGAGTGATTAGCTTGGCAAAGGCTGGCCGCCGACTGGAGTAGCGTATCGAGCACAGTTTGCAAATTGAATGTCGAGCGGCTGATGACCTTGAGCACGTCGGCGGTGGCGGTTTGCTGCTGCAGCGACTCACGCAGCTCGTTGAGCAGCCGCGTATTCTCGATGGCGATGACGGCTTGGGCGGCGAAGTTCTGGACCAGCTCGATCTGCTTGTCGCTGAAGGGACGGACTTCCTGGCGATAGATGAGGATTCCACCGATAAGTTCATCGTCCTTCAGCATCGGCACGGCGAGGACTGTCCGGGCGCCGGCAAGCTTGGCGAGCTGGGTACCGGTGGTGTAGCCGGATAGCAGGCCGGAAGACTGAATCTCGTCCCGAATGTCAGCGATCTGAGCCGGCCGCTTCGTTGCAAGCGCGCGTCCAAACACAGTTGCCGGAGCAGGCCGGATGACCGGATTGCGACCCCGCTCTTCGGCGAATGCTTTCGGCGCGTTGTGCATCCCGACGCACCGGAACGCATCGCCCTCAGACCGGTATATTGTGCCGAACTGCGCCTCGCAGATCCGCGTCGCGTTTTCCAGAATGGCCTTGAAGACCGGCTCAAGTTCGCCGGGCGTGCTTGAGATCACCTTCAAGACCGATGACGTCGCCGTCTGCTGCTCGAGCGACTCGGAAAGGTCATCGGTGCGGTGGCGCAGCTCGTTGAGCAGCCGCGTGTTTTCGATGGCAATGACGGCTTGGGCGGCGAAGGTGTTTAGCAGCGCTATCTGCTGCTCGTTGCCGCCTGTTGCTCACGCGCTTCTTTTAGTTCGCCAGTGAGAGTGTTGACTTGTTCCTGCAGGCGGGCCATTGAGACGCCCGCGGTTGGCTCTTTGTGGGCCTTCGGCCCACTGCGGCGCTGCTTCCCTTTTATTCCTCTTCCACCGCGCCGCATGTCGCCCCTAGCGGTTCACGACGATACTCAATCCTAGGGAAATTCTCGCCCGCGCGCCATGGCAGCATGTCCGCTTTGGGTCAAAAGCAGACATGTGCAATGCAATAGGCGATGTCCGCTTTACCCCCAATAGCGACCGCGAAAGCGGACATCGGCAAACCGTCATGTCCGCTTTACCCCCGATAGCGGACATGTGCAGCGCACAAGCTCATGTCTGCTTTGGGCCAAAAGCGGACATCACCGCTCACTCTTCTCACGTATCTCGTAAGCGCGACTGAGATCGCTCTTATCGCCGGGGCTGCCAACACTACCACCGGTAATATCGCGATCCATGCGACGAGCCAGGACGATAACCAATGGCTAAAAAACTGCACTGGGTTGGGTGATGGGAAACTCGCGATCCCCGCGGCTATTAAGCTTGTCAGCCCGGCCTGAATGACGCCGAAAATGAAATGGCTGTATCTACGGGGAATGCCAAACATGGGATGGAGCCTTTCGGACCGGTCGAAGCGCGCCGCCCAAGATACTTTGGACCCATTTAGGTCAGGTGTGGCCATTGATAGTCAGGAAGCTCTAGCGTGTCGACAATGTCTCGCCCAAATGTGAGTCGAGCTAGCGCCGGTATGGCCGCCGTCCTGATGACTTGATTGCGGAAGAGCAATCCTAACTGCGTTTTTGGCGCAAAGGCCGATGCAAAACGTTCTGCGCCCTGCTGCTTCTTCTCGACAAAACCTCGCAAGAGCTTCTCATAGCTGGCAAATGCAATTTCATGCTGAGCTTTGGCGAGTTCACCCGCGAGGACATAGGCGCTCATCATCGCCAGCGCCGAGCCCTGGCCTGCCATTAAGGATACGCAAAACGCCGCATCGCCCACCAACGCGACGCGCCCCCGAGACCAACTTGGCATTTCGATCTGGCCAACCCGGTCGAAATAGAGATCCTGCGTACGCTCCATTTCGGCAAGAATGCGTGAGGTTTCCCATTTTCCGTCGTCAAACACCTCGCGCAGAAGGGCTTTTTGAGCGGTCGGGTCAAACATGTCCGATCGCGCAACGTCATCTTTTGCAAAGACAAACAGAAACAGCGTTCGATCCCCGCTCAGTGATACGCGTCCCAGCATTCGCCCCGGTTGGCAATAGGTCACGTAAACCTCCTCGTCGCGTGGCCTGTACCCGCTGACCTCAAAAGCGGCAACGATATAGCCAAGCCGCTTTTCAAACTGGTCTTGAGAGCCGAACACGACGCGGCGAACAGCAGAGTGAAGGCCGTCCGCCCCGATGACCAAATCGAAGCGGCGTTGATCGCGGTGTTTGAACTTAACTTGTACAGAATCGGGCTGTTCTTGCAGGCCAATGACCTCGTCGCCAAAGACAATTTCGGTGTCGTTTTTTATTTTCTCGAATAACAGTCGCGACAAATCACTGCGCCCGATTGTTACGTAGCGCCCACCAGTAAGCTCACGGAAGACGTTTGTTCCAAAGCCAGAAATGCGCTCGCCTTCGCCGTTCACGATCCGCATTTCACGAATGTGATAGCCTGCACGATTAATTTCATCCAACAGGTCCATCCGCTCAGCAATGTCGTAGCCGAGACCCCAGAAATCGACGACATAACCGCCACTGCGCAACGTCGGCGCGTACTCGATAATCGTCGGCTCGAATCCAGCTGCTTTCAGCCAGTAGGCCAGCGTTGGTCCGCCAATCCCAGCACCCGAGATCAGCACGGTTTGGGCAGGCATACCGAGATAACTGGTACTTATCGGTTGCTAAAGCAACCCGAGTTGGAGCGGTCCGATAGCGGACATTTCAACACCCGCGAGAGCATCAACAATCGCATTCGAGGCGAATTGCTTTACTCGAACTTGGCCGTCGTCGAGAACGGCTTGGTCGCGCCAACGACGAACATTATGAGCGCGTCTAGTCTGTCGTCCCACTGTTGAAAACTTCCATTGTCATTCCGGCCGGATGTCCGTTCATCGAATGTCCAGCCTCGACACTCATCACCCCCTGCGGGGTTCGTTAGCCCAACCTGCCAGCGATTACATAAAACGATTCGGAGCCGGGATGCATATGCACCGGTGTCGTTGCGCCGGGCGGCCCATGGCCGTAGTTCACGCGCAACAGGTACTCGGGCGCGCTGAGTGGGGGAACGGGTCCAATCTCCGCGCGTCACTTGCACGACGGCCCGAGGAAGGGGGTCTTGGCAAAGCCGAGCCATCTTGCCGATTCAGAAGCGGTCTCGTCATCGAGCGAGAGAACGCCGTTATCGTGGATCGCCTGCCCGGCTTTGGTACTTTGGTGCGGCATAAATTTGTGCGGGTCGGAGAGTTGTATCGCCCGCGACACACGTGACAGCAATCGGTAGGGCCAACTCAGGTTGCGTCAACTTATAGTCACAATTCCTGATGCGAATGTTGGCCTGATCTCGGGGGCTTCCCAACAAGAGACTTTGCAAATGATCTTCCTCGCTTATGCCGCACTAATCGCTGCCGCCTTTTTCGTCAGTTCACTGTTTCTGTTGAACTACGGCCGACGGCTCGGTTTGCGATACTTGCAAAAGGATGCTGGCACCATGACGGGCCTCAGCACCGTCGAGGGCGCCGTCTTTGCATTGATGGGATTGCTCTTGGCATTCACGATTTCTGGCGCCCTGCAGCGGTTCGATGATCGCCGACAGCTCGTCATCCAGGAAGCAAATGCTGCCAGCACGGCACATGATCGTCTTGCCCTATTCGAGGGCGAGGTTGCTCGCGACCTGCAGAACAAACTTAGAGACTATTTCCAAGCGCGCATCGACCTCTATCGCATGCCACACGATTACTCCCTGTTAAAACGAGCCGAATATTTTTCTCAGGAGCAGCAGGACAAGATCCTCAGTTTTAAAAATGAACTGTGGAACGCGGCAGTCGGGGCATGCCCACAGAGTAACTTTAGTCCCGCGTGTGGGCAGGCTCTCCCGGTACTTGCCAACTTGTTCGAAGTGGCGCGCCTGCGGCTCGGAGCCGCCGAAAAGCATCCGCCTCAAGTCATCTACGTCGTTTTGTTCGGTCTTGGACTAGGCGGCTCGTTACTTGCTGGATTTGGTATGGCCGCTGCCAAATCGCGCAGCTGGATTCACATGTTCGTTTTTGCCACGACGCTGACGGTCGCGCTTTACACGCTCACAAACATGGAATATCCACGGCTCGGACTCATTCGCATTGAGAATTTCGATCATTTTCTTGTCGACGCTCACCAGCAAATACAAACGCAGGACAGCGCGTGGGCAACCCTTGGCTACGGCAGATGAGACAGCAGCTGCAATGTCCGCTTTGGGTCAAAAGCAGACATGTGCGGTGCACTAGTGCATGTCCGCTTTGGGTCAAAAGCAGACATGTGCAGTGCAAACAGGCATGTCCGCTTTACCCCCAATAGCGACATCGAATGCGACGTACGGGGATGTCCGCTTTGGGCCAATAGCGGACATTGATCGCCTTCACTCGATCACCTCGTTGGCGCTGGCGAGCAGCGTTGTCGGCACGGTAAGGCCGAGTGCCTTTGCCGTCTTGAGGTTGATCACCAACTCGAACTTGGTTGGCGACTGCACCGGGAGGTCAGCAGGCTTTTCGCCTTTAAGAATGCGATCGATGTAGGTGGCGGCACCTCGGTAGGCGTCGACAGCATTAGACCCGTAAGAAACCAGTCCGCCATCGGCAACGAAAACGCGGAGCGGATACACGGCCGGCAGCCGGTGGCGAGCCGCGAGCGCGATGATTAAAGCGCGATGCGCAAACGCTTGCGGGGACACCGTCAAGATCAGTCCAGAATTCGGTCTGCTTGCGAAAGCTGCGATCGCACGTTCGACGTCGGTCGCATCGCGCATGCCCATGGCTTGGACCTCAACTCCGAGCGACTGCGCCATGGCCTGGATCGCACTAAATTGCCCGAGGCTGCTCTGTGCCGTTGTATCGCGAAAGACTGCCACACGCGTGACGGCAGGCGCGATCTGCTTCATGAGTTCCAGCCATTTGGCGCTTATGCTGAACTCGGGTACGACACTATATCCGGTGATGTTACCGCCTGGCCGAGCAATACTGTCGACGAAACCCTGAGCAACCGGATCTGCCGACCCTGCAAACACGATTGGCACGGTGGACGTGGCCTTTTGGAAAGCTGCAGTACTTTGGCTGGTAGAGGCCAGAACGACGTCTGGCGCTAGCGCGAGCAAGTCAACAGCATGACTGCGAAAGCGGTCGGCATTGGCAGCGGCCCAGCGGATGTCGACACGGACGTTGCGGCCGACAGCCCAACCCCTTTCCTGCAAACCCTGCATAAACGCCGCCAAGCGGGTCTGTCCGTCCGCATCGTCCGCGGCCGTATGCATTAGCACCCCGATGCGTCGGGCTTGCTCGGGCTGCTGCGCCAAAGCCGCAACCGGCCAAGCTGCCGCGGCGCCCCCGACTAATTTGATGAACTCGCGCCGTCTCATGGCCTCTCCCGAGGCTGAGGACAGGGGCATCGTATCAGGTCGAACGAGCGATGTCCGCTTTGGGTCATAAGCGGACATGTGCGCCGCAAAAAGCCATGTCCGCTTTACACCCAATAGCGACCGCGAAAGCGACATTCCGAAAAAGGCCATCTCTGCTTTACCCCCGAAAGCGGACATGTGCGGTGCAATTAGGGATGTCCGCTTTGGGCCAATAGCGGACATCAGTCTTACTCGATCACCTCGTGCGTGCCGGCGAAGCTCAGCGACGAGCCAGTGGCGACGTTCGAGCTGACGCTTTCGGTGAAAAAGAATCGTAACGGTTACTTTCGAGCGCAATTTTGCGCTGCATTGCGACGTGCGTCGCGAAGCTAGAATGCCTCGTCAGGCAATTCCATGGTTGAACCGGCTCCCGCCTGGATGCGTGCCAGCCGCGTTGCAGTTTCAGGCAGCATTCGTTCCATGAAGAAACGCGCCGTGACCAGCTTCGCGTTCAGGCGAGCGGCCGAACCGTCAGGCTTGGGCAACTTGGCGAGTGCGGCTTCGGCGATCCTGCACCACATATAGCCGAGCGCCACCAGCCCGAAGAGATGCATGTAGTCGTACGACCCTGCACCAGCATTGT
>Ga0306922_10000891_pt1 | contig 25846 bp, 18 predicted proteins | sample sta12Cox44000082_FD_203758 | JGI IMG/M metagenome (GOLD analysis project Ga0306922, IMG submission 203758) | Lab enrichment of tropical soil microbial communities from Luquillo Experimental Forest, Puerto Rico - statoxic.12C.oxic.44.000.082 (v2)... | ecosystem: Environmental > Terrestrial >... | reverse complement strand
CAAACGCAAGGCGGCGGCGCACGGGGACGCCGCAGCGGCCAAACCGCTGACACCCTTTCCGGTCTCGATCGGCACGGTGACACTCGTCAACGGCTCGGCGAACTATTCGGACCTGTGGATCAAACCGAGCTTCGCGATCGGCGTTCAGAGTCTCGCCGGCAAGATCACCGGCCTCTCCTCCGATCCGCAATCGCGCGCCAAGGTGCAGCTCGACGGCAAGGTCGATCGCTATGCGCCGTGGCAGGTGACGGGTGAAGTCAATCTGCTGTCCGCCGCTCTCTTTACCGACCTCACGATGAGCTTCAAGGATGTCGATCTCACCGTCGTCAACCCGTCCTCGGGGCACTTCGTCGGCTACAAGATCGACACGGGCAAGCTCTCGGTGGACGTGCACTACAAGGTCGAGCAGCGCCGGCTCGACGCCGCCCAGCACTTCGTGATCGATCAGCTCGAGCTCGGTGAGCGCGTAGAGAGTCCCGACGCCATACACGTGCCGCTGAAAATCGCGGTGACGCTGCTCAAGGACCGTAACGGCGTCATCGACCTCAACCTGCCGATGAGCGGCTCGCTCGATGATCCGAAGTTTCGCGTCGGGCCGATACTGTGGCAGATGTTCACCAATCTGCTCGTCAAGGTGGCAGAGGCGCCTTTCGCGCTGCTCGGGCACCTCTTCGGCGGCGGCAACGAGCACCTGAACATCATCGAGTTCGATGGCGGCAGCGCCGCGCTCGAGAAACCGGCGCAGGATCAGACGGCCTCGATCGCGAAGGCGATGAAGGAGCGGCCGCAGCTGAAGCTCGATGTGCCCATCGTGTATGCCGATGCGATCGACCGGCCGGCGCTGGCGGCGGCAGCCCTGCGCAGCAAGCTGCAGGCCCGGGAGCTCACGACACGCGAGGGCCGCAAGCACCCGGACACCGCCTTCGAGCTGGCCCTCGCGGATCCGGAGAAGCACTTCAAGTTGCTCCTCGACCAGTACCAGGCGGATCTCGGCAAGGACACGCCGTTGCCGCCGAGCGTCGTGGCCGTGCAACAGGCGAAGCGCAACGAGACCCCGCCCTACGACCCGGCGATCTCTGATCTGAACGCCGCGCTCATCGATCACGTTCAGGTATCGGACAGCGAACTTCAGACACTCGGCAAGGACCGCGCCCAGGCTATCGAGGGTGCCCTGGTGTCAGAGGGGCAGATCGAGACTTCGCGCGTGTTCATCGTCAACGCGCCACCCAAACCGCAGTCGGGGGATAAGGTAAAGGTGGAGCTGGCCGTAAAGTGAGTGGCGCCCGATCAGGGATCAGGGCTCCAGCCGCGGCAACTCGCGGGCGGCAGCCTTCGGCCGGCGCGCCTCATCGTACAGACCCCAGTGCGCTTCCTCGGGATGCACTGCCGGCGCGCCCGGCACGCCGGTCGCATCATAAGCACGCCACGGCGCGTCATACGCGGCGAAGTAGGCGAAGGCCTGCGTGCCGCTCGGCGGCAGCACCCGGCGCAGCGCTCCGAAGAACGAGGCCTGGCGCGCCTCGCTGAATCCGGCGCTTTCGGGCGCCGTCGGCACACCGGTCTCCTTCACCAGGATCGGACCGCAGGCGAGCGGGGTGAGCTTACCGAGAACGTTCACGACGAATTGAGCGGCGGCGCTGTCGGGCGCATCGCGGAACCAGGGCTGAAAGACCGGGTGCACGATGGGCAGCAGGAAGTCGAGCTTCGCGAGCACCGCAGCGGCGGCAGGCTCGTCATAGATGTGAAACGGCTCACTCATCGAGAGTGCCACCTCGGGCGCCCGCTCACGCAGGCGCGCGATGATCGCGAGAAGTCTCGCCGCGTCGACCCGATGCGAGAACACCACCTCGTTGCCGAGCGAGATGCCGACGACGAGCCGCGGGAAGCGCCGTGCGGCCTCCAGCGCCGCGGCGAGCTGCGCATCATCCGCGGGATCCCACACCCCGATGATGAGCGCACGAAACTTCAGCGCTGAGGCTATCGCCGGAATCTGTTGCGCACCGTGAATGGCGTCGTAGGTAATGAGTGAGTCGAAGCGCACGCGCAGCTGTGCGAGATCCGCGCGGATGCCCGCAGCATCGGCGTCGGTGACACGGCCGTCCACGACCCGGAGCGAGATCGGCTGGTAAGCGATGAAGCGTCCGTGCGCCATCGCCTCGCGCAGCCGCGACACCGCTGGCCGCGCCGCATCGTTCGACTGGCACTGCGAATTCGCCGCTGCCGCGCTCACCCCGGCCGCGCTGCATAGCCACAGTAGAGCGAGGGAGCTGAGGGAGGCTGCGCGCGGCGGGAACACCGAAAACACGGAAGGTCAATCTGGCGCGGCGATTGTGCCACACTCGTCTTGCCGGCGAGTACGGTCGGTCAGTCCACGGAGTGCGGTACATGGACAAGCAACGGCAGCAGGCGGCACGATTTCGCGCACTGCACGAGTCCGGTGTATTCGTCATCCCTAACGTCTGGGACGGGGCCTCGGCAGCCATCATGACGGGCCTCGGGTTCGAGGCGCTCGCGACTTCGAGCGCCGCCTGCGCGGCGACGCTCGGCAAGCTCGATGGAGAGGTGACGCGCGAGGAGTCGCTGCTGCACGCGCGGCTCATCGTGTCGGTGAGCGAGTGTCCGGTCGCTGCCGATCTCGAGAATGGATTTGGTCATGCCCCCGAAACCGTCGCCGAGACCATCCGCCTCGCCATTGGCGCGGGCCTCGCCGGCGGCTCGATCGAGGACGCGAGCGGCGACCCACGCGCGCCGATCTACGAGTTCGCGCACGCGGTGGAGCGGGTGACGGCCGCCGTGCAGGAGGCCCATCACGCCTCGCTGCATTTCGTGCTGACGGCGCGTGCGGAGAATTTTCTCCACGGACGCCCGGACCTGGACGACACCGTGCGGCGCCTGCAGGCGTTCGAGGCCGCCGGCGCCGATGTACTGTTTGCGCCGGGCTTGCCCGACCTCGCGGCGGTGCGCACCGTGTGCAGCGCGCTGAAGAAACCGGTGAACTTCATGATCGGCATACCCGGCAAATCCTTCGCAGTGGCCGATCTCGCCGCGGCTGGGGTGCGCCGCATCAGCCTCTCGACCTCGCTGTATCGCGCCGCCATCACCGGGCTTCTCTCGGCCGCCCACGAGATCAGCGAGCGCGGCACCTTCTCCTACGTCGAGAGCATCGTGAGCGGCGGCGAGATCGCGCGGTACCTGCGGCCGCCGGACTGAGGGAAGGGCAGGTCAGTCGCGCGGTGGCAGGTCTCCGGGCTGCGCGCCGCGCAGCCAGCTGCGAAAGCCCGGCACAGCGTCGTCGCCTTCGGCAGGAGCCCACTCGGCAAACTGCACGGCGGTTACCGGGTCGTAGGGTCCTTCCTTGATCTCGAGAAAAGCGCAGCCGGTGCTCCACGGCACCAGCGTGTGCCACACGCCCTGTGCGGTCTCGTAGGCGAGGCTCCCGGTATCCTCACCCACTGCATGTCGCGCGAGCACCCGCCCGCGCTCATCGAAGAGCACCACATCCACGCCACCGCGCAGCAGTAGCGCCAGCTCGGAGCGGCTGGCGTGGCGGTGTGGCCGGAAGTACGAGTCGCCCTGCGCCACGACCAGGAAGCGCTGCACCGGATCGGCCGCGGTCGCGTGAATGTTGTGGTGCGCGCGCGCCCGCGGGCTTGCCGCGGCTTTGGCGGCGAGCTCATCGAGCAGCGCACGTGACACGAGCTTCAGCATTCAGGTCGTCTTCTGAGCATGGGTGTTGTGGAGGTCGGGGAGGAACGCCGCGAGTAGTCCGATCAGCGGCAGGAAGGCGCAGATCTGATAGATCGTGTCGACACCGACGTGGTCGGCGAGCTTGCCGAGCACCGCGGCGCCGACACTGCCCATGCCGAAGGCGAGTCCGAAGAACAGTCCCGCCACCGTGCCGGTGCGCCCGGGCAGCAGATCCTGGGCGTATACGACGATGGCCGGGAACGCCGAGGCGAGGATCAGCCCGATCGGCACGGTGAGCACGCCGGTCCAGAAGAGATTGGCGTGTGGCAGGAGCAGCGTGAAGGGCAGGACACCGAGGATGGACACCCAGATGATGTACTTGCTGCCGAGACGGTCACCGAGTGGTCCGCCGAGCATGCCGCCGAGCGCGGCCGAGGCGAGGAACAGGAACAGGTGCAGCTGCGCGGACCGCACCGGGAGATGGAAGTGCTCGATGAGATAGAAGGTGTAGTAGCTGCTGATGCTGGAGAGGTAGACGAACTTGGAGAACACCAGCATCAGCAGCACGACCAGCGCGAACGCCACGTGGTGGCGCGGTGCGACGTGCGGCCTGGTGCCGGCCCGCGCCAGGCGCGAGACGCCGTGAGCCTTGTACCAGTGCCCGACGTTCACCAGCAGGACGATGGCGAGCAGTGCCGCGGCGGAGAACCAGGCGACGCTCGACTGCCCGTGCGGCAGCACGATGAACGCGGCGAGTAGCGGCCCGGCGGCTGTGCCGAGGTTGCCCCCGACCTGGAACACCGATTGCGCGAGACCGTGCTTGCCGCCACTCGCCATGCGCGCGACACGCGAGGATTCCGGGTGGAATACCGAGGAGCCGGTGCCGACCAGTGCGGCGGCGACGAGCAGCAGGGAATAGCTCGCCGCGAAGGCGAGCAGCAGGAGTCCGAGCAGCGAGAATCCCATGCCGACGGCGAGTGAGTAGGGACGCGGGGTCCTGTCGGCCATCGCACCCAGGAGCGGCTGCAGGAGCGAGGCGGTGAACTGGAACGTGAAGGTGAGCAGCCCGATCTGCGCGAAGCTGAGTCGGTAGGAGCTTTTGATCATCGGATAGATCGCCGGCAGGAGCGACTGGATCATGTCGTTCAGCAGGTGGCAGAAGCTGATGGCGACGAGAATGCCGAGGGCAGTCTCGCTGCCGACGCGCACGGCGCGGATCGCGGGAGCCGAATCGTTCAATCGCGAAGCTCCAGAGGGCGAGAGGCAGATATTGGACCCTATTCCCCGCGTGCCGCGCATCTCCCGGATTGGGGGCGGAAAAAAACGCGGTGCACCCGCTGGTGCACCGCGTTCAGTGGCCTGACTGGTCGCGGCCTAGAAGCTCTGCGAGAACCGGATGCCGATGGTGCGCGGCGTCGCGATGGTCGCCAACGGTTTGTAGCCGCAGACGGTTTGACCGGGGATAAAGGTCTGAACGCCTTCGACGATCGTGCATTCGGCAAAGCGGTAGGTCTGCGCACGCTTGTCGAGAGCGTTGCTGGCGAACAGCTCCGCTGTGAAATTGCCCCTGTTGACTCCGAGCATCACATCGAGCAGTCCGTAGGCGGGGATGTTGCCGATGAGGTTGTTCTGATACGGTGCCAGAGTCGAGGACGTCGAGCTCGTGTAGCTGTAGGCAGCTTGCCCGTACCCCGACAGGTCCGCCGTTCCGAGCGGGAACGTGTAGCGGACGGTCGCATCGCCCTTGAACTTCGGCACGATCGGCAGCTGCGTGCCGCTGGGTACGGCATCGTAATTGGGACAGGAGGAGGGCGGCAGAGGCTGGCCGCTCGACGGATCGACGTCATAGCAGAACGGCTCGCTCATTTTCGGATCGAGCTCGGTCGCCGCCAGGTTGATGTTCAGCCCCGCGGTCGGTGCCCATTCGAGCTCCTGCTCGGCCCCCTTGATGCGCGCCGAGCCGGCGTTGCGCACGATGGTGAAGGAATTCTGGCCGAGGAAGCTGAACTGGAAGTTTTTCCAGTCCTCCCAGAAGAACGCGCCGTTGAAACGCAGCCGATTGTCGAGCCAGGTCGTCTTGTACCCGATCTCGTAGTTGGTGAGGTAGTCGGGCTCGTAGGTCGAGAGCGGCGGATCGGGTGGCGATTGGGTGCGGCGATTGACTCCACCCGGGCGGTAGCCCTTCGAGTAGGTGGCATAGACCATGGCGTCGTTGGTGAATTTGTAAGTCAGGTTGAACTTCGGGATCGAGCCGTTCTTCTCGACCTCGCGGGACAGGTCGACACACGGGCCGCCGAGGATTCCAGGCACCTCGCAGGTCGGCGGACTGGCCTGGGGATTGTTCTGCTTCTCGCCCGTACCTGAGCTGAAACCCTGGTTCTTGCCGAAGCCGAAGAACCCGTCGAGCGAGTTGTCGTAACGGAAGAAACGGTAGCCGACCGTGCCCGTGAGTTTCGAGGTGAAGTCGAAAGTCAGCTGGCCGAACACCGCGTAATCGCGATCGACGCGGATCTGATTGGTCAGCCACCAGGTCTGCGGCCAGCCCGTCACGGAATCGAGCGCCGGCAACTCATCGATCCGGTAGTTCTGCTGTATGTAGTGTTCCTGGCGGTTGTAGAACAGGCCGCCGATGAAGCGCAGCCGCTCGTCCTGGGGTGTCGCCACTCGCAGCTCCTGGCTGAGCTTGCGGTACTCGTCCGTGCCGAGGATGTACTGTGAGTTGTTGATGGCCTTGACACCCGGCGGCAGATGCAGAACCGACTGCATGAACGACATGTAGGTCGTGTGCTGGTCGTACAGCAGTGTGTAGTCGCTATAGTCCGTCGGAGTATGGTCCTTGCGATTCAGATAGCCGGCGGCGTAGGTGATGTCGAAGTTGCTGACATGACCCTCGACGGTGAGCGCTGCCTGCCACCACTGGTCGGAAATGGAATCGGAGTAGTAGCGCTGCACTGACAGGTCTCCCGGGATCGCCGGGTCGACGAACACCGTGCCGTCCTGGCGGCTGCTCTGGCCCATGAAGGTCGGCGTAATCGTCCAGTTGTCGCCGAGGTTCACCCGCAGTGCGCCGCGCCCGCCGTAGGTCTCGGTCGGATTGAAGCGCTGCTTGGCTTGCAGCGGAGAGCTCGTACAGCCGGGAGCGGGCGGCGTGAAGTTCGATACGCAGCCGAAGCTCGGGAAAACGTTGGTGCCGGGCACGTTGTCGATGTAGCCCCCGGTACGCTGCGCCCAGCCGACGAGCCTCACGGCCGCGGTGTCGCTCAGCGGTATGTTGGTGAACCCTTCGGCTACGTAACCTCCCTGGCCGCGTACCGTGTTGCCCTCGAGGCTGTAGCCGGCCTTGAACCCGGAAGGGTCGGGCTTGTTCGTGATGATGCGCACCGTGCCGGCTTCGGAGCTCGCACCATAGAGAGTGCCCTGCGGGCCCGCCAGCGCCTCGACACGCTCGATGTCGTAGATGTGGATGTCGAGCGAGCCTTGAATGGTGGTTACCGGCTGCTCATCGAGATACACGCCGACGCTCGGCAGCGGACCGGAATGATTGCCGTTGTCGCCGCTGGCGACGCCGCGCATGAAGACACGCGCGAAGCCGGGGCCGGTGGTCTGATAGGCGACGCTCGGCAGAAACTTCACGTAGTCATCGAAGTTGCTGACGTTCAGCTGCTCCAGTCTCTCGGTGCCGAGCGCCGTGACGCTGATCGGCACGTTCTGCAGGTCCTCGGTGCGCTTCTGCGCCGTGACCACGACCTCCTGCAGGCCAGCCGGCTCGGCCGCAGTCGTATCGGCCGCGTACAGTCGCGGCACCGCCGCCATGATCGCGGCTGCGATCGGTGCCCGTTGCAGAATTACCTGGCCGCGCGACTTGCGGCCGCTCTGCATCCTGGTGCGCATTCTTGCGAGCTTGCGTGTTCGACTGCGCTGCATGAGTCTCCCCTTGATTGACGTTGATCAGCTGCGGTGTTCAGCTGTCGTGTTGTAGGTGTCGGCGAAATCGGGTGCCTGCGGATAGGCGTCGAGCACGGGCCAGAGCGCGCTCTTGAGCGGCTCCAGCCAGGCGTCGAAGTGGCGCCACTGTTCGATGCCGGCGCGGTAGATCGGCGAGCGCACCTGCTCGGAGCTCGCGGTGCGCACGGCGCGCTCGTTCTCGTAGAAGCGCAGGCAGCGCTCCTCGAAGGGCAGGCCGCAGTGCTCGAGGAGCCTGCGCACCTCGTTCTCAGTGTCTGCCACCATTCGCTCGTACAGCACCCGGTGCACGCGCCCCGGCAGCACGGCATCGAAATGGGCCATCAGCTCGACGTAGGACCGATAGTACTCGCCGAGCTCCGCGAGATCGTAGGTGAAGCTCTGGCCGCGAGCGAAGTGCTGTTTGAAGTTCGAGAAGCAGCAGCCGAGCGGATGACGCCGCGCGTCGATGATCTTCGCGTTCGGCATCATCAGATGGATGAAGCCGACGTGCAGGAAGTTATTCGGCAGCTTGTCGATGAAGCGCGGTTTGTCCGTCTTGCGCTGGATACGCGTGCGGGCGAGGTACTCATCACCGATGCGGCGCAGCTCAGCGCGCGGCAGCGCCGCGAGTGCATGCGGGTAGCGCGGCGCCGCGTCACCGGCGCGCTCGGCGACGGTCTGTGCGAGGGCGGGAATGTCCGGAAGCTCCATGGTGCCCTCGACCTGCGAATGGCTCGAGAGGATCTGCTCGATCAGCGTCGAGCCGGCGCGCGGCAGGCCGACGATGAAAATCGGCGCCGCGGTCTCGGCCCCCGCGCCCGCGCGCGCGGCGAAGAACTCGCGGGTAAAGAGCTTCCGCGCCTCGGCCACGTGCTGGCAGATGCGCTCGCGGTCGTAGTGCACGCCGCGCCGCCGCAGGGCGTTGCCCTCGCGGTAGTGCTGGAAGGCCGGCTCGTACTCCGCCCGATCCTCGAGCGCCTTGCCGAGCGCAAAGTGGAAGTGGAAGCGATCCTCGCTGCTCAAGTCCGTGCGCGCGAGTTGTGTCCGCATCTGTGCGATGTCATCCGCCGCGAAGCGATAGGTCTTGAGATTGGCGAGGCTCCACCATACCTCCCCGAGGCTCGGTTCGAGCCGCAGTGCCCGATGGTAAGCGTCGACCCCCTCGCCGACCCGGCCGGCGGTCTTGAGCGCGTGTCCGTAGCTCAGCCACACCTTGCCCTGCTGCGGATACTCCCGGAGCACCGCCTCGTAGACGCCGATGGCGCGCGCGTACTCGCCGATTCCGGCGAGCACCGCGGCCTGCAGCGTGCGGTAGCTGGGATTACGCGGCTCTGCCGCGAGGAGGCGCTCGACCTGCGGCAGGGCGGCTTCGTGCTTGCCCTGGCGGATGAGCGCCACGGTGTAGTTGTGGCGCGCCCCTTGGAATCCCGGTGCGAGCTCGAGGCACCGGCTGAGAAGATTTTCCGCATCCTGGTAACGGCCGATGCGCGCCGCGACCTCGGCGAACATCCGAATGGCGGCGACATCGGTCGGGTGCTCGTACAGATGCCGCCGCAGCAGGGCCTCGGCTTCCGGAATGCGGTTCTCGCAAAGGGCAGCGCCGGCTGCGAGCAGCCGCGGATCGCGCGTCGAGGTCTTCAGGGAACGCGCCCGCGCCGCGTCGGCACGGGCATCATCGCCCATGGCGGCGAAGTGATCAGCCAACGAGCGCCACGCCTCGGGCAATTCCGGATTCAGCTCGACGGCTCGCCCAAGCTCCATCACGGCCTGCTCGCCTGCACCAACATCACCGAGCGCTACACCGAGCTCGTAATGTGCGGCTGCCCAGCGCGGGTGACTCTCGACGAGCGGTCGCAGCACTTCGAGGGCTGCCGACGCGTCCCCACCCCTGCGGCGGGCGACTCCCAAGATCAACCTGGCACCCGGATGAGCCGGAGCGGTCTTGAGAATTTCATCCGCCTGCTCGGCGGCGAGCGCCGGATCGCGTTCCAGCAGTCGGGCGGCGTGGGCGAGCGCGACGTCGACGGATCCGACCGGCTCTGTTGCACCGCTTACAATCATGTAACAAATCTACCACGACCGATCGGAGCCCGCGCATGTACGCGCCCGACGTCACGGTGTTCGTTGCACTACCAGTGCTGAGAAGGCAGGAGCCCTGCGAGTGATCAGGAGTCGAGTGCGGGTGTGCCGCTCGCGCAACAAGCTCGGATCATCTAAGGTACGAGCCCCATGAGTGTGCGCGCGGTGACGCGTCATTATGAGGCCTGGCTCGCGCGGACGGTTCCAGTGGTACCGGCGGACCTGCGACTGAAGCATCGGCTCATGGCGGCCAACCCGTTCTCGTTCCTGCGGGCAACGTTCTACCGTTGGTCGCGCCTGTGGCCCGAAGTGTGCCCCGAGCTCGTCCAGGCACCCGCGGTGCTCGCGATCGGCGATCTGCACGTCGAGAACTTCGGCACCTGGCGTGATGCGGAGGGACGCCTGATCTGGGGTGTCAACGATTTCGACGAGACCGCGACGCTGCCCTATACGCAGGACCTCGTGCGCCTCGCCACGAGCGCGCTGCTCGCCATTGAGGAGGCGCGTATCTCGGTCTCCGTGCGGCGTGCCAGCGCGGCGATCCTCGAGGGGTACACCGACTCACTCCGCCGCGGGGGCGGCCCGGCAGTGCTGGCGGAGCACTACCGCTGGCTGCGGGATCTGGCGATCGCGCGCCTCAAGGATCAACGCCCCTTCTGGGACCGCCTGCGGGGGCTGCCCGACGCGCCACCACACTGGCACTCGCATGCGCGGCGATTGCTGAAGGCGGCGCTGCCGACGAGGGACCTCACGGTGCGCTTCGTGCAGCGCCAGGCCGGAGCCGGCAGCCTGGGGCGCGTGCGCCTCGTGGCGCTCGCCGACTGGCGCGGCGGGATGGTCGCGCGTGAGGCCAAGCCGCTCGCGCCCTCCGCCTGGCTGTGGGCGCAGGGATCCCGGCTCCTGCCGCCGCGCTACCGCGAGATCACCCGCTGCGCCGTGCGCGTGCCCGATCCTTTTCTCAGCGTCCACGGCAAGTGGCTCATCCGGCGCCTCGCCCCCGATGGCAGCCGCATCGAGCTCGCGAGCCTGCCCCGCAACCGCGACGAGAATCGCTTGCTGTGGATGATGGGGTGGGAGACGGCCAACATGCACCTCGGCAGTGCCGACAAGGTGCGTCCCATCCTCGCCGACCTCGATGAGCGCAAAAGCAGCTGGCTCGCGAGCGCGGCGGCCCGCATGGCGCAGGCGGTCGAGCGTGACTGGCGCAAGTGGCGCAAACTGTCGCGCCGCGGCTGAGGGGGCGACGGGAAGCACGCTCCGTGCGGCCGGGTGAGGCGTGCCGCGATCGCAGGCGCCACGAACCCTGCCTAGACTAGCGCTAAAGGGAGGCTCCCCGATCCATGAAAGACCTCACCCAGGGGCCCATCAGCCGGCAGCTCGTGGCGATGGCCGTGCCGATCGCCATCGGCATGGTCTTTCAGACGCTGTACTTCCTCGTCGACCTGTACTTCGTCTCGCGAATCGGGGACACGGCCATCGCCGGGGTGAGCACCGCCGGCACCGTGAGCTTCGTGATCCTCGCGCTCACTCAAATGCTCGGTGTCGGCACGGTGGCCCTGGTGTCCCAGGCCGTGGGTCGCAAGAACGAAGCTGAGGCCAACCTCGTCTTCAACCAGTCGGTGTTGCTGTCGGCGATCCTCGGGATGCTGATGCTCGCCTGGGGCTTCCTCGCCGGCGGTGCCTACGTGCGCTGGGTGGCGGCCGATGACGCCGCAGCGTCGGCGGGCGCGGCATACCTCTACTGGTACACCCCGGGGCTCGCGCTGCAGTTCGCCCTCGTGGCGATGGGCTCGGCGCTGCGCGGCACCGGCATCGTGCGTCCGACCATGGTGGTGCAGATGCTGACCGTGATGATGAACACCGTGCTCGCGCCGATCCTCATCAGCGGCTGGCTGACGCACCACCCCTTCGGAACGGCCGGCGCGGGTCTCGCGAGCAGCATATCGGTCGCCTTCGGCGTCGTGTGCCTGTGGCTCTACTTCGTACGGCTCGAGCATTACGTCGCGCTGAACCCGCGTGAGTGGCGGCCGCGCTGGGGCCTCATCGGGCGCATGCTCAACATCGGACTCCCGGCGGGCGGTGAGTTCCTGATGCTGTTCGTGATCATCGGCGTCATCTACCTCGTCATCCGCCAGTTCGGCCCGGCCGCGCAGGCGGGATTCGGCATCGGCGGGCGGGTGATGCAGGCGCTGTTCCTGCCGGTGGTGGCGATCGCCTTCGCCGTGACGCCAGTGGCCGGGCAGAATTTCGGTGCCGGCCGGTTCGACCGCGTGCGCGAGACCTTCCGCACGGCCGCGATCCTCTGCAGCGTGCTGATGCTCCTCATCACGCTCGTGTGCCAGTGGCACCCGGAGTGGTTCATCTACCCGTTCAGCCGCGCGCCCGAAGTGGTCGCGGTGGGCGCCCCGTATCTGCGCATCATCTCCTGGAACTTCATCGCCACCGGGCTCATCTTCAGCTGCTCGGGCGTGTTCCAGGCGCTCGGCAACACCTGGCCCTCGCTTTTGAGCTCCGCATCACGCCTGCTCACCTTTGTCGTGCCCGTGGTGCTGCTCTCCCGGCAACCGCACTTCTCCCTCATGGAGGTGTGGTACCTGTCGGTGGCGACGGTGACTCTGCAGGCGCTCACGAGCCTGGCGCTGCTCATGCGGGAATTCCGTCGCAAGCTCGGTGCGCGACCCGCAGCAACCGGCAGCGCCGCGGCGAATACCGTCGCGGTCGCACCGGGTAGCGAGCACAACTAGCCACCCCACGAAATTGCGCTTACCGATCCAGCGGTCGCTCGCCGCCGAGCAAGACGCGCAATTTCGCGGGGGCTCCGCGGTGGACTATTTCGGCTCCTGACCCGGCTGCGGATCCGCGAGCGGGAAGCTCTGTGCCCCGGCCGATGCCGTGTGGCCCGCAGCGGGTTGTCCGGTCACCGCCGCAGGCGCCCGCCCCGCGGCGGCCGTGGCCGGGACGGCAGGACCGGCGACGGAGGCCGTCCGTTGCGGCGCGGCCGCCGTCGTGCTGGTCGCCACTGCCGTCATGAAGCGCCGCGCCGACTCGTCATCGGTCGTGACATTGCCGGCGAGGATGTCACCCGCGGTAACGCCGGGCTTCTTGTAGAACGCGACGTTCGCCTTGTCATCCATGGTGATCGCCGTCCCATCGAGCGCCAGTCCGGCGAAGACGCCATGGTTGCGCGAGTAGGAGTAGACCTCCGATTTGAAGGTGACATCGGTGGCGGCCGACGCCTGCCGTCCGACCGGTCCCGCGGCCACCGACGCATCGGCGCCGAGGGTTACCTTGCCGCCGTTGATGCCCTCGATGCCCTTCTGTGTGGTGAACACCAGGACGATGTCGGTCTGCTGCACGCCCCACTGCCAGCCGAAGCTGCCGCCGGTCGCGGTGATGAACACCGGGTTCGAGAAGCGGCCCTGCTTGTCACGTACGACGAGTACGCCGTGGCCGCGCCGGCCACCGACAAAGAACGCGGCCTTGGTGAGGTCGGGAAAAACCGCAATGCCATAGGCGCGCTCGAGCAGCCGATCGGGTATCCCCTTGTCGCGCTGGCTGCGCAGGTCCTGCAGGACCTGGCTGGCGAGGAGCAGACGCCCCTCCTCGCGCGCCTGGGCGCGGACGCCGGTGGAGACAGCGGTGAGCGTGAGAGCAGCCAACAACGTAACGACAGAAGTACGTATGTGCATGGTGAGACGTCCCCTCCATTCGGAGAGCTGTCGGCGCTCGCCGACAGCGCGTTGAATGAACACTATCGACGGATCCGAAGCTTAACTCAGTCGCGGCCGCAGCGTGCACCTCAATGAACGCAGGTGGTGTATATGCGGATGACGCGCACAGGTCAGTGACTCGTGCGCGCAATTCAGCGGCGGTTCAGCGGCGCGCGCGTGCGTGGTTAGGTCTGTCAGAACCAGATCGAGACGAAGATCTGGAAGATGTTCGCGTTCAGCTTGTAGAGCGGCTCGTTGCCCGCGCCGTATTCGTTCGCGAGCAGCGCGTTGCGGAAGTCCTTGTAGTCGATGAGCAGATGGTCGTAGCGCACATTCGCCGTGCTCCTGCTGATCCAGGGTGCGCCCGGCACGTTGAACTGGTACGAGGCGCCGGCGCCTATCGTCCAGTCGGTGAAGGATGCCAGCTCGCGGTCGCGCGCCATGAAGTTCTGATAGTTGGCGTAGGGGAAAAGGTCACTGTAGAAGTCGGCGTGCGTCTGCGTGTACCAGCGCACCGTACCGTCGAAGATCCATTGTCGCCACGGCCAGGTGTAATCGACGCCGACGGTGTGGGCGACCACACCCCAGGTGTCGCGGAAGAAGCGGTACTGGCCGGTAAGCGCCGCGCGCCACGGCAGGTAGTACTTCATCTCGATGCCCGCGGCGTTGCTGGTGCGGGTGTTCGGGTACACCTGGTCGGCGAGCGTGAAGCCCTCGCCCACCCCGGGCGAGAGGTAGCGGATCTTGCGGTAGGGGTTGGCGAGGTAGCCCTGGTCGGTGAGCAGATCGTAGTTGAAGTTCGCGATCAGGTTACGGGTGAGGATCTGGCTGATTCCGAGGGAGTAGCCGCGGTGATCGGCGCGCTGGTGGAAGGTCGGGTCGTTGACGATCTCGCCGTCCGGCTGCTTGATGTCGCGGAATATCTGGTCCCAGGCACGCCGGTAGCCGAGCGTAACGGTAGTGAGATCGCCGAACATGTCCTGGCTGATCGAGTAGTAGGTCGTGTTGGCGATGTAGTCGGGCTCCTTGCTGTGGATGTAGCCCATGCTGTAGGTGGTCTTGCCGTGCAGGTACTGGACGCCGACGTTCTCCTGCTTGCGCGTCTCGTGGTACGGGCTCGCCGAGAGCTTCACGTCGATCGAGGCGCTCGAGATCATGTCCTCGTAGTAGCCGGCGGAGAATGCGAGGCTGTCGCCGACCCTCTTCTGCACGAGTACTGAAGGGCCCTGGACCGTGATGTCGCCGCCGTCATAGTTGTGCCACATCACGTCGGCGCGGTCCTCCGGCAATACGCCGCCGAGCGCCGGTGCGGCGATCACGCACAACGCGAGCAGCGTGCGCGCGAACGGACTGAGGATCCGGTCGGAGCCCGCGCGCACCCCGCGCGCCGCGCCTGGCCCCCGGGCTAGTTGCATCCGCAGCCGCCGCCGACCGCGCCGGTCCCGCCGTGGGCGCCCTCGCGGGTCTCGAACACGTGCTCGAGATACACGCTCGAGATCGGGTCGCGGTTGAAGGACATGATCGGATCCGCGAAGTGCTCGCGCTCGTAGGGCTTCACCCAGGGGGTGGGCGCCGCGCAGCCGGCGAGCGCTGCGAGCAGCGCCGCGGCCACCATGGCCCGTCTCAGCTTCTCAGCTAATCTGCTCATCGTGGCTGCCCCCCGGGGTTGCTCCGCTCTCACTCGCGGATCAGGCTGCGGATGCTGTCAAGATACTCGTTTTCATCGCCGGGTTTGTAGCCCCGGTGCAGCACGCGCAGCTTGCCGCTGCGGTCGATGATTACCGTCGAGGGCATGCCCGCGACGTCGTAGAGCTTACTCACCTTGCTGTCGCGATCGTAGAGGATCGGGAAGCTCACCGGCGTCGCCTTGAGCCACTCGTTCGCGGCATTCGAGTCCGGCTCCACGTTCACACCGATCATCGTGAAGCCCATCTTGTTGTACTTCTTGTAGATGCTCTCGAGGAGCGGCATTTCCTGGCGGCACGGGCCGCACCAGCTCGCCCAGAAATTGATCATCACCACATTGCCCTTGTACTGCGACAGGCTCACGTCCTGACCGCTGCGCGAAGCGAGCGTGAACGCCGGCGCCGGGGCGGTGCCGGCCAGTGCCGGCAGCGACACGGTGAGCACCGCGACGATGGCTGCAATTACTTTCCTCATGATGCGTCCCTCTAGAAGAAAACGGTCACACCGATACGCGCTTCGAGGTTGTTGGTGAGCTTGGTGGTGCCGAGGAGCGATGTCTGGAACACGCGGTCCTGCACCGTGACGTGCACGGCCATCCAGTCGATCGGCACGACCCGGTAGCCCGCGCCGAAGTTCACCGTAAACTTCGTATCCCCGGCGAAATCGGTGCCGCCGAAACCGCCGAGGAGATAGAAAGCGCTCGTCATGGCGACGCCGCGACCGAGAAAGGCCTCGCCCGGCAGGAAGTTGTAGCCGAGTGAGAGGTCGTAGTACGTGAAGCGCCTCTCAGACTCGGTAAGCAACTGAATGTTGCCGGCCAGAACCTCGAAACTGGTCTTGCCGGCTTTCGCGCGGCCGGCTTCCGCCTGGAAGAAGAAATCCTCGGTGATGTGATAGGCAGCGGTGATGCCGGACACCGGGTGGGCGCCGAAGTCCTCGATCGACAGCTCCCCGTAATACAGGCCGACCTCGACGTTCGAGCTGCGGATTTTCGGCACCTTCACCTCGCGACGCGCCACCTCGGGCTCGACCACGCGCGGTGGCGCCTGGTCCGTCGTCTGGTCCGTCGACCCGGCCGGCACGCTCTGCGCGCTGCTCGCGGGCGGACTGCTGCGATGGTGCATCCAGGCGCACCCGGGAAGCAGGGCGAGCAGCGCCGTCAGTAGAAGAACGCGAAGCCCAGTTTCCATTCGTCTGCTTCCTCGTTTTCGTTTCGCCTCGTGAAAATGTAATGCGCCTTGTATTCGGCGCGCAGGAAGAAGCGCCGCGTGAGGTAGAAGCGCACGCCGCCGCCGACGTAGGCCGACTGTTCGGTGCGGTTGGAGGGTTGCACCAGCGTCGCCTTCGGTTCGGTGTACACGAGTCCGACACCGAGGGTCAGGAAGGGCGACAGGCGCGCCTCGGGCAGGATCACGTGCGCGAGACCGATGTCACCGGTCACGCCGTTGGTGAACTTGCCGAGGAAGTTGCCGACTGCCGCTTCGAGCTGCAGCTGCGAATTGAACGACAGCGCGGCATAACCCGACACCAGCGTCGCCGCGCCGTACTCGCCGGCGAAGATGCCCGCCTCCCAGGTGTGGTTGGTGAAGCCGGCGCGGTCGCCGAGCGGGAAGCGGAACGGTGTGCCATCGGCCAGCACCGTCTTCTGCATGTCGGCCTGGCTCGCCCAGCCTTCGACGCCGCGCTCGGTACGCACCTTGAACCAGTCGGTGCGCCGGAACAGCACATCGACGCTGGCATCGCGTGGCACGACGTTGAAGACCGGGTAGCCGCGGCCGGGGCCGGTGTGCAACTCGAGATACGGCTGGGTGACAAACAGCTGCAGGTACTCGCGCGCTGCGCTCACCGCGGGGGCATACATCCCTGCCAGCAGCAGAAGCACCGCGAGCGCCCACTGCCGCGCTCGCGTGATCAAGTCCGTCCCTTAGTCAATTGACCGGTACCATCGGGTCGAACGGATTATTGAAGTACTGCGCGCCGATGTCCAGCCACTCCGACACGAGCCGCAGCTCATCCGCTGTCATGAAGCCCGCGTGCGCCACCGGTGCCATGCAACCGGCACCGGTGGTGACGCAGGCGAAGAACTGCGCCGACAGCGTGCCATTCGCGGTGCCCGCATTCATGAACGGGCCGACGGTCACCGTGGTCCCGGCGGCCGCGCCCGCGATGGTGTGCGTGAACAGCAGATCCTGGTACGAGGTGAGCTGCTGCGGCACCGCCTGCGACGGAGTCTTGGTGAGATCGAGATTGCCGGCCGGCATCGCCGCCATGCCCGCGGCGTTCTTCGAATTGTGGCAGCCGCCCTGGCTGCAGGTGTTGTTGACGCCTGCGACCGCGGGAGTGGGCCGCGGCGCATCCCACAGCGGCTGGATGTGCTCGGGGTAGTTGATGATGATGCGGCAGCTCGCGTTGCTGCCCGGCGGGTTCCAGGCCGTAACGCACCCAGCGGTAGTCGGAATAGGTGTCGTGAACTGCGTCGGATCGTCATAGCGAAGGAAGATGGACGTACCGGGCGTTGCCTGCGCCGGATCGGTCCACACGTCGAAGTACAGAACATTCATCCCGCCCCCGGGATTGAGGGTCGCGCTGCCGTAGCCCGGCACCATCTGCGCGCAGGGCGGGTTGTCGATCAGGCAGCTGACGCGCATGCGCGCCTCGGCCATGGTCTCGCCGGCCTGCGGGATGAACGCTCCGGCTCCCGTGGCGATGGTGTGCGGGAACGGCGCCCCGCTCACCGCTGCGCCCGCCCAGGCGGCGGCAAACACCCCCTGTCGCCCGTGCGAGCGCGGATTCTGCGCGGCGGCCTGCGGCAGGTGGCAGCCGTTGCAGTTGACCACCTCGCCCGGCTTCACCTGCAACCACACCCCCTGAACCGGGGTGATGCGGCGCGCGTTGGCATCGAGCACGCTCATGCGGAAGGCGACATCGCCCGGCACCTCGATGCGCACCGAGCCGTCGGGCTCGATCGGCGCGTAGCCGAGGATCTCGATCATGTCGTTGGCCGCACCGAAGGCTGCCGCCGAGAGTTTCACCACGGTCTTGTCCGGGATCGACACCGCCTTCTCGAGGCGGATGAAGCGCGCCGGACGCTGGTTCGGCGGTGTCTGCACCGGGTCGGCGACCGCGGCGATGTTCGGTACCGCGGTATCGACGCCGTCGATGTCGTAGACACTCCTTATATCTATGGCGCCGACACCGGCGTTCAGCAGGTTCTCATCGAGGCCGATGCCCGGCACCTTGTCGTTGATGACGGTCGGCGGCGGCCGCGGCTGCGCCACCGCGACATCGCTCACCATCACGCCTTCGACCGGCGGCATGATCGGGTCGAGCGTGTTCTGCGTGGGGTCGAACAGCCACACGCTGTAGAGCGGCAGTGCCACCTGCACGTTGGGTTGGGCGAGCGCCGTCGAGGTGCACGGCACGATCGCCGGCGGCGTTTGCGTCTTATCGAGCAGCCGGCACTGGCTCCAGCTCACGAGTATGCGGTTGGTGCCATCGAGAAGCGGATAGGCGGAGATGTAACGACCGCCGGGCGAGGGCCCGGGGATGGTGTAGACATCGTTGGGCGTGGCGGGCGTCTGCGCCGGCCCCTTGAGCGTCGGGTACGCGAGCAGCGGCTGGGCGTTCTCGACGTAGTGGCCACCGTCGATGATCACGAGCGCACCGCCGTCATCGACGCCGGTGTACTGGCGCATGATCGCGAGAATGGTGCCATCGAGCATCTGGTGCGGATGCACGAACTCGACCACGGTGTTGTTGGTACCCGTCATGTAGCTGTTGGCACCGTAGTACAGCTCGAGGTCGGTGCCGTCGGGGTTGGCCGAGTACAGCGACATCTGGTCCTTGCCGGGGCCCTGCATGTTGTCCCAGCGGGTCCACAGCACGCGCCCGCTGGCGAGCACGGTGGCGTCGCGGTCGTGACTCTGGTTGAAACTGATCTGGTGCACGCCGGTGCCGTCGGCGTTCATCACCTCGAGCACGAACGCCGGCTCCTGGCGCGCCTCGTCCTGGGCGGCGAACTGCGGCTTGTGCTCATCGAGCAGGATGCCCTGCGACTGCGACTGGCGTGTAGTGGAGAACACGATGCGCCCGTCCGGCAGGTAGTGCGGCGAGACGTCGTTGACCGTCAGCGGGTCGGGGTCGGCGGCCGGGTTGATGACCGCGTGCAGCGTGTCGCTGGCGATCACGTACTCGTAGATGCGCCAGGAAGGCGGATCCTTCGCCTTCTGGTTCGGGGTGAGCGGCCCGCGCATGGCGAAGATGACCCGGCTGCCATCCACCGAGGTGTCGACGTCCTTGACGTCCCAGACCTGTCCCGCGGTCATGCGCGCCGTGATGTTGGTTTCGGCGGCGTCCGCGGAGGCGCTGGCACGCATGAACAGGTCCGCCGTCGGTGTCGTAGCGGTGACTTTCGGAGTCGCGACCGTGAACGGGCGCATGAGGCGCAGATCGTCCTGCTGCAGCAGCCCCGCCTGGTCAACCGGCACCTGACGCTTCACGTAGAACACCGGGTAGTCGACCGTGCCGGGATCGGTCACCGGGCTGTTGCTGCCGATGTGCCAGCCGCCGCTGCAGGCGGCGAGCGCCGCCAGCACCGCGGGGAACGCGGCCGCGCGCAGCGCCGACGGCCGGGGGCGCCGTCCCCATCGCTTCAGCTCACGCCAGTTCGGCGCGTTCATGTGCCTCTCCTCGAGAGCGGTGGGCCCCGCCCCCGCTGCCAATGTAACGTAATTCATACGCCTGAAGTTGACCCTGGCCCCGCTATTCGTCATTAGCGCCGATTGCGTCACGGCGCGCCCGGCAACGCGCGGTTCTCATACCACCGCAAGGGTGCAGGGCTGGTCGGTCTACTAGGTAGTCGTTCGATGCCGCCCACGCCGTGAACCGGCTCGCAGTTTGTTGTGCATTGAGTAACGCAACACAACAACAACACAAACTGTCGGTGCCTGGCGACGTCATCCCCTTGAGACATTCGGGGCGGGGTTGCGCGGCTCGTATAGTTCAGCTCGCGCATTCGGTCATTGTTTGGGAGTCGACGAGCGCCATGAATGTCATAACCAACAGGGCACAGGTCATTTCGGCCCGCGGGCGTCGCGCCGCGGTGGCAGGCGCGCTCTTGCTGACGGCGCTCGCGGCATCGCCCGCGCACGCCGGTCCCAACGAGCAGGCGCGCCGCATCTACGAGCGCATCGCGGGAGTACCGCCCTCGGCGGCGGAGCTCGCCACCATGGCGAACGCGATCAACAGCGGCTGCAGTGGCAGCTGCGCGCCGGGCGCTGCGGCACTGGTGACGGCGGCGCAGACGGCGACCGCCGCGCCGACCTTCTACAGCGTGACGCTGAAGAACATGGTCATCCCCTGGACCAACCGGGATCAGACCGTGTTCGCGCCGTTCAACGACTACGCCGCCACCGTGATCGGCATGGTGCGCGATGATGTCGACTTCCACACGGCGCTGTCGGCCGACATTCTCTATGTGGTGAATGGCGTGTCGCCGGCGCCCTCCATGGCCGACAACAACCACTACGCCACCGCAGAAGCCAACGGCGTCGATCTGCTCGCGAACCTCCATCAGACCTCGCAGTCGGCGACCTACGGCACGCCGACCGCGGCGACCGCCGGCCTCATCACCACGCGCGGTGCGGAGTCCTCGTTCTTCATCAACGGCACCAACCGCGCGATGTTCCGCTTCACGATGATCAATCACTTCTGCAACGACATGCAGACGCTGATGGACACCACGCGGCCCACCGACCGCGTGCGCCAGGACGTGGCGCGCTCGCCCGGCGGCGACAGCCGGGTGTTCCTCAACACCTGCGCCGGCTGCCACAGCGGCATGGATCCGATGGCGCAGGCATTCGCCTACTACAACTTCAACGGCACGCCGGTCGGTGATGGCACCAACACCGGCACCATGGTGTACACGGCCGGCCAGGTGCAGCCGAAGTACCTGATCAACCCCAATAACTTCGTCTACGGCTTCGTCACGCCCGATGACAGCTGGTCGAACCGCTGGCGCGGCGGCGTGAACGCCTCCCTCGGCTGGGATCCGTCGCTGCCGGGCTACGGCAACGGCGCCAAGTCCTTGGGGATGGAGCTCGAGTCGAGTGATGCCTTCGCGCAATGCCAGGTGGTGAAGGTGTTCACTGCGGTGTGCTTCCGTGCACCTCTGCAGAGCGACCAGGCGTCGATCACCTCTATCAAGTCGAGCTTTAAAGCCAATGGCTACAAACTCAAACAGGTGTTCCAGCAAGCCGCTGCCGCCTGCCCGGGCCAGTAAGGGAGCGTTGCCATGAACCGCGATTCTGTTGCCACCCTCACTGTGTCCGAGCCGCTCACGCACGCGGCACGCGCCGTGGCCCGCGGCGCAGCCTTGGCGTTGCTCGTCGCGCTCACCGCCTGCGGTGGCAGCGGCGCTCCGGTTACCGTCAATGCGGCGCCCCCGACGAGCTCGGTACAGACCTACACCGGTCCGCCGCCGGCCAACGCCGACGTGCAGGCCTTCATGGTCAACTTCTGGGCGAACGTCAATCCGCCCAACCGCTGCGGTGGCTGTCACCACGCGGGCGGCCAGTCGCCGATGTTCGCGCGCTCGGACGATGTGAACCTGGCCTACCAGGCGGCGCTGCCGCTGGTGAATCTCTCCAACCCCTCGCAGTCGACCTTCGTGTTGAAAGTCGGCGGCGGCCACAACTGCTGGGTGGCGGACCCGTCCGCGTGCGCCGCCACGATGCTGGTGTGGATCCAGAACTGGGTAGGTGCGGGGTCCTCTTCGACCACGACCGTCAAGCTGATCGCACCGCCAGTACGGACGCCGGGCAACAGCCTGCAGTTTCCGGCCGATCCAAACGCTGCCGGTACCAACGGCAAGAGCTTCGCCAACACCGTCTATCCGTTGCTGACGACTTACTGCGTGGGCTGCCATACCTCGAGCTCCGCCACCGCGCAGCAGCCATACTTTGCCAGCTCCGACATCAACGAGGCTTACGTTGCGGCACAGCCGAAGATGAGCCTTAGCACCGCGATTGCGAATCCCGATACCGCCCCGTATCAGGACCAATCGCGCTTCTACGAGCGCCTGGCGAACGAGTCGCACCATTGCTGGGGCACGCCACCTGACTGCATGGGCAGCTCCACGGCAATGCACGAAGCAATTCGCGCCTTCGCCTTGGGGATCACACCGACACAGGTCGATCCCTCGCTGATCGTGTCGAACGCGCTGGCACTGACGGATGGCACTATTGCCGCCGGCGGCAGCCGCTACGAAGCCAATCTGGTCGCTAAGTACATGTTCGAGACCGGCCAGGGCAGCACCGCCTATGACACGAGCGGTGTCAGCCCCGAAGCCGACCTGGAGTTGTCCGGCAATGTCACCTGGGTGGGCGGCTGGGGCATCAACATCGGCGCCGGCGGCGTGGCGCAGGCCTCGACCAGCGCGAGCGCCAAGTTCGCCACCATGATCCAGGGCTCGGGTGAGTACTCCATCGAGACCTGGGTGGCGCCCGCGGACGTTACCCAGAAGAACGCGTGGATCGTCAGCTATTCCGGCAGCAACACCACGCGCAACATGACGCTCGGCCAGGCAGCGCAGCAGTACGAGGGCTTCGCACGCAGCAGCACCACAAGTACCGCGGGGATGCCGCCGCTCATCACCACCACCAACGGTGGCGCGGCGCAGGCGGCCCTGCAGCACGTGGTGCTGACCTACGATCCGGTCAACGGCCAGAAGATCTACGTCAACGGCGTGTACACGGGCGACGCGGATCCCTCCAAGGGCGGCTCGCTCGCCAACTGGGACAGCACCTTCGCGCTGGTGCTCGGCAACGAGACCACCGGGCAGCGCCAGTTCCAGGGCGTCATCAAGTTCGTCGCCATCCACAACCGTGCGCTCACCCCGGCGCAGATTCAGCAGAACTTCGCCGCCGGCGTCGGCCAGAAGTTCTTCCTGCTGTTCGGCGTCAGTCAGCTGACGGGCGTGAATCAGTCGTACATCCTCTTCCAGGGGAGCCAGTACGACAGCTACAGCTACCTGTTCGCGCAGCCGAAGTTCATCAGCCTGGATCCGACCGCCATGCCCGCCAATCTGCCGATCAGCGGCATCCGCATCGGTGTGAATGGTGTGCTGGCTCCCGCGGGTCAGGCGTTCACCTCGGTGAACTCGACGGTCGGCGGCTCTAACTACACGGCCGCCAACGGGCAGCTGCTCTCAGCGGTCGGCACCGTGGTCCCCGCGACGCTCGGGCCCTCGAACGACCTGTTCTTCCTGTCGTTCGACCAGATCGGCACGCACGTACACGCGTACGTCGATCCCGTCCTGCCGGGGACACCGCCGGCGCTGCCGACCACGCCGCAGCCGGACTTCGGCGTCGCGACCTTCGAGCGCGTCAACCACTCACTGTCGCGTATCAGCGGGGTGCCGACCACTGACTCCGTGGTCAACCCGCTCTACCAGGCCTCGCAGCAGTCGATGCCGGCCGGCCCGCTGATCGCCGCCTTCGGCTCATCACAGCAGACGGCGATCTCGCAGCTGGCGAACGCTTACTGCAGCGAGATGATGGCGAGCACCGCGCTGCGCGATGCGTTCTTCGGCAGCGGGCTCGATGCGAATCTTCCCAGCAACGTGTCGTGGTTCGGCGGGAGCGGCAGTGCGCAGCGCCAGATCGTGATCAACGCGCTGGTGACGAACGCCGTGGGTGCCGCCCACCCGCAGATCGCGAGCCAGGTACAGACCGAGATCGATGGGCTCATTACGCGCATCCCCGCAGCCAACGCGAACGCCACCGTGTCGCAGACGACGGTCGCGGCCTGCACCGCCGTGCTCGGCAGCGCCGCCGTGACCCTGCAGTAGACGCCAACAGGTTTTTGGAGATAAGCCGATGTTCATCTACAAAAAGCCCCCCCGATCGCATGCGCTCGGTGAGCCGCTGCGTCACCAGAATCACCCGCGGCCCACGACGCGCCGGGACTTCATCGCTGCCGGGTTCCTCTCCGGGCCGGCGCTGGTGATGGCTCCCGCCTGGCTCGGCGCGCTGCTGAAGGCGAACCGTGCAAACGCCGGCGCACCGCCCCTCGATCCGGACATCGCCCCGCTGCTCAGCCAGCTCGAATGCAACGTGCCGGCCTCGGGTGTGGGCTTACCCTTCATCTGCTTCGATCTCGCCGGCGGCGCGAACCTGGTGGGCTCGGAGGTGATCGTCGGCCAGCAGAGCGGGGCCAACGTCCTCAACCCGCAAAGCAACTTCCTGACCACCGCGGGTTACGGCAAGCTCGGGGTGCCGGGCAACCTCGTGCCGAGCTCGAGCGCCAACATCAACTCTTCGCTCGGTCTCCTGTGGCATGCCGATGGCGCTATCCAGCGCGGCATCACGAGCATGATAACCCCGACGACCGCAGCCGGCGTCAACGGCGCGGTGATCTGCGCCATGTCGCAGAACGATACTCAGATGAATCCGCACAACCCGATGTACGGCATCGCCATGGCGGGCAGAAAGGGCCAGCTGCTGCAGCTCATCGGCACGGAGTCGAGTGTTTCCGGCGGCAACTCGATGGCGCCCATGGAGCTCATCGTGCCGGCGCTGCAGCCGAGCACCATCAGCCAGCCTGCAGATGCGACGTCCCTGGTGCCGATTCCCCCGGGCGGCAAGCAGGATCCGCTGTCGGTGGAGGTACTCGAGACGCAGACACGCATCAGCGGCGGTACCGGTCTTTACAACGGAGGCAGCGGCGGTACGGCGGCATTCACCGGCGCGCTCGGGGCGCCGACGGCGCTGTATGGAAATGCGCAGCAGGATGCCACCCTCAAGAACCAGGTGCGCTGCGCCTATGTGAAAGCGGTCAACACCGCCAACCAGTTCGGTGACCCCTCGGCGCTCGATCCGACCAAGGACAGTAACATCACCTCCATCGCCTCCAAGTTCCAGGCGAATGCCTTCATGGACAATGAGTTCGCGAAGACGGCGACGGTGATGAAGCTGGTGCTGAATGGCTTGGCGGGCGCCGGCACCATTACCCTGGGCGGCTACGACTATCACGACGGCACGCGCGCTACCGGCGAGACGCGCAACTTCAAGGCCGGGCAGATGATCGGCGCGGTGCTCCAGTACGCGAGTCTGCTTGGCGTGCCGGTGATGATCTACGTCTTCAGTGACGGCTCGCTCAACTCCAACAGCATGGTCGACAGCAGCGCTGCCGGCCGCGGCAAGCTCGGGTGGCAGGGCGACAACTCCTCCGTGGCCTCGACTTTCTTTCTGGCCTACAGCCCGAAGGGTCGTCCGGCGTTGCGTGGCGCCGCCGGCGCCCAGCAGATCGGCTACTTCACCGCCGACGGCTCGGTAGTGAGCACCTCGAGCCCGGCCGCGAACTCGGTCGACTCGCTGGTGCAGACGGTCCTGCTGAACTACATGGGACTGAGTGGCACCGACGCAAACTTCGCTTCGCTGTTCCAGTCCTGGACGGGCCAATCACAGGGTCTGGGATCTGCTGGACAACTCGCCGGCCTGACGGTGTTCCAACCCATCATGTGACGCGCCTCACGTGCGTGCCGCCGCCAGCGCGGCACGCATGCGCGGCGCACTCCCTGTCGCAGCGTGACGACGCCGGGGCGCGCCAGCCAGTCGCGCTGCTGCAGGCCTCATTTCGGTTCTCGCTTCGTTGACAGTGTCGCTGACGCTGTGCAATTTTGCGGCCTTGGCGCGGGCGCTGCCCGCGCCCCTCGAGCTGAGGACCTTTATTGAGCTGGC
>Ga0306922_10000887_pt1 | contig 25926 bp, 18 predicted proteins | sample sta12Cox44000082_FD_203758 | JGI IMG/M metagenome (GOLD analysis project Ga0306922, IMG submission 203758) | Lab enrichment of tropical soil microbial communities from Luquillo Experimental Forest, Puerto Rico - statoxic.12C.oxic.44.000.082 (v2)... | ecosystem: Environmental > Terrestrial >... | reverse complement strand
GCTGCAAGCGACGAGCAAAGTCGGCAGCGCGAACCTGAAGGGCTACGTCGAGGCTGACTTCCTCGGCAACACGGCGCAGAACCTCAACATCACGAGCAACTCCAACGGCTTGCGCATGCGCCTCTATTGGGCGCAGTATCAACAAGGCAAGTTCGAGTTCCTCGCCGGCCAGTCGTGGAGCTTGATCGTGCCGAACAGAAACGGGCTTTCCCCAATGCCGGGCGACCTCTTCTACAGCCAGGACGTGGACACGAACTACCAAATGGGCCTGACTTGGCTCCGCACACCGGGATTCCGATTCGTCGGTCACCCGAATGATACGCTCGCGTTCGGCGTGGCGCTCGAGAACCCGGAGCAGTATGTTGGAGGCGCGGTAGTGCTGCCGAAGAATTTCGTGCCTGCCGAAGTGAATACGGGCTCGGGCGGCAGCAGCGTCGGCTCGTCGAGTCCGACGCCGAATCCCTATCCGGACATCATCGGCAAAATCGCGTGGGATCCGAAGACCCACGACACGAAGCAGCACATCGACGCGGCATTTCTCGTGCGTGGCTTCAAGACTTACAATCCAACGACCAACACCTCTCCGACGCAGACGGGGTACGGCGGGTCGGTGAACTTCGTCCTCGAGGTGGTCAAGAATCTCCGCCTGATCGCGACCAACTACTCCTCGAAGGGCGGCGGCCGATATATCGCCAACACTGGCACGCCCGACTTCATCGTCAACCCCGACTTCAGCATGTCGAACGTCAAGTCGTTCTCGGGTATCTACGGGCCCGAGTATACGTACAAGAACTCGCTGTTCTACGGCTACTACAGCTTGGTGCGGATCGATCAGAACACGACGTTCGATGCCGACGGGAAGACATTGATTGGCTACGGCCTGCCGGGTCAGACGGCCAACCACAAGATCTACGAAACGACGGTTGGTGTGACCCAGACGCTGTTCCGCGATCCAAAGATCGGCGGCATGCAGGTCATGTTCCAGTACTCGTACTTGAAGCGGACGCCCTTCCAGGTTCCTCCCGGCACGCCCAACGACGCGAAGCTGAATATGGTGTACATCAACGTTCGCTACATTCTTCCGTAGCGGACGGACGGAGTCGATCATGAAGAAGACAATGATTGCGCTCGCGGTTGCAACGCTCTCCGCCTCTGCGACGATGGTCGCGCAGACGACTCAGATCAACGGGGCGGGTGCGACGTTTCCATATCCGATCTATTCGAAGTGGTTTTCCGAGTACAACAAGCTGCACCCCAATGTACAGATCAACTATCAGTCGATCGGCTCGGGTGGAGGCATCCAACAGGTCACCAAGGAGACCGTCTTCTTCGGGGCGAGCGACGCGATCATGAACGAGGAGCAGCTCAAGGCCGCGCCAGGCAAGCTGCTGCACTTTCCGACTGTGCTTGGCGCCGTGGTTCCCGTCTACAACATCCCCAACCTGAAGACGGACCTGAAGTTCAGCGGCCCGCTGCTGGCCGACATCTACCTCGGCAAGATCACGAAATGGAACGATCCGGCCATCACCAAGCTCAACCCCGGCGTGACGCTGCCCGCGACCGACATCACCGTCACCCATCGCGCGGAGGGCTCCGGCACGACGTTCATCTGGGTGGACTTTCTCTCGAAAGTGTCTCCCGAATTCAAGACCAAGGTGGGCGTCAATGCGTCGGTGAGCTGGCCCACGGGGGTGGGCGGACGCGGAAACGAGGGCGTCTCCGGCCTCGTCACTCAAACGCCGGGCTCCATCGGGTACGTCGAGCTCATTTACGCCCTGCAGAACAAGATTGCCTACGGGTCTGTGCTGAACGCCGCCGGTGAGTACGTGAAGGCGTCGGTCCAGGCGGTGACCGCCGCGGCGGCAGCGGGCGCAGCGAATATGCCGGCCGACTTCCGCGTGTCGATCACGAACGCGCCAGGGAAGGGCGCCTACCCGATTTCATCATTTACCTGGTTGTTGCTCTACGAAGATGCCAAGGACAAGGCGCAGAGTAAAGCGATGGTCGACTTCGTGAAGTGGGCGCTCAGCGACGGTCAGAAGTACTGTGCCGATCTGGGCTATGCTCCGTTGCCTGACAACGTCGTGAAGCTGGAGATTGCTGCGCTCGCCAAGATCAAGGTGTCATAGGGGTCGAGTGGGTCAGGTCGGTCCAGTGGGTCGGGTAGGGAAGCAAAGCGCTTCGGCAAGCGCCGATCTCGGGTTTCGCTTTGGGACCGGCGCCTTTGCGTCCTGCCTGATTGTGATTGTTTGCGCGATCGGGCTCCTCCTCGCGCGTGACGGTTGGCTCTCGATCCAGAAGTTCGGCCTCAGTTTCTGGGCGAGCCAGATCTGGAATCCCGTTTCGGGGGAGTTCGGCGCGCTGCCGTTCATCTGGGGCACACTCTACTCCTCCTTCCTCGCGCTGCTCATCGCGACGCCCATCTCCATCGGCATCGCGGTCTTCATCGCCGAGATGAGCCCAGCGGTGCTTCGTCAGCCGCTCGTCTTCCTCACGGAGCTCCTCGCTGCCATTCCTTCGATCGTCTACGGCCTCTGGGGCATCTTCGTCCTGGTGCCGGCCGTCCGCTCGATTCAGACGTCCTTGCCCGAGGTGGCGCGCCTGCTGCCGCTGTTCAGTGGCCCGCCGCTCGGCCTCGGTATGCTGGCGGCGGCGCTCGTGCTCGCCATCATGGTGATCCCCTTCACCTCCTCCATCGCCCGGGAGGTCCTCAAATCAGTCCCGGCGGCGCAACGGGAAGGCGCGTACGCGCTGGGGGCGACGAGGCTCGAGGCCATCCGCGCGGCCCTGTTCTACGCGCGGACCGGCATTTTCGGCGGCATCATGCTCGGGTTCGGCCGGGCACTCGGCGAGACCATGGCTGTCACCATGGTCATCGGCAACAATCCGAGAGTCTCCCTGTCGCTCTTTGCCCCGCAGCACACGATGGCTGCGGTCATTGCCAACGAGTTCTCGGAAGCGTCCGACCAGCTCTATCTGTCGGCGCTCGTCGAGATTGGTCTGGTCCTCTTCACTATTACGCTCATCGTGAACTCGCTCTCGCGTCTGCTGATTTGGAGCATGACCAGAAGCTCGCGCGTCAGCGTGAGCGTCGAGACCGCTGAACCCCTCGCCGCGGAGCCGGCGGCCGGATGAACGCGAGCGCAGGTTGGCGGCGGCGGCTGCTGTCGTCGCTCTTCGTCGGCTTCTGCGCGTGCGCGGTTCTCCTCGCGCTCTTGCCGCTCGCCCTCATCCTGTTCTTCGTCGTGAGTCAGGGCATCAGAGCCCTGAACGTCGACTTCTTCACGCACATGCCGCTTCCAGTCGGCGAGCCCGGCGGCGGCATGGGCAACGCGATTGTCGGCACGCTCATGCTGGTCGGGCTGGCCGCGCTGATGGCGGTTCCGATCGGCGTGATCAGCGGGGTGTACATGGCGGAATACGCCGGCACACGCTTCGCGTCCACAGTGCGTTTCGCAGCCGACACGTTGAACGGCGTGCCGTCGATCGTCATCGGGGTGTTCGCCTACGCCGTGGCCGTACTGCCGTTCAGACAGTTCAGCACGCTCGCCGGAGGGTTCGCGCTGGGCGTGATGATGATTCCGATCATCGCGCGGACGACGGAAGAGCTGCTGCTGCTTGTGCCCGGGTCGCTGCGCGAGGGCGCGTTGGCGTTGGGCGCCACGCGCGCGAGCGCGGTGTTCAGTGTCGTCCTTCCCGCCGCGCTTCCAGGCATCGTCACCGGCGTGATGCTGGCGCTCGCGCGCATTGCCGGCGAGACCGCGCCGCTCCTGTTTACGTCGTTCAACAACCGTTTCTTCTCAACCCGGCTCGCGCAGCCGATTGCGTCGCTCACCGTCCAGGTCTACACCTACGCGATTTCGCCATACGAAGACTGGCACCGCCAGGCGTGGGCGGGGGCCCTCGTTCTCGTGATGATCGTTTTGTTTTGTTCGCTGGCGGCCCGATTCGCGACGCGACGCCTCGAGCGGATGCACGCGCGGGGGTAGCTACCGGCGCGGGAACTGATCGGGGTTGTTCGTGAACAGCGCGTCGATGCCGAGCGTGTAGAGGTAGTGCGCCATCTCGTCGCGCACGGTCGGAAACGATGTCTTGTCGTCGGCTCGAAACGTCCAGGACGTCACGGTGAGCCGCAGGTTGTGCGCCGCGGCCACCATCCCGGGATGGCGCGCGAGGATGGCCTTCTCGGGCGCGATCCCCGTTGCGAACGTGGCAACCTCTCGAAGACGGGCGGTCGCGACGTCCGCGTCGTTCGAGGTCAGCAGCACTCGCGGAATGGTCGGCAACTCCTTGGCGACCCGGCGGATGGCCGTCTCGTCGAACGACTGAATGATCACCGGCGTTGTCCTCAGCGATTCCGGCTTCTCGAGACCGTTCTTCCTGACGAGGTCGACGAACAGCTTTACTTGATCGACGTTGCGTGACTTGTACAGTTCGGGCGACTTCAGTTCCGGGTAGAGCCCCGCTTTTCCTCTGACGAGGTCGATCATCTCCTGGAAGGTCGGGACACGCGCCCCGGTAAACTCGGGCTTGAACCACTTGCCGGCGTCGAGACGCTTGATCTCATCGATGGTGAAGTCGTTCGCCAGCGCATTTCCGCCTCGTCGCCCGCCGAACACCTCGGCGACGTTCGTCGTCCGATCGAGCGTGTCGTCGTGCAAACAGATGAGCACATTGTCCTTGGTCACCGCGAGATCGGGCTCGACGAAGTCGGCTTTCTGCTGCATCGCGAGCGTGTAAGACGCGACCGTATGCTCGGGCGCGTAGGCTGACGCCCCTCGGTGCGCGATCAGCTGTTTCGGGCCTTCGGCGCGCGGCGCCGGCAAGGCCGCAACCACGAGCGCGAGCATGATGACGGCGGCGGAGCGGGACAGCGTGAACATCTCGAACACCGTTGAATTATACGAGTTCCGAGTACCGAGCGAGTCCCGAGCTACGCGATCGTTCCGGGTTTCACCACACCGTCCTTCGGTACGATGATGACGCCGTTGCGAATGTAGTAGCCGGGGCCGTCGGCATGGTCGACTTGCGCATGGTTCACGAGCGTGACGCCGTCGCCGATGCGAGCGTTCTTGTCCACGATGACCCGGTCGAGCGTGACATCGCGGCCGATTCCCATTCGAGGCCCAGTTCCCATGGCCGGTGCGTCGTCGTCGGCTTCGTAGAAGTCTGCGCCGAGCAGGACGGATCTCGTGATGGTCGTGCCGGTCTGGATGTTCGTGCGAATCCCGACGATCGAGCGGTCGACGGTCGCGCCATCCAGGAAACAGCCCTCGGCGATGATCGCGTCGCGGACGGTGCAGTTGCTGAATCGCGCGCCCGGCAGAAACCTGGGGTGGGTATAGATCGGACGTCTCGGATCATAAAACCCGAACCTGGCGCCGGACTCGGTCAACATGATGTTGGCGTCATAGAAGGAGGCGACGGTCCCGACGTCCACCCAGTAGCCTCGAAACAGATAGGCATGGACGCGATAGGAGTCGAGTGCAGCGGGAATGACCTCACGACCGAAGTCGGTCGCTTTCCCGCGCTGGAGCACGTCGAGCAGCACGTCGCGCGAGAACACGTAAATGCCCATCGACGCGACAAACGGCTTTTCCCGCGAATGCCCTGCGAACGTCGAGTTGGCAGGAATGCTCTGGCCTATCTCTTCAAGGCGATCGCGCGACGGTTTCTCCTCGAACGCCACGATTTGACCGGATCGATCGAACCGAAAAATACCCATGCCCGACGCCTCGGCCGCGGTCATCGGCTGGGCGGCGATCGTGATGTCCGCCCGGCGATCGATGTGCGCATCAACCAGCTCGTTATAGTCCATGCGGTACAGGTGATCGCCCGCGAGGATCAGGTAGTAGTCGGCGTCGTAGCGGATGTAATGACGCGCCGCCTGCCGCACAGCGTCAGCGGTGCCTTGATACCAGTTCGGGTTGTCGGGCGTCTGCTCGGCGGCAAGGATTTCGACGAAGCCGTGGCTGAACAGATCCATGCGGTAGGTCTGCGAGACGTGCCGGTTGAGCGAGGCAGAGTTGAACTGCGTCAGGACGAAGATGCGCCGGATGTCCGCGTGGAGGCAATTGCTGACCGGGATGTCGATCAGCCGGTACTTGCCCCCGATCGGCACGGCCGGCTTGGATCGATGTTGCGTCAACGGAAACAGGCGCGTCCCCTGTCCGCCGCCGAGAACGAGCGCAAGCACCTCGTTGTCCACCGCCATCTGCCTGAATTGAGATGATACGTCGCCGGCTGCGGACGGGTTGTAACGTTCGAAGCCGGCGGCTATACCCGCGGCAGCGTCATCGTGAACTTGGCGCCGCCAGTGGGCCCGTTCTCGGCCCGGACCGAGCCGCCGTGCAGCTCGACCAGATGTTTGACGATGGCCAGGCCGAGCCCGGTGCCCCCGGGATCGCGCGCGCGCGACTTGTCCACGCGATAGAAGCGTTCGAACACCCGGCCGAGATCGTCCTCTGGAATGCCGGGCCCCTCGTCGGACACCGAGATCGCCACGCTGCCGTCCGTGACGCTCGCGTCGATGGTGATGGTCGTATGCTCGGGTGCGTAGGTGATGGCGTTGGCGACCAGATTGCGAAGCGCGTCGTGGAGCTTTGCAGGATCGCCACGGAGGTTCTCAGCGCCGGACTCGACGGTCACGATGACGCGCTGCGACCGCGCATCGGCGGTAGGCTCGAGATCCGCAGCGACGGAGTCCGCGAGGCTGCGCGCGTCGCACGCGGTAAGGTCGAGCGTTTCCTGTCCGGCGTCGAGTCTGGCCAGGCGCAGGAGATCTTTGACGAGGCGCTCCATGCGCTGCGTGTGGCGCGCGATGATGTCGAGGAAGCGCTGCTGCTCTTCGTAGGTCGCGTCGCCGTCCGCAAGCGCCTCGACGTATCCTCGGATCGCGGTGAGGGGCGTTCTCAGCTCGTGGGACACGTTGGCGACGAAATCGCGGCGAATCTGATCCGCGCGGCGCAGGTCGGTGATGTCGTGCAGGACGAGAACCGCGCCGAAGACGGTGCCGGGCGGTGCGCCGAATCCGGTCCCTGACGTGGCGGCGGGAAGTGCTGCGGCAACGCCACCTGAAGAGCTGGACGGCCCGCCAATGCCGCCGTCGGACGCGGTTGGCTGAGGCGGACCTCCAGGCACCGTCGCGCCGGCGGCGCGCACGATGATCGTGCGCGACTCGTCGCGCGGCGGTGAAAACTGCACCGGGTCGGGCTCGCCGCCGGCGAGCGTCGCCGCCACCAGCTCGGCGATAGCGGGCAAGCGGATGGTCTCGACGTAAGGCCGCCCGATCGCGGCGTCACTCACGCGGAGCATCTGCCGCGCCGCCTGGTTCACCAGCTGTAATCGACCCTGGGCGTCGACCACGATGACGCCCTCGACCATGCCGGCGAGGATGGCTTCCATGCGCGAGCGGTCCCGCGCCTGCTCGGTGAGCCGGCGCCCGACGTCCTGAACCGAGTCATCGAGCGCGCGCGCCACAGTCCCGATCTCGTCATCGCCGTATCCCAATCCGGGCGGCGTCAAATCGCCGCTTCGGTATCTCTGCGCGACGTCCGCCACGAGCCGCACACGGCGGCCAATCCGTGCGGAAAAGAACCACGCCATCCCCGCGGCGCCGGCCAGCGCAAACGCGAGTGCCGTAAGCGTCGTGGCCAGCACGGCTCGCAGCTGACTGTGAACGTCGGTCAGTGGGAAGGCGACGCGCACGACGGCGAGCGCCGGGTGGTTGACGGGGACCGCAACGTACATCATCTCGGTCTTGAGCGTGTCGCTGTACCGCCGGGATCGGCCGAGGCCGGCGCTACGGGCCTCGACGACCTCAGGCCGCCCAGCATGGTTGTCCATTGCCGCGACGGCGTCGAGCGTCTCCGCCGAGTCGCCCACGACGCGGCCGTCGGCTGTGATAAACGTGACGCGGGCGCCGAGCACGCCGCCGATCCGGTCAGCCTCCGCGTCGAGCTCGGACACGTTCGTCAACGCCGTTCCATGCGAGAGCAGCTCCGCCGCGAGACGCGCCTCCGAGACGAGAGCCGACTCAATCTGCGCGTCCGTCCGCGCACGCATCGTCGTCGCGAAGAGCGCGCCGGCGACCGCGAGGGCGATGACGGCCGCCGACAACGCCGTCAGAAAGAACTTGGCCTGAAACGTGGCGCGAACGCGGCTCATGCTGACGGCGCTGAGGCTGGCGCCGGGTCGGCCAGCTTGTAGCCAAACTGTTTGACCGTGACGAGGGCATCGGCAAGAAACGGCAGCTTCTCGCGAAGCCGCCGGACATGCACGTCGACCGTTCGCGTCCCGCCCGTATAGCGGTAGCCCCAGACGTCGGTGAGCAGGACGTCACGCGACAGGACACGTCCGCGATGCTGCATCAAGTACTCCAGGAGCAGGAACTCTTTTGCGGTGAGGGTCACCGTTCGCCCGTCGTCGGTGATCGTGTGCCGGTCCGTGTCGACGATGAGTGGGCCGTACTGAAACGTCGTCGTCAAGGTCTCGGATGCGTTGCCGCGATGAGATCGCCGGAGCAAGGCCCGAACGCGGGCGACCAGCTCGCCCGGGCTGAACGGCTTGGCGAGGTAGTCGTCGGCGCCGAGCTCGAGGCCGACGATGCGCTCGGACTCCTCCGCGCGCGCCGTGAGCATGATGATTGGCAACGCCGATGTCGGCTTGCTTGCACGCACCATGCGGCACACTTCCAAACCGTCAATCTGCGGCAGCATCAAGTCGAGAACGAGCAAATCCGGCGGTCGCGCCGTAATGGCCTCCAGTGCCTCGCGCCCGGTCGCGACGAGCTCGGACGTGAAGCCGGCCTTGTCGAGATACCGCGCGACGAGTTGGCCGATGTCGGGGTCGTCCTCAACAATGAGGATGCGCGTGGTCAACACCGCGACTATTTTACCGGCGTTGAGAGGCCGCGCGCGGATGGCGTGCGATGAACTTACCAGGCGGAGCACGGAACCCGCAGCACGGCCCCCGAGCTACGACCCGGTATAATTGCGTGATGCGCATCGCAGCCTTCCTCATCGTGCTCTCGGCGACGCTCCTGGCTCAGACGACGCCGAACCTGTCGTTCCGTGGTGCGCGTCGGGCCTCGCATGCGGCAGTCACCGCCGGTCCCGTGGATCGTGGTGTGAGGCCAGGCGCCAAGACGATCCTCGCTGTGGACGTGACGCCGAACCCGAATATCCACGTGTACGCGCCCGGCGCGAAGGACTTCATTCCCATCACGTTGGCATTCGAGCCGCAGGCCAACGTCAAGATCGGCAGGCTCACGTATCCCAAGTCTGAGCTCATGACTTTCCCTGGAGAAGTGGCGAAAGTGCCCGTGTTCCAGAAGCCTTTTCGCTTGATGCAGGAAGTCACTGTGGTCGGGCCGCTCGATCGCGGAGCCGCGATTCACGTGAAGGCCACCGTGAATTACCAGGCGTGCGACGACAAGGTGTGCTACCCGCCGGAATCGGCGCCGGTTGAATGGACGCTCGCGCTCTCGAATTGAGTTCCCGGCCGTTATAGCAGCCGCGCGACGACTGGATAGCCCCAGACCAGGCCGAGCAGCGTTGACGCACAGCCAACCGTCAGCCTCACGGCGCGGATCACGCGCCGATCGGCGCCGAGGCGCGCGAGCGGCCAGCCGAGGACGCCGGACAGCACAGCCATTCCTAGCGTCGATCCGAGCCCGAACAGGCCCACGTACGCAAGTTGCGCCGCGGTCGTCGGCAGCGTGGTCAGGACCAGGGCGGTGAGCGCGCCGCTGCCCGCGAGTCCGTGCACGGCGCCGACGAGCAGGGGCCGCCGCGCCAGCGTCCACCCGCCGAAGTGCACGTGAGGCACGCCGGCCTTGTGCACGTGCACCACGCCGCCGTGCCGATGGGCCCGCGCTGGTCCCGCGGCGCCCTGACGCATCGCCTGGTAGATCGCGCGCGTGCCCAGGCCGATCAACATCAGCGCAACGAAGAACTCGCAAACGTCCGCGATCCGCGCCGGCATCTCGGCCCGAAGCCACAAAAGGACCGCGACGACGATCACGAGCGCGAGCGTGTGGCCGAGTCCCCAGCACGCGCCAAGGAGCGCCGCTCTGTAGCTGCTGCGCTCGCTCGTCACGAGTGTTGAGACCGCCGCCAGGTGGTCGGGCTCGAGCGCGTGTCGCATGCCGAGGAGCGAGCCCAGGCTCGAGCTGGTGAGAACATTGAGAAATGGCATCGTTGGGGGTTCACGAGCCCGTGCGGGCCCCTTACGAGCTGCTCGCTTTCACGTACCAGGCGATCTGTTCGTGCGTCGCGAACCAGACGCCCGGCTTCGACTTCATGTGAACGATCAACTTCTCGAGCCCCGCCGCGCGCGAGCGATGTCCTGTGATGTGCGGATGCATGGTCAGGATGAAGAGTCCGCCTTCATCGTAGGCGACGTCGAATTCCGATTGGAACACCTGCTCAATCAGATCCGGATTGGGCATGCCGCCGTTGGTGGCGGCGCCGAAATAGGGGAAGTCGTCGAGAATCCGCTCGATCGGCAGCTCGACGACGCCGGACGGCTGCTTGTCCAGCAGGATCTCGTAGGCGTCGTCGCTCGCCATCAGGCTGCTGTCGTACAGGAACCCGGCGTCTCTGACCTGCTTCATCGTCCACTGGCTGAACTGCCACGATGGTGCGCGGTAGCCGACCGGGCGCCTGCCGACAGCTTTTGTCAGGGTATCGATCGCGCGGGTCAGCAGGTCCTGCTCGAGTGCGGCGTCGTTGACCGATGGCAGGTGCTCGTGAACCCAGCCGTGGACGCCGATCTCGTGTCGCCCGCTCCGGAGGATTTCAGGGATCATCTGCGGGTGCAGAAGGTGGCTGACCGCGGGAATGAAGAACGAGGCAGGCACCTGCTGCGCGTCGAGGAGACGCAGGATACGCGGCAAGCCGTCGACGGCGCCGTACTCGCCGCGTGAAATCGATTCCGAAATCAGGTTGCCTGTGGCCAGATCGGCGGTCGCGTTGTCGACGTCGAAGCTCAGGCCCACGGCAACGCGCGCGCCGTTTGGCCATGTCTTCGGCTTCAGCCGCTTGCCCGCGCTGACGTGAAACATCTGCGCGTCGAGTTGAGCGAGCGGCAACCGTGTGCCGGGCTGCGGCCGCGCCTGTGCGGCGAGCGTCGCCGAGATGGCGGCGGCGGCGAGCACCGCGGCTCCAATCCGCAATGTCATGAGTCGAGCACCCCATGATTCCAGATGAGGAAGTACGCGGCGACCAGCACCAGGAGAACGCCGTTGATGCTGATGACCGTCGGCGCGCCAAGCGACGTCGCGAGCCACCCGCTGACGAGGCTGCCAAGCGGCATGCCGCCGCGGAACGCGAGCATGTAGATGCTCATCACCCGGCCGCGCATCTCGTTCGGCGCGATGAGCTGGACGAGCGACGTCACCGTGGAGAACATGATCATCAGCGCGGCGCCGGTCATGAAAAGGAGAATGTCGCTCAGCCACAAGATGCGCGATGCGGAAAAGGCCACGATAAGCGCGCCGTATGCGGCCTGGACGAGCAGTGCCGTCAAGCCCATCCTTTTGTACTTCCCGAGCCACGCGACCAGCAGCGCGCCCACAATGGAGCCCGCCCCGGAGAAGGCCATCAGATGGCTGTACGTAGCCGCGCCCTGGTGAAACACCTTCTGGGCGAAGATTGGCAGAAACGTCAGCAGAGCAAAGCCCAGGAACGTCGTGGCTGCGGCCAGCACGATCATCGCCCCCAGGCTCTCGTGCCGGCGCACGTAGGAGATGCCGCCTCGCAGCTCGTCGCCGACGCCCTGCGTGCTCGCCGGCGGAATGTGCTTCACCCGGAGCATCATCAGCGTGTTGATGACCACGAGGAACGACAACGAGTTGAGCAAGAAACAGGCGTTCATCGCCTGCGGCTCGCTGTAGCCGTACGTCCTGAACGCAGCCAGTGTCGCGCCGAAGAGGAGGGGGCCGATGACACGAGCCACGTTGAATTGAATGGAATTCAACGCGACGGCGTTCGGCAGATCTTTTTTGTCAACGAGCGATGGGATGAGCGATTGGTACGCGGGTCCGCCGAACGATTGCGCCAGGCCGGTGGTGAACGAGAGCACGAGGATGTGCCAGATCTGCACGACCCGGAAGTACATGAGCGCGGCGAGCGCCGCCGACGTTCCCATCTGGATGTACTGCGACATCAGCAACGTCCGCCGGCGGTCGTACCGGTCCGCGAAGACGCCACCGATAAGCGAGAAGAGGATGATTGGCAACTGCTGGAGGAACGCGTCGAGGCCGAGGAAGAACGGCGAGTTGGTGAGCGAGACGACCAGCCAGTTCTGCGCGACGATCTGCATCCAGGTGCCGATGCTGGACGTACACGCCCCAATCCACTGCACACGAAAGTCGCGATAGGTGAACGCCACGAGCGTCCGGCGCATGGTCCGGGCGCCAACCGAAGGAGCATGAGCCGCCGTGGAGTCGGGCGCCGCAGGGGTTGCTCGAGCTTGGATGGATTCGGCCAAAGATGTCTCTAAACAGAAGCAGCCATGTATCTTACCCTACCAGCTCGGCGCCCGATCTTGACAACAATGCGACAGTCCGGCTCGTCACGAACCGTACCGAAGAGGGTCCGAGGCCGTTACCCGCTTGGACGCACGTCCGTGCTACCGGTTCCAGCGCGCCTCTCCCATCCGAAACAGCCGTGGCAGACGGCCGGGGCGCCGTCGTTCGAACATGACGCGCATGACGACGCGCCGCGACGCCCTCCAGCTCTTCGGTGAAATAGAATGGTTTGTGACTCCAGCGTCCATGAACAAGCTGCTCATTGCCAATCGCGGTGAAATCGCGGTCCGCATCATCCGTGCGTGCCGCGAAATGGGCATCTCGCCTGTGGCCGTCTACTCGGACTGCGATCGCACAGCCCTGCACGTGCGCCTCGCGGATGAAGCATATGCGATCGGTCCAAGCGCGCCGCGAGAGAGCTACCTCCGCATCGATCGAATCCTTGACGCCGCTGTAAGGTCAGGCGCGGATGCTGTCCATCCAGGCTACGGCTTTCTCGCGGAGAACGAGCAATTTGCGACCGCTGTTCGCGACGCCGGCCTGACCTTTGTCGGGCCGAGCGCTCACGCGATCGAGACCATGGGAAGTAAGACCGCTGCCCGAACAGCCGCGCGGCGCGTCGGGGTGCCGGTCGTGCCGGGCATCGAGGATCCGCTGGGCGCCGACGTGGGGGACGAGGCGATCGCCGGTATTGCCAAGGCGATCGGGTATCCGTTGCTTGTCAAGGCCGTGGCCGGCGGTGGCGGGAAGGGCATGCGGGCAGTGAGCGACCCTGTGGATCTGCCGCATGCGATTCGGGCCGCGCGATCGGAAGCCGAAGCCTCGTTCGGCGACGCCGCGGTGTATCTCGAGCGGCATCTCACCCGTCCGCGCCACATCGAGGTCCAGCTGCTCGGCGACTCGCACGGGACCGTCCTGCCGTTCGTGGAGCGCGAATGTTCGATTCAGCGCCGCCACCAGAAGGTCGTCGAGGAAACGCCGTCGCTGGCCGTTTCGCCCGCGCTGCGATCGAAGATGGCCTCGGCCGCGGCAGCCGTCGCCAAGGCCGTGGGCTACTCGAACGCGGGCACTATCGAGTTCCTGCTCGACGAGGACGGCCAGTTCTATTTCCTCGAAATGAACACGCGGCTCCAGGTCGAGCATCCGATCACCGAGATGGTCACCGGGCTTGACCTGGTTCGGTGGCAGATCCGTCTTGCGGGGGGCGAGCGTCTCGATCTCGATCCAGAATCGCTCGTGCGTCCCGACGGCCACGCGATCGAATGCCGCATCTACGCTGAGGACCCGGACAGCGGGTTCCTCCCGTCGCCCGGCCGCATCCTCGAGCTGAGAACGCCGGGCGGGCCCGGGATTCGTGACGACAGCGGGGCCAGCGCCGGGCTCGATGTGCCGATTTTCTACGATCCGATGATTTCGAAGCTCATCGCCTGGGCGGGCGATCGTCCGCACGCTATTCAGCGCATGCGCCGAGCGCTCCGCGAGTACGTCGTCGCCGGAATCAAAACGACGATCCCGTTTTTCGATTGGCTGCTCGACGAGCCCGCGTTCGTCGAAGGGCGTTTCCACACGACCTATCTTGATGAGGTGCTCGCTGCGCGCAACGGCCGGCCATTCGGCGAGGCTTCGGCCGACGTCGAGGAGTTGGCCGCCATCGCGGTCGCATTGCAGGCGGCGCTTGGGACGGCGGATGCTATCTCAGCTGCGACGCCAGCCAACCGTGCATACGTGGCGAACCCGAGCTCCGCCAAGCCAGTGCACCCATCGGTCGATTCGATTCAGCCGCTCGGGCGCTGGAAGTCGGCGGCACGCGCGGAAGGCTTGAGGAATCTCTGACGTTGGTCGCGCACTACGAAGTCGAAATTGGGCGTCGCACGCGTCACGTGACCGTCTCCCGCGCCGGCCGTGGGTTTGCAGTAACCGTGGATGGACACACCCGGCACGTAGATGTCGCGCGCATCGATGGGCGCACCCTGTCGCTCATTCTGGACGATGCGCGCTCGCAAGATGTGATCGTGACCCCTAATCCGGCCACCGGCCACCTGACGGTCGCCGTCGGCGGCATGCAAGTGCCAGCCGTGTTGAACGGTCGGCGACACCGCCTGCGGGACAAGAGCGCGGGCTCCCGGGCAGAACGCCCGGAGCGGCTGCACGCTCCGATGCCTGGGAAAATCGTGCGCGTGCTCGTCCGGTCCGGCGACACCGTGGTCGCACGCCAGCCGCTGGTCGTAGTCGAAGCGATGAAGATGGAGAACGAGCTGCGCGCCGGCCGTGACGGCGCCGTCACCGAGGTGCACGCCCGCGAAGGCGAGTCGGTCGACCGCGGTGCGTTGCTCGTCGTGATTCAGTGAAGCTGTTCAAGAAGCTCGGCAGTCTCCGCGCGATTCGCTCCGCCAGCATCGTGGTCACCATGATCCTGGCGCTTGTGGCCGCGGCCATCGTGACAACGGTGACGGTCGACCTGGGACCGATCGCCAAGCCGTACGCCGAGAAGTTCGGGTCGCGCTACATCGACCGCGCGCTCCATGTTGGCGCGTTGAAGATCCAGCTTTTCCGCGGCCAGATCGTGATCGACGACCTCATCATCGATGGCCTGCACCAGGGCGATCGGCCGTTCTTCACGGCCAAGCGCCTCGCGATTCAGCTCGACTGGCTGCCGGCCCTTGCCCTGAGGCCCGATTTCACCATCTCATCCGTGCAGTTGACCGACTGGGCCATGCTCGTGGAGAAGTGGCCCAACGCGCACAACTTTCCCCGGTTCACCCGTAACGACAACCCGCCGGCGGGCCCGCGCCCCTTCACCGTCACTCTCCGATCGTTTCGCGGCGAACGCGGTCAATTCAGCTACGAGGATCACGAAGCTCCCTGGAGCGTCGTGTGCCGCAATCTGGTGCTCGGCATCGAGAAGACGTCGGTCTATCAGGGCACTGCCACGTTCAGCGATGGCACGGTCACCATCCAGGACAACGTGCCGATGTGGGCGAACATGAAAGCGCAGTTCGTGCTCGACGGCTCGCGGGTGCACCTCGGTCGGATCGATCTCGAGACCGACGGCGCGACGACCGTCGCGCGCGGAGATGTCGACCTGGGCCGCTGGCCCGAACAGACCTATCACGTCCGCTCCCACGTCCGCTTTCCTCGCATGCGCGAGATCTTCTTTAAAGATGATCCGTGGCGGTTGTCGGGAGACGGTGATTTCGAGGGGACGTTTCAACTGTTCAAGGACGGGCGCGATCTCGCCGGAACCTTCACGAGCGAGCGGCTGGGCGTCTATGACTATGAGTTTCCTTCGCTTTACGGAGCGCTGCATTGGACGCCGAAGGCGTTCGATGTGTACGACGCCGGGGCGAGATTCTCTGGAGGCGACGCCACGTTCACGTACGCCATCAAACCGCTCGGATCGCAGACGCGGCCAACTTCCCGGTTCGAGTTCGACGTCACGGGCCTCGACCTCGCTGAGCTCACCGATCTCGAGAGACTCGCCGGTCAACGATTCGCGGGGTCGGCGACTTGGCATAACGTGCTCGAATGGCCGATCGGGCGCTTTCGGGAGCATCGTGGCGACGGCCACCTCGTGGTCGCGCCCCCACCGGGGATCACGCCAATGCCAAACACGCTTCAGGGGGAGGTGGCCCTTGAAGAGCGCGTCCAGGGGACAGGGGCCCCTGGACCAAGCACGCCCCCGAGCCCCCTTCCCACGCATCTTCCGATCGCTGGGGAGCTCGTCTATCAGTACGGCCCCGATAACGTGACATTCGCGCCAAGCCGCCTCGTGACGGAGCGAACTCACGTCGCCTTTGAAGGTGCCACGGCCTACGGTGACGACTCTCGGATTGCGTTTCATGCGGTGAGCCGCGATTGGCAGGAGAGCGACCAGCTCCTCGCGGGCATCATCACGGATTTTGGATCGAACACCGATCCCGTGGCTGTGGGTGGGCGAGGCGACGTCGATGGGATCCTGACGGGGCCATTCCGCCGCCCGCGGGTGGAAGGCACCTTTCACGGCGACAATTTGTACGCGTTCGACACCCTCTGGGGCGCGGCCAGCGGCCACATCGTCGTGCAGAATGGCTACGTCACGGTCAAGGACGCAGTGGTCCGGAATGCTCCTGGCCCAGAAAGCGCCCTCGTCAACGCGGATGCCTCGGAGATCAGAATCGACGGGCTGTTTTCGCTTGGGTTCCCACGCGACGATGGCGGAGAGGAGATTGACGCGCGGTTTCGACTCGCGCGGCGCGACCTGGACAGCCTCCGGCACGCGTTTCGCCTCGACGACTACCCGGTGTCGGGCCGGTTGTCGGGCGAGTTCCATCTGACAGGCAGTTATCAGCGACCGCTGGGTTTTGGTGGGATGACCGTCGAAGACGGGATCGCCTATCGGGAGCCGTTCGACAAGGCCACGGCCACGCTCGGTTTCGATGGGAGCGGCGTGCGCCTGGACAACATTCGGATCGAAAAGGGCGCGAGCGCGGGGGGCAATCCAACCTCGAGCAGCGGCCCGTCAGCTCAAGATACCGCGGTTCAGCAAGGCGTCGTCACCGGCGCGGCGTATGTCGGGTGGGACGGCGGCTATTCGTTCAACGCCGACGGTCGTGGCCTCCCCGTCGACCGCGTGGCCTTCGCGCAATACCAGGGTGCAACGCTTGCCGGGATGGCCGAATTCACGGCAACCGGCGCAGGCACGTTCGACGTCCCACGCAACGACATCAAGTTTCGCATCAACGATCTGTCGGTATCAGGCGAGCCGGTTGGACAGGTGACGGGCACGCTGGCGATGCGCGGCGCGCAGCTGAGCGGGGAGCTCGACGCCGCCTCGCCCCGTCTCGCCGTCACCGGCACCGGCCGCATCGCGCTCACGCCCGAGCGCGATGCCGAGATCACGCTTCGCTTCCACGATACGTCGCTCGATCCCTACGTCCGGCTGTTTGAGCCTCGTCTCTCACCTTACACCACGGCCGTCGCCAGCGGCTCGATTCGCGTGGTCGGCCCGCTCGCGGATTCTGACCGCCTGCTCGTCGACAGCACCGTCGACAAGCTGGAGATGCGCCTCTTCGATTACTCGATCCGGAACGCGCGGCCGGTCCGGCTGTCGCTCGATCGGCGGGAGATCAAGATTGACGAGCTGCAGATGGTCGGGGACGACACGCGGCTTCGCGTCGCAGGGAGCGTGAACCTGAACGACGAGCGGATGGCGCTGCGCGTGATGGGCGAGGCCAGCCTGGGCATCCTCCAGGGATTCTTTCGCGACGTCCGGGGCTCGGGGCGCGCGGAGCTCGTCGCGGCGATCGACGGATCCATCAAGCAGCCCGTCTTTTCAGGCAGCGCGACGATTGCCGACGGTCGCGTCCGGTATTTCTCCCTGCCCAATGCACTCGACGAGATCAACGGCGTCGTCCATTTCGACTCGGGCGGCGTTCGGCTCGACGACGTGGCCGCGACCTTCGGGGGCGGGCGCGTGCAGTTCGGCGGGCGCATCGGGTTCAACGGCTATGTGCCCGGCGATCTCAACGTGACCGCGCGCGGTCAGGACATGAACCTGCGGGTGCCCGAGGGGATTCGCTCGCTCGTCGACGCCGACCTCGTGCTGACCGGCACGTTCCAGTCGCCGACGCTCGGGGGCACGGTCACCGTGAAGAACGCGGTCTGGAACCGCCGTGTCGACGCGCCCGGGAGTATCTTCGACCTCACATCCCGCCGGTCCGCTGAGAACGACGTCCCGGAGTCGGCGCCCACGATTCCGCTGAAGTTCGATGTCCAGGTGCAGGTGCCGTCCACGCTCCGCGTCGAGAACAACCTCGCCCGAATGGTCGCGAGCGCCGATCTGACGCTTCGTGGGACGTACGACCACCCCGTGCTCTTCGGGCACGCCGACATCGAGCACGGCGACGTGACCTTCGAGGGCCGTCGCTACCGCATCACGCACGGATCGATGGACTTCACCAATCCGACGCGCATCGAACCGTTCTTCGACGTGGAAGCCGAGACGAGCGTCCGCGTGCCGGGACAGACCTATCGCGTGACGATCGGGCTTGCGGGCACGAGCGAGCGGCTCCGGCCGTCGCTCAGCTCGGATCCCCCGCTGCCAAGCACAGCCGAAGTCCTGGCGCTGCTCTTCGGCGACACCAGCCAGGCCGGGACGACGGGCGTGGCGCCGGAGATCCGCGCCCTGCAGAATCAAAATGCGCAAACCGACATCCTCGCTGCGCGGGCCACTCAGGCCCTGGCGACCCCGATCTCGTCCGAGGTCGGTCGCGCCGTGGAGCAGACCTTCGGCGTCAATACGTTTCAGCTCACGCCGTCGTTCGTCGATCCTTACCAGACGGCCAACCGCTTCAACCCCACGGCGCGGCTGACGATCGGCAAACGAATCTCCGACCGCGTCTACCTCACCTTCTCGCGAAGCTTGAACACGACGACCAACGATCAAATCATCCTCTTGGAAATCGATCAAAGCGACCTCGTGTCGTGGGTCCTCTCGCGCAACGACGACCCGCAGCAGACCTACGCGCTCGAGTTCCGCGTCAGGCGCGTCTTTTGATGATCGGTCCCCGCGGCAGTCTCGCTTTTCTCGGCTGTGTCGTCTGCCTGTTCGCGGGCCCGCGGGCGTCATCGGCTGCCGTCGCCGACTACATCGGCAGGCCGGTCGGATCGGTGAGCTTGGCGATCGAGGATCGCGAGACAAACGACCCCTCCCTGGCGCACCTCGTCGGGACGGCGGTCGGGCAGCCCCTGTCGATGGCGGCGGTGCGCGAGACCGTCTCGCGCCTCTTCGGGCTTGGGCGCTTCGAGGGCGTACGCGTCGACGCCACGCTCGCCGACGGGCGAGTGGCGCTGAGGTATGAGCTCAGTCCGATTCATTCGGTCACGCGCATCCGGTTCACGGGCAGCACGGGAGCGCCAGGCGTCGACACCGGCGCGCTGCGGCGCGCCATTACCGACCGGTACGGTGCGACGCCGCCGCTGTCGCGTTCCACCGACATGGCCAGGCTTGTCGAGAGCGCGCTCGCCGAGCGCGGCTACCGTCATGCAACCGCGTCGCCCAGCTCCCAAATCGAGCACGACCACGCTACGCTCACGCTGACCCTTCAGCCAAACAACCGCACCACCATCGGCGTCGTGGACGTTATCGGCCGGCCCACCGTGTCGCGGCAGGAGCTGCTCAGACGCTTGGGCGCCGAGCCCGGGGCGCCCTACCAGCCCGATCGCCTCGCGGCGAGCATCGATCGTTATGTCGGTGAACGCCGCACCCGCGGCTATTACGAGGCGCGCGTCGTTCCCGAGGTCACATTCGTGGACGAGGATCGGCAGGCAAACGTCACGCTGCTGGTGATTCCCGGGCCTCACGTGCGCGTGGTGTTCACCGGCGACGAGGTGCCGCCTGGACGGCGTGACGATCTCGTCCCGATCGAGCGGGAAGGGTCGGTTGACGAAGATCTGCTCGAGGACTCGAGCAACCGCATCGAGGAATACTTCCGCGCACAGGGCTATCGCGATGCACACGCGCCTCACACGCGCGACGAGCAGGACGACGAACTGATCATCAGCTTTGCCGTCACGCGAGGACCGTTCTATCGGCTGGACACCTATGACGTCTCCGGGAACGTTTCAATCCCGCAGGATGATCTCACGCCGGGCCTGAAGCTGCGAGTCAGCCAGCCGTTCGTCGACAACCGCCTCGATGCCGACGTGGCGTACATCGAAGCTCTCTATCACCACCGTGGGTTTGCAGCCGCGAGAGCCCGCTCGGCGTTCGAGCCCCATCCTGTCGCGGGATCTTCAGCGATCGTCTCGGTGACAGCACGCGTCGTCATCACGGAAGGCGTGCGAACGGTCGTCGAGAGCGTGGACATCGAAGGCAACAGCGCCATCGACACAATGCGGCTCCGCGGCAGGCTTGGGTTGCAGGCCGGCGAAGCCTATGTACCCAGCCAGCTGTCAGCCGACCGTGACACCGTGGTTCAGGCCTATCAGGACATCGGCTATCAGGCCGTGAGCGTCGACGTCGCGCCTGCGTTCAGCCAGGACCAGACCCGGGCCACCATCACGATGCGGATCCAGGAAGGGCCCCGCGTATTCGTCGACCACGTTCTCATCATGGGCAACGTGCGCACGCGCACGGAGACCATCGAGCGCGAGATGCAGGTCAAGGACGGCGACCCTTACAGCGTCTCGGCAATCAACGAGAGCCAGCGTCGTCTGGCGGCTCTGGGTTTGTTCCGCCGTGTGCGGATCAGCGAGATTCGCCACAATCCAACGAGCCGCGACGTTCTCGTCGCGGTCGAGGAAGGGCCGGTGACGACGATCGGGTACGGCGTGGGCGCCGAGGGGCGACCCCTCGCGGAGGCGGCCAACGGCACCACGACCCAGCGCTTCGACGTCGCGCCGCGCGCCCTGTTCGAGATCGGACGTCGCAATCTGTTCGGAAAGAACCGATCGGTGAATCTCTTCACGAGCGTCAGCCGGAGCGTTCTGTCGAACCTCGTCGAATATCGTGTGGTCGCCACGTTGCGCGAGCCGCGCCTGTTTGACACGGCGGCCGATGCCTTTCTCAACGGCATCCTCGAGCAGCAGCACCGGTCGACGTTCGATTTTGCCAGGCGCAGCTTCAGCGCCAGCGTGGAACGCCGGTTTCCGGGGCCGTATCGCGTGACTGCTGCCTACCAGCTGCAGCGCACGAGAGTCTTCAACCTGGCGATCAGCCCGAATGATCCAAATCTCCCTTACATTGACCGGGCCTTTCCCCAGTTTCTGCTGTCCTCTTTCTCTGGCTCGCTCATCCGTGATAGCCGTGACGATGCCTTGGACACCCACGCGGGAAACTACTTCAGCGCGAACGGGCAGTGGGCGGCGCAGGCGATCGGATCCGATGTGGGTCTGGTGAAGTCGTTCTTCACGGCGCAGATGTTCCGGACGGTGCCTCGCACCCGCGACCTGATCTTTGCCGGAAGCGCCCGGCTCGGCCTGGCCACCGGTTTCACCGAGGCGCAGCTCGTGACGGCCACCGGCGCTTATCTGACGACGTACGGGGAGTTGCCGGCGAGCGAGCGCTTTTTCGCCGGAGGCGACACCACCAACCGAGGCTTTGCCATCGACCAGCTCGGCGTGCGGCACTTCCCGCCCCAACCAGGTGACACGATCGACCAGAGCGGCTTTGCGATTGGAGGCAATGGCCTGGTGGTCCTGAATGCCGAGCTGCGTGCGCCGGTCGCGCGCGGTCTCGGTGTCGTCGGATTCGTTGACACCGGGAACGTCTACGCGCGCGTGGGGACCATCGATTTGTCGGAAATGCGCACGTCTGTCGGCGGAGGCATCCGCTACAAGTCGCCCGTCGGGCCCCTTCGCATCGATGTCGGCATGAAGGTGAAGCCGCTTCCGACTGAAAGCCGTACCGCCTGGTTCGTGAGCTTCGGACAAGCGTTCTAATGGGCCGCCGAACTGTCAGCGTTGGACGCGCTCTCTCGGCTTTCTGCCTCTGCGTCTGGCTGCTCGCTCTGCCGGCCTCGACAGCCGTTCGCGCGGAAACAATTGACCGCGTCCTCGCCGTGGCTGCCGGCCACGTCATCATGTTGAGCGACGTGACCGCGGCGCGAGAATTCGGGTGGGTCACGCCCGATCCTTCGAGCGATCCCGTCCGGGAGGTTCTGTCGAAGCTCATCGATCGCGAGCTGGTGCTCGCCGAGGTCGATCGATACGCGCCGCCGGAGCCTTCCGACGAGGCTGTCGATCGGGAGGTCGCCACCGCGCGCGCGCGGTTTCCGTCGGCATCCGCCTACCAGGCCGCGCTGGCTCGAACCGGCATCGACGAGAAGCACCTCCACGAGACCGTGCGGCAGAATCTCCGAATCCGGGCGTATCAGGATCAACGCTTCACGCCGGCAAACCCGCGGCGGCAGGCGCTCATCGATGAGTGGGTGGCCGGCCTGCGGCGCCGCGGCGACTTCGTGAATCTGTACGGGGCCGGACAGTAACGGCTACCCCCGCCGCGCGGCTATGAACGACGCGATCTGCAGCAGATCAAAACCTGCATGACTGACCATCGGCGCCACCGCCGAACGGCGTCTCAGATACACGGTTCCCCACAGCGCACCGAGGAGCCCGGTCGCGACCGCGGCGTCGGCCCCCTGCGTCAGGTGCCCCGCCCCAAACGCAATGCTCGTGACGACGAGTCCCGTCGTCGGGCCCCCGAGCCACGATGCGAAGCGATGGAGCACGAACGCGCGCTGGACTTCTTCGCGGATGCCCCCGGCGAGAACCACGACGAGCGCGAACAGCCACGCGTCGCGCGGCGATTGCAGCACGTCCTGCCACGGGTTTCGCGCGACGGTGTGGAGCCATGGCGCCAGCCGCTGCGTGACGAGCGACACGATGAGCGCCACGCCGAGCGCAACGAAAACGAGCCACCACCCCGTCAACGCCTCGACCAGGATCGGCCGGCGCCCGAGAATCACGTCGCGAGGCCGCTCTCCGTGGGCAAGAAGAAAGAGCACGACGAGCGCGAGGATCACCACCGTATCGGCAAGCGACACCGTAACCACATAGGCCGTCATCAGGCCGCCACTCGCGTTGAGCGCACGACGGCCCATCGCGACATAGGTGCCGCCGATCGCGAGTTGAGTCGGGAACCCGGAACACAGGAGGACCTCCAAGAGCGCGACGACGCGCGCGGTAAACGGGGTCTTGTCCGGGGGCTGGGGGCTGGAGAAGCGGGGTTCGTCAGTCAAGAAGCTACAGCGTAGCTCGAACGGTGCGCGGGGCGGAGTTCCCGCCCCCGCGCCTCGATTGCACCGGTTGTTGCAGGGGTTGCAGATACCGCATCGCGGCTTCTGCGCCCGGCCCGTCCGTTTACGCCGATGGTCGATGGCCCGCGGCTGCAACCCGCGACGGAACGCCACACAAAAAGATGGGAAATGGCGAGAAATTGCAGGTTTCGCCGGTAGGGCTCGCCTTTGTGACAGCTCTGTGAAAAAAGTACCTATGTGAAGCTTGCGCGGCCTCCTGGACGGGCAGAGAATGTAAAAATGACATGGTTGAGGTGACGGGTGACAACAACAACAACCGGCGAAACACCGCCGTTAAGTGAAGCACTGCCAAAGTCTTTTGCCGAACGCGTCCTGATCGTCGAGGACGAGCCCGCCGCTCGCGTCGGGCTCGAACAGCTCGTCAAGAGCTGGGGTTTCGTCGCCGAGTCGGCGATCGACGGCGAAGACGCCCTTGGAAAGGTCACGTCCTTCCGGCCGGCCATCGTGATTTCCGATCTCGTCATGCCACGCATGGACGGCCTTTCGCTGCTGCGCGCGCTCCAGCAGCAGGGCGCCGACGTCACGACCCTCCTGCTCACGGCGCAAGGCACGGTCGAGACAGCCGTGGAGGCGATGAAGGAAGGCGCGTACGACTATTTGACGAAGCCCATCGACCTCCAACGTCTCAAGATTCTCCTCGACAAAATCGTCGAGCGTCTCGAGACCATGCGCGAGGTCAAAGCGCTTCGGCGGCAACTACGCGAAAGCGGCACGTTCGGATCCCTCATCGGCAACAGCCCGGAGATGCGAAAGATTTATCAGATTATCGAGCAGGCTTCGCCGACGAGCGCCTCAGTGCTCATCGCCGGTGAATCCGGGACCGGCAAGGAGCTCGTCGCGCAGACGATCCACCAGCTGAGCCCGCGCGCGTCGTTCCCGTTTGTCGCCATCAATTGCGCCGCCATTCCCGAGACGCTGCTCGAGAGCGAGATTTTCGGCCACGAGAAGGGCGCGTTCACCGGGGCCGCCGACCGTCGCCAGGGCTGCTTCGAGCTGGCCGATCGCGGCACGCTCTTTCTCGACGAAATCGGCGAGATGACGCCCGCCACCCAAGTGAAGCTGCTCCGCGTGCTCCAGGAGCGCAAGTTCCGGCGCCTTGGTGGCCGCACCGAACAGACCGTGGACGTGCGAGTGATCGCCGCCACCAACGTGGATCCGCAGGACGCCGTGCAGAAGGGCAAACTGCGGGAGGACTTGTACTACCGCCTTAATGTCTTCGCGTTCCGTCTGCCCACGCTTCGCGAGCGCAAAGAGGACCTGCCGCTGCTCGTCCAGGCGTTCATCAACGAATTCAACAACCGCAACCAGAAGGCGATCGCGGGTATCGAGCAAACTGCCATGCGGATGCTGGAACACCACAACTGGCCGGGCAACGTCCGCGAACTCCGTAATGTCATCGAGCGCGCAACGATTCTCGCCCCCGGACCGTTTATAGAGCTCAGGCACTTGCCGCCCACGCTCGCCGACGAGCCGCCCGCGCCAAACCGGCCCCAGGTCGCGCTGGCACCCGGTATCACGGTCGAGGAGGCCGAACGGCGGTTGATCATGATGACTCTCGAGCACACACGCGACAACAAGACGCGCGCGGCGGAGATTCTGGGCATCAGCTTGAAGACATTGCACAACAAGCTGAACAAATTGAGACTTCGCCCGAAGAAGGCTGAGTAAGGACGCCGAATCCCGCACAGGCGAGCATGCACTTAGGCATCAAAGGCAAGCAGGTTCTCGGCGTCACGTCGATCGTCGGCGCCGCCGTCGTCCTCCTCTCGGTCTACTTCCTATCGCGCCTCGCCAGCGTGAGCCTCGACGAGAGCCAAGCCCGCGCTGAGCTCATCGCTAAAGCCATCTACCAGCGCGCGCGCGAGGTCGTCGTCACCGACAGCGATCCGCTGACCGCCCTGCGAGGCGATCCCGGCCTCCGATCCATCCTCGAGTCCAGCCTGTATTCGGACAACGTGACCTACGCCGCCATCGTCGACGCGAAAGGCACGGCGGTCGCCCACGTCGACCGGGCGCTCGAAGGCACCGAGATGCCGCCCGCCGACCCGCTCGACAGTTTGCTCAGCCGTCACGAGCTCGCGCAGTTGGCGGCGATCTTCACCGGCGAGGGGCGCAATCTCGAGGTCAGGGAGTCGCTTCTCCTCGATGGTCGCGATTTCGGGTCCATTCGCATCGGGGTATCGACGCTCTTGATTCGCAAGGAGCTCAACGAGTCGCTCGGGCCCGCGGTCGTCACGGCGCTCGCGGCGCTGGCCATCGCCGTTATCGTCGCAATGCTCCTGGCGCAGCTACTCCTCCGGCCGATTCACGTCATCAGAAGCGGGTTGACGCGCCTCGGCCGGGGTGAATTCGGTGTCCAGCTCAACCTCGATCAGCACGACGAGTTCGGCGAGCTCGGGACGTTCTTCAACGCGATTAGCGAGCAACTGTCGGTCGATCGGTCTCAAATGGCCGGACAGGTCGCCAACCTGGAGTCGGCCGTCGAGCACCTCGAGGACGCCGTCGCCATTGTCAACGCCAAGGGGGAGCTCCTGTTTGCCAATCCCGCGATGCGTGGCCTGCTGCCGACGGCTGCGCCCGGCGTCGCGCTCCCGGGCT
>Ga0306922_10000885_pt1 | contig 25931 bp, 22 predicted proteins | sample sta12Cox44000082_FD_203758 | JGI IMG/M metagenome (GOLD analysis project Ga0306922, IMG submission 203758) | Lab enrichment of tropical soil microbial communities from Luquillo Experimental Forest, Puerto Rico - statoxic.12C.oxic.44.000.082 (v2)... | ecosystem: Environmental > Terrestrial >... | reverse complement strand
TTGGGGGAAATTCGGTCTCACCTCCACGGCGGGCGGTTGCTTGTGACAACCGCCCGCCAGCAGAGCCTGTAATTGATTCTCCGGACACAAGGGGGACCCATGACCAGCGGGTGGGTCGCGCATCGCGGCAGCGTGCTTTGGATCGCGGCCCTCGTGCACCGCCTCTCCGGGCTTGCGCTGGCGATATTCCTTCCGCTGCATTTCCTTGCGCTCGGCCTCGCGATCGAGGGGCAAGCACGGCTCGAAAGCTTCCTGCGATGGAGCGATGCGCCGCTGGTGAAGCTTGCGGGAGGCACCCTCGTATTTCTCCTGCTGGTGCATATGTTGGGAGGACTGCGGCTTCTCATGCTCGAAAATCTCGATTGGCGCGATGGGCAAAAGGAGCTGGCGGCGATCGCCGCGGCGATCTCCGCCGTCGTTGCCTTCTTTTTTCTCGCGCGCATGTTTTAGGTTCGCACGCTCTGCGGTCACATGGAGCTCGAACGCCTCGAGACGGACATTCTGATTCTCGGCTCCGGCGGCGCCGGGCTGTTCGCGGCGCTGCATGCCTGCAAGGCCGCCCCCGATCTCGACATCACGGTGGCAACCAAGGGTCTTTTGGGAAAGTGCGGCTGCACGCGCATGGTGCAGGGCGGCTACAACGTGGCGCTTCATCCCGGCGACTCGGTCGAGCGCCATTTCATGGACACCATCGAGGGCGGCAAATGGCTGCCGCACCAGGAGCTGGCATGGACGCTCGTTTCCACGGCGGTCGAGCGGGTGCGCGAGCTCGAGAACGAGATCGGCTGCTTCTTCGACCGCAACCCCGACGGCACGCTGCACGGGAAAGCCTTTGCCGGCCAGACCTTCGACCGTACCGTGCACAAGGGCGACCTCACCGGGATCGAGATCATCAGCCGGCTGATGGAGCAGGTGTGGGCGCGCCCGGTGCGGCGCCTCGAGGAGCACCGCGCGATGGCGCTTGTTCCCTCAAAGAACGGCGAGCTTGCCGGCGTCCTGATGATCGACATTCGCGGCGGCGAGTTCCGCTTCGTCTCGGCAAAGGCGGTGCTGCTGGCGACCGGCGGCGGGCCGACCATGTACCGCTACCACACGCCCTCGGGCGACAAGAGCATGGACGGGCTTGCCATGGCCTTGCGCGCGGGTCTGCCGTTGCGCGACATGGAGATGGTGCAGTTTCATCCCACCGGGCTCCTTGCCGGACCCGATACCCGCATGACCGGCACTGTGCTCGAGGAAGGCCTGCGCGGGGCCGGCGGGCATCTGCTCGACGGCGCGATGCGCCGCTTCATGGCCGATTACGACGAGAAGCTCGAGCGCGCCACACGCGACGTGGTCAGTCGCGCCATGTATGCCGAGATGAAGGCGCGCCGCACCACGCCCCATGGCGGACTATATATAAAGATGGGTCACCTCGGGCCGGAGCGGGTGGCGAAGGAGTTCAAAGGCATGGTGGAGCGCTGCCGCGACTGCGGTTTCGATCTCGCCGGCGGGCTCGTCGAAGTGGTACCGACCGCGCACTATTTCATGGGCGGCGTGATCTGCCGTCCGGACACCTCGACCCAATGGCCGGGGCTCTTCGTCGCGGGCGAGGACGCAAGCGGCATGCATGGCGCCAACCGGCTGGGCGGCAACGGGGTCGCCAACTCGACCGTCTTCGGCGGCATTGCGGGCGATGCGATGCCGCGCTGGATCGCCGCCAATCCGCTGCGGCGCACGCCGGACGAGGACGCGCTGGATGTGGAGATGACGCGCGCGCTCCATCCTTTCACGCGCAGGCAGGGCAGCCTGAACGAGCTGCGCGAACGGCTGCTCGATACCATGTGGGACGATGTCGGCGTGATGCGCGATGCGGCGGGACTCAAGCGCGCGATCGCTTCGCTCGGCGCGATTGAGGCCGAGCTCCTCGACACCGGCCTTGCCGACAATGACCGCGCCTTCAACCTGAGCTGGCACGACTGGCTCAACCTGCGTTCGCTCACCGAGACCAGCCGGGTCATTGCGCTTGCCGCGCTCAAGCGGGAAAATTCCCGCGGCGCGCATTTCCGTATTGATTTTCCCGAGCCGGGGGAGCTTGCAACCTCCACATTCACGGTGGCGCGCGCGCGCCCGGACGGCATCGAGATCACCGAGCAGCCGGTCGAGTTCACCCACGTCAAGCCGGGCGAAAGCCTCATCGCGGACAGGGTGGCAGCCGAATAGAGCGAGGCGAGCATGATAGCGCTCTCAGGCATCCAGCGCATCGCGGAAGAGCTGATGGCGAAGGCGGCCATCGAGATCCCCGACGACTATCTCGCGGGCCTGCGCAAATGCGCCGACAGCGAGAAAGGCGACCTCTCTGCATTCGTGATCAGGGCGATGCTGGAGAATTACGAAGCCGCCAAGGAAGATCGCCGCGCCATGTGCGGCGATACCGGCCTGCCGCGCTGGTACGTCAAGATCGGCAACGAGGCCAGCATCGAGGGCGGGCCAGTTGCGCTCGAGGCCGCCTTGCGCCGTGCCACCGCGCGCGCCACCCACAGCGTGCCCTTGCGTCCCAACCGCGTGCACCCGCTCTGGCGCACCGATCACAACAACAATGTCGGCATCGGCGCGCCCGAGATCGAATATGCCTTTCATCCCGACGCCGACTGGCTCGAGCTCACCACCGTGCACAAGGGCGGCCTGTTCGGCTCCGATTACCGCATGCTGTTTCCGGGCGACGGCATCGAGGGCATCAAGCGGTTCTATCTCGACACCCTGATCGGCTTCGGAAAGCGCGGGCTCGCCTGCCAGCCGGCGATCGTGGGCGTCGGGCTCGGCGGATCGAAGGACACGAGCATGGTGCTGGGCAAGCAGGCGTCCTGCCTGCGCGTGGTCGGCTCGCGCAATCCCGATCCGAAGATCGCGGCGCTCGAGGACGAGCTCAAGGCGCTCGGCAACAGCATCGGCATGGGCGCGATGGGATTCATGGGATCGTCCATGGTGATCGACTGCCATATCGAGGTCGGCTATTGCCACACCGGCGGCATGCCCATGTCGGTGCACATGTTCTGCCTTTCCTCACGCCGCGCCTGCGCGCGCATCCTCGCCGACGGCACGGCTTTGTTCCGCACCGACCCCATGTGGTTCACCGACTACATGCGGCGCGCGAGCGTGGAATGGAACGAGCCGGCGGCGCAGGCGGCGGAATAGGTCATGGCGGCGCTCAAGACCGTTCATCTCGATCTGCCGGCGAGCACGGCTGATTTGCGCGGCCTCGAGATCGGCACCGTCGCCTACCTCAAGGGCCGCCTCTTCACCGCGCGCGAAGGCGTCTACAAGCACGCGATCGAGGACGGCGCCGGCATGCCGGCGGGAAGAGATGCGCTGGGCATTGTCAATTTTCATTGCTCGCCGGCGGCGACCATCAACCCCGACGGCAGCTATACGGTGGGCGCAGTGACGGCGACCGCCTCCTTCCGCTTCGCCAAATGGCTCGATGGCTGGTTCAAGCTCTCCGGCTGCAACATCATCCTCGGCAAGGGCGGCATGACCGGCGAGGCCTATCGCAAATATTTCGTTCCCAACGAGGCAATCTATCTGACTACTGTGGGATACGGCACCGGCGCGCTGCTCGGGCGCGGCATCAGGCGGGTCGCCGGCGTCTACTGGCTCGACGAGCTCGGCCTCGCGCAGGCTGTGTGGGTGCTCGATGTGGAGAATTTCGGCCCGTTTCTGGTCGAGAGCGATCTTGCCGGCAACAGCCTGTTCGAGCGCGAGAATGCAAGAATCGCGCCGGGGCTGGACAGGCTCTACGCGGGGACGCAATCGGCAACTCTGCGCCGCTATGGCGAGACCGACGACAAGACCGAGGAGGTGATTTGAGGATGGCGAAGCAGACAAGCTAAATTAGATTGATAGCAACAGTGTCATCAGCGTCGGGGCCTCCCTCTCTGTGCCTCATTCTCTGCGTCTCCCTTGGCATCACGATGGAAGTCCGTATACTCGCGCGAACCGGACCCGACGGGCTGCTGGATGTCAGGCAAGCGGGGGTGCATGCGGGTCTTCGATAGCTTCGATCTCGCCGGACCAAGATGCCAGCCTATTGTTACTGTCGCGGTACCCTCCCTTAATCAGGGCGGCTTTCTGGACGCGACGTTGCGTTCGATCTTCTCGCAGCCGGTTCCTGTGGAGGTCATGCTGGCGGATGGCGGCTCCACCGACGACACATCGCGGGTGATCGCGCGCTGGCAACACCGGTTTACGTGGTGGCGGAGCGCGCCGGACAAGGGTCAAGCCGCAGGCATCAATGAGGCGATTGCACGGGGCCGGGCACCCTATGTCTGTTGGATGAATTCGGACGATTTGTTCCTGCCGGGCGGCCTTGCCGCACTCCTCCAGACACTCGAAGCCAAGCCTGGCACGGCGGTCGCCCACGGCGGATGCCGCCTCATAGATGAAAGCGGAGATTTGATCGGACTGCTTCGAGGCAAGGTGGTGTCCGCGCGCTCGCTTTCGAGAAGTCCGGTTATCCCGCAACCGGCAAGCCTGATTCGCCGGGAAGCCTGGAACAAGGTAAAGGGGCTCAAAGAAGATCTGCACCTCAGCCTTGATTATGATCTATGGTGGCGCTTGTACCGGTCCGGCTCAGTGTTTACCAAAATCGATTCCGAGGTCGCAGCCGCGCGCTTTCATCCAGACGCAAAGTCGTTCAGAAGACCGCGCGAGATGTACGCCGAGGCAAAATCGGTGGTGTCCAGCCACTATGGTTCGCTGCCGATGTGCTGGCGCATAAAGGAGCCATTTTCAATTAGAGCGCGCCAGCAGGGCAGCTTGCTCCAGCCGCTTGCGCGCAGCTATCGGCTGTGGTCCATGCGGCTGACCAGGCCGCAAAAACAGCGCGACGAGGAGCTTGCAGCATACTGCCATCCAACGGCGCGCGCACCCTCGAAAGTGGAATCGCGTGAAGCAGGTGCGTTATTCGGCCGGCGGCAGCTGAAACTCGACGGCGAGGCGCTTCAGTATCTGCATAATCCCAACCTGTAGGTATAGTCGAAAAGCATCTGCCGCAGCAGATATCGCGCGATTGCGCGTCTTATCTCGTATTGACCGGGAGCCTCAACGAGACACCGCGACCTGATCCGATGCATCTCCCGCTCTCCCAGATCCCCATGTAAGTGTTTTTTTGCTGATTATGGATGCGAAAGCAGGCAAGAAACCTGGGGAGTCGCCTGAAGGCAAAACCAGCTGTTTGCGCGCGTATCACGAAGTCCCAATCAAGTGCAAATTTGAAGCTTTCGTCAAAAGGCCCAATTTTCTCCCAGACGCGACGGCGCCAAAATAGCGTTTCTTGCGGAATATAGTCTGCCCACTTCAGGATTTCTGCATCGTGCGGCGGCAGCACGCAACGCCCGATCTCGAAGCCATGAAAGTCTATATAGACTCGATGACCATAGACGACATCTAAATCCGGATTGTCGCGGAATGCTCGAGCAACATAGGCCAGCGTGCCCGGCAACAGGACGTCATCGCTGTTGAGGTATGCCATGATATCGCCATCTATCTTGCGAAATCCCCGGTTTATGGCGTCGCCTTGGCCGGCATCAGCCTCGCTGCACCACTCGATTTTGCTGCCGTACGCTTGCAGGACCTGCTTCGTACCGTCAGTCGACGCGCCATCTTGCACAAGATAGACAAGGTTTGGATATTTCTGATTGAGCACGCTGTCGATCGTTGCCGCGATAAGATCTCCTTGATTGTAGGATGGCGTCACGATTGCGATCCGCGGAGCGTCATCAGGCGGTTGCTCGCGACGATATTGCGGCGGAACTCGGATTCGGCGGGACGAATATTGATGCGGAATCCATAACCGCGGGCGCAATCGTCTTCGCCAGGACTGGTATAATCCGGCACTGGCAACGTGCATGATGTTCCCGGTCTGTCGCTCGAGAGCAAACAGCCGCCGATCGATGGATTGCAAATGCTTCGTCGAGCGGGAATCAGCGCCGGTGTCGCTATCTTTCATTCGCGCTCATGAACGTTCTGCGGCGCACCCCGGGTTGCTCCCATGCGATCACGCGTGCCTGAAAGCCGATCCCCGTACCCCCGAGAGCCCAGAGCCCTAGCGGCACCGAAGGAGCACGGTACAACGGCGCCTCACCTGCTACAATGCGGCAACAGGAGGTCTGTCACGAAGGTCCCGGCATGCTGCGGCAAGATCGCATGCTGGAGATTTGTTCGCATCAAGGACAGCGCCGGGAGGATGAACCTCGCGAGCCCCGGTCTCTTTAAGCGGGCTGCCTCCCCACCCAATAGCTCTTTGCAAATCGCTTGGCGTACCAGAGGGCGATGGCAAACCCTGCGGAAACCGCTGCCGTAATCACGGGCTCCGCCCATTGAGGCGGAAAGTGCGACGGATGCGCAAAGATGTCACCGATGAATGTCGCAACCGCGCTGATTGTCGCCTGCCGGCCGGCGCTGTCCGTCGTGCGGTCCATCTGCAACAGGAGAGCCACGGTAACGGCAGCGCTGACGATTCCGCAAATCGAGGCAAGCTGCGCGTGCTCGAAGCGAAACGCAGCGAGAAGGTTGCCGCGCGCCATCACGAGAAAGCAGGCGAGCCAGGCGCCTGCGAACTTTTCGGCAGCCGGACGGGCAAGACCGCCCGCCCGCAAGTCCCATGAATCGAAGATGCCAGACCTTAAGCCTCGCATTGACCCGCCCTTTCCTCTTTTGCCGCCGCAGCCTGTTCGATACATCAGATGCCGCCAAAGGGATGATAAATTCCCCGGCAGCGGGCCATCAATTCCGCGTGTGAATGGGAGGCGGCATTTCGATCATTCATCGGGGTTCCGACCATCATCGGGAACGGCCATCCTCAAAGCGAATGTTTCGGTGCAATCCCGACAGGGCCAATCGGGTTGGGCGCGTATTGACGAGGTCACGGGCGGATGATGATTTCGAGCTTCATTGACAAGCGACCGGGAATCCATCCGATTCAACCCGAGTGAAGTCTGCTCAAATGCAAGCCCGCCATTGCGATATCGGAGCGGTCGGCACCCGGCACTGGTCGCCGGAGACACGTCATGTTCGGGACGTATTGTTGAGGCGACCTGCTTGATGCCACACACTCAGCAACCAGCGAGCCCCCTCCCCCTTGCAGACAAAACCGCGGCCTTCGATCCCGCCGCCGCGGGCTGGGAGCCTTACCGCGATGAGGGCTTCATCGGCTTGGTCGGCCCGTTCTGGATGCGTCGGTCCGGCGACAGCTATCTCTATGCCTTCATGGCCGAGCCGAAGCACCATAACCGACGCGGCGTCGTGCAGGGCGGCATGCTGATGACGTTCGCGGACCGCTCAATGGGAATGACTTGCTGGTATGCCAACGGGCGTCAGCCACAGGCAACCGTCCAGCTCAACGTGCATTTCATCGACGCCGTTCAGATCGGCGAGTTTGTCGAAGCCAGGTGCAAGGTCGTCCGCCGGACGCGATCGCTTATCTTCATGAGCGGCGAGCTCGTAGTCGGGAGCCGAGTGGTGGCGACAGCCAGCGGGATGTGGAAGACGCTGCGTGCAAATCCTCGCCAGGTCCCTCACGCCCGCCGATGATGCGATCCCCGAAAGGCAGCGATGCGGTCAGAGCAAGTACCGTGGCGGAAACCTTTGCGGATCGCCCGTGGCAGGACCTTGCAATGCTGAAGTGCCGGCCGCGCGGGAGCGGTCTACATTGAGCGCCAGGTCTCACGCCCAAACAAGCGAGACAGAGCTCGCGATTCGATGACCGAGCGTCCCCCGATCGACATCGCAAACCTTCTGCGACGCGCCTTCGCGGCTTATCGGGAGCGCGCGCTGCCGCAGGCAGAGGCGCTGTTTGCGGAGGTTCTCGCCGCAAAGCCCGACCAGTACGAGGCGCTGCTCGCAACCGGCGTCATTAGCCTCCAGCGCGGCCAGGATGCGCGCGCCCTTGAGCTCATCCACAGCGCGCTTGCCCTCAATCCCGACGCGGCGGAGGCCCATTTCCATCTCGGTGTGGGACTCGGCAAGGCAAACCGCCATGACGAGGCGCTTGCCAGCTTCGACCGGGCCTTGGCGCTCGCGCCCGGTTTCGCCATGGCGCACTACAACCGCGGCAATTCGCTGCGCAGCCTTGGCCGCCCGGATGAAGCGCTCGCGGCCTACCGCACCGCCCTGAGCATCAAGCCTGATCTGGTGGAAGCGCTCAACAATTGCGGAATGCTGCTCATCAACCTCGGATGCTATACCGAGGCCATTGCGGCATTCGACCAGGCCTTAGCAATCAATCCCAAGCAGATTTTCGCGCTCAATAACCGGGGTCTTGCGCTCTCCAAGCTCCACCGTCACCACGATGCGCTCAACTGTTTCACGCGCGCTGTTGCAATTACTCCCGACTATGCGAACGCCTTCTACAATCGCGCCAATCCGCTGCGCGAGCTTGGGCTCTGGGAGGCGGCAATCGCCGACTATGACCAGGCGCTCGCGCTGGCGCCCGATCACCCCTATGCGCTCGCGGCGCTTGCCGAAGCAGAGCTGCACATCTGCAAATGGGACCGCACGGACACCCTGGCGCGCGCTCTCGAGGAGGGCATCGACAGGGGCAAGCTCATCCCCGGCCCGCTCGCGTTGCTGATGTTCGCGCGCGAGCCGGAGCGCCAGTTCAAGGCAATTGCCAGTTATGCAAGCGCCCATGTCCCGCGCACCGCCCACCCGATGCCGGCCAAGCCGGCGCGCCATGGCGAGCGCATTCGCATCGCTTATCTCTCGGCCGATTTTCGCGAGCACGCGGTGAGCGCGCTCACGGCCGAGCTCTACGAACGGCATGACCGCAGCCGCTTCGAGGTGATCGGGATATCGTATGGACCGGACAGCCAAAGCGAGATGCGCGCGCGCCTGATCGCGGCTTTCGATTCCTTTCACGACGTCAAGCACGAAACCGATCGCGCCATCGCCGAGCGCATTTACCGCAGCGGGATCGACATTGTGGTTGATCTGACCGGCCTCACCGAATTCGGCCGCCCCGGCATATTGGCGCAGCGCCCGGCGCCGATCCAGGTAAGCTGGCTCGGCTACACCGCCAGCATGGGCGTCGATTTCATGGACTACATCATTGCCGACAGGATAGCGCTGCCCTTCGAGCTGCAGCCGTTCTTCGGCGAGCGCATTGTGCATCTTCCGGATAGCTACCTCGCCCACGACTCGCAGCAGGCGATATCGCTGCAGCCTCCTTCGCGGGAGGAGGCGGGGCTGCCGGCCGAGGGCTTCGTGTTCTGCTGCTTCAATCAGAGCTGCAAGATCATGCCCGCCGTGTTCGACGTGTGGATGAGGCTGTTGCACGCGGTCGAAGGCAGCGTGCTGTGGCTGGCGCGTAAGTACGAGCCGGTCGTGCCCAATCTGCGCCGTGAAGCGGCGGCGCGCGGGATCGATCCGGCCCGGCTGATATTCGCGGCGCGCGTGCCGCGGCTTGCCGATCACCTCGCCCGCTACCGCCACGCCGGCCTGTTTCTCGACACGGTCCCGTACAACGCCAATACCACCGCGATCGACGCCTTGTGGGCCGGCGTGCCAGTGGTGACGTGTCTCGGCCGCACCTTCGTCGGCCGCGGCGCGGCAAGCGCGCTACATGCGGCTGGATTGCCCGAGCTCGTGACCGGCAACCTGCAGGACTACGAAGCCCTGGCCGTGCGATTGGCCGCTGATCGCGCGCAGCTTGCCGCGGTCCGCGACAAGCTCTCGCGTAATCGGAGCATGTGCGCGCTGTTCGACAGCAACCGCTTCCGGCAGAACATCGAGGCGGCCTATCGGAGGATGCGGGAAATGCACCTGCGTGGCGAGAGCCCGCATGCGTTCAGCGTGAACGCAGATGAGAGCGGTTGACGCGCAAGGAAGATGGCATGCAATCCAACACAAAAACCGTCCTTCTGCTCAGGCCGCAGGACATCAAAGACGTAATCTCGATCGATAAAGCCATAGATCTGGTCGAGCAGGGCTACCGGGAGGCCTTCTCTTTTCCCATCATCAACGCACCGCGACGGCGCGTGCATTCCAGGAAGAATGTCCGCGTTTCCAGCTTTCCCGGCGGCGTAGACGGCCTCGGAGTCATCGGATCACTGATGCGGGCCGAGGCGGTGAGCAACGATTCCAGTCATCAAGCCTATCCATATCGCGAGCATCCGGTCTATCTGCTGTGGGATTCGGAAACAGCACAACTACAGTCGATCCTGATCGGTGAGATCACTGACAAACGGGTGGGCTATTCCAGCATCATGGCGTTACGCACGGCGGCGACCAGCGGTGTGGGTTTCCGCCATCTGGCGCGGAAAAATGCACGCATCGCAGGCGTATACGGCGCCGGCGGTCAATCTCTGCACAAGATACTGGCGCTGCAAAACGAACGGAAGATCGAGACCTACAAAGTGTTCAGCCGCAATGCCGACAATCGCAAGGCGTTTTGCGCAAAGCTCGCGAGGCTGATGGACGCCGAGCTCGTCCCGGTGGAGAATTCCCGCGAGGCCATGCGAGACGTCGATGTCGTGATCTGCGCAACGAACTCCAGTGTCCCGGTGTTCGACGGCAACTGGATCGAGCCTGGCCAGCACATCGTGAGCGTCGTCGGCTCGAACAGCGCGCTCGTGAGAGGCGGCTGGGTAACCGCCGGCCGCAGGGAAAACGACGATATCACCGTCGAGCGTGCGGATTTCATCATCACAAACCTGCGCGAATCAGTAGAGCAGGAGCAGCAGGCCGGCCTCATGGAGCCGTTGCAGAAGGGCATCATTACCTGGGACAAGATCCACGAGCTGGGCGAGCTCATTTCCGGTGCCTTTCCAGGCCGCGTCGATGATCGGCAGATCACGTATCATGCAAACAATAATGGTACGGCAGCAGCAGATCTGGCGATCGCGAAGTGGGTTTATGAAGCATGCAGGGATATGGGGCGTGGACTGCCGATCGAGCTGCCGGTGGCTGAAGCATAAGGTCCGCTTGCTGCACCAAGTGCATCCCGGCGGCGCCCGCGCTGCTCCGGACGCTCAAAGAAGCCTGATGAACGGCGGCTGCGCCGTCGGATCGACCTCCACCATGGCGCCGTTCGGGATCGTCTGCGTGATGTCGACGTCGAACCCGGAGATCATGGTGAAGCCGGCCAGCGCTGCCCCCTGCACCATGATCGGATTGACCGCGTTGAGCACGAGCGCCGCCGGCACTACTCCCCTCGCCTTCATGTCGTAGAGCATCCAGGCGGTGGCAACGCCGCCTTTCGCCGCATCGAGCACGAGCACGCGGCCGACATAGCTCTCGCCGGCAAGCCTGTGCTCGGGGCGCGAGAAGATGCCGCGCACCCGGTCGAGATCGTAGCGGGCGGAGAAGCCGTCCTTGGCGACGAGCGCCGCACCCCTCGCCTTGCTGCCCATTGCGGAGCGCGCATGAAAGATGGTCGCGCTCATCAGGCAATCCTGCCGCCGCTGCAGGCGGCCTCGATGCACGCCTCCATGGAGAGGAGCGCAGGCTTGTAGCCGTAGCCGCCGATGATGTTGACGAGCTTGGCCGAATTCGTCGCCAGCCGCTGCCAGCCGTTCGCTTCCGCCATCTCGCGCGCATAGCTCTGGTAGAAGCACATGCCGGACAGCACCATCCCGCCGGCTGTCTCGATGCGCGCCGTGAGCCCGAGCCGGTCGGCATCGGGCTTGACCTGCGGGCTCGTGACCGCGAGCAGCGGAATGCGGGCGCGGCGTCCGTCGAGCATCCGCGCGAGCTCCTGCATTTCCATCAGGCTCAGCTGTGGCGCCGAGAATACCACGAGGTCGACGGCATCGATCGCGCTCATATAACTGGTCCGAAAGCTCTCGATCTCCGCCTTTCCAATGCGGTGCCGCGGCAGCGCATCGGAGCCGGCCCCCACATCGCCTTCCCGCTGTGCTTCCGGCGTGATGCCGACCATGTGGAAGAGCGCAACCGAGCCGTAGCTCGCGAGCGCGGCGCCGAAATGCTTCATCTCGTCGGAGGTCGGGATGCGATCGATGCCGGTGAGCGCCGGCACCTGCCAATAGTCGCCCGCCAGCCGCCCGACTATCGCGCCCAGCGCCCCCCACTCATCGAGCCCGCGCGGCGTATGGTTGATGTCGACAACAAGCGCTGCCCGGCGCCGCTCGGGAAGATGATAGCCGTAGCGCGGGGTGCGCCCGGTGATCCCCGCGCTCAGCGCCGACGGTCCGCCCTCGAAGTTCGAGCGCGCGCCGCAGACGCTGTTGCAATAGATCACCACCCCGGTATCGCCGTAGGCAACGTGCTCGCCGAATACCGGCGCCATGATGGTCTGATAGTTGATGCAGGTGTTGGTCATCAGCACGCCGAGCGTCTCGAAGGCGGCAATCGCGCGGCGCTCGAGCTCGAGCATCCAGGGCTGCTGCTTGAGCCGATGGGCGGCAGCAAAGTCGGTGCCGCGCGGATCGGTGATGGTCGGAACCCGCAGGCGGCGCCGCTCCGCGGGTTGCGCCGCCAGACGTTCGAGCCATTCGACACCGGCCGCGCCCAGCGATTCGGTGTCGGCCATCACATGCGCCTGGGTGACGGGGACGAAATCGTGCGCGCCGAGATATTCGCCGACCTTGATCTGATGCTCGATCGCCCACTGCGCGGCCGGCCCGCACTCGCCCGCACGCATGGCCTGCTCTTCCGCCGTGAGCTTCATCATTGCAAACTAACAGTCAACGAAAAGACGAACAACCTTGACAGCCGCCCGACCCGTTGCCACGCTTCGCGGCAAGGCTGGAAGCGTTGTCACCTTCCAGCTGGAAAAAATCTTTAACGGGAGGAGGCACATGACCCCAGCATCGGTGATTGTTGGCGTATTGGCGATTTCACTGACGCAAGCGGCGGTGGCACAGGAGAAGCCAGCCGCTCCAAAAACCAGTGTCACCCCAAGCAATGTCACGCAGGACATGCTCAATCGCGCTGCCGGCGACGCCGCCAATTTCCTGCACACCAACGGCGATTACACGCAGAAGCGGTATCATCCAGCCGCGCAGATCAACGCCTCGAATGTGCGGAGCCTGCGACCCGCCTGGATTTTCCAGACCGATGTCAAGGAATCGATGGAAACCTCGCCCATTGTCGTGAACGGGGTCATGTACGTCACGACCTCGTTCAGCCAGGTCTACGCGCTCGATGCCCAGACCGGCGAGCAACTGTGGTACTACAAGCATCCGCTGGGGCCGATCACCATTTACTGCTGCGGGCCGAACAATCGCGGTGTCGCGGTCTACGATGACAAGGTCTATCTCGCGACCCTCGACTCCAAGCTGGTGGCACTCGACGCCAAGACCGGCAACAAGTTGTGGCAAGCGGACATTGCGGACCCCGAGCTCGGCTACAGCGAGACCATGGCGCCGACCGTGGCCAACGGTAAGGTGCTGATCGGCACCAACGGCGGCGAATACGGCATCCGCGGCTTCGTTAAGGCCTATGACGCCAAGGACGGCAAGCTGCTGTGGACCTTCGACACCATCCCCGAGAGCTCCGTCGGCGTTTGGGCGGAGAAGGATGCCACCGGCCGCGACATGCATCGCAACATCCGGGCCGAAAAAGAGCAGCTCGCAAAAACCGGCGACCCCTACAAGACGCTTGGCGGCGGGGTATGGCAGAACCCTGCGGTCGATCTTGCGTCCAACCGCATCTATTTCCTGGTCGGCAATCCATCCCCTGATCTTGACGGCTCGCTGCGCCCCGGTGACAACCTCTACACCAACTCGCTGGTCTCCGTTGATCTGGAGAGCGGCAAATACGTCTGCCACTTCCAGTACATCGCCCATGACGTCTGGGATCTCGATGCGACCAGCCCGGCCATCCTTGTCGATGTTCGCGACAGGAGCGGCGCAGTCATTCCCGGCGTCATCCATGCCGGCAAGACAGGGCATGTCTATGTGCATGACCGCAAAGACTGCAGCCTGATCCGCTTCTCTGATGCGATGGTCCCGCAGGAGAACATGTGGACGCTGCCGACCGAGCAGGGCGCGCGCATGCTGCCGGGTGCAAACGGCGGAGTGGAATGGTCGCCAATGGCGGTCAATACTCAATTGGGCCTGAGCTACGCCATCAACCTGCACCAGCCGATGACCTATCATGTGCAAAGCACGCCCTATCCGGGCGGCAAGCTGTGGCTCGGCGGCGCCTTCAAGGTGATCCCGACCGAGGAGCAATCGGGCAACTTTACCGCGGTCGACTACAACACCGGCAAGATCCGCTGGCAGGTGAAAACACCGCAGCCCATGATCGGCGGCATTCTCGCCACTGCCGGCGGACTCGTGTTCACTGGCGAAGGCAACGGCCGGTTTCGCGCGTATGATGCGCAGAACGGCAATGTGCTGTGGACCTTCAATGCCGGAGCGGGGGTGAATGCTCCACCGTCGTCCTATACGGTTGCCGGCAAGCAGTACATCGTGGTCGCCGCCGGCGGCAATGTCCAGCTCGACTACAAGCGTGGCAATGCTATCATTGCTTTCACCCTGGATTGATCGTCGGCCGGTCGCACAACGTGAAAGACGGGACCGCTCGGTCCCGTCTTTTTCATCGCTATAGCCATTGGAAACCGTTATTGGCTCGCGGCCGGAACATGACCAAAGATGTCCTTGCAACGATGGTGCTGCCGGCGCTTGCGCGGGCGCAGACTCTCGAGGAGAGGGCGCAGCTCTGCGCCGCCTGCCATGGCGAGGACGGCATCCCCAGCAGAAGACCATGCCGGTCATATGGGGTCAGCACCAGGGCTACACCTATTTGCAGCTGCGGGATTTCAAGAGCGGTGTGCGCAAGAACGACATCATGACGTCGCTTGTCCAGGCGATGGACCGCAATGAGATGCTGGCGCTCGCGCTCTATTTCTTTCAGAAGCGTTGGCCTGACCTGCAGCAGGCCCAGCCGCCGGCAGATGTCGCCGCACGGGCGATGCAAGCCAACACTGCGCTTGCCTGCACCGGCTGCCATCAGGGCGAATACCAGGGCGAGGGAACGCAGCCGCGGCTCGCGGGTCAGACCCGGGAATACCTCCACCAGACCATGATCGATTTCCGCAAACGCAGCCGCGGCAATAATCCGGGCATGTCCGATCTGATGCTGGCGATCTCCGAGGACGATATCGCAGCCTGCGCAGAATATCTGGCGGGGCTGAGATAGGGGCCCCGCCTCACCTCGCCGCGAGCCTTGCACGTAAGGTGTCGCTTGCCGCGAAATCAGCGGCCTGCTTTCCGCTCTTGTCGATGATCGTCCGATTCGCTCCGCGGCCAAGCAGGGCTTCGACCACTGCCGCATCGTTGACCTCGGCCGCCATCATGAGCGCTGTACGGCCGCGGTTGTCGATGGCGTCGATCGGCGCACCGGCGTCGAGCAAAAGCTTGACGACATCAAGCGCGGCGCGCGGACCCACACCCTCCTCATGGCCGGCCGCCCACATCAACGCCGTGAGATCATTGCCGTAGACGCGCCTCGCATCGATACCCGTATCGAGCAGCCGGCGCACAATGATCGAGAAGCCGCGCGCGGCCGCATAGGTGACCGCCGCCTTGCCGGTTTGATCCACGACATCGGGATCGGCGCCTCCGGCAAGCAGTTGCTCCACGATGCGGTCATTGCCTCTGAATGCTGCGGCAGCGAGCGGGGTGACGCCTGATCGGCCCGGCAGATTGGGATCGGCACCTTTCGCCAGGAGGAGCGCAACGGTTGCCGGTCGCTCATTCTCCACGCTGCCAAAAAGCGCGGTCGCGCCTGCAAGATTGCGCGCATCGATTGCCGCACCGCGCGCGAGGAATAATTCGACCAAGGCTGCGTGCCCCGCACGCGCCGCGCGCGCAAGCGCCATGGCGCCGGCCCGGTCACGTGCCAGGAGCGAGGCCCCACTTTCAAGGAGGCGTGCGGCGAGCGGCACGCAGCCCTGATCGGCGGCAGCGAACAGAGCCAGATTCATTTGCGTTGAGGTGGCATTCGAATTGACAACGTCGAAACGCCGCTCGAGCTCGCCGCAAGTTGGAGACTCAACCCCAAATGCCAACGTCTCAGCAGCCAGGACCGCAAGCAGGCAGGCAGCAAGGGGGCCCGGGCATGTGGCGCGACGGATGCACATGCCACCGAAAGTCCTAATTCACCGTGATATGGAGCTCGCGCACCAGCCGTGCATGCTTGTCGTAATCGTCGCGAACGACATGGGTGAATTGCGCGGCGGTGCCGCCGAGCGGCTCCTGCGCCGACTGCAGAAAGCTTTCGCGCACGGCCGCGTCGGCGAGCGCACGATTGATCTCCGCATTGAGGCGCTCGACGATCGCGGCGGCCGTCCCGGCCGGCACGAAAACGCCCAGCCATTGATCGAGCACCAGGCCCTGCACGCCGGCTTCCTGATAAGTCGGCACCTGCGGCAGGCTGGGCGAGCGCTCCAGCGTCGATTGTGCCAGGAGACGCAGGGCTCCTGATCTATAATGTGGAAGAAGCGGCGTCGAGCCGAGCGATCCAAGCTTGATGTGACCGGCGATCAGGTCGTTGATGGCGGGCGCGCCGCCGCGATAGGGCACCTGGTCGAGCACAATGCCGGCGATCGATGCGTACCATTGTACAACCATGTGCTGGGGCGAGCCGTAGCCGCTTCCGGTCGCATAGCGCAGTCCCGGCTGCCCCCTGGCGAGAGCGGTCAGTTCGGCGAGCGAGGAAATCCCGAGCGAGGGATGCGCCGCCAGAACCATGGGCTGGCGGGAAACCTGGACGACCGGCACCAGTTCCTTCAAAGGATCGATGTTCATTTTGTAGACGTGCGGGTTGCTGACCACGACCTCGGTCGACACCAGGATTGTGTAGCCGTCCGCTGCACTCTTGGCGGCGGCCTCGATCGCGATGCTGCCATTGGCGCCGCTCTTGTTCTCGATCACGATCTGCTGATGCAGGCTGCGCGACAGGAATTCGCCAATGACGCGCGCGCCGACATCGGTCGAGCCGCCGGCGGGGAACGGCACGATGAAACGCACGGGCCGGTTCGGCCATTGCTGCGCCCCTGCCGTCAGCGTGGCGGCAAGCAACACGAAGCCCGCGATCAAAACCCGCAATGTCGTCATTGGAAAAAGCTCCTGCGCCGCGTATTCGTCATCGACTATCGTATTCCAGGCTGCTCCCGCCAGGCCAGCGGCCGCAGCCCGCTTGATCGAGGTTTAAAATATCGGCATGCCGTACTCGACCTATCTGCCCGAGCATATGGGCTCGATCGCCCTTCACCCCGCCGGGCCGTTCGTCGCGGGCTCGCATGCCGAGCTCACCCTGATCTACGCCGCCGGCAAGTTCGGAATCGACGACACCGGGATGATCAAGATCTCCTGGCGCACCACCTCCGACATGGGCAAGCCGCAATTCGACAAGCCGGCGGCGGCGAATTTCACCACCGTGGAGGCGAGCAATGGCGCCAAGCTCGACGTGTGGTTCGATCGGCTCAACATCCGGCCCTACGCCAACACGCTGCTCATCCGCGTCGGGCGCGGCTATCTGCGCGCCGGCGACACGCTCACCATCCGGCTGGGCGACCAGCGGCAGGGCTCACCCGGCTTTCGCCTGCAGACGAACTGCGAGGAACGCGTCGAGCTCAGAACCTCGGTTGACGCATTCGCAACATACGAGTTCACCGAGCTGCCCGAGCAGCCGGCCTTTGCGCTCGTTGCGGGGCCGGCGGCAAGCTGGAAGGCGGTCTGGCCTTCGCTGGCGCTTGTCGGCGAGCCGTTCCGCCTTGCCGTCCTCGCCGAGGACATGTGGGGCAATCCCACCACGCAGGCGGAGCAGGCGCTGACGCTTCTTCCTTCGCGCAAGGTCGCGGGCCTGCCGGCGGGCATCGCGTTTGCGCCAGGCGACGGACCGCGCGTCATCGAAAATCTCACCGTGGACGCCGCCTGCGATCTCGACCTGCGCATCCTCGCGGGCCGCGAGGAGGTCGCACGCGCAAATCCGCTGCGCGTCGTCGACTCCGCAGCGCTGCGGCGCTTCTGGGGCGACCTGCACGGCCAGAGCGGCGAGACCATCGGCATGGGCTCGGCGGAAAGCTATTTCCGTTATGCCCGCGACCTCGCTTTCCTCGACATCGTCGGCCACCAGGGCAACGACTTTCAGATCACCGACGCGTTCTGGCAGAAGCTCAACCGGCTCACCGCGCAATTCGACGAGCCCGGCCGTTTCGTCTGCCTGCCCGGCTACGAATGGTCGGGCAATACCGGAATGGGAGGCGACCGCAACATCTTCTTCCGCCGCGAGGGTCGCCCGATCCGCCGATCGTCACACATTCTGGTCGAGGGGCAGACGTCGACCCCTGCGATCTACACGGCGGATGAGCTGTTTCGCGAACTGCAGGGCGAGGACGCCGTTGTCATTGCCCATGTCGGCGGCCGCTATGCCGACATCTCCTGCGCCCATGACGGCCGTCTGGAGCGCGCGGTCGAGGTGCATTCCACCTGGGGCACGTTCGAGTGGCTCCTCCACGATGCGTTCGCGCGGGGTTATCGCGTCGGTGTCGTTTGCCACAGCGATGACCACAAAGGACGGCCCGGCGCCACGCGCCCCGGCGCCTCGACCTTCGGCGCGATCGGTGGGCTCACCTGCTACCTGATGCCCGACCTCACGCGCGACGCTCTGTTTGAGGCGCTGCGCCGAAGGCGCCATTACGGCACGACCGGCACGAGGCTTTATCTCGATCTGCGCGGCTTGTTTGCGCAGCCAGTGCTCGCTTTTGCGGAGGATCCGCAACTCGCCGGCGCGGCTCAGATCGAGCCAACCGACGTCCGCGAGGCGACGATGGGTGACATCATCCGCCCGGGCGCCATCCCCATGCGGCTTGCCGCCGAAGTCATTGGCACCGCGCCCATCGAGCGCGTGGATGTCATGCACGGCACCACCGTCGCACGGACCATCCGGCCCTATGGGGCGGCCGATCTCGGCCGTCGCGTGCGCCTGCTCTGGCAGGGCGCCGAGTACCGCGGCCGAGGCCGCGAGACGATCTGGGAGGGCTCGCTTTCCGTCGACGGCAACCGCATCGCGCGCTTCGCACCGGTCAATTTCCTCAATCCCGAGCGGCGGGCGCGGGAGACCGCGCCCGGACAGGCGCTGGCGTGGACCTCCGTGACCACCGGAAATCTTGCCGGCATCGACCTGTGGCTCGCCGAGCCGGCGCGCGGCACATTGCGCGTCGAGACCAATGTGGTCTGCGGTGAGGTCGACCTCCAATTGCTCGCCGATGATCCCGTGATATTCGAGGGCGGCGGGCTGGGCAGGAGGCTCAGCATTTATCGCCTGCCGGAAGAGGATTGGACGCGCCGGGTCAAGCTCGAGCATACCGTGACATTCGCCGGCGGCGCCGACCTTCCGGTCTACCTGCGCGTGACCCAGAGCAACGGCCACCAGGCCTGGTCGTCACCGATTTATCTGATTGCCTGACAAAGGATCACGCATTGACCGATGCTCGCTTGACCACCCGCGAATTCGATGCCCACGCGCCGGGCCCGCTCTCGGACATGCGGGTGCTCGATCTGAGCCGGCTGGTTGCCGGCAACATGCTCACTCTCCAGCTCGCCGATTTCGGCGCCGACGTCATCAAGGTCGAGCCGCCGGACGGCGATCCCCTGCGTGCCTGGCGCGACGGCGACCGGGAGCTGCACTGGAAGACCTACGCCCGCAACAAGCGCTCGATCGTGCTCAACCTGCGCCATGCCGCGGCCAGGGAGGCGCTGCTGCGTCTCGTCGGCACGGCCGACGTGCTCATCGAGAACTACCGTCCGGGCACGCTCGAGGAGATGGGTCTCGCGCCCGACGTGCTGCTCGCCGCCAACCCCGCCGTGATCATCGTGCGCATCTCGGGGTTCGGCCAGACCGGGCCATATGCTCCGCTTCCAGGCTTCGGCACCCTGGTCGAAGCCATGAGCGGCTTTGCCGCGCGCACCGGGTTTCCCGACCGCGAGCCAGTGCTGCCTCCGTTCGCGCTCGCCGACATGATGGCGGGCCTCTACGGAGCATTCGCAACCATGACCGCGCTGCATGCCCGCGCCGCCGGCACGTCGCGCGGGCAGGTCATCGACCTTTCGCTGCTGGAAGCGATATTCTCGGCGCTCGGGCCCGAGGCCGCGATCTATCAGCACACCGGACACGTCAAGGAACGCACCGGCAGCAGCTCCAACACCACGTCTCCGCGCAACATCTATCGCTGCCGCGACGGCGGCCATGTCGCGATGTCGGCCTCGATCGAGAACATGGCGCAGCGCGTATTCCGGGCGATCGGACGGCCCGAGATGATCGAGGATGCCCGCTTCAACTCGAACAGCGCGCGCGTCGCCCACCGGGAGCTGGTGGACGAGGCGATCGGCGCCTGGTTCGCCACGCGATCCCGTGACGAAGCGCTGCAAACCATGCGTGCGGCAAACATCACGGTGGGCCCGGTCTATACCATCGCGGATGCAATGGCCGACGATCATTTCCGCAAACGCGAGGTCATCGTCAATGTTGCCGACCGCGAGCTCGGCGGCGTCGCCATGCACAACATCGTGCCGCGCCTGTCGCAGACGCCGGGCGCCTGGCGGCGGCCCGCGCCGCTCCTGGGCGAGCACACCGATGCGGTTCTGCTGGAAGCCGGGATAGGGCGCGACGTCATTGCGCGCCTGCGCAAGGAAGGAGCGGCGGGGTGAATTTCAGGAGCGCAGCTACCATGACAGTCTCACGACGGCGGATATTGCTTGCTGCCGGCGGCAGCGCCGTTACGCCGCTACTCACGCAGGTCGCGCGGGCGCAAGCCTATCCGGCACGACCCGTGCGGCTGATCGTTCCGTTCGCGGCGGGCGGACCGACCGACGTGTTCGCCCGCCTCATGGCGCAAAAGCTCTCCGAGCACCTCGGCAGCCAGTTCTATGTGGAGAACGTGCCCGGCGCCGGCGGCAATATCGGAACCGGCCGCGCCGCGCAGGCGGCGCACGACGGCTACACGCTGCTGGTCACGGCGAGCAGCTACGACACCAATCCGAGCCTGTATGCGACCATCCCGTATGATCCGATCAAAGACTTCGAGCCGATCACGGTCGGCGCCATCAACATCGCGACATTGATGGTCAACCCGTCGCTGCCCGCCCATTCCGTCAAGGAGCTGGTCGTGCTGATCAAGGCGAACCCGGGCAAGTACAGCTACGCATCCGCCGGGACCGGGCTCTCCGCCCATCTCGCGGGCGAGCTGTTCCGCCTGACCGCGGGCCTTGATCTCGTGCACGTGCCCTATAACGGCTCAGGCCCGGCGGTCGCTGCGGTCATCGCCGGTCACACGCCCATCGGTTTCGCCAGTGCCGCAACGGCGACGCCGCAGGTCAACGACGGCAAACTGCGCGCGCTCGCGGTCATGGGCAAGACCCGCCTGCCGGTACTGCCCGAGGTGCCGACCATGGCGGAGGCCGGCTATCCGGAGGTGGAGGTCGAGGACTGGCTGGGGTTTCTCGCACCGGGGGGAACGCCGCCGGACATCGTCGCGCTGCTGCATCGGCAGGTCGTTGAAATCGTCGCAATGCCGCAGATGAAGGAAAACCTGGCAAAGCTCGGCCTGGTGCCGGTCGGCAACACGCCGCAGGAGTTTGCCGCCCAGATCCGCACCGAGATCGGCCAGCGCGCGAAAATCATTCACGATGCCGGCATCAAGACGCAGTGAGTGGCCCCGATGCGCACAAAGATTGCGGCGAGCTGGATCGTGGGACACGAGCGCGGGCGGCATGCGCTCATCCGCGATGGCGTGCTCGTCTACGAGAACAACAGGATCGTGTTCGTCGGCAAGGAATTCGACGGCACCGCCGACCACGCTATCGACGCGAAGGGAATGCTGGTCGCGCCGGGCTTCATCGACACCCATGTCCATTCCGGCCACCGCGCGTCGCATCGGCTCATCACCGATACCGGCCGGCCGATGTACTACGGCCAGCCGTTTCTCGAAATCTCGGTTCCCAAGCAGGGCACGGTCGTCAAGGGCGACCCGCGCTACCTCAAGCACGGGGACGCCGGCTCCGCCGCCGCCTTCGAGCTCAACGCGGCCTTCACGGTCGCGGAGCTCCTGCGCAACGGCATCACCACCTTCGTGGAATACGGCAGCCAGCTTGCCGTGCAGGACGCGCTGCTGGCCGAGGCCGTACGGCGCGGCGCCCGCGCCTATCTCGCGCCGGGCTACGACTGCGGGCGCTGGGTTGCTGACGCGGCCGGCCGCCTCACGCGCGTGCGCGACGACGCGCTCGGACGCGAGGGCTTCAAAACCGCGCTCGCCTGGATCGAGAAGAACAACGGGGCGGCGGACGGCCGCATCCGCGGCATCCTGGTGCCGCGCGAGGTCGAGACCGCGAGCGTCGAGATTCTCGAGCTCACGCGCCGCGCGGCCGACGAGCATCGTCTGCCGATGGCGACGCACGCCGCCTACAGCGTCATCGAGTTCTACGAGGTGGTCAAGGAGCACATGAAGACGCCGATCGAGCTGCTCGATCATCTCGGCATGCTGCGCCCCACCCTCAATATCGGGCACGGCAATTTCATCTCGGACAACCCCAACCTGAATTATTCCGTCCACCGCGATCTCGAGCTCATGGGCAACGCCGGCGCCAGCGTCTCGCACTGCCCGATCAACATCGTGCGGCGCGCGCGCGTGCTCGACGGTTGGCAGCGCTACAGCGACGCCGGCGTCAACATGTGCATCGGCTCTGATACCTATCCGCGCGACATGATCATGAACATGCGCACCGCCTCCTATCTCGGGAAGATCATGAGCCACACCTATTTCTCGGCGACCGCCGCCGACGTATTTCGGGCCGCGACGCTCGGCGGCGCCATCTCGCTCGGACGCGACGACCTCGGCCGGCTTGCGCCGGACGCGCTCGCCGACATCATCCTGATCGATCTCTCCGGCCGCAATTCGCTGCGCTACGGGCCGGTGCGCGATCCCGTCAAGAGCGTAGTCGAATGCGGCGTCGGCGACGACGTCGACACCGTGATCGTCGATGGCAAGACGGTGATGCAGGGCGGCATCATTCCCGGGGTCGATTTCGCAAAGCTGCGCGCCGACGCGCAGGCCGCGGCCGAGCAGATCTGGCAGACTCTTGCGGATTGGGACCCGCTCGGCCGCACCCACGAGGAGGCTTGCCCCTGGTCCTATCCGATGGCGCAGTGACAAACTCGATCTAATACCTCCCCTAAGGGGAGCATAGGCGGCCTTCGGCCGGCGTTCTTAGCACTAATATATAAGAACGCCGACGCGAAGCGTCGGCTACGCGCCCTGAGCGTAGCGAGGGGCGGTCGGGTGGGGCGAAGTGGGAAGACCCGCAAAATTATCGCGTTCAAAACTCCCACCCGGCCTCGCCCCGCTCGGCCACCCTCCCCGCCCGAACTCGGGCTTGCCCGAGTTCGGTATTTTTAGCTGGCCCAAGTCGGATATATCCGACTTGGGCTGGGGAGGGATCACCGAGCTTGTCGCGCACCTCTAGGATCGCCGCCCGTCGATGACGGCATGCGACCGCGCCAAGTCCTCGATCTCGCTCTCGGCATAGCCAAGCTCGGACAGGATCTCGATGCTGTGACCACCAAGGAGCGGCGCCGGCGCCTGCTCCTCCCGCAGCCCGGCCGAGAATCTGTTGGGATGCGCGAGATCGATCATCTCGCCCTCGAGCGGATGCGCGACCTTGCGGAAGAAGCCGATGCGCGCGAGATGCTCATCCTCAGTGAGACTATCGAGACTGTGCACGCGTCCGGCCGGGACATCGGCCTTCTCCAGAATCTCCAGCCATTGCGCGGTGGTGCGCTCGCGAAACGCATCGGTCCGGATCTGGAAATATTCGCGCACGTTGGCATAGCGCGCCGCGACCGAGCAGAATCTGGGATCGCGCTTGAGCTCGGGGCGGCCGATGGCATCGAACAGGGCGAAAGCCTGCGCATCGGTATTGGCGGAAACGCAGATATGGCCATCTCGGGTCGGGATCGGCTTGCCCAGCGGATGCAGCACGCGCCGGTCGCCGCTTTCCCCGCGCGGCGGAACGAAGGTGCGGTCGCCGAGATGCTCCGCGAGCACGAAGGCGGCCATATTCTCGAACATCGGCACCTCGATGGCTTGTCCCTGGCCGGTCCGCTCACGGTTGTAGAGGGCAACGAGAATGCATTGCGCGGCAATGATCCCGACCACGTGATCGGCGAATACCATGGGCACGAAGCGCGGCTCGCCCAGCGCCCGCTCGTTACAGGCGGCAACGCCGGCCATGCCCTGGATGATGGTGTCGTAGGCGGGACGGCCATGATACGGCCCGTCCGCGCGAAAGCCCTCGAGGTTGCAGACGATGAGCCGTTCGTAGCGCGCGCGCAGCTCAGGCGTCGCAAGTCCTAGGCGTGCGAGCGAGGCCTGCCGGATATTGGCAATGAAGACATCGGCAGACCGCAGCAGACGGTCGAGCGCCGCGCGCGCCTTTTCCTGCTTGAGGTCGAGCGCGAGCGAGCGCTTGTTGCGGTTGAAATGGGTGAACTTGCCGGAAAGCTGGCCGCTCTTCGACTGCCCCCCGATGGTGCGCAGCAAATCTCCCGCGGGCGCCTCGACCTTGATCACGTCGGCGCCGTAGTCGGCGAGGAAGAGGGTTGCGGTCGGACCGACCACGACGGTGGTGAGATCGATGACACGGATGCCGGCGAGCGGACCGCCGCTCATGGGCGGCGACCGAGCAGCACATTCACCTGGTATGCACGGCCGCCGTCCGGACCGCACGCCCACAGCTCGGCGGCACTCTCGCCGGCCAAACGGCCGTTGAACGCGATGCTCTCCCCGACGAACAGCGGATGCAGGGCGCGCGCGTCGTAGCCGGCGAGGCGGCCCGGCAAGTGCGCGCGCGCCGTTTCCACGAGCAGGAGCGCGGTGAGGCCGCCGTTCATGACCAGAGCGGGATAGCCTTCGACATCGCGGGTATAGGGGAGATCATAATGAATCCGATGAGCGTTGAAGGTGAGCGCCGAGTAGCGGAACAGGAGCACCGGATCGGGCGCGAGGGTGCGCGACCATTGCGGCGCCTCGCGCTCGACTGCCGGCGGTTGCCCGACGCGGTCGGCCCCGGCCTCGGCTTTCGCGGGGGCGCTCTTTGCAACCGGTGCCCGATAGACAAGGTCCTGCTCCTCGGTGATGGCCACGCCGGAGCCGGCGCTCATCTCATGCACCACGGTAACCAGGGAGAGCGGCCCGCGGCGGCCCATCTTCTTTTCCGCCCGCGTGACCTTCGACACGCGCTCCAGGCGGTCGCCGACCCGCAGCGGCGCATGGAAACGCACACGACGGCCGCCGAACATGCGCCGCGCATCGCCCATCGGCGGCAGGAAGTCGCCCGTTGGAAGATGACCGTCGCGCACCAGCGTGCGTTGCAGCGCAGTCGGACCGAACAGGATGACGTACCAGCTTTCCGGCAGGTCGCTGCCGTGCCTGTAGGCGTCCGGATCCTGGTCGAGCATCGCCGCCATGCGGCGCACGGCGCCGAGCGTGACCTCGTCCTCCTCCTTGCGCGTGCGCCCTACCCATTCCGTGATCGATGCGGTTTCACTCAAGACACTGCCTCGCTCTCCAGTTGCCAATCTCCCCGCCGTCATTCCCCGCGAAAGCGGGGAATCCAGTATCCTCGCATTGCCGGTTCAGCTTGGTCGAGCATGCATTGTTGCATGTTCGGTTACTGGATCGTCCGCTTTCGCGGACGATGACGCTGCCGTGATGGCTGGCCTTCGCCGCGGCTTTCGTGAGATTGTAGCGCGCCACGCAAATGCATCAATGCGCGAAGGATGATTTGACGCCGTGCTGATTCGATCCCTGCTCTATGTGCCGGCAAGCTCCGAGCGCTTCATTGCCAAGGCGCACGAGCGCGAAGCCGACGCCATCATTCTCGATCTCGAGGACGCGGTCGTGCCTGCGCAGAAGTCGGCGGCGCGCGCGC
>Ga0306922_10000880_pt1 | contig 25984 bp, 28 predicted proteins | sample sta12Cox44000082_FD_203758 | JGI IMG/M metagenome (GOLD analysis project Ga0306922, IMG submission 203758) | Lab enrichment of tropical soil microbial communities from Luquillo Experimental Forest, Puerto Rico - statoxic.12C.oxic.44.000.082 (v2)... | ecosystem: Environmental > Terrestrial >... | reverse complement strand
TGGCGCGAAGTTTCGACGACGATGGCGTTCGTGGCGATGCTGAGAAAAATGCTGAAGGACAAGGAAATCGGCAAGCTGATCGTGCCGATCGTGCCAGACGAAGCGCGTACGTTCGGCATGGAATCGTTGTTCCGGACGGTCGGAATCTACTCGAGCGTGGGGCAGAAGTACGAGCCGGTGGACGTGAATACGCTCTTGTACTATAAGGAAGCGAAAGACGGGCAGATTCTGGAAGAAGGAATTACCGAAGCGGGTTCGGTGGGATCGTTTATCGCCGCGGGTTCGGCGTATGCGACGCACGGAATCAATACGATTCCGTTCTTCATTTATTATTCGATGTTTGGTTTCCAGCGGATTGCGGATTTTATTTGGGCCGCAGCGGACATGCGCACGCGCGGGTTTTTGCTTGGGGGGACGTCGGGCCGCACGACGTTATCAGGCGAAGGATTGCAGCACCAGGACGGCAATAGCCACGTACTGGCGCTGAGTGTGCCGAACCTGCTTGCCTACGATCCGGCCTACGCTTACGAGATATCGGTCATCATCCAGGATGGCATTCGGCGCATGTACAAGGACGGCGAGAACGTCTTCTACTACATCACGGTGATGAATGAGCCGTACGCGATGCCAGCCATGCCGAAAGGAGTGGAGGCTGGGATTCTGAAGGGCATGTACAAGTTCCGCCCGGCGACGAACAAAAAGTCCAGGCTGCGCGCACAGCTGTTCGGTAGCGGAGCCATTTTGAACGAAGCGCTCCGCGCACAGGAAGTGCTGGAGAAGAACTACGGAGTGGCTGCGGACGTGTGGAGCGTGACCAGCTATAAGTCGCTGTACTTGGATGCGATCGAGGCGGAGCGCTGGAACCGGCTGCATCCGGACGACACGCCGCGCGTGCCTTACGTAAAGGAATGCGTGCAGGATGAGCCGGGCGTATTCGTCGCAGCCACGGATTATTTGAAGACACTTCCGGCGATGGTCGCACGATGGATGCCGAGGCGGTTGGCGACGCTCGGCACCGACGGATTTGGGCGCAGCGAGGGCCGTGAAGCGTTGCGGGAATTTTTCGAAGTGGATTCGCGGTTTATTGTGCTGGCTGCACTGCACGAACTGGCGCAGGACGGACTCGTGGGTGAAGCGACCGTCCAGAACGCGATTAAGGACCTAGGGATCAACTCGGAAAAGCCGAACCCGGTTAAATCCTAGAGGCTTTCTCCGGAGGGGCGTAAACAGTTCCGCACCGAGCCTTCAGAATTCTTTCGTTTTTTTTACACCCGTGGCGCGCCGGCGTTTGCGAAAGCGTTTGCCAAGTTGCAGTTCCGGCAGTGCCGGCTGTCTACGCGAGAGCTTCGGCGGGCTTGATTTTTCCGGTGGCGAGGTGGGCGATGAGTTCGCGGTTGGCGGCGAGAAAATCGTACCGGCCCAGGTCTTTCGGTAGCACCCAGGCGACTTGTTCAAATGTTTGCGGCAGAACTTCGGTTTCTGCGATCCTCGCGGCGAAGAAGTGAATCTCCAGCTCTTCGGGGGTGTGCGCATACTGGTGGTGGACGGTCGCGACTTCGCGGCTTTTCGTTAACGTGACGCCGAGTTCCTCCCGGAGTTCGCGTGCGAGGGCTTCTTCGAGTTGCTCACCGTTTCTGACCTTGCCGCCGGGAAATTCCCATTTGAGTGGAGACGAATCTTCGCGCCGCCGCTGTCCGATCAGCAAACGGCGGTCCTCGCGTTCGATGACCGCTGCTACAACCGTTCGCATCCCGCCCCTGTCTTCAACATGTCCCCTCCGAGTTAACGTTGCACGACATGCCGCCTATAATCCGCCATTCGCCATCCTTCTTTCGCCAGGTGTCCGTGATGCGCAGCACCAGTTCGCCTTCTTTCCCGTTGCTGGACGGTTTCACCCGCACCTGGAGAAATGTCATGGCCAGATCGCCGAACATCTGCACGGATTTTTGCTCGAAGGTATAGCTGTCGACCGCGCGGAGTGGACGTTCCCGCAATGTGTTCTTTCGGACGGTAGATGGCCAGCCGAAAAAGACCTCGTCCCACAGGGACAAATACGCTTCCTTGTCGTGTGCTTGCAGAGATTTCCAATACCCTTCCTCGCGGCCCCATACTTCCGTTTGCGCTTGCGACCACCCAGTTGCCTGTGCAAGCGCGCCTCCCAGGAACATAAAGACCATCGCTGCGAACTTAAGCTTCCGCGTGAGATTCAGTCTCCCTTCCACGCCTTAGGGCCCGGCTGAGTATAATGCATTGCGCGTTTCCACAAAGAAGGAGCTTCGAATGCGTTTCGCTATGCTGTTGACAGTGGTTTTGTTCGCGGTGTTCGTAGAGGCACAAACCCCATCGGGCGCACAATCGAACGTGGTGCACTTCAAGGCCAGCATGGAGAACGTGAAAGCGACATTCGGCCCCGCGGAACCCGTCGCGCATGTTGGGGCGGGCGGTATCCTTGAGGCAAATTCGCTCGACTGCTTTGGCAATGCACTGCAGAAACCGGGGGATCCGTTCTCTAACATCAAAATCGACAACCCACTCACGGGACCGTTCTATATCGACGGCGCAGAACCCGGCGACACGCTGGTTGTGCACATTTTGGATTTGCAGGTGGACAGCAAGCAGGGCGTAGGCACTTTCGGCCCCGGCTTTGGGGCTGCGAATTCCACGCACTACACGCCGATGCTGGAAAAAGAGCCGCTGCCGGAGCGAGCATGGTATTACCCGATCGATACGGAACGGAACATGATCACGTTCCAGGCTTTCGATTCGAATTTCAAGGTGGAGTTTCCGATGCACCCATTTCTTGGGTGCATCGGGGTGGCGCCGGCGAATGGCGAGGCACGCAGCTCGATCGTACCTGCCGAGTTCGGCGGGAACATGGATGCGCCCGAGGTCTCGCCCGGCAACACGCTGTACCTGCGGGTGAATGTGCGCGGAGCGCTGTTTTATTTCGGCGACGGGCACGCTGCGATGGGAGACGGCGAAGTGGCGGGCAGTGCGGTGGAAGTGCCGATGAAGGCGCGGTTCCAATTCGATCTGTTGAAGGGACACAGCACGAGTTGGCCGCGGTTTGAGAATGAGCATGAGCTGATGACCACTGGGATTTACCGTCCGGTGGATGACGCCGTGCGGATTGCCGTGACGGAAATGGTTCGTTGGGTTCACCGCGATTATGGGCTTTCGGAGCTGGACGCCTATGAGCTTTTTTCAAAAGTGGGTAAGTTGCATCTGACGGAGATGGTGGATCCGAACTATGTCGTTGTGGCTTCGATGGACAAGAGGTATTTGCCGGTGAAGAAGTAGTGAGAATTGCGTCTGGCGCAAGAGATAAGTGAAGAGAGATCTCTCGCTTCGCTCGGGATGACACCTAAGGGAGGTTGCGGCAAATTGACCGTTGCATTCTTGTGCCGGCCTGAAGGCTCGGCGCTGTATGCGAAAGCGCGGTGGTGCGGCGGTGGTTGTCACACACTTTGGTGGCTGCGATAATTTTGACGATGTTCAGCGAAGAGTTGCTTGATCATTTTCGGAATCCGCGGAACGCTGGTGAATTACCTGACGCGACCGTCAGGGTGAGGGTGAGCAACCCGGTCTGCGGCGATGTGCTGCAGCTTGCTGCTGTTATCGAGGATGGAGTCGTGCGGCAGGCGCGGTTTCTTTGCCGTGGTTGCACAGCTTCGATCGCTTGCGCGTCGCTGCTGACCGAGACAATGCAGGATAGGGAATCGCGGGCGTTGCGAGAAATAACGGCCACGTCGCTTTCGGAGGGACTTGGCGGCCTTCCGGAGGCGTCGTTCCACGCAGCTCAACTTGCGCAGGATGCGCTCGAAGCGCTGCTGCTAGCGGTTCGGAAATAATCGACGGACCGGAAGGCACCAGGCAGGAGTGCCAGTGCCACGAGAACCCCGCTCAAAAAGCCCGTCTCCGGCGGTCAGGCCAGCGTGGCAGCAAAAGCAGAAGAGCGAGCACAAATGGCGTCGCTGCAAGAGCAAAGGAAGATGGCGGGGCGAAAGCACGGCTCAGTCGCGCAGTCCGGTCATGCGGTCGAACGTTTCGGGATCATTCAAATTAAGGACGCAGCCCTCTTCCGCGGTTGCGTACTCGCTGACCTCCTTTGTGTGCGCCCAGACGACGCCTCGGGCGCCCACCTCCGCAGGAGCGCGTTCCAGTTCCTCGTAAACCTTGGCGGAAAAAATGACGGGGTGGCCGCGTCGGCCTTGGAAGACCGGGAGGACCACGGGAGCCTTGGTGGCATAGAATTGCTCGATCAGAGCATCCACCAGGCCTTTGCTGATGAGCGGATGGTCGATCAGGCATAGGAGCATGCCGTCCGTGCCGGCAGGGAGGCTGCGAAGCGCGGCTTGAAGCGAACTCAGTTGACCCTGCTCCCACTCCTGATTGATCACAATCTCGTCGGGGTTCAAGTGGATGGCCTTGGCAATCGGTTCCACATGCGCTCCCAAAACGACGCGGCGGACAGTAATCTTCGGGTGGTGTGTCACTTCGAGGAGATGCTCGAGGAACGGCCTTCCTTGATAGGGGAGGAGCGCTTTTGGAGAACCCATTCGAGTTGAGGCACCGCCCGAGAGGATCACCGCGGCCAGCATGATGCCTCCTCTAAACGTTTTGCAACAGCATGAGCACGGGACGGATGAGATGCGGGGGCGAATGGCATCCGCTATGTAGCGAAATACTAACGCCGAAGCATCCGGCCTTCAAGAGAGATCGGCCGTACAGCTATTTTTCTACGGTACTTGTGCTTTCGAGCTTGAGCTTTTTGTGGCCAGGTAAATCCGCATTGCGCCGGACGGCGACAAGCTCGGCAACAATGCTGACGGCAATCTCTTCGGGCGATAGGGCGCCAATGTCGAGACCCATGGGCGCAAAGACGCGTTCGAACTCGTCCATGCGGTAACCTTCTTTCTCGAGGGCTCTGTAAACACTCAAAACCTTGCGTTTGCTGCCAATCATGCCGACGTAACGCGCGTGGGTTCTTACGGCCCAAGCGAGCATGCGCATGTCTTCCCTGTGACCACGCGTGACAATCACAAGATAGGTGGAATTGTTCGGCTGAAGCTTTGCGATGCCTTCGTCGAAGCTGGTGAAGATTTCCTGCGCCATCGGGAATCGCTCGGTGTTGGCGAAGGCTTCGCGGTCGTCGATGACGCCGATTCCAAAACCGACGCTGTGCGCAGCCTTGGCGACGGCCGTTGAAACGTGACCGCCGCCGAAAAGATAAAGCATGGGCTGGGGCAGGATGGGCTCGACGAAGACCTCGACCGTGCCGCCACAGATGAGGCCATTATCGTAAGAAGCCTCGTTGTTGAGGTGGAAGACCATCTTGCGTGGCGCCTCCTTCTGCATGACCTCCTTTGCGGCGGCCCAGACGTCGGCTTCGACGCACCCGCCGCCGACGGTGCCGAGCGTAGAGCCGTCTTCGCACACGAGCATGCGCGAGCTTTCATAACTCGGGATCGAGCCGTTCGTGTGGACGATGGTGGCAAGCGCGCCTCGGCAGCCGCTTCGCCGCATGCGGACGATTTCTTCGAACAGGTCCATGGGGTTCAGCGTAAAGCCCACCAGCGGGTCTGTCAATTCCTGGTGGCGTACGCGCCGGGGCTAGCCACTCACAACCAAAAGGATTCCTTACTTCACGGACCCCGTTCGGCATGACGAAAACGGTCTTGTTGCCGTTTCCTCAGCATCCGTGCTGCAATGAGTGCAAGGTCAGCCAAACAAAGGGGATCTGCAACAATATCGTGATACGATATATCTTATCGGTTGTCAGAACGAGAGCGCCGGTTCGTGCCCAAGGAGGTCTCCGGTGAAAGCGATTGTTATCCAGCAGCACGGCGATCCAAGTGTGTTGCGGTACACGGATGTTCCCGAACCTCATCTCCGACCGCGAGAGGTGCTCGTGCGCGTGCATGCCTGCGCCCTTAACTATCTCGACCTGTGGGTTCGTCGCGGCCTTCCCGGGATTGCCATACCTCTACCGCACATTCCGGGAAGTGATGTGGCCGGTGAAGTTGCCAAGGTTGGCCCCGAGGTAACCACGGTACACGTGGGCCAGAAGGTAGTCCTCGCGCCGGGGGTGACTTGCGGGAAATGCCCGCAGTGTCTTGCGGGAGATGACAACCTTTGCCGCGACTTTACGAACCTCGGTTTCATCATTGACGGCGGTTGCGCGGAGTACGTGCGTTGTCCCGAGGTGAATTGCATGCCATATCCGGGGAATCTCGATTGGGCGCACGCCGCTGCGGTTCCGCTCGTTTTCCAGACAGCATGGCATATGCTGGTGCACCGCGCGCAGCTTCAACCCGGGGAGAGTGTGCTGGTGCTTGCGGCGGGAAGTGGCGTGGGCAGCGCCGCGATCCAGATTGCCAAATTCTTCGGGGCGCATGTGATTGCCACGGCGGGAAGTGATCAGAAGCTTGAGAAGGCTAAGGCGATCGGAGCCGATGAAGTGATTCATCACAAGATCATGCCGGTGTCGAAGGAAGTGAAGCGCCTGACGAATAATCGCGGGGTGGATGTGGTGTTCGAACACGTAGGCGAGGCGACGTGGGATCACAGCGTGAAAAGCCTGGCGCCGGGAGGGCGGCTGGTCACCTGCGGCGCGACGACGGGGTTTGACGTGAAGCTGGATCTCCGCTTTCTGTTTACACGACAGCTCTCGATCATGGGTTCCTACATGGGCAGCAAGGGCGAGCTGCGGACGGTGCTGAAACTGGTGGGCGAGGGAAGGCTCAAGCCCGTCGTGGATAAGGAGCTGCCGTTGCACGACTGTATGGCGGCGCATAATTACCTTGAACAGGGGAAGCACTTTGGGAAAGTGGTGCTTTCCGTGCCGTAAGCCGTGAATTTGGCCACAGAAAGCGTCGTTGGCGTCGTTGGCAGGGCCGTTTGTCTCGGGCAGGGACGTGTGCGAAAATAGGTTATGGGAGAGGGCCATATGGAAACGACGTTGGGGAAAAGCGTCACTCTCACGAAGCCTGACGATTTCGGCAAGCTGCTGCAGGATGAAGGGATTATCTTCACGCAACTCGATAAAGCGGTGAACTGGGCGCGCAAGAGTTCCATCTGGCCGCTGGGGTTCGGGCTGGCCTGCTGCGCGATCGAGATGATGTCGATGGCGGCTTCGCGGTTCGACGTGGCGCGATTCGGGGCCGAAGTGTTTCGTCCGTCTCCGCGCCAGGCGGACTTGATGATCGTTGCCGGGCGCCTGTCGCAGAAGATGGCCCCGGTGATTCGGCAACTGTACGACCAGATGCCCGAGCCGAAGTGGGTGATTTCGATGGGGGCTTGCGCCACTTCGGGTGGCGTGTTCAATAATTACGCGATCGTGCAGGGTTGCAACCAGGTGATTCCGGTGGATGTGTATGTTCCGGGTTGCCCGCCGCGGCCAGAAGCGGTTTTGTACGCGATTCTTCAGCTTCAGAAGAAGATTGAGGCGGAAAAGGGCTCGTTCAAGCGGGCGCTGAACATCGCCTGAAGAAACTCACTCGAGCGGCGCTAAAGTGGCTGAAGGTGGGCCGCACTCCAAGAGATTCGTAAAATCGCTTTCTTCCAACATGGCGACCTGCTAGGTTTATTCCGAAATGGCGCCGGAAACCATCAGCGCTCGCGATTTGCTCCGGCACTCGCTGGCTACAATCGCCTACCGCGGCGGAAAGACCGTTCGGGACGCGCCGCAAGGGTATGTCGATTTCCAGGCGGGCAGCAACGTGCGGACGCCGATTCAAATTCTGACGCACATCGGCGACCTGTTTGAGTGGGCGCTCTCGATGGCCAAGGGGAAGCAGGCGTGGCACGATTCCGGACCTTTGGAGTGGCCAGACGAGGTGCTGCGCTTCTTTGACACGCTGAAGGCCTTTGACGACTACCTTGCGGGCTCCGAGCCGCTGCATGCGCCGGCGGAAAAGCTATTGCAGGGCCCGATTGCCGATGCGATTCATCACGTGGGCCAGTTGGCGATGCTGCGGCGACTCGCGGGCAATCCCATTCGTGGGGAGAATTATTACGCGGCGGACGTCGCCACAGGCCGCGTCGGGAAGGAACAGGCTCCGCCACGGTTGGAGTTTGACTAACATTTCGCTGGACCGTTATCTCCCACGCGACTAGAATTTTTGGCTTTGAGGGCTTTGCTATGGTCGCTCCCGAGCAAAGAAAATATCCTCGCGTGAAACCTCCCAGAAGTGTAGTTGTGGCATGGCAAGCCGGCACACAGCGCGGTGTGTCGTTCGTGGAAGGCCTGGGCATCGGTGGATTTTTCGTGCGCACGAAGCAAAAGCTCCCGTTGCGTTGTCTGGTGCAGATTCTGTTGGATCTTCCGGTAGGACAGGTTCGATGCAGAGCGGTCGTGCGCAACATTCGTGAGAATTACGGCGTTGGGCTACAGATCATCGCGATGGATCCGACCGATCGGGCGCGTCTTTTTCAGCAGGTGAATGCACTTATGACGGCTGCCACGGCATAGGCGCGACACTTGCTGCCGCCGGAGTTGGCTCGCGCCGAGTGACGCTTTGCGCATGAGCCCGAGCAGCAGGGATTCGGTTTGGGTGTACGGACTCCCATACTGGCTTGCTTCAAAGCGCGCAAGGAAGACGACGCGACGGGTTCCGTATACCGCTCAAACGCAAGCAACTCCTGTCGGCGCACAGCCGGCACAGAGCATCCTCGGTGATGGCCAGGAACGCGATTCTATGCTGTGGGGGGTTTATTAGCTAAGTGGCGTTGTAATGACCGTGGCGGCGCTGTCAGCGAGTTCGAGGATGGTGCCGGGGTTTGCCTTTTCACGGCGGACGTAGGCGAAGCCGATGAAAGCGTTGAGCTCGGGCGAAAAGCCGGTGCGCGTGACGTAACCTACTTCTTTGCCTTCGGCTGAGAGTGCGGAGTCTGCGGGAGCGGCCGGACCGTCAAACTTCAGGCTTACCCGGATGCGGTTTACCTGGCCTCGCGAGCGCACACGTTCGACGATCTCTTGACCGGTGTAGCAGCCCTTTGTGTAGGAAATGTGCGAATCCTGCAAGCCGGCTTCGTGGGGAATCTGTTTTTCGCCAAAGTCGTATGCAAACCACGGCACACCGTATTCGAGTCTCAGGGAGTTCAGGGCATTGTAGCCCGCCGGGCCTCCTCCGTGCTCTCGCGTGGCTGCTTCCAAAGTGTTCCAGAGGGCTTCTGCACGCTCGCGCTCGACCAGAAATTCAGCACCGGGAATTCCGGCCAGCGAACGTTTGGTGATGCGACAGGGAATTGCGACGACCGCCGCTTCGGCTGTTTCGAGTTCGTCGAGCGAGACTAAGTCCGCTCCAGCCAATTTGCCAACAAGTTCGGCGGCTTTCGGCCCTTCCAGCGCCAGCGTCGCGTACGCGTCCGTGCGGTCGGTGAGAATCACGTCATCCATGATGATGTATTTGTCGAGGCCAGCGACCAGGCGTTCACGTATCATCGCGAACGAAACGCAGAACAGCTGGTCGGCCTGCGCGTAGGTTTCGATCTCGGCCTGAATGTGTCCCTGGGGGTTAAGAAACAACGAGACATTGCCGTGGTTTGGCTTCAGACCTCTGATATCGTTCGTCAGGATGGCGTTCAGGTAGCGGAGCCGGTCGGGTCCGGTAAAGTCGAGGTAGGCCCGGTAGTTTTTATCGAGCAGCGCGACGGTTTCCCGTGCCATGCGATATTCGGTCAGCCAATCGCCAAAGTGATTTGGCAGCGCACATCCGAACCACGCTCCCATCTCCGCGGCTTTGCGCCGATGCGTTTCGCCCAGGACTGTCGGCAGAGCTGCCAGTTGCGCTTCCATCTAGTTACTCACTCCCCACGACCTAGAGACCCCTCACTTCGCGGACCCGTTCGGAGCGAGGGGTTTGCATAAATCAAGTCTAAGCGAACCGTCCGCACATGCAACCCGCAGAATGATGCCCGGGAACCGGGATGGTATACTTCATTGAAAAGAGCGAATCGACAGGAGCTCGATCCATGCCGGATGCCGCCCAACAAGCAATGATCTACATCAAACTGCCTGTAGGTGTGTTGCAGTGCAATTGTTCCATAGTCGGAGATCCGGTTACGAGGGAAGCGATTGTCATCGACCCCGGGGACGAGGTCGAACGGATCCTTGATCTTCTAGGCCGATACAAACTGTCCGTGAAAGCCATTATCAGCACGCACGCTCATATTGACCATGTCGGCGGGCTGGCCATTCTGCATCAATACACCAGCGCGCCTGTGATGATGCATCGCGACGATCTTCCTTTGTATCGAGGGATGGAAGCGCAAGCTGCATTTCTTGGCATGCGGACGCCGGAACTGGTCGAAGTCGACCACCTGTTAAAAGAAGGCGATGCGCTCGCGTGGGGGAGTTTTCTCGCCAACGTCATTCACACACCAGGACACACACCGGGAAGCGTCTCGCTGTATCTTCCAAAGGATTCCGGCAGCGTAACGCTGTCGAACCCACAGCTTTTTTCGGGAGACACGTTGTTCCAGGGGAGCATCGGGCGGACCGATCTCTGGGGCGGTTCGTATGAGCAGATCATAGGGTCGATCAAGGACAAGCTGATGCAACTTCCTGACGACACGATCGTGTACCCGGGCCATGGTCCAGTGACAACGATTGCGCAGGAACGCGAATCGAATCCATTCTTGAAATAGTTCGTGCGGCCAATGGACCGCTTCCTTGATGCGGAGCTGAATCTAGCGCGGTGCACGATGGGGAACGCAGTCAACTGCACGGTCACGCAGGGTGGCAAGTCTTCGACAGGCCGAGCACTTCTCGAGACTTCGGAAATTATCTTTCGCGGTAGAGACGTTCGCTTCAAGATTCCGTTTTCATCAATCAGCGAGGCGAGAGCCGAGAGCGGGGAATTGCAGGTCCGTACGAGGGATGGCGTGTTCAGGTTCGATCTTGGTGCGCAAGCGGAGCAGTGGCGCGAAAAAATCGCTAATCCCAAGTCGCTGATTGATAAGCTCGGTGTAAAGCCCGGCGAATGGGTTACGTTGGTTGGTCAATTTCCGGCAGAATTCAGCAAGAGCCTCAAGAACCATGGAGCGAAGCTCGCTACGGCAAAGGCTTCGTCCGCTCCCCCGTGGATCTTCTTTGCGGCGGAATCGCGCAAAGATTTGGGGGACGTCAAGCGGGCCGCGAGATCTCTCCGGGGCGCAGCGGCGCTATGGATCGTCTATCCGAAAGGTCAGAACAACATCAGCGAAGCGGACGTGCGCTCTGCGGGACTGGCTTCAGGGCTTACGGATATAAAGGTTACGAGCTTCAGTTCGAGTCATACGGCTCTGAAGTTTGTGGTGCCTAAGGCCAAACGCTAAGAGCCACGTCGGACTTTCAGGCGTTCATGCGTGACTTGCGCATTTCCTCCATCACGGCTTGAATCAACTCTTTGGCGTGCGCCAACTCCTGGGCAATGATGCGCAGGTCCATCGCCGGGACGGTCGGGTTCCGCTGGCTGATGCAATAGACACCGTGTTGCCCGACCAGTACGAGTGCATTCGTGATGCGGTCGAGCGAAACTGCCAGGCGTCCGCGGTCCCGGCCGAACATTTGTTCGTAATGCTCCAACTCTTCCTGATGTTCCTCGAAAGCGTTCATGTCCAGTCCCTTCCCCGCAAAACCGCGGGACTACGCGGGCCTCTGGACGGTACCACATCGGGCACAAGCCCGCGGCGCCAAACTTTACGGTACTCCATCGTCATTCCATAATCCATTTCAGCCTCAGCAGAAAGCGGCGTAGGACGATGAGCCTTCCGAACCAGGCAGTGGAGACATACGTTCCATTTGGTGAACGGCAACACGGGAATTGGGAGCACCGAACCATGCGACGTTCTGATCTCGTACAGCACAAGGAAAAGGAAAACGGGCGGATTGAGCGGACTTCCCAGATTGTTTTCGGCGAGCGGCAGCACCTGCTTCGTGTTCTCGATTCGTTGGAAGGAACGAACCTTCCGATAGCGCGCATGCAGCAGGAAAGGCGCATCCTCGAAGAACTAATTCACGCCCGCACCCGGGAACTCAATTACATCAATACCGCGTGGGATGAAAAAATCGGGCTGGTGCTAAGCGCAGAGGCCAAACCGGAGATGCTGGAGAAGCTGGCGAAACAGGCGCCAAAGGAAGACTTCTACCTTCTGCGACTGATCAGCGAGCATCCGCGTGCCAACGCAAAAACGCTTAGCCGCCTGGCGCACCATCCCTATGGCGCAATTCGCGAGAATGTGGCGCGTCACCCGAATTCGGACGCCAACACGCTTACCTATCTCAGCAAAGACAAAACCCAGCCGCTGTGGTACCTGGTGGCCTTCAATCCAAACACACCTCAACCGCTCCAGCGCAGGTTGCGCGACCGGTTGAAGCGACTTGGCGACACGCAGGCCGGCCGCTAACTAAATCTTCTTTCTTGCGACTCGGACAGTTTTTCGCATCAGCAGGTGTGAACTGAACCTTGTGGCGCCAAACGAGGCCACGGTCTTGAATCCGACTTTCCTAAACATCGAGGCAGTGCCGTTTGTGGACTCGTTTCCGAAGGCCCTGGTTAGCCAGCGGTCAATGGGATAGGCCTCAACGAGGCCTCCCCCCTTTTTACGAATGGCCTCTAAAGCGGCTCTCAACGCCGCGCTTGCGACGCCGCGTTTGCGGTATTTCTTGAGAACAGCGAAGCAAGTAATTCTCCAGAACTTTCCTCTCGCGTGCTTGGGAGAGAGGGCTCGATACTTGCGGCTGTTGTCGATGCGCGGAAGCTCCTCTCGGGAGCCATACTGACACCACCCGACAGGTTCTGCATTCGCGTAGACGATGATTCCGTGAGCGCATCTCTTCTCGACGAGTGCTCGCTTCTCCTTCCGGTTCCTTTCGCTTCGTTGAGCCCTTGTACGCAGTTGCTTGTTTTTGGGCAAGCCGCAAGGCCGTTGAAAGTGCATGCACCAGCAGAAGTCCCAGCCGTTGTGTTGAGAGAAGAGTCTCACAAAATCAGGCCAGGTCCGACTTGAGAGTTCCTTGGCTGTGTAGGGCGGCGTTTCTGGGTGTATTTGTACGGCAACCATCTTCTATACCTCAATCGCTCTTACTGTACCTGCAACTGCCAGAACAAAAAGCTCAGTATGTCGGTTCGCTCCTCGATCTCTTTGTTTACGGGTCGCCCGCCCGAATGGCCGGACTTCGTGTCATAGAGCAGCAAGACCGGGCGGCCTGACGCGGACGCTGCCTGCAGTCGCGCCGCCATTTTCCGCGCGTGAAGCGGTGCCACCCGTGTGTCGCCATCGCCGGTGATGAGCAACACGGCTGGATACTTCACTCCTGCGTTTACGTGGTGATAGGGCGAATAGGCGTAGAGATAGGGGAACTGTTTGGGATCATCGGAGCTCCCGTACTCCGGCACCCAATACCGCCCGTCCATAAACTTCTGGAAGCGCAGCATATCTTCGAGCGGGTAGAGACAGACGACCGCGCGATACAATTCGGGGCGCTGCGTGAGTGCTGCGCCCACGAGCAGTCCGCCATTGCTGCCGCCCACAATGGAGAGCTTGTCTGGGCGGGTGTATTGGGAGGCAACCAGGTAATCTGCGGCGGATTCGAAGTCGTCAAAGACGTTCTGCTTTTTATCGAGCATGCCCGCCTTGTGCCAGTTTTCGCCGAACTCGCCTCCTCCCCGGATATTGGGAACCGCCACGATGCCGCCGTTTTCGGCAAAGACCACCGCCTGCTGGCTGAACGAGGGCGTCTCGCTGTCATCAAATCCGCCATAGGCGGTCAGGAAGACGGGATTGTTGCCGTTCTTCGTCAGGCCTTTCTTGTAGAACAGGAACATGGGCACCTTGGTTCCGTCCTTCGATGCGTACCAGATCTGATCAACCTGGAAATTTTCCGGTTGTATGGGCACGCTATTTTTCGCCCACACGGCCGAGTGTTTTGTTGAGAGGTCGTATTCAAAGATCGTTGGAGCGTAATTAAAGCTCGTGAACTGGTAGCGAATCAGCGGGGAACTCCAGCGACCCGTGACATCTGCCGTGCCAAGTGCGGGCAGGGAGACGGCGTAACTACTCTTGCCGTCGGGCTCGTACACCTTGACCTCGGAGTTGGCATTCCGCAGGTACACGGCCACGAGCTTTCCTCCCGCAGGCGTTACATCGTCGAGCTTGATGTCCGCTTCGGGCACCACTTCTTTCCAGTTCTCGCGCGCAGGATTTTTGAGATCGACGGCGTACTCGTGCCACAAGGGAGCTTTCCAATTGGTTTGCAGGAAAAGCGTGTCTCCACCCCAGGAAGGATAGAAAAGTGAATTCTGATCATTAACGACCGGCAGGATCGGGCCATGTTCCTTGAGGTTCTGGACGTAGACTTCGGTTTTTTGCGAGCCCGAACCGTAGAAGATAAGGAAACACAAATAGCTATCGTCTTCGGACAGTTCCAATACCAGAATCATTTCCTTCCCTAGTTTCTGGCCGAACAGCAACACATCTTTGGCCGGATCTGTTCCCATGGCGTGGTAATAGGCTCGCGGACCTTCTGCGGTTGCTTTCGTGTAGAAGACTCCGGCAGCGTCCCTGGTGGGCTCAACTGAAAAGTACAGCGCGTGTGGTAGCACATCCGGCAGGTCCTTGCGCGCATCGACATCGAATGCGTGGACGGTTACTTCGTCTTGCCCGCCTTCCCTCCTGGCATAAAAGAGAAACTTTCCGTCCTTGCTGACATTCTCGATGTTCGCGCTTACTGAATGATCCGCCGACCAGGGAAGAGGATCGACAAGCAGCTCGTCTGGCCCGTTCGAGCCCTTTCTCATACAGAGCAGTCTCAGATCCTGCCCGGCCAATCGCTTCGGGAAAAAGTAGCGGCCGTTGCGCAACATCGGCATGCCATAGGAATCGATCCGGTACAGCTCCGTGAGCCGTTTGGAGATCGCCTCGCGTCCTGGCAGTTTCGAGAGTACGGCGTCCGTGCACTTGTCCTGTGCTTCTATCCACGCACGTGTTTCCTTGCTTTCCTGGTCCTCCAGCCAGCGGTAAGGATCGGCGACGACAGTCGTCCCGAAAGTATCCTTCGCGTCGTCGATCTGGGTGGGCGGAGGACACTTTGCTGCCTCGCCCTGCCCCCTGACCAGGGAGGGACTCGCCAGCAACAGGATGGCCGCAACGCCGCGCCAAATGTTCCTAACCAGTGGGGAAACAACCTGGCCTACGTTTGCAGTTCCGACCATGCTCATACCCCTCCTTTCGGCCCGGGGAGGTTGCCCATCAGAGTCGGGCATTTCCGCCGTTTGGCCGGTGCCCTTTCGCGGTGTCTGGGTGAAACATTTCTTCAGAGCGAGAAATCGGGAACGGGCGGTAGAATACTCGAAAATGCTCACGGCGACGAAGGCAAATTTACAAACCCCAGTACAGAGCGCCGAAGACTCCGCTACACCATCTCCCGATGGTTTCTATTCGTGGCGCAACCGCATCGTCGTGGTGGCAGTTTCGGTTCTGCTGCTGGCCCCATGTTTCTGGCATCGGCGGATAGAAGCAGGAGACCTCGGCAGCCACGTCTATAATGTATGGCTCGCTCAGCTGGTCCAGGAAGGCAAGGCTCCGGGCGTGTATCTCGTGTGGCAGTGGGACAACATTCTGTTTGATCTGCTGCTTTTTTATTTTGCCAAGGTTTTGGGGCTCGCGGTCGCGCAGAAAATCGTGGTTTCGCTCTGCGTGCTGATTTTCTTTTGGGGCGTTTTCGCGCTGATGCGAGCGGCAAGCGCCGGAGCACCTTGGCTGCTCATGCCCTGCATCGCGATGCTGACCTACAGCTACATCTTTCATATGGGGTTCATGAACTATTATCTGTCGCTCGGATTGGCTAGCATTGGCCTGGCGCTTGTGTGGCCCGCGCGCAGAAGTGGCCTGATCGCTGCGCTTGTCCTTTCACCGTTCATCCTGCTGGCTCATCCTCTCGGATTTCTGTGGTTCCTCGGTGGGGCTGTGTACCGTTTGCTTTGGTTACGGCTGCCGGGTTCGGCGAAATCTCTACTGCCGATCGTAGCGCTAGCCGTGCTTCTTGGCGCGCGTTGGTTTGTTGCCCATCATCACGGGTACGAAGTGGAATGGCGGCAGAGTCCCTTCTGGCAATTGAATGGCACGGACCAGTTCCACGTTTTTGGCGACCGGTACCGCTACTTTTCGATTGCCATGGGCGCGTTTGTTCTCGGGGCGACAGCGCTCGGCTGGTTGCAAGGGCCAGGTCTTGGCACCTTCTGGAAGGAGCGCCGCCTAATCATCGAATTTTATGCCATTTGTTTTTGCGCCACGGCGCTGCTCCCCGAGAATCTGCATACCGATCCGACCGGCGGCTGGATAGGTGCGCTCGTAACTCGTCTGTCGCTGGTGAGCGCTGTCTTCGGTCTGTGCTGGCTGGGGTCGCTTCCCGCCCGCCTTTGGCATTTCTTGATTATGGTTCCCGTAGCGGCATCTTTTTTTGTATTCCTCTACCAGGATACGGGCCTTCTTAATCGCATGGAGGCGAGCGCTGAGCGGGTCACGCGGCAGCTTCCTTTCGGCACGCGGACACTTGCGACGATATTCGCACCGAACGACTACCGGACGATCTATCTGCATGTGCCGGATCGCGCATGTATTGGCCACTGCTTTCTGGTCTCGAACTACGAGCCTTCGACGCGGCAGTTTCGCGTGCGGGTGCGGCAGGGGAGTCCGGTTGTGACCGCTTCGGTCGATGACAGCGAGGACATGCAGTCTGGGACCTATGATGTTCAGGAAGAAGACCTGCCTCTGAAGCAGATGTACCAGTGCACGGCGACCGACCTGACGCGGATATGCATTCGGGATCTGGCTGAGGACGAAAAGAATGGGCGCCTGGGCTATCAGCCGGTGACCAACCCGTTTTTCTCCGAGAATCCATAGCAAATCGTATCGAAAGCCAGGTGATGGGCGTCGGAATCCCTCCGCTTCGCAGCCCTGTGCGTCCGAGGGGAGGACAGGGCTGCTCCGCCTGCCCGGCCGCGGGAGGACACTTAATTGGTTTTTTGAGACCAAAATTGACTGATTTCGTCAAAAGACAAAATGGCTCTTGTAACAGTCCAATTCCTGGTAAAATGAGGGTAGGGTGAGAGACAATGCTGCCATTACACCTTCAGCCCGAAAGCCACATACCACTCTATATTCAGCTTCGCGACCAATTGCGGTCCCTGGTTCACGCCGGTGATCTGCGGCCCGGTGACCGCATTCCGGCGAGCCGGGAACTGGCGGTCATACTTGGCGTTCATCGGACCACTGTCGCCAACGCGTATGCCGAACTGGAGTCGGAAGGCCTTATTCAGGGCCATGTCGGCCGCGGCACGTTTATCCGTGGAAATGGCAACGGCTTGAAGATCACGCCTCCTCCGCCACCGACGCTCAATGGCAATGGCGAGGGGCTTCGCTGGGAGCTTCTGTTCGCGGATGAACGAAGCGAGGAGGTTCTCGCGCGTTTGACGGCCTCGGCGCCTGCTAATGCCTTGTCGTTCGTCATGGCGTGTCCTGCCGAAGAGTTCTTCCCCCTTGAAGAGTTGCAGGCTTGCTCGCAGGCGGCGTTGCGCCGGGAGGGCCGCGAGGTTTTGACGATAGGGGCTTCCGACGGCTATGGCCCGTTGAAAGAGGCGATTCTCAGTCTGTTGCACAGCGAAGGTATTCCGGCCAGAGACGAGATGCTTCTTGTAACGAATGGCTGTCAGCAAGCCCTCGACCTGATCGCCAAGGCTTTCGTCCGCTCCGGCGACACCGTTGTTCTCGAGAACCCTACTTACCCAGGCGCATCTGCCGTGTTCAATCGCGTCCGGGCTCACTGCATCGGTGTTCCGGTTCGAACTTCTGCGGAGCCCGGCAGCACGCTTGGAGTCGATCTCGAAGCTCTCGAATCGACGCTGGCTGCGAATCGCGTGAAGCTGCTCATTCTCACGCCCGACTTCCAGAATCCGACCGGCACGTCGATGCCACTGGCTTCGCGCCGCCGTGTGCTCGAACTAGCCAGCCGCTACCAGGTTCCCGTGGTCGAAGACCACATCTACGCAAGGCTGCATGCGGGCGACGAGCGCCTCCCGTGTCTGAAGCAATTGGACCGCTCCAACCTGGTGATTCACATCGACAGCTTCGCCAAGGTTGCTTTTCCGGGCCTTCGCGTCGGCTGGATCGTTGCGCCGGCTCCTGCGATTGAGCGCCTCCGTCTCATTAAGCAGATGACCGATCTTCACACCGGCCAGCTTGCGCAAGCCACTTTTGCTGAATTTCTCAAGCGCGGTCTGTTCCAGAAGCATCTTGTACGCATGCGCAGGATCTATGCCGATCGCCTGAACGCGCTCGATGAGGCTCTTCGCAAAACCATGCCCGAAGGAGTCCGCTGGAATCGTCCGGAGGGCGGCATGTGCGTGTGGCTGGAGTTGCCTCCCGGATTCGACGCAAGCGAACTGATGATTCATGCGCGCGAACGCGGCGTCCTGTTTGCGCCGGGGCGCTATTTCTACGTGCAGTCGCCGCTCCCGAATACGCTGCGCCTCGGGTTCGCGAACTTGAATGAAAAGCAGATTGGGCGCGGCGTGACCGTGATTGCCGATCTTCTTCGCGTTGAAATGCGCAAGCGGTTGCGTGGTGCCCGGCGCGCCGAGCGAACACATATGGCTTTGGTGTGAGCTCTTTGCGGAGCCGGTAGCGAGGGCAGGCAGGGTTAAAGGCCGGCTTCGGAAGCGAAACGCAAAAATACGGACGAAGAAAATGGGGCAGATTCTTAAACTCGATCCGAAGGACACCAACCGCTGTTTCGGTTGCGGCGCGGCCAATGAGGCCGGCATGAAGCTAGCGTTCGAGTTGGATTTCGACGACCGACACGCTCGCGGCAGGTTCATTCTCGGTGCAAATTACGCGGGTGGCGGCGGTTTCGCGCACGGTGGGATCATCGCTGTGGTGTTGGACGAGGCAATGGGCAAGCTTTCGCGCCTGGCCGAAGAGAAGGCTGTCACCGCGGAAATGAACATTGAGTACCGCAAACCAGTTCCAGTGGACAAAGAGATTGTTGTCGAGGGTTGGCAAGAAGAAGAAAAGGGCCGCAACCGTTTCCGAGTGGCTGAGATCCGCGATTCGCAGGGGAATCTGCTCGTGCGCGGCAAGGGCCGCTTCGTGGTTGTGACGCCGGCTCACTTTACCGAGGCGAACGCCACAAAACCGATTTCTTGAATTTCGACATTCGGGAGGAGAAGTGTTATGGCAACAAAGAAACCAAACGGAACCGCTCACCGCAATGGGGCGAAAGGGTCCAACGAATGGCGGGTGAAGGTCGGCCTGGCCGAAATGCTGAAGGGCGGCGTCATCATGGATGTGACCAACGCCGAACAGGCGCGCATAGCCGAAAAGGCCGGGGCTTGCGCGGTTATGGCGCTTGAACGAGTTCCCTCGGACATTCGAAAAGAGGGCGGCGTGGCGCGCATGGCCGCGATCAAAGTGATTCGCGAGATCATGAAAACGGTAACGATTCCGGTGATGGCCAAGGTGCGTATCGGGCATTTCACCGAGGCGGAAGTGCTTCAGGCGCTCGAAGTGGACTTCATCGACGAAAGTGAAGTGCTGACGCCGGCAGATGAGGAGAACCATATCTGGAAGCACGACTTCCGCGTGCCATTCGTTTGCGGCGCGCGAAATCTGGGTGAGGCGCTGCGCCGGATCGCCGAAGGCGCCGCGATGATCCGCACGAAAGGCGAGGCGGGCTCGGGCAACGTCGTGGAGGCGGTTCGCCACATGCGCACGATCATGAGCGAGATGAAAACACTTACGACGATGCGCGACGATGAGTTGATGCGGAAAGCGAAGGAGCACGGCGCTCCGCTCGATCTAATTCGCGAAGTCGCGCGAGCCGGCAAACTGCCGGTTCCGAATTTTTCGGCAGGTGGTATCGCCACTCCTGCGGATGCGGCGCTGGTGCGTAAACTTGGCGCGGAGGCGGTTTTTGTTGGCTCCGGCATATTCAAAAGCAGCGATCCCGAGGCGAGGGCTAAGGCCATCGTGAAGGCGACGACGCACTTTGAGGATCCGAAGGCGATTCTCGAAGCGCACGAGGAGCTTGGAGAAGCGATGCCCGGTATTGATGTGCGGCAGCTTGAGGAGAAGGATCTGCTGGCGACGCGGGGCTGGTAGGACGAGCGACGTTTTTTGCAGCGACCCCGTGCCCTGGCCTAGGCTGTTCATGCTCGGAAGCAAGGGAATCATGAGGATTGGAATTCTTGCAGTGCAAGGTGACTTTGACGCCCATGCGGCGATGCTGCGTGAACTGGGGGCGGAGACCGTTGAGGTGCGTACGGTCTCTGACCTCGAGGGATGCAACGGCCTGATTCTCCCTGGTGGCGAAAGCACCACGCAACTGCAATTCCTCGAAGAAGAAGGGCTGTACGACGCTATCCGCAAATTCGCGACCCAGGGTGGCGCCATTTTTGGCACTTGCGCGGGGGCGATTCTGCTGGCCACGCAAGTGAAAAATCCCGCGCAAGACTCGCTCAAACTCCTCGATATGACCATCCTGCGCAATGGCTATGGCCGGCAGCTCGCCAGCGATGTGTTCTTCGGTTTGTCGACGCTGAAGAAAGAGCCGCTCGAAATGGTGTTCATTCGCGGCCCCGTCATCGAGAAAGTTGCTCCCGATATTGAGGTTCTTGCAAAGCACGAAGGCAAGCCCGCCCTGGTTCGGAAAGGGAAGACCCTGGCTGCCACGTTCCACCCGGAACTGACCGACGATACAACGGTTCACGAGTATTTTCTGAAGTTGGCCGCCACAATGGTTCCAATGGTTCGGGCGGCCATCAGGCTCAGGGTCGCCGTTGATCCTAGGCAATAGGGAGCCTTCGGAGACCGCACACGAGGCCAGTGATGGAAGAGCGCTTGGTCGCTGAGTTGCAGGCTATTCTTCGCGCGAGTCTTGGACGTACAAACGCAGCCAAGCGAATCGCCGATTGGATTGCGGATGTACGCCGGTATCGATGGGTCGGACTGTATGAAGTCACTCCCACAGACATAGGCATGATTGCTTGTACCGGGACAGCGCCGCCCGCGTTCCCACGATTTCCAATCGCTCGAGGGCTATGCGGGGCAGCCGTAGCGGCAAAGTCCGTCGTGAGCGTTGGAAACGTTCAAGAAGATCCGCGGTGGCTCACCACGTTTGGTACAACGCGCTCAGAAATCATCGTGCCAATGATTCTGGACCGTACACGCGTGGTTGCGCTCATCGATGTAGAAAGCGATCAGCTGAATGCCTTCGGCGCAGAGGACGAGCGATTCCTCACGGCATGCGCTGCTCTCACCGGGCAACTCTTTCTCGACGGATGACAGGGGAAAGCAGATTCCGCGGGCTAACAGCGCCTTCGGAATGATAACTCCGAGGTCGCGCCTCTCGCGGTCTGCTTTACAATCGGTTGATGGGCGGAACTCGAAAATATCGTGTGCTGTTTGTCTGCATCGGAAATGCTTGCCGGAGTCCGATGGCGGAGGCCATCGCGCACCGCGAGGCAGCCGAGGTGATCGAGCCGGCGAGCGCCGGCTTGTATCCGTTGGGGCGCATCGCTGAGCGGACGATCGAGACGCTCGTTGCGACCGGTTATTCGGCGGACGGGCTGTCATCGAAATCCATTTCCCGCGAGGCCGTCGAGGAAGCCGATCTTATCGTGAATCTTTCGGGCGCCCGAATCGACTACCTCTTTGCGTCGGCCCCTTCCAAACTTCGGCATAGCCAGCAGCTCGAAAACTGGGACGTTGCAGATCCCTATGGCGAAGACGCAGCCACTTATCAGAGAATTCTTGAAGAGATCGAATCGAAGGTGCGGCAGCTTGCAAACCGCTTGCGAGTTGCAGAAGGTCGACCTGCCAAAGGTTAGTTCCACGGAGACTCATTGCGCCGCGACAAAACCAGCGTTTCGCAGGAAGATTACCTCAAAGCGATTTGGGAAATGCTCGAGGAGCAGCAAGTACCCATCAGCGCGCGGCTCGCTGAGGAACTCGACGTGACGCCGCCGGCTGTCACGGCCGCTGTGAAGCGCATGGCGCGCGATGGCCACGTCACGGTAAAGCGTGGAGGGCATATCCTCCTTACCGCCAAGGGACGCAAATTTGCGCAGCGCCTGATGCTCCGGCATCAGCTCGCTGAAATGCTGCTCACCGAAGTTATAGGGCTTTCTTGGGCGAAGGCTCACGCGGAAGCTGAACCCATGGAGCACGCCATTTCGCCAGAAGTCGAGGCGCTGTTGCTCAAGCGGTTTGGGGACCGCAAGACGTGCCCGCACGGCTACCGGTTAACGGTGGGCTCGCCCGGTTGCGCAAGCAAGGCGGCATACTGCTTTCAGAACTGCGCCCCAACGACTCCGCGGAAATTCTGTGCGTCTATGAGAAGGATGAAGGCTTCCTCGACTTTCTGGAGAATCTTCGACTGCGACCAGGCACGAAGCTTGAAGTGCTCAGGCGCGAATACGGACGAAACGATGACGGTGCGTGCCTCGGGGCACACGATGCATCTTGGCAAACCAGCCACGTCGCGCATCTGGGTCCGACGATCGAAGCATTAGGTCGATCGTCGACCGAACGCTGTCCAAGCCAACCGCGCAGATAGAAGGCCGAAGCTAGTGTTTTTGCAAAAAGCTTGAACTCTGTCGTGTCAGTCTCGGCGGGCTCCTCCATGAACACCTGCGTATCCACCGTTTCATAACAGGTTTTCTTGGTTGGCGGGGGGAATTCCCCCACCCATCGAAAAAGTCCGTGCCGTGCCGCTGAGTGCGTTCTTAATTCTTTTCGTCGAGCAGGGTTTTGAGGCGGGCGTAGCCGGCGCGGCTGACGGGGAGGCGGACGCCGTTCGTCAGGATGGCGACCTTGCTGTCTTTGCCGTACGGCTCGATGCGCGTGACGCGCTCGAGGTTCACGAGGTAGGAGCGGTGGATGCGCACGAAGAGTCTCGGGTCGAGGGCTAATTCCAATCCGGAGATGGTTTGCTGTTTCAGATGTTTTTTGCCTTCGGTTACGAGCGACACGTAGTCGTCCAGTGCTTCGACATAGTCGAGCTTCAGCACGGGAATCAGGGTTACTTTGGTGCCGTCCTTCACCACGATGCGTTCCGCAAACTCACCGCTAGGACGCGCAGCTGCGGCTAGTTCCGCCGTACCGACTTCTTTCTTCGGTTTTTGGTGCTTTGCCCGCTCCAGTGCTGCTTCAAAGCGTTCACGGCTGAACGGCTTCAGCAAATAGTCGACGGCATGGACTTCGAAGGCCTTCATCGCGTACTGATCGTAGGCGGTCACAAAAATCACGCCCACATTGTCACGTTCGATTAATTCGAGTACGTCGAATCCGGTCAACTTGGGCATCTGGACATCCAGGAAGAGGAGGTCGGGCTTGTGTTCGGCAGCCGATTTCACGGCTTCCATGCCGTTTCCGCATTCTGCGGCGATTTCGATTTCGGGATGGCTGCTGAGCATCTCGCGGAGGAGTTTACGCGCCAGTTCCTCGTCATCGACAATCAGGGCTTTCCACCTCTGCCGCGAGGCGCTCACTTTTTCTCCTCCGTTTCGGCTGGGAATACCAAGCTCACCCGGAAAACATCGTCTTCGGCCTGCGCTTGCAGTTGTGCCGCATTCCCGTAGCGCGCTTCGAGCCGCCGCTGAACATTTTTCAGCCCGACGCCGTTTCGCCGCGAACTCCCCGCTTCGGGGTCCCACGAGTTCTCGACGGTGAGCGCCAAGCGGTCCGCTTGCCGCGCTGCGCTCAACCGGATCCAGCCGCCCTCGGGGATTTGCGCGATTCCGTGAACGACCGCATTTTCGAACAGCGGCTGCAGCAGCAGCGGCGGCAAGAGGCAGGCCTTGGCGTCATCCGCGATTTCCTTTTCTATCGTGAGCCGGTCGCCAAACCTGACTTTCTCGATCGCGCAATATTTTTCGAGCAGGCTGACCTCTTCGGCGAGAGGGATCGCACGTTTTTCACCCATGCCCAGAGTAAAGCGTAGAAAATCCGCGAGCGCCACGCACATCTCTCTCGCACGTGCGGGGTCGATGCTGGTCAGCGCGCTGATGGAGTTAAGGCTGTTGTACAAAAAGTGTGGATTAATCTGGGCTTTCAGCGCGCTCAACTCCGCTTCGCGAGCGCGCGCGATGGACTCGACCGCCCGGTCCTGCGCCTCCTGGGAAGCCTGTTGTGCGATGAGCGCGTAAGTAACGGCCACGCTCAACAGGTAGTAGAAAACGCCGGCACCATACAAGAGTCCGGTTCTGTGAGCGTATTGCAGGTAAATGCCTTCCCATTTCGGGAGCGGGTCGAGTTGCATAGAGATGATGTATCCGATTTTCACCCAGACCAGTGTCAGGACAACCGCCGCGGCGAGGTGAGTCAGGAGCAGCCTCCAGGCGGGTGTCTTCGCCAAGGGTACAGTTCGGCAGGAAAAGACGGCGGACCAGGCGCTGAGCTGCGCGATACCCGAAAGGACCATGCCAAAGGAGAGCGCGTTCTTGCCCGACATGCCGGCCAGGGAATTCAGGAGCCCGGCCAGCACCAGACCAAAGAAAATCCAGCCGACCCAGAAGACCATGTGTTGCGTGCGGCTGAATGACTTCGTGCTCATTGCCGCTTCAGCTCTTCACGACGATGCCGCCAAACAGCGCGCGGCCCCGAAGAATCAGCCGCTTCCTAGTTCGGGCGCCGGGCACCTCCGGCAGCGGCGGACGGGTTTCGTCGCTGAACCCGCCGAAAATGCTCTGGCCCTCATAGACCACGGCCCAATTGTCCGGAACGGTCAGCTCGATGCCCCCGAAAATGGCCTCGACGTAAACCACAGCTTCCTCGCCCTCTATATCCGCTGTACGGAAGTCCACTTCGACACCGCCAAAAAGCGCAGTCACGGTGCCGCCGTTAAACTGGCTCGAATGGATGCGACGCTCGACGCCGCCAAAAAGCGAATACTCGTTCAGGGAATTGGGCCCCGCAGGAGAATTGGGTCTGGCCTGAGAGTCTGGTATGCCCGAAGAAAAGATCGGTCTTTGCGGCAGTTCAAACCGGCTCCATATGAGGGCTATACCGGCGGCAATTAACGCGAGCGGCCAAATGTCCCACCAGGACAGATGCGTGTAGCCCAGATTATTCAGCAGCAGCACTCCGCCGGCCAACATCAGAATTGCTCCGAACACGCGGTTGCATTCCTGGAAAAATTTGAAAGCGCCGACAGCGATGAGAATCGCAGGCCAAAACCTCCAGAGCCGCTCCGAGGAAATGATACCCATGTGGTCCAGCAGCACCACGGCCCCGATAATCACCAAAATGAGTCCGGGCCACAGGCCACCAGATCTGGCTCCCAAGTGCAGCTGAACACCACCCTGTCTGGCTTTGCGGAACTGGCTTTGAGCATCCTCGTGGACCCGGTTGTGAATCCGCTCGTGCAGGTCCTCGCTGACCTTATCCGCGTCGAATTTGTCTTCGCTGCTCATCGCGTGACCGTTAGCCTTAGTCTCGTTGCGTCGTTAATTCCATGTGTCTTGTTTCTCGAATGCGCGGCCCTTTTATTACCCAGCCTGCTACGGCCAGCGCCACCGGAATCGCTGTGAAGAGCGCCATGCGGGTGAGCGACTGCACACCCTGAGGCGCCTGAACGAAGGGGCCCGCGAACCGGCATACCAGCGTCCCAACCATTGGAAGCCAGTCTGCCATCATTCGCGCGTGCTCTACCACCCTTGCCTGAACATAATCCATGCCGATTTGCATTTCTACAAGCGCCAAGCTGATCCCGGCCATCCAACCTGCACCAATCAGCCAACGGCTCCAACCCGCCAAGTTCCTCGCTGCGCCTGCCATGACCGCCTCCGGGAAGCCCGCTTAGCTGCCCAAAGCCAGACTGCGGCTTGACGCTGTGGACCCGCAGCTTCAAATCGGCGAATGACCGTCTAGGACCGGTGAACGGCACCCGGGGAAGGCCGTCACCACCCGGCAGGCAACTGGCGCTTGCGTATTTGGGAGAATG
>Ga0306922_10000877_pt1 | contig 26050 bp, 23 predicted proteins | sample sta12Cox44000082_FD_203758 | JGI IMG/M metagenome (GOLD analysis project Ga0306922, IMG submission 203758) | Lab enrichment of tropical soil microbial communities from Luquillo Experimental Forest, Puerto Rico - statoxic.12C.oxic.44.000.082 (v2)... | ecosystem: Environmental > Terrestrial >... | reverse complement strand
GTGCTGGTCATCGAGGGCCCGCCGGGGATTGGCAAGAGTCGCCTGCTGACCGAGGTGTTGGTGCTGGCCGACAAGTGCGGGGTACGCACCTTGTTCGGTGAGGCGTTCGAGTATCAGCAGACGGTGCCGTTTTTCTCGCTGTTCATGGCGACCCTGCGCGCGGATGCCCCGGTCGCAGACGCCGAGGCGCTGCGACTGCTGGGCAGCTCGGCAGACCTGCGCTTCTGGGTGGTGCACGATTTGGCCGACGCGATTGCTGCCGCGGCCGCCGAGACCCCGCTGGCGATCGTCTTGGAGGACATCCACTGGGCCGATAACGGCACGCTGTTGGCGCTGCGGTCGCTGGCCACCGCACGGCCGGGTGTGGCGGTGTTGTGGGTGTTGACCGCCCGCACCGGGGCTGGCGGGCCGGCGGTGCAGGAGACCTTGTCGGTGCTGCAACATGCGGGGGCGTCAGTTGTGCGGGTGGGCGCGATGTCGGCGGAAGCGGTCGCCGACATGGTCTGCGACGCGGTGCGGGCGAAAGCCGATGTGTCGCTGCTGAATTTGGCCGCCAAGGCGCACGGAAATCCGTTTCTGGTCAGCGAGCTTATCGGGGGTCTGGGCGAGGAAGGCCGACTCAATGTCAGCGGCGGCCGGGCGGTTACTACCGGAGACGGGCTGCCGCGGCGGCTGGGAGCCGGCATGCAACAGCGACTGGACCTGCTCCCCGGCGAGGCGTCGGAGGTGGTGCGGGTGGCCGCGGTGCTGCCCGACCGGTTTTCGGCTGGTCTGCTGGCTGCGATGCTGGACCGCCAGCCGGCATCGTTGCTGTCGGCGCTGAGGGAGGCGGTGCGCGCGGATCTGCTGGTCGAAGACGGTGAGCGGTTGAGGTTCCGGCACGACCTGTTGCGCGAGGCCACCCGGCAGTCGTTGCCGCAGTCGCTGCGGCGGGCGATGGAGCGCCAGTCGGCGTCGGTGATGCTGGGAATGGGCGCGGCCCCGGCCGAGGTGGCCACCCAGCTAGCGCGCAGCGCCGAACCGGGGGACCGGGAGGCGATCGGCGCGCTGCGCCAAGCCGCGCAATCGGTGCGCCACAGCGATGCCAGTGCGGCCGCGGATTTGAGCAAGCGCGCGTCGGAGCTCGTGTCGGTTGACGACCCAGACCACGGTGCAGTGGTTGCCGAAACGGTCGAGTTGTTAAACCGCGCCAGCCGCTACGAGGAGGCTGAGGAATTAGCGGTTGCGGCGCTCTCGGAGGCGGCCTCGCCCGAGCAGGAGGCCGAGATCAGGCTGCGATTGGGAACGTTCACCAAACACAGCAGCGAGCGCCGGGTCGAGGAGAACCGCCGAGCGCTGCAGTTGCGCGATATCAGCGAGCTGACCCGGGCGCGGCATCTCGCATGGTTGGCCTACAACCTGATGTTGCAGGACCACGCTGGGCGAGCCCGGGAGGCAGCCGACGAGGCGGCGGCAGCAGCGACATCCACCGGTGATCTCGAGTCGAGGATCATCTCTGAACTCACGTTGGCCCTTTTCGATTGTGGAGACGGGTATGCGGGCCGTTCGGTAAGCCGCCTCGGGGCGCTTTGCGCGCTGCCCTACACGAGTGATGCGACCGCAGCTCATGACCTGGCCGCACATCACTACGCACTCCAGCTGGCGGTGGCCGGCCGAGTGGACGACGCGACTGCCCAAATCGCCGAGGGAACCGAGCACGCCCGCCGGGAAGGCAACGCGATGGCCCGCAATATGTGGGCCATTTTTGGCGGGCTGGTCCATATCGCTGCGGGCCGGTTATCCGCCGCCCGTGCCGCGGTTGAATCCCTGCCGCCCCCACAGCCGAGCGGCGTGACCGAGCCAGACATACTGCGCACGTTGATTCTGGCTGAGGTGGCGATGCGTGCGGATGACCGAAACTTGTTGCAGCAGATGGTCAGTTGCGCCCGCGACGCCTATCCCACCGGCTCATCGTTTGTACGTAGGGCTTCGGCGCACGTGCTGGCGCTGGTGGCGTGGCAGCGCGCCGACGTCCATGACGCGATGCGCTGGCTCGGCGGCATCACCATACTCGGGACACCGATGGGGACCAATGTCTTAGATCGGGTGATCTTGGGTGCACGGGTTGCGCCGGCCGCCGGCGATGCCGGCTTGCGCGCGCGTGTCCTGCAGGCCACCGAAGTGCTCGAGCGTGAGCGGCCCCCGGTCCCGGTGTTCAGCGGGGTGGCCGGGTATGCCCGCGGGATACTCGAGCGTGACGCCGCGGCATTGGTGGCTGCCGCGGACGTGCTGCATTCGTCGGAGCGGCCGCTGCTTTACGCCGCGGCTGCCGAGGACGCAGGCGCTGAGCTCGCCCGTGCCGACCGCGCTGACGAGGCGGTTGATCAGCTCAATGCCGCTTTCGACACTTACATGCGCCACGAGGCGCTCGCCGATGCGCGACGGGTGGGCCGCGAGTTGCGTCGGTTAGGTGTGGAACGGCGTATCGTCAGCCAGCCGCGCGCGAAAGTGGGCTGGGACAGTCTCACCGACTCGGAGCTCAAGGTCGTCGACCTCATCGCGCGGGGCGCGACCAACCGTGACGTCGCCACGCAGTTGCACCTTTCCCCCCACACGGTGAAAACCCACGTGCGCAATGCGTTTGCCAAGCTGGGCATTACCTCACGCACCCAATTGGCGCAGCTCATGCGCGGCTCTGATTGACCAACGCGTGAAATACCGGGCCGCCTGGTACTGGACCCATCTGGCCCTAAACATCAACCCTCGGGCGATGGTGCTCCGTTGCGCGCGCGACGACCGTAGTAGTCGACAACTAATCACGTTCTCACCCGAGGGACGGCCGAGGCCGAGCGACACACCCGCCAGTGAGCACACGAGGAAAGAGCGAACAATGCTGAGCGCAGCCTACGGAATCCTGGCGGTGGTGCAGGTGGTGTTGGGTTTCGCTGGGTTCGCGATGGTGTCGCGATGACCGCGAGCTGGCCGAGCCCGATCGCCGAATCACGCTCGGCCAGTGGCGAACTTGCGACCATGATCAAACGCTTACGTGCCAAATGGGTGCAAAGACGCCGTGAGCAAAGGGAATTCAAAGCGTGGCTAGAGATCACCGCGAAACCACTTTGGTAAAGCTTCTTGACTTAATTAGGTGGTGAGACAACGCCGCGCTACCTTTCGCGATTGACCCTGGGAAGATCTCCATGCAGCCGGGGTGGTGTCTTACCTGCCGAGCCCGATCACGCTGCACGATTGTGCTGCGGGTGTTATGGCCGCGGTCGGCTCGGTTGTTCGAATATCTCGGCGGTGCTCGGGGGCCTGCCGTCTTAGACCATGAGCCTGAACCGTCGGCTGTGCGGGTTTCCTCTCAACGAGTTCCACCACGCCCGCCTAGTACTAGACCCATCCTGCCCTAAACATCAACCCTCGGGCGATGGTTTTGCGCTGCCCACACGACGACCGTAGTAGTCGACAACTAATTACGTTCTCACTCGAGCGGCCGAGGCTTGGCCACACACCGCGTGGGTAAGCACACAAGGAAAAGAGCGAACAATGTTGAACGCGGCGCTTGGAATCCTGGCAATGGTGCCGGTGGCGTTCGGTGTCGCCGGGTACACGATGGTGTCGCGATGACCGCCGCGAACCCGGCCAGCTCGGTCACCGAATCAGCGGTCAGCACTGTAGAGCTCGACGCACAGGCAAGCCGCGTGGTCGATGGCGACCTGAGCGCGCGGTTTCAATCCGACGTGATCCCGCTGCTTGAACCGCTCCATCACCACGCCATGCGGATGACCCGCAATCACGCCGACGCCGAGGACCTTGTTCAGGAAACGATGGTCAAGGCCTACGCCGGTTTCCGCACATTCGAGCCGGGCGGCAACTTCCATGCCTGGCTACATCGGATCCTGATCAACACCTACATCAGCAGGTACCGCAAGCAACAGTCTCGCCCTGCTGAGTATCCGATTGACGACATCGCCGGGGCGCAGCTAGCCAATACCCCGCACAAGGCTTCGGGTCTGCGCTCGGCCGAGGAGCAGGCATTGGAGAGGCTGGGCGACAACCGGATTCGGGCCGCGATGCAGGCGCTACCCGAGCAGTTCCGCCTCGCGGTCTACTACGCCGACGTGGAAGGCTTCCGTTCCAGGGAGATAGCAGATCTCATGCGCACCCCGCTTGGCACCGTCATGTCGCGGCTGCACCGCGGACGGCGCCTCCTGCGGCGCCTGCTGGCCGACGGAGCCCAGCAAGGCGGATACACCGCGGTTGCCCAACCAGCCTAACCCCACCGCCACCGGCGCCAACCGCAGCTTGCGGCGCCGACACACGCTTTCTGCCAAGGAATTAGGGAACCGCGGCATTGAAGAACCACAAACTAAGTAAGCCCACATCGAAAGGAAACAACGTGCAAGAGTCAACTGAAAACCCGTCCGTTTTCCGCCATCTGTGGAAATCGATGCTCGGGCTGGGGCTGGTAACCCTCGCCCTCGGTGTCGTGGTGCTGGTCTGGCCTGGGAAATCGGTCGTCTTCGCAGGTGCGCTGTTCGGCGTTTACCTGCTGGCCTCGGGGATCGCGCTGGCCATTGCCGCCTTTACTGTCCACGTTCCCGGGGGGAGTCGTGTGCTGCTGTTCGTCAGCGGCGCACTGTCGGTCGCGTTGGGCGTGTATGCCTTCCACGACTTCAAGAACGGCGCCGCGGTGTGGGTCCTGGCCGCGTGGATCGGAGTCGGATTCCTGTTCCAAGGTGTTGCGCAGACGGTGTTCGCGATCAACCACAAGGGATTGCCCGAACACGGCTGGCACATCTTGATGGGACTGCTGAGCGTGCTTGCCGGCATGATGGTCATCGCCTGGCCAATCAGCTCGATCGTGGCCCTCGCGATCGTCGGCGGGATATGGCTGGTCGTCATCGGGACCGTGCAAATTGTGTGGGCGTTGAAGGCGCGCAAGGCGGGCGCCAAGGTCGAGCACGTTGTCGACTCGTTGAAGAAGCCGAGCGTCGTCGGATAGCTCATTCTTCGGCGGGCTGGGGCTGCGGTGAGCGCGTCTCAGCCCGCCGAATGCCACGCAAGGACTCAGCATGACGACCCCGCCGCGACTGGCCGATCGCATCACCGCAATCGCCGGCTGCGTGGATCTCTCTGGATTTGCGCCGTTCTTTGCGCCGTTGATGTTCTATTTGAACGGGAACCTCTGGCCGACAATGACTCTGATCGTGTCACTCGTTGCGGCCTTGCTGATGGCCTACATCATTTCCCTTGGCGCCGAGGCACGATCAGCCCGGGTGGAATAGCGTAATCGTCGTCCCCGGCTTCGCCGGCCGGCCACCACCCAAGCCCGGACTACACGGTTGCCGACAAGCGTGGGTCAACCGCCAAACGCTGGCCCCCTAAGTACTAGACCCACACCGCCCTAAACATCAACCCTCGGGCGATGGTTCGGCGCTGCCCGCACGGCGATCGTATTAGTTGTCAACAAGTCACATTCTCACCGAGCGACGGTCCAGGCCAGTCGGTGGACACACGAGAGATAGAGCAGGGGACAACGACGATGCTCGACTACCTGATTGTTTCCGGATTGTGCCTGCTGCTACTTCTCCACATCGTCTGCAAGGTGTGGCTGACCGCGCTCGAGATGCACAGCGCCGCAGACAACTTCGACAAAGCGCGCGACTTGGCCGCACGCGGACATCGAGCGATCAACGACAGCCAGCTCAACTCCTCGCGGAGACGTTGGCTGGAATCCTCGCCCCCCAAATACTGCCATGTCTGGTAACAAAGCGATGGCGCCGCAGACGCCGCCATCGCGATGCAGCCGTCGGCGAGTGTCCGGCGCGCGCCGATCGATGGCCTGCAACCGCACAGTCACCACGAGCGACGGCGTTCGACTGTCCGTCCGTGACTGGGGATCTCACGCCGCTGGCCACACAGTCGTACTTCTCCACGGCCTGTGCCTGAACAAAGATTCCTGGAACATCCAGATGGCGCAGCTGATCCGTCGCTGGGGCAACAACATCCGGATCATCAGTTACGACCACCGCGGCCACGGCGACTCTGGTAATGCGCCGATGCAAACGTACCGAATCGACCGACTCGCCGACGATCTCGCCGAGGTGCTGGTAGCGCTTGGCGTGACCGGCCCGCTCACCCTGGTGGGGCACTCCATGGGGGGCATGACGGCCTTGGCCTACCTTGGCCGCCCCGCCAGCAGGCGTCCCGTTGAGCCGGAGAGGCTCGTTCTCGTCGCGACCGCCGCGGGAAAACTCGGATCACGCGGCCTCGGCCGGCTGCTGGGCACCCCCGCGCCAAGCATGCTCTACCACCTCGCACACCGCATGCCTCGCGCGGGCGCCGATGAGGTAGTCCAATTCCTCACCCGGCCGGTGAGCGCGGCACTGACCAGATATGGCGGATACGGCGATTCGGCCCCAAAACCATTGGTCGACGAATCCGCCGCGACCATCAACGCCACCCCGTTAAAGACGAAAGCCGGCTTCCTGCGCGCCCTGAAAGACTACGACCTCTATCACACCCTGGGCTCGATCACGGCCAAGACAACCATCATCAGCGGGGGAGTGGACAAGCTCACGCCGGCCTGCCATGCCCGCGAGTTGGCCGACGGTATCCCGGGGGCCACGCTCATTCACCGGCCCACCGCAGGGCACGGGCTCTTGCATGAAGTTCCGCAGGTCGTCACTGGAGCCATCAGTTCGGCCATCGCTGACGGCAGCCATTCCGGGGCTCGCGATTCGGTCCGTGTGGCGTCACCCGTCAAACGTGAGGAGCGAGTGTCATGACCCGGCTGGCCACAGCCTCTGCTTTACTCGCGGTCTTCGCAGGCGGTTACGCGATCCTGATGTTGATCAATGGTCAGTTAACCGATTTCGATGTCTCTGCGAGTGTCTGTGCAGTTGCCTCACTCGTGGCCACTCTGTTCAAGTCGCTGCGCGCAACCCTGTCCCTGCCACTACTAGGGATCAATACGGCCTCCCCGCCAGATGTCCGGCGCGCTCATGGTTGACGTAAGACCCAGCCGACTGCCCCGATCACCGAAGGAGGATGCCATGACGGCCACAGCCATGCCCAGCACCGGCCGGCGGCATCGCGTCGTGGCGATCGGCTCCGGTTTCGGTCGGCTGACCGCGACGAAGGCGCTCAAACATGCCGAGACGGACATCACTGACGCCGTTACGTTTCTGACGCGCATTGCGGCGCGAGGCACAGCACACATTCACCACCAGACGTCGCTGTGGTTTGGGGCCATACCAGCGACCGCGGGAATTTTCACCACCGTCGGCGTGCTCATCACGCTATACCTCGCCATTGTATGTCGCCGTCCACAGCAGATTCGGAAAGGTTGGCACTGACCATGCTATTCACCGCAGTGCGCGACATGCAGTGGCGCAGATGGCGTTTTGTGATCGCGATCATTGTGACGGGCCTCGTCTTCGCGATGACGCTCGTCCTCACCGGACTCGCCAACGGATTCCGGGTCGAGGACGAGCGCACCGTCGATTCCCTCGGCGTCAACGAGTTCCTGATCAAATCCGGTGCGACCGGCCCATTCCTGGGCTCCGTACCGTTCCCAGCGTCAGAACTGCAAGCAATCGCCAGCGCCCCGGGCGTTCTGGCCGCGGCCCCCCTCGCGTACAAGGGGGCGACGTTCAAGAACGGCGACTCGACGCGCGACGCGGCCGTGTTCGGCGCACCCGGAGGCGGCCCCGGCATGCCGGCCATGTCTTTGGGCAGGCCACCCTTGGGCCCCGACGAGATCGCGGTATCGAGCACGATAGACCGCCAGCTTGGCGATGAGCTCGAGATGGGCTCGCGCAAGCTGCTCATCGTCGGCATCGTGGACAACTCCACCGCACTGGCCAAGACGCCCAACCTCTTCCTGACGACCGAGGGTGTCCAGCAACTGGAGTACGGCGGGCAGCCACTGATCTCATCGATCGGGATCAGCGGCACACTCGCGCACGTCCCCGACGGCTACCGGGTTGTCAACCGCACGGTTGCGGTCGACGACCTGATGCGGCCCACCAGAATTGCGGTCGAGGCGATCAGAATCGTCGCCATTCTGCTGTGGATCGTTGCGGCGTTGATCGTGGGCGGCGTCGTCTACCTGTCCGCGCTGGAGCGCATGCGTGACTTCGCGGTGTTCAAGGCGATCGGCGTTGCGACGCGGTCGGTCCTGGCCGGCCTGGTGCTGCAGGCGATCGTCGTCGCCGTCCTTGCCGCCGCCTTCGGCGCAGGACTTGCACGGCTGCTCGCACCCCTGTTCCCGATGAACGTCATCGAGCCCACCGCGGCCTACCCGCTCCTGGCGGCGATTGCGGTCGGGGTGGGTCTGCTGGCCAGCGCCACGGCAGTCCAGCGGGCTGCCACCGTCGATCCGGCACACGCATTTGGAGGTCCCTAACCATGATCGGTCTACGCGCCCAGGAACTCGTCGTGGAATATTCCAGTGGCGACAATGTGATCCGCCCCATCGATGGCCTCGACCTCGAACTCGACGCCGGCTCGTTGACCATCCTGCTCGGCCCCAGCGGCTGCGGGAAAACGACGTTGCTGTCGTGCCTCGGCGGGCTGCTGACACCGACGTCCGGCCGGATCACCGTCGGTGGCGTGGACGTGACCGCGCTGAACCGCCGCGCGATGACGCAATACCGGCGGCGCGGCGTGGGCATCGTGTTCCAGGCGTTCAACCTGGTGCCGAGCCTGACGGCGCTGGAGAACGTCATGGTGCCGCTGCGCGCGGCCGGATTTGCCCGCGGCGCCGCGCGTGCGCGCGCCGAAAAGCTGCTGAGGAGAGTCGGGTTGCAGGACAGGATGACCCATCGCCCCGGCGATCTCAGCGGCGGACAACAACAACGGGTGGCCGTGGCGCGCGCGATCGCCCTGGACCCGCCGCTGATCCTGGCCGACGAACCGACCGCGCATCTCGACTACCTCCAGGTCGAGGAGATGCTCAAGCTGATCCGCAGCCTTGCGACCGGCAACCGCATGGTCGTCGTGGCCACCCACGACCCCCGGTTACTGCCGCTGGCCGATCGTGTGGTCGAGATGGTGCCGACGACGACCTTGGTCAACCGCGCGCACGAAACGATTCAGCTGAAGGCGGGAACGGTTCTGTTCGAGCAGGGCGCGCTGTCCGATCTGATCTACACGGTTTCCGAAGGCGAGGTCGAGTTGGTCCGCGGCCGGGAGCTGCTCCGAGTCGCCGCGGCCGGCGACTACTTCGGCGAGATAGGCCCGCTATTCGGCCTGCCTCGCTCGGCAACGGTGCGCGCCCGCACCGACGCGGTGGTAATGGGCCACAGTGTCCCGGCTTTCCGGCAGCGGATCGGTGCCGACGCGGCACAGGGGCGCGAGCCGGCCCTGGATTAGGCCAGCTTGACCAATCCAACCACCAGAAAAGGACATTGAAATGATCAACAAACTACCGATGGCGGCGGACTCAGCGCCGATCGCTGCGACGCGGCAGTTCTCCGCCTTCGGCGCGTCACATTTGACCGTGCTCGTGCTCTTTGCGATCGGGGCCGCCGCGCTGGTCTGGATCGGACGCCGGCAGACCGAATCGCAGGCCCGGGGCCTCGGCCGCGTGCTAGGGGCTCTCATCATGGCGATATTCGGCGTGGCCCTGGTGTACAAACTGGTCCAGCCAAGCATTGCCTCGTCGGTGCCGCTGCAACTGTGCGACCTAGCCGAGCTCACTGCGGCTTACGCGTTGTGGTCTCGGCGCAATTGGGCCTTCACACTTACCTATTACTGGGGTCTACCCCTGAGCTCGCAGGCGTTGATCACACCGGATCTCGACGGACCAGACTTCCCCAGCCACGGCTTCGTTACATTCTTTGCGCTGCACCTACTCATCGTATGGACGGCCATCTATCTGACCTGGGGACGTGGGATGCGGCCCAGTTGGCGCAGCTACCGCTTCGCGGTCATCACCACCCTGGCGTGGGGAGCGTTCACGTTGGCCTTCAACACAATCGGGGGAACAGACTACGGCTTTCTCAACCGGAAACCCCTCAACCCCTCACTGCTGGACCTTTTGGGCCCCTGGCCGTTCTACGTACTGGCAGAGATCGTGATCGTTGGCACGGTCTGGGCGCTCATGACGTGGCCATGGGAGATGAAGCGACGGAGTATTCCAGGTCAGCTGAGCGACCGCAGCGCATCTAGCGCTTTGGCGGTGTCGCTGTCCGGTTCTGCGCGATAAGTCAGCATGTGCTGACCGCCGGAGTGCGGGATGTTGAACCTGTTTGGGTGCAGATACAGATCGCCGACTCGAGGGTGGCGCATGTGGACGACATCCGCACGATATCCGACGTCCGCCCGCGCCCACAGTTCGCGGAATCGTTCACTGGTGGCGGACAATTCATCGATCAACGACCGCACGCGCGGGTCATTCGGATCACTGCCGGCCGCTTCGCGTAACCCGCTCACCGCGACGTCGGTGGCCGCGTCCCAATTCACGTAGAGTTCGCGAGCTTCGGGATCCAAAAGGCGCCAGGACAGGAAGTTTCGACCGGGAGCAAAGCCGGGGGAGAGCGCGCGGGCGATTCGGTTTGCCGCCAGCACATCCTGACATCTGCTGGCCACGATCGCCGGCATGGCGAACTGCTCGATCAGCTCCTCGGTGCCGTCGGCGGCGACCTCCGCACCCGAGGCATCCCGTCGCCCGCCGGTCGGGCTGGCCAGCTGGTGCAGATACTCGGTGGCCTTGACGTCGAGCCGCAGCGCCCGCGCGAGCGCGCCCAGAACCTGAGCCGACGGATTCTTGTCGCGGCCCTGCTCGAGTCGGAGGTAGTAATCGGAGCTGATGCCGGCCAGCAGCGCCAGCTCCTCGCGACGCAAACCTGCGACCCGCCGGCGTGCGCCTGGCACCAGCCCGACTTCCTCGGGCTGGATCTGCTCTCGCCTTGCGCGCAGGTAATCGCCCAGCGCGTTGGCCCTGACCACCACGGGATGAGCCTAATCCTGTCCCTGCCAGTCCCAGGATCACGGGAGCCTTCTGATCCGTCCGTGGCGGCTTCATGGTGGATGCAGGAAGTTCTCGTTGATTACAGGAGGTGTGATCGTGCAGCGACAGGATGTCGAGTTCCCCGCCGAGGGCGGTGTGACGCTGCGGGGCTGGCTGTTCGTCCCCGACGGCCCGGCGCCCCATCCGGCGATCACGATGGCGCACGGGTTCGCCGGGGTCAAGGAGCACGGATTGGAGCGATTCGCGCGGGCTTTCACCGACGCCGGATTTGTGGTTCTCGTGCACGACCACCGCGGCTTTGGCGCCAGTGACGGCGCACCGCGCTTCGACATCGACCCGTGGGTTCAGATCGCCGACTGGCGCCGGGCGATTTCCTTCCTGGAAAACCACCCGGCCGTGGACGCCGACCGAATCGGGTTGTGGGGCACCAGCTATGCGGGCGGCCACGCGATCGTGTTGGGAGCCACCGACCGGCGGCTGCGCGCGGTGGTCGCTCAGGTGCCCACGATCAGCGGATACCAGCAGAGCCTGCGACGCGTCCCGCCCGACCAGGTGCCCGCCTTAGAGGCGGCGTTCGCGGACGACGAGCGCCAACGGTTCCAGGGTGCGCCCCCGGCCACCCAGGCCGTGGTCAGCGCCGACCCCGCCATGCCCGCCGCTTACCGCTCGGCCGATGCCGTTGCGTTCTACAACCAGCCGGTGCCCGAAGGTGTTTGGGAGAACGCCGTAACGCTTCGCTCCTCGCGCGCCGCGCGGATGTACGAACCCGGAACGTGGGTCTCCCGCGTCTCGCCCACCCCGTTGCTGATGGTTGTGGCCCTGCACGACACCATCACCGTCGCGGACCTGGCGCTCAGCGCCTATGAGCGGGCCTTGCAGCCCAAACAGCTGGTCACCATCGACGGCGATCACTTCGACCCGTACTTGGCCAGCTTTGCCGATGCCAGCGGTGGCGCGATCGCGTGGTTCACCGAGCACCTCATCAAGCCCGAAAAACACTGATTTAGAAGGGAATGCATCATGTCTGAACTGCACTACGAAGTCCTGGTCCACGACGGTCTGCGTCGCCACCGTAAGCAGACACTCCCCGACGGCAGCCCGATCATCTCCTCGCCCGTCGCCTCCACGCTGATCTACGGCGAGCACGACGCGGTACTGGTCGACCCGCCGTTCACCTACGAGCAGGTGGACCGCGTTGCCGACTGGATCGAAAACTCCGGCAAACACCTGACCGCCGTCTACGCCACCCACGGCCACGGCGATCACTGGTTCGGCACCGACGCTCTGCTGCAACGGTTTCCCGGTGCGGTTGCCTACGCGACCGAGGGCACGATCGCGATGATGCACCAGCAGGCCACCGAGGGCCGCGCCCAGATGTGGGATGTCGACTTCCCCGGCCAGATTCCCCCCAGCCCCGTGGTCTACCAACCCATTCCCGTCGACGGGATCAAGCTGGAGGGCCACGAACTGCTGGCCGTCGAAGTCGGCCACACCGACACCGACGACACCACGGTGCTGCACGTGCCCTCCACCGGCCTGGTCGTTGCCGGCGACGTCGCATACAACGGTGTGCACCAGTACTTGCTCGAAAGTTCCCACGGCGGGGTCGAGGCATGGCTGGCCGCGCTGGACAAGGTCGCGGCGTTGCGGCCCACTGCCGTCGTGGCCGGTCACAAGAACAAGGACCTGCCCGACGACCCGGCGATCCTTGACCAGACTCGCGACTACCTGCTCAACGCGCGCTGGCTGCTCGCCCAAAAGCCAAGCCCGCAAGAGTATTTCGACGAGATGATCGCCCTGTACCCCGACCGGCTCAACGTGGGCCCGGTCTGGTACACCGCCACGGCGCTGCTGTCGGGCGACACCAACGAATCGTCGGTCCATGCCGAGGTGGCGCACTGGTTCCTCGACGATTACCTGCCAACCTGGGTCGGCGTCGGCGCGGGCACGATCGAGCGCGGGCCCGATTTCATCCTCGATTATTGGGCCGCGCCCCTGCACTGGTCAGACGCCCAGGGCAGCCGGTGGATCATGGACGCTCCGGCCGTGGTGACGTTCCTGCAGCAGCTGCAAACCCGATTGCAGGGTGAGGATTACGCATACACCTCGGTGCCCGACCAGAAAGTGACGGTCTATCACGACAACGGCGCGGCGGTCGAGGTGATCTGGTCACGCCGCCGCAGCGACGGCACCGAAATCGAGAGGCTTGCAGCTCACTTCGAGGTGGCACGCGGCCCGGCCGGATGGCGGATCGTCGGCATTCAGGCCGCGCCGACAGCGAGCGACTCACTCAACGATGTTTGGCCCAAGGAGAAGAAATGATCATCGACGCCGCAGACCTTGACCCCACCTCGAGCTACAAGCTTCTGATCGGCAGCGTATTGCCGCGCGCAATCGCCTGGGTCAGCACGGCCTCTACCGCCGGCGTCGGCAATATCGCACCGGTATCGTTCTTCACCGTCGTCGGCCGGTACCCACCGGTGCTGTCGATCACCCTGCAGCCGCGCTCGGACGGGGTGACCCTCAAGGACACGTTCGTCAACATCCGCGACACCAACGAGTTCGTGGTGAACATCGCTACGATCGGGCAGGCGGACGCCGTGCACCGCTCGGCCTTCGAATTCGGCGCCGATGTCGACGAGTTCGAGGAGCTTGGGCTGGAAAGGGCGGAATCGGAGACCATTTCGGCGCCTCGCATCGCCGGTGCTCCGATCTCCTTCGAATGCGTCGTCGACCGCATCATCCCGATGCCGCCCCTTCCCGACCACGTGGTGTGGGGACGCGTCAAGCGCATCCATGTGCGCGACGACCTGTACCTGTCCCGCGGGCGTATCGACGTCGGCGCGCTGGGCGTGTTCGGCCGGCTCGCCGCCGAGTACACATTGGTCGACAACATCTTCACCACCCCGCTCCCCGAAGAGCTCGTCGAGACAGTCAGCTCCCAGCGGGCCAGCCGGCTTGACGGGCGCGCCAGCGACTACTCGCCCATCGACACGGCCGAATGGTCACCGTCGGGGTCGACCACGACGGCGGCAGCGAAATGATCCGGTCGCTCAACGGGTTTCCCGTCACCCGCACGCCGGCCAACACGGCCGCTGCCCCCACGGTTCTGCTCATCCACGGCTTCCTCGACGACGCGTCGATATGGGAGGGTCTGGTCGATCGCCTGGGAGGTGAGGTGGGCGCCGTGCGCTACGACCTACCCGGATTCGGCGCGCGCGTCGGATCGGTCGAAGAAGCGCGCGGCGCGACGCTGGAATCCCTCGCCGCCGAGGCCGGCGAGATCGTCGAGGGAATCGACGGACCGGTGATCGTGGTGGGCCAGAGCCTCGGCACCCAGGTCGCCGAGCTGGTCGCCGCGCGGCACCAACACCGAGTGCGCGGACTGGTCCTGCTCACCCCCGTCCCGCTGGGGGGCACGCAGCTGCCCGCCGAGGTAATCGCGCCGTTCGGCGCCCTTGGCGGCGACCGCATTGCCCAGCGCAGTTTGCGACGCGAACTGGCGCCGAACCTCGGCGAAGAACAGCTCGACCGGCTCACCGACATCGGCGCGCCCGTGGCCGCCGGCGTTGTCTCCCACTACGTCGACGTCTGGAACGGCGGCGTGAGCAACCCGCCGGCGACGAGCGCATTCGGAGGCCCGGTGCTCATCGTCGGCGGCGGCGCGGACGCATTCTCGAACGAGCAGGTCGTCGGTGCGGTCAGTGCGCGCTTTGCCGACGCCGACGTCAAAGTCATTGAAAAAGGCGGTCATTGGGTGCACTTCGAGCATCCCGGAGCCGTCGCGGCGATGATCCTCGACTTCGCCGACGCGACAGCAGGAGTGGCATCATGAAGCGATCACTGCGGCACAAAGTGTTTGTGACAAAGCAGATCCCGCAATCCGGGCGCGGGCCGCTCCCCGATGGCAGCACACGGATGTGGTCGCCGATCACCTCCACGCTGATCATGGGACGACGTGACGCCGTGCTGGTCGATCCACCGCTCACGACGGCGCAAGCGGCCGAAATCGGTGATTGGATCGCGGCCTCGGGACGCGAACTGCGGCAGATCTACATCACCCACGGGCACGGGGACCACTGGTTCGGTGCAATTCCGTTGCTGCAGAGGTTCCCCGGCGTGACCGTGCGGGCGACGGAAGGAACCGCCAAGCTGATGGAGGTGCAGAATGATCCCAAGTTTCGCGCTGACTTTTGGGATCAAGTGTTCCCGGGACAGCTTCCCGCCGGTGAGGTGGACGTGAACGTCGTCGACGAGAGCGGCTTCGAACTCGATGGTGTCGCACTGCTTCCCGTCGAGGTCGGTCATACCGACACCGATGCCACGACGATGCTGCATGTACCCGAAATGAGCCTCCTCGTCGCGGGTGATGTCGTGTACAACGGCGTGCATCTGTACCTGACGGAATCCGGTGGCGTCACCGGGATCGACGAGTGGCTCGCCGCGCTCGACACCGCCGAACTCCTTAACCCCGCAACGGTTATCGCGGGACACAAGGCACCTGGCGCGTTCGACAGTCCCTCGCAGATTCACGCGACGCGGCGATACCTGACCGATGCGCGGCGGCTCCTCCAGTCGTCGGACTCGGCGGAGGCGTTCTACCAGGCGATGCTGCGACTGCACCCGAACCGGGTGAACCCCGGTGCGTTGTGGGGTGCGGCGATCACGCTATTCCCACCAGGCTGATCGGGTCTCGGCGCCATACGAAAATGACGAGCGCCATGAGCAAGATCGCAACAAGTGAAACGATCAGAGTCAGTGTTGGCCAAGAGGGCGAAAAGAACGGCGCGAATCCAGAAACATCCACGGAGCCGGCGAGCGCGGTGATGCGATCGGCCAGCCGCAAGTGGGGTCGTCATAGCGAGTCCTTGCGGTAGCAACTCCGATGGTTGTTCAAGCATCGCGACGCTCGGCAAATGCACGTGGATCAGGCCGTCGACGTACGGCTGATTGACGACCTTGTCCAATCGGCCCACACTTAATTCGTTCTTCAGTACGTAGTTGGATCAGACATGCGGTCGTGCCACTACTGCCGGAAGCGGCCCGCCTGAAACCCACATGAGGCACCAGATAGGGAAGGACATTGCCATGGCATGGTCGATGGAGGGTCAACTCTTCGAGACCTGTAACTGCGACCTCATTTGCCCGTGTAGCGCATACCCGTTCGCGGGAGCCGATTACGATCGCTGCCTCACCGTATACGGATTCCGCATCGACTCGGGCCAGATCGAAGGAGTCGATATCGCAGGGACGTTAATGGCCGTGGCCTTCGACGCGCCGAAGTATTTCCTCGAGGGGGGCTGGCGATTAGGGCTGCTGATTGACGCAGCCGCCTCCGACGAGCAGGCGGCAAAGCTCACAGCGTTGTTGAGCGGCGAGCTCGGTGGGCCGGTGGCGGCGCTCACGGGCTTGGTCAGCGAAAATCTCGGGATGGAGCGGGTGCCGTTGCAGTACTCCGTCGAAAGCGGCACCCGCGTGCTGACCGTGGGTAATAAGGGCCGTGTCGCGATCACCGAGTTGGTCCCCACCGGAGAGAAGAACGGGCCGCCGGCGCGGCTGACCGCGAAGTTCAATCCAGCGACCGCGGCCGGGCTCACGGACGGCCAGATAACGATGTGTAAGGCGGAGACTGGCTCCCATCTTGACGTGTTCGGCATCGAATACCGCCCCAAGGTGGGTCTCTGGGGGCACTTCTCCTTGGCGGGCTGATCCGGTGACGGCACCCGCTGCACTGCGCCGACGACAGGCCGCAGCGATCGTGGTCGTGCTGCTGGCGGTCGCATCAACGGCCTGGCTGATCACCGACCGGCGGATGGCGGGCATGGACGCAGGTCCGTGGACCGATCCCGGTCCGTTTGGCTTCTACATAACCGCATGGGTTGTGATGATGGCGGCAATGATGCTGCCGTCGATTGTGCCGATGGTGCTGATGTTCGGCAGGCTCAAGCACGCTCGTTCGACGCCGGCCATCGCAACGAGCGCATTCGTCATTGGCTACCTCGTGGTTTGGACCGCATCCGGGCTGGTGGCATACGCGGCGCTTAAGGCGGGCCAAGCCGCGGGGATCTTCACGTGGGATCGTTTCGGCCGACCCATGACGGTGGGTGCGCTGATCGCCGCAGCACTGTACGAGATGACCCCGATCAAGACCAAATGCCTGCGGAAATGCCGCTCACCGTTGGGATTTCTCCTCGGTTCGTGGCGAGACGGGCTGCGCGGCGCGTTTACTATGGGCACCCGACATGGCGCCTGGTGCCTGGGGTGCTGCTGGGCTCTGATGGTGGCGCTGTTCGCGCTAGGGGCGATGAGCCTCACCTGGATGCTCGTGGTTTCCGGGCTGATCGCAGCCGAGAAGTTGCTGCCGTGGCGCAGGGTGGCGACGGCAGGCGTATCGGTGCTGCTGCTTGCGGTGGCGATTGGTGTGGCGGTGGCCCCAGCGAGCGTTCCCTGGTTGACCGTACCGATGGCGGGACATATGTGATGGCGTGACCTGCCGGGTCCCGCCCGTTTGCTGGACTGCCAATGCAGTGCACGTCATTGTAGGCATCCGCCCGCGTCATCCGTCTAATGAACGAGTGACTTGCGGCTCTCGATGTCGCCCAGGCGGCCCCTGGATCCCGCTACAAGTTCACCGGATCTATATCGAATAGTGCTGTTCTGCAACCTAATTCGGCACGAACATCTTGTGGCCATCAGGGCATCCAACAAGCTTCACCAAAGTGGTTTCGCGGTCATATCTAGCCCCGCTTTGAATTCCCGTTGCTCTCGGAGGCAGCCAAGCCCGCGCCTACCGAGAAGTCCTCCACACCGTCCGCACGGTCAGCGCCGCGAGCAAGCCAATGATTGTGGTGGCAGTTACTAACGTCGACCAGGCCAAGAGCCGGCACGCGGGGCCCGGCGCCGCAATCGCCCAATGACCCACCGTGTTCGCCGACGAGGCCAACGGGAAGCTGAATGACCACCAAGAGATCGTGAATGGGCGGCGAAGATAGTCGGGCAGGATGAACAGCTGGATGAGCGCCATCATGGCCAGCACGGCCGCCAGGCCGATGCCGAGAGTGGTGATCCGGTTGTCGTTTAAGCCAAACCACGCGGTGCTCGCCGTTGCGGGAGGAACCATCAGTACCGCCAGGGTGGGAAAGCGAACATCGGTGAGCCGTTGTTCGGTCATCAGCCGACCAACGATCAAGGAACCGAACGTCACCGCGAAATAGACGCCGACTGTGAACAGGCCCTGCGCCAGAGCATGCCAGCCATTGGCCTGCAATGAAATAGACGCAATGAACGGGCCGCCAACGACTGGCAGCGAGAATCCCGGATGGATCGCGTGACGATCGCGCGGAGTTGTAATCCAATGTGCTACAAGGGCCGCCGTGGCCACTGCCCACACCGCGGCCAGGCCCAGGTCAAGGATGCGGAATCCCGGAGTTCGCGGGGCATGCGCCATCAGTAACAGCGGAATCAGCGGAATGTAAGCCAAGGCGAAGCCCTGTTCCGGGTGGCGCAAGTCTTCGATGAATGCCCGCGGACGCACGCCACCCTTAAGCACATACATCACCGTGACGGCGATCCACGCGCCGAGACTCAGCGCCGACAAGCTCGCCGCCGGCCAGGTGGGTGCCCCCAACGCGATTGCCGTGCGCCATGCTCCGCCCAGACCGCCCAAGCCGAGTGCAATCGGATACAAGCGCAAGCATCCGGCGCGGCCTGCGATTACGGAAGTCGACATCCGGCTGTCCGCCGGCGCTGCTGTGGTGCTGCGGATGCTGGTCGGCACGGTTCTACTTTCTGGTGGGGCGGTTGAGGGTTGGCACCGTTGCAGGGGCACCGTAGAGGTGCACACGACCACCATGAGCGCCGCGTAAGGCTCGCAAATTCCTGGCGAAGGGTCGCCAGTCAGTCCCTGACAAGGACACCCTCACGGCCGTCGCCGGCCTCGCGAGCGTAACGCCACGGCGAAAAACCAGGCCGATTTGCGCCGTCACGTTACGCTCGCGCACTTTGTGACCGGGCATGTTCCTTTCGACAACGGCTTTCGATACCGACGGGCGGGAGGCCCGATGACGAACCGCCGTGGTTCGTCATCGGGCTCCCGAGCCGGAATTCTCAGGCGGTCTTCCATGCCGGCTTGCTGGACCCACGCACCACCAGCACCGGGTCCCTCCAATACGGCTTGGTCTCGGAGAATTCCACCGGCGGAGCCAGGCGGGAATACTCCCCGTAGGGGGTCTGGACGGTGATGGTGTCCGGGGCCAGAGGCTGGTTCTCCTCGCCGGAGCCCGGGACGTCGGTGTCGAAGGTGCCCAACGAGTTGAACCACATCGCGCAGCGCGCCAGGTTAACCCGCACCTCGTAGCTGCCGCCCTCCTTGGCCCGACGAATCAGCGCGGCCTGCACGCCCGCCGCCCCGATGTAGCCGGCGATGAAGTCGTTCATCACGTTGGTCACGGGGAACTGGGGCTTTTCGGGTGTGCCCTCTAGGGTGGTGAACCCGGTGACGCAGAGGGCCTCCATGTCGAACGCTGCCCGGTCGGCCCAGGGCCCGTCGTGGCTGTAGGCCTTGACGGAGGCGTAGACGATCCCGGGGCGGCGCGCGGCCAGTTCCTCGGGCGACATACCCAGCTTCGCCATCTTGTGGCCGCGGTAGCTTTCCACGAACACGTCGGCGTCGGCGGCCAGTTCGTAGGCCTTCTTGAGGGCTTCGGGCTCTTTAAGATTCAGCCACGCCGACGAGGTGAACCCGGCGCAGGGGTCCTGCATCAGGCCCTCGTTCTCAAACTCGTCGGGGTGGGAGATCTGCAGCACCTCGGCTCCGTGCTCGGCCAGCGTGCGACCAACGACGTTGCCGGCGATCACGTGGGTGGCGGACAGCACCCGCAGCCCCGCGAGCGGACGCGCGGCCGGGGTGAACGGCTCGGGATCGCTGTCGCCGATCTTGATGATCTCCACCAACGGCTTGTCGGCCAGCCACTTGCCCTGCGGGTGTGCCGCCCACTCCTCGGGAGTGCGAATGATGGCACCCACGACCCCCGCGGCCGCGGCCGCCTCGTCGAGTTCCTCGCTGTTCCACTTGGATATTGCCTCGGCGATCTGGTCCTGGGTGGGCCCGCAGCGCAGGAAGCTGGCCATGTTCTCCAGCAGCTTCGGGTAGGGCCCCGCGGGCACGTAGATCCGGCCGTCCTTGGTCGGGTACTGGTAAAACGCCATGGGGTCGTCGAACTCGAAGTTGCTGTTGAACCAATACGGCAGCTGGTACGGGTAACCGTTGACCGTGGGCCCGCTGTACGCCGGGTTTTTGTACATCGGGTTGATGCCGTGGATGGCCTTGCGCACATCCAGGGTCAGGTCCTGGCCGCGGCCACTGCGCTGGCGCCAGATGTCGGCGATCCCGGCCGCCCCGGCCATCATCGGGATACTGATGCACGCCCCGAGCCGATGCTTGCTCGGGAAGATCGGGTCTTCGCCGATGAAAGTGATCGAGCCGCCGGTGTTTTCGGGCGAGAGTCCAAGCTCGTGCATCACCCCGCGGAACTGCGCGTTGATGTCGAAGTCTCCAGACTCTTTAGATGTGTTGCTGGTCATGATGGTTCCTTTCAATGTGGTGGGTTTATTCGGTTGTGTTTCTTCGATGCCGAGGTTCTGTAGTTCCTTGGCAGGAAGCGTGGGTTAGCCAGCCGGAGACGGCCTTCGGTGCAGGCGCCGCGCGCCGCAAGCTACTGATTTGGCGCCGATGTCGGTGGGGTCACGCCGGTTGGGCAACCGCGATGTATCCGCGTTGTTGGGCGACGTCGGCCAGCAGGCGCCGCAGGAGGAACCGTCCGCGGTGCAACCGCGACAACACGGTGCCAACCGGGGTGCGCATGAGATCTGCTATCTCCCTGCAACGGAAGCCTTCCACGTCGGCGTAGTAGACCGCGAGGCGGAATGGCTTGGGTAACGCCTCCATCGCGGCCCGAATCCGGTTGTCGCCCAACCTCTCCAATGCCTGCTCCTCGGCCGAGCGCAGGCCCGAGGCCAGGTTCGCGGTGTTGGGGGCCAGCTCCATGTCGGTGATGTCGGCGGTCGGATGTTGCACCGGACGACACTGCTGCTTGCGGTAGCCGCTGATGTAGTTGTTGATCAGGATCCGATGTAGCCAGGCAGCGAAGTTGCCGCCCGGCTCGAATGTGCGGAAACCGGCGTAGGCCTTGACCATCGTTTCCTGAGCGAGGTCCTCGGCGTCGGCGTGATTGCGGGTCAAGCGCACTGCGTGGCGGTAGAGCGGTTCACGCAGCGGGATCACGTCAGATTGAAAGCGTGCGCTGAGCTCGCCATCGGTCCAGCGACTTGCCTGTGCATCGAGATCTACAGTCCTGCTTGCTGATTCGCCGACCGAGCTGGTGAGGTTGGCGCTCATCGGGACACCATTGTGTACCCGGCGACACCGAACACCACCGGCACCATCGCCAGCATTCCAAGCGCCGCATTCAACATTGTCCGCTCTTTTCCTTGTGTCCTCACCGGCGCGTCGCCCGGGTGAGAACGTGATTTGTTGTCGACTAATACGGTCGTCGGATGGGCAGCGCTAAACCATCGCCCGAGGATTGAGGTTTAGTGCCGGGTGGATGTAGTACTAGGACGACGTGGTATTTGACGTGTCTGTCAAATCAGTGCCGCGCATGAGCTGCGTCAATTGGGCGCGGGAGTTGACGCCCAGCTTGGTGAACGCGTTGTGCACATGGGTTTTCACCGTATGAAGGGAAAGGTGCAGCTCGGTGGCGACGTCGCGGTTGGTCGCGCCCTGTGCGACGAGGTTGACTACCTTGAGCTCAGAGTCGGTAAGGCTGTCCGATCCCGTCTTAACTCGCGGCTGGCTCACGATGCGGCGCTCCACGCCGAGCCGGCGCAACTCGCGGCCGACCCGGCGCGCATCGGCGAGCGCCTCGTGGCGCGTGTAGGTGTCGAATGCCGCGTTGAGCTGATCGAGCGCCTCGTCAGCGCGGTCGGTGCGCACGAGTTCAGCGCTGGCGTCCTCGGCAGCCGCGGCGTAAAGCAGCGGCCGCGACGACGATTCAAGCAACTCCGCGGCAGCCACCAATGCTGCGGCGTCACGCTCGAGTATCCCGCGGGCATACCCGGCCACCCCCACGAACAGTGGAACCGGGGGCTGTTCACGCTCCAGCGCCTCGGTGGCCTGCAGGACACGCGCGCGCAAGCCGGCATCGCCGGCGGCCGAGGCCACCCGCGCACCCAAGATCACCTGATCTAAGACCTGGGGCCAGAGTGGTGACCCGAATAGGGTGACGCCGCCCAGCCAGCGCATCGCGTCATGGACGTCATCGCGCTGCCACGCCGCCAGCGCCAACACATGCGCCGCTCCCCGACGTACCACAGATGTGCCATTGGAGTAGGCGTCGCGCGCGTCATTGACCGTCTGCTGCAACAACTTTCGGTCATCGGTGCGCACCGCCACGTCGGCCAGAATCACCATGCGAACCATGTCCGCGTCGGTCGCGCCTGTCTCCTGGGGGGGCGGCAGGGATTCAACCGCGGCGTGCGCGGCGGACAATCGGCCCGCAGCGAGGTGGACAATCCCGTTAATCGTGGCCCAGAGATCAAGGACCATCGCGTTGCCTTCCCGGCGGGCTTGCTGTGTTCCGTCGGTGACTCCGGCCGCCGCATCGTCCAGCCGGCCGACCACCGCTAGCAGGAGCGCGTAGGTTATTGCGGCCAAGTCATGAGTTGAGGTCACGTCACTTGTGCGGGCGAACGCGGAAAGCTCCTCGAGGCGGCGTACCGCGCGGCCCGCGTACCCCTCCCCACAGTCGAGCAAAGCGAGAGTGACATGGGCCAGGATCCTGGCCTCGAGATCACCGGTGGCTGCCGCGGCCGCGGCAGCCTCGTCGGCCGCCGCGCGCTGCTGGTGCTGCCCATCTTGCTTCTGCAACATCAGGTTGTAGGCCAGCCAGGCCAGATGCCGTGCCCGGGTGACCTCGCTGATGTTGCGCAACTGCAGGGCTCGGCGGTTCTCCTCCGCTCGCCGTTGGGTGCTGTGCTTGGTGAGCGTCGGAAGACGCAGCCGGATCTCGGCCTCTTCTTCGGGCGATGCCGCTTCCGAGAGCGCCGCAACGGCCAATTCTTCGGCCTCGCCATAGCGGCTGGCCCGGTTGAGCAACCCCACGGTTTCGGCGACTAGCGGCCCGCGGTCAGGATCTTGGGCAGGCAATAGCTCCAACGCGCGCTTGCTCAAATCCGCGGCCGCGCTCGCATCACTGCGGCCGACCGATTGCGCGGCCTGGCGCAGCGCCCCGATCGCCTGTTCGTCTCCCGGCTCGGCGCTGCGCGCCAGCTGGGTGGCCACCTCGGCCGGGGCAGCACCCATCCTCAACATGACCGACGCCGACTGGCGCTCCATCGCCCGCCGCAGCGATTGCGGCAACGACTGCCGGGTGGCCTCGCGCAGCAAGTCATGCCGAAACCTCAACCGCTCACCGTCTTCGACCAGCAGATCCGCGCGCACCGCCTCCTCCACCGCCGACAGCAACGAGACCGGCGGCCGGTCCAGCATCGCGGCCAACAAGCCGGCCGAAAACCGATCCGGCAGCACCGCCGCCACCCGCACCACCTCTGAAGCACCATCGGAGAACAGGTCCAGTCGCTGCTGCATACCGGCCCCCAGACGCCGCGGCAGCCCGTCTCCAGTGGCCACCGCACGCCCACCGGAGACATCGAGCCGGCCCTCCTCGCCCAGACCCCCAACAAGCTCGCTGACCAGAAACGGATTCCCGTGCGCCTTGGCCGCCAAATTCAATAGCGACGCATCCGCCCTCGCCCGCACCGCGTCGCAGACCATGTCGGCCACCGCGTCCGGCGACATAGCGGCCACCCGCACAACTGCCGCTCCCGCGCGCTGCAGCACCGACAAGGTCTCCTGCACCGCAGGCCCGCCCGCCCCGGTGCGGACGGTCAAAACCCACAACACCGCCACATCCGGCCGCGCGGTGGCCAGCGACCGCAACGCCAACAGCGTGCCGTTATCGGCCCAGTGAATGTCCTCCAACAGGATCGCCAGCGGAGTCTGCGCGGCCGCCGCATAAATCGCGTCGGCCAGATCGTTCACCACCCAGAAGCGCAGGTCCGCCGAGCCGGCCAGCCCGCGCAGCGCCTCCGCATCTCCAACCGGGGGATCGGCGCGCAGGGTCGCCATAAACAGCGAGAAGAACGGCACTGCCTGCTGATACTCGAACGCCTCACCGAACAGGGCGCGCACCCCGCACCTGTCGGCCAGCGCCATCACCTCGGTTAGCAACCGGCTCTTGCCAATGCCGGGCGGGCCCTCGATGACCAGGACCCCGCCACGCCCCTGCGCCACCGCGGCAACCAGCGCGCCGATCAGTTTCAGCTCGTCCGCCCGCCCCCGAATCGGCGGAGTGACCAGCCGCTGATCGCCGACATCAAATACGCCGGTTGAAGGACCCACGGGGTGTCCTGTCTCCCGTTACTGGACTGCCACTTCAGTGCACGTCATTGTAGGCACTGGCCCACGTCATCCGCCCGCTGCTGTCGATTCGCTCGCTCGTCAAGGCAGCATCGCAGCCGGCGCAAAGAAGTGAGACCCGACGCCTGGTGGGCTTGGCTTCCTGGCCGACGACACCGCCGTCGCCGACGCTGATCGCGCCGGCCGACCAATGTGTTGTCGCCATGTCGGACGCGATCAGCCCGCGCCTACCGAGAAGTTCTCCACACGATCCGCACGGTGAGCACCGCGAGCAAGCCAATGATTGCGGTGGCAATTATCAGCGTCGACCAGGTCAACAGCCGGCTCGCAGGATTCGGCGCTGCAATCGCCCAGTGGCCCACGGTATTCGCCGTCGAGGCCAACGGGAAGCTGAACGACCACCATGAGATCGTGAATGGGCGGCGAAAGTAGTCGGGCAGGATGAACAGCTGGATGAGCGCCATCATCCCCAGCACGGCCGCCAGGCCGATGCCGAAAGTGGTGACCCGGTTGTCGTTCAAGCCAAAACACGCGGTGCTCGCCGTCGCGGGAGGAACCATCAGTACCGCCAGAGTGGGAAAACGCGCATCGGTGAGCCGTTGTTCGGTCATCAGCCGGCCAACGATCAAAGAACCGAACGTCACCCCGAAATAGATACCGACTGTGAACAGCCCCTGCGCCAGAGCATGCCAGCCGTTGGCCTGCAACGAAATACACGCGATGAACGGGCCGCCGATGACTGGCAGCGAGAATCCCGGATGTATCGCGTGACGATCACGCGGAGTTGTAATCCAGTGTGCTACAAGGGCCGCCGTGCCGACCGCCCACATCGCGGCCAGCCCTAGATCAAGGATGCGGAACCCCGGAGTCCGCGGAGCGCGGGCCAGCAGCAGCAGCGGAATCACCGGAATGTAACCCAAAGCGAAGCCCTGTTCCGGGTGGCGCATGTCTTCGATGAATGCCCGCGGACGCCGACCACCCTTAAGCAGATACATCGCCGTGATAGTGATCCACGCGCCGAGACTTAGCACCGACAAGGTCACCGCCGGCCAGGCGGGCGCCCCCACCGCGATGGCCGTGCGCCACGCTCCGCCCAGACCGCCCAGGCCGAGCGCAATCGGATACAAGCGCAAACATCCGGCGCGGCCGGCGATTACGGAAGTCGACGGCCGGCTGTCCGCAGACGGTGCATCGGTCGCTGCAGCTCCGACCTGAGAACTCGTCGTCGGTGCTGTGGTGCTGCGGATGCTGGTCGGCACGGTTCTACTTTCTGGTGAGGCGTTTGAGGATTGGCACCGTTGCAGGTCGCACCGTCAGTTCAGAGGTGCACACGAGCATGATCAGCGCCGCGAAAGAGTCGCAAATTCCTCGCGAAGGGTCGCCAGTCCAACCCTGCGAACCCTGGTGTGACAGGGAGAGCGTTGAGGCTGGCGCTACGCGCTTCGCGCTTCGTAACGCCACTGCGAGAAACTGGGCGGATTTTCGCAGTCACGTTACGCTCGCGCACTAGATGAGTGATTCCTGGGGTTAGTGGTCGTAGGGGGTCAGCGAGCGGCGGATGGTGTGGCCGAGGTGGTCGTTGTGCCAGACGGCGGCGGTGAGCGCGAGGATGC
>Ga0306922_10000874_pt1 | contig 26069 bp, 27 predicted proteins | sample sta12Cox44000082_FD_203758 | JGI IMG/M metagenome (GOLD analysis project Ga0306922, IMG submission 203758) | Lab enrichment of tropical soil microbial communities from Luquillo Experimental Forest, Puerto Rico - statoxic.12C.oxic.44.000.082 (v2)... | ecosystem: Environmental > Terrestrial >... | reverse complement strand
CGAAATTGGCCAGCACCTTGCCGATGTGGGGGCCGGCGGCATAGCCGCCGAATTCAAGCACCTTGATGCCGGCAAGTGCCTGCGCGACGGCGCTCACGACTCGCCTCCCGCCGGCGCTTTGCTGCAAGGGCGCGCGGGCGATGCGGCGGCCGCAAACAGCGCGTCCGGGTGGTGACGCAGCGACGGGCGCGTCCTGTCGATCACGGCAAAACTGCCGCAGAAGCGCTCCGCCGAACCGGCGACCGTCTGGAAGAATTCGCGCGCCTCGAGCTGCGGGTCGCTGGCGATATCGGCGACGGTCGCGACCGGATAGCCCAGCATTTCGCGCCTATGTCCTTCGGTCAAAAATTCGCGCTTGGTGAGACGAGCGAAGAATTTCGCGACCGGTGCCTCGATGGCATCGACCTCCGACTGATCGGCCTTGGTGGGATCCCAGGTTTTCCAGTCGATGGCGGCGAGCGGGCCGAGCTCGGCGCCGCATTCCCGCATCCAGGCGACGAGCTGTTCGTTGGTGCGCCGGCCCGCCACGCCGCCATAGAAGATGAAGTTGATATAGCCGTCGCGGCACGGCCAGAACACGCGATAGCGCGCGCCCTTGATCGAGCGACCGGTCATGAAAGCACCGGCGCGCGTCGGCTCGATCCCCAGGAGATCGACGAATGCCGGCGCGTGCGACAGCGCCGAGATCACGGAGGCCTGCGCAGAGACGTCGACGAGATCGCCGCGGCCGGTGGCATCGCGGCGAGACAGCGCGACGAGCGCGCCGATGGCGGCGTGCGCGCCAGCCCAGCCGTAGGATTGCGGTTCGCTGACCCGCATGGGCATGCCGTCGGGCTCGCCCGCAAGCGCCATGGCGCCGCCGGCGGCCATCAGCTCGATATCGGTTGCTTTCCAGTCCTTGCGCGGACCGATGCCGCCGAACGGGCGGATCGCCACGACCACCAGGCGCGGGTAATCGCGGCGCAACGCCGACGGATCGAGGCACGGGCCGCAATCCGAAGGCGCGGGCGTGAGCAGGCAGATGTCGGCCGCGCGCAGCAGGTCCTCCAGCCGTGTTCGGTCGGCACTCCCCTGCAGATCGAGTTCGAGAATGCGCTTGTTGACGTTGAAGGCACGCCACTCCGGGCGGCTGCGGTCAATGCCGGGAGCCTCGAGCTTGATGACGTCCGCGCCGAGATCGGCCAGCACGCGGCCGGCGAGCCAGCCGAGCCGGTCCGTCGCGTCGATGATCGTGACGTCCGACAGCAGCATCCTGCCGCGTCCGGCTCACCGCCCGGAACGGGCGAGCGAGTGGACCCATCCGGCCATGCGCGAGCGCGCGTTCTCGATGTCTTTCTTGCTGAAGAAGTCTTCCGGCTTGACCCGATCCACCGGATAGACCGGACGCAGGAAGTCGCTTTCGTAGCCGAACGGCACCGTGGCATCGATGCCCATGCCCCCTTCGAACTGCGTATTGGAGGCGGTCCACTGCTTCTCGCCCGCGGTCATGCGTTCGGCCGGCATGAAGGTCTGACCGCGGCCGCCGGGGATCGGATTGAGAATGTCGGTGCGCGGATTCACGCGCGTGGTGAGGCACCACATGACGTCGTCCATGGAGTACGGATCGACATCCTCGCTCACCGCGATCGCCAGCCGCATCCCCTGCGAGCAGGAGAGCGCCGCCGCCAAAAAATTGCGCTGCCAGCCTTCGTCGATCTGATGGCGCTTCTTCACCTGGATGATGCAGCCGCCCCAGTCGGTCATGCAGTAGGGAATCACCACGTTCTGCACGATGCCGGGCTGCAGCCGCTCGCACAGCTCGTAGAGCGCCGCCTCACGCACCGTGGTGTCGATGTTGTGGTCGTCCAGCGTGTGCACACCGAGCGCGAAGATGATCGGCTTGGTCTTGGGGTCACGCATGGTGACCGCGGTCACATGAAAGGTCGGCGCCTTATAGGCCTTGCCCATGTATCCCGCCCACTCTGGATGGAAATGGAAGCGGCCCTGGACACCGGCGTCCTCGGACTCCTTCGTTTCGAATCGGCGGTCGCGCGGGTCGACGTAGCCTTCCAGCACGAGTTCGGAATCGGCGATTGCCATGGCGTCGACGGTGCGCGCCTTCACCAGCCGGATCGGCGTGCCCTGGACCGCGCCGGCGATGCCGATCTCGTCACAGCCCATCGGCAGCACCGCGTAGTCGAAGCCAGCGCCGGCGAGCAAGGTGCAGGCCGGCGGCACGCCGAAGCACATGGTGAGGGGAACGCGCTCCTTCGACTTGTAATACTTGTTGACGACCTGCCACATGTGCGAGCCGGGCGAGATCTGGAACGTGCCGACATTGCCCCAGCGAAAATTCATACGGTTGTAGCCGAGGTCCGAACCGCCATCGAATTGCGGGCCGGTGACGCAGCGGATCGCCGAGCCCACGGTCAACTCAGGCTCGTAGGTGGTGTGCCGGATCGCGACCACGTGTTCGTTCACGTCCTTCGGCGACTTGATGACGTGCTCCTGGCATGGCGCGTCGCTTTGCGGGATTTCGACCGGCCTGAGGGGATGGCTCAGCGCATAGGCGAGCTTCTTCACCCGCTCGGCATCGTCCTTCCAGCCGAACATCTTGTTGATGACTTTGATGTCGCCGAACAGGTTGGTGAGTACGCGGTGTTTTGGCTTGCCCTTGACCTTGTTGAACAGCACCGGGCAGCCGCCATCCATGTGCTTCTGCAGGCCGGTGACCTCGAGGTCGGGATCGACCGGCTTGTCGGTCTCGATCAGATCGCCCTGCCTGCGCAGCCAATCGAGCGTGCTGCGCAGATCAGTAGCGTGGTGCTGCTGCTTGGCGCTGGGTTTTTCCTTGCGCACTATTTTTTGCATGGGGGTGACACTCCATCGTGTAAGGGCGGCTTGATCCGCTGCCCGTTTGCCCGAAATGCCTGAAATCTGCGTGCGGCCTTCCCCGGCCACGCTGAGCGTCGGGGAAGTTCCATTGCGTAGAATTCTAAGTATTATGTGCCTCTGAATCGAAACGGTGTCAACGTCGGGTGCGGCCCTCGGTCGCGCGCGTTGCCGCAGTGCGTCAACGAAAAAAACTCCGGCGTTGCAGCCGGCACAGAGGAGATAGGCCGTGGTTTCGCGTCGACCGACCAAGCGTCCAGCCTTCCGCAGGTTGGATTTCCCGCCCGCGGAAAGCTCGGGCTATCTGGTGCGCGATGCCCACCGCGCATTTCAACGGCTGCTGGAACGGCGCATCGCCGCCTACGGCGTCACCCGCGGCCAGTGGTATTTCCTGCGCGTCCTGTGGAACGAGGACGGTCTCACGCAGCGTGAGCTTTCCGCGCGCGTGGGCATGATGGAACCGACGACCGTCATCGCGCTGCGCGGCATGGAGAAGTCGGGCCTGATCCGCCGCCTGCGCAGCAGGGACGACAAGCGTCGGTCGCATGTGTGGCTCACCCCGAAAGCCCAACGCATGCGCAAGGGGTTGCTGGCGCTTGCGCGCGGCATCACCGAAGAGGCGCAGGAGGGTATCAGCCGTGGCGACCTGCTGCGCTTCCGGCGCGTCATCGCGTGCATGACGGCCAATCTTGATCGTATCAAGAAGTAACGCCACTTAGGCCCAGAACGTTCAACAAACTCCGTTCATTCCCGCGAAAGCGGAATCCAGCGGCAAAGGACTGGGTCCCCGCTTTCGCGGGGACGAACGGGAGAGAGCCCGTATCACTCCGTCACGGCTTGCGGCTCTGCGCGTTCCAGTAGCGCTCGAGATTGGCGATCAAGGCCGGGCTGAAATGGCAATAGGCCTGCTCGCGCGTGTAGACGGCGAAATAAGCGCGGAACATATCGAGCGGCTCCTGCGCGATGCGGATGGCGCGCCGGTTGCCGGCAGCGCTCACGACGCCCGACGTGGTCAGTCCTTTGACCACGCGTTCGATGGCCGCGTCCATTTCGCCCGTGGCGACGATCTCGTCGCAAATCAGCCGCCCTTCCGGGCTGTCGCAGTCGATCCGTCGCTCGTATTGGATCGCCTGCCGCGCGATGCGGTCGCCGGTGAAGCGCGGCATGCGCATATTCGCCGCGCCGGGAATGATGCCCTCCTTGCGGGCGGGAAGGGTCAGGAACGCGCTGCGCTCGGCGAGTATGTAATCCATCACCAACAAGATCTGGCAGTGACCGCCGATGGCAAACGATTCGACCGCGGCGATCCAAGGTTTCTCGATGGTGTTGCCGCCGAATTCGTCGGGCGGCGCGTCGTCGGCGAAGGCAAGCCCGCGATAGATCTTGTTGACGTAGCCGAGGTCGCGCTGGAGATACCACACGAACGGGATACGCCCGTGATAGAGATGGGTGAGATTGATGCCGGCGCCGAAGACGCGCCGCCCCTTGTATTTCGGATGCTCGACCGCGCCGCCGCGCATGACGGCGATTTCGCTCGCAGGGTCGAGCAGCGCGAGATCGACGCAGATTTCCGCCGCATCGAGCGAGGTTTGATCTTCGGCATTGAGAAAGCGCGGATTGTTCTGCGTCACCACCGCGGCCTTGCCGGCGCGGTGAACCGACGCGCCGTTGAGCTGGACCCTCCCCTCGCGCGCGAACTGCGGCAGCAAAGACTGCGCCTCGGGGCGCGGCAGCAGCATGGCGTGGCAGAGGTGCCGCCCGCAGCGCTCGCTGCCGAGCACCGCGGAGAGGAACAAACCCTGGTCGATCTCGAGCCCGCTCTTGTCGCGCTGGATCAGGCCATCCTCGGCGGCGAGCTCCTGTGCCGTCGGAAGGAGGCCCGGCACGAGGTCGGCGGCGCGGATCACCAGCTCCTCGACGCGCACGAAGCGCGAGCGGCGTTCGGTCAGTGCGTCATAAACGGCATCGGCATGGCGGCGCAGGAAACGGCTCCTGGCGTTCCGCGCCTTCTCCCGAATCAGCGCCGCCGCGGCGTTCTCGCTCGCGCTACGATCCGGCTTCTGCGGCAGTCGGCTCAGTAGGCGCGCCGATGTCCGCCAATAGTTGGAGAAATTGTCGCGATCAGCCGGGAACTCGGTCGCCTCGCCCGGTTCGGCTCGCAGCCATGCCTCGATATCACCGCCAGCGAAGCCCCCAGCGGCGAGACGGTCGGTTGCGTTGATCTCGGTTGTCACGACAGCGGACAGTAGCCAAAGCGTTGCTCAAGTAAAAGCGCAGCCGATCTCGGCTCGCCCCGCGAAAGCGGTCCAAGAGCACAGCCTCCGCTCCGGGTCCCCGCTTTCGCCGGGACGTGCGGGAAATTGTGAAGCGCGTCACGCCGCCTTGTCGAAATATTTGCGCAGATTGGCGCGCACCCGCGCGAGCGGCGGGATCGCGAGGTCGGGCAGCGCGAATTCCCGCCCCGTGACTTTTTCATAGACGTCGATGTAAGTGGCCGCCGCTTGCAAGATGACGTCCTGCGGGATTTCGGGAACAGGCTCCTTGTAGGGATCGCAGCGCGCGGCAACCCAGCGGCGGATGAAGTCCTTGTCCAGCGTGTCAGGGGGCGCGCCCGTTGCAAGGCGCTCGGGATAAGTCGCGGCGAGCCAGTAGCGGCTGCTGTCGGGCGTGTGTACCTCGTCGGCGAGCAAGATCGATCCCTTCGGGTCGAAGCCGAATTCGTACTTGGTGTCGACCAGGATGAGCCCCTGCCGCGCCGCCATTTCCCGGCCGCAGGAGAACAGCGCGAGCGCCTTCTCGGAAACTTCGCGCCACTGCTTCTCGGTGAGAAGCTTGCGCGCGATGATGTCCTCGGCGCTGAGCGGCGCATCGTGCTCCCCCTGCTCCGCCTTGGTGGTGGGGGTGATGATGGTGCGCGGAAGTTTCTGGTTGTCGCGCAGGCTGTCCTCGAAGCGGTGGCCGTACATCTCGCGCGCGCCCTTTTTGTATATCTGCAGGATCGACGTGGAGGTGCTGCCCGCGAGATAGTCGCGCACCACGATCTCCACGGGCATCATGCTGAGGCGCTTGCTCACCAGCACGTTAGGATCCGGATATTCGATGACATGGTTGGGGCAGATGCTCTGGGTGGCTTCGAACCAGAAGCGCGCGGTTTGCGTCAGCACCTGGCCCTTGAGCGGGATCACCGCGAGGTTGCGGTCGAAGGCGCTCACCCGGTCGGTGGCGATGAGGACGCGCGTGCCATTGTTGAGGTCATAGTTCTCCCGCACCTTGCCGCGGTAATGGCCGGGAAGCTCGGGAATGACGGCGTCGGGCAACGTGTGCTGTGCGTAGGGAGCGAGTGTGGCGGGGCTGATCATGGGATGGGGCTGGCTGGACGCGATGGATGAACGTCGAATCTAATGTCTTGTACAGCGCACCTCAACGCTGCCGGCGGATTATCCTCAGTTTCATATCCCGGCGGTTCCCTTCCGGCGCACGGCTTGCGCGACCGGCCGCAACCCATTTCAATCCAATCCTCGAGGAGCAAAGCGATGAAGCCAAGCCTTCGCCCGGGCGTGTCCCGCGTCAACCGCATCAAGATCGGCCCTGAGCGCACCATCGGCTTCATGGGCGAGGAGGCGCGTACCTATGCCACGCCGGCGATGATCCGCGACATCGAGTACACCTGCCGCGACCTGATCATGGAACACGCCGAGCCGGGGGAGGATTCGGTCGGCATGGAGGTCGGCATCAGGCATCTCGCGCCCACGCTCATGGGCATGACGGTCGAGATCACGGTGCATGTCGCTGCGGTGGACGGACGCAAGGTGTCATTCGACGTGAAGGTCAAGGACGAGCTCGATGACGTGGGCGCGGGCACCCATACCCGCTTCGTCATCGACAAAGCCAAGACGTTCGAGCGGCTCAAGGCGAAGGCTGCACGCCTCGCCGCGCAATCGGGGTAAGGGCGAGGGCGATGCGCAGCGACGAGAGCTACATGTTCGATCGCGCCGCCGAGACCATGGCGCGCGACGAGCTCGAGGCACTGCAGCTCACTCGCCTCAAGCAGACCATCGCGCGCGCCTACGCCGAGGTGCCCCCCTTTCGGCGCAAGCTCGATGCGGCCCGCGTCAAGCCCGACGATCTCAGAAGCCTCGCCGACATCGCGCGCTTTCCCTTCACCGTCAAAGCGGAGCTGCGCGACAATTTTCCCTTCGGCCTGTTCGCGGTGCCGCGGGAAAACGTGCTGCGGCTGCACGCCTCATCGGGAACCACCGGCAAGCCGACCGTCGTCGGCTATACCCGCGCCGATCTCGACCTCTGGGCGGATTTGATGGCGCGCTCCATCGCCTGCATGGGCGGTGAACCCGGCGACGTGTTTCACAACGCCTACGGCTACGGGCTGTTCACCGGCGGCCTAGGATTTCACTACGGCGCCGAGCGGCTCGGCCTGACCACGGTTCCGGTCTCGGGCGGCATGACCGAACGGCAGGTGATGCTGCTGCAGGATTTCGGCGCGCATATGCTCGGCGCGACGCCCTCTTACGCGCTCAACATCGCCGAGGTCGCCGGTGCCATGGGCGTCGACCTGCGCAAGCTGCCGCTGCGCTACGGGTGCTTTGGCGCCGAGCCTTGGAGCGAGGCGATGCGCCGCGAGCTGCAGGAGAAATTCGGCATCAAGGCGATGGATACCTACGGACTGTCGGAGATCATCGGCCCGGGCGTCGCCAGCGAGTGCCACCAGGCACAGAGCGGATTGCACATCTGGGAGGATCATTTCTTCTGCGAGGTGATCGACCCCGAGACCACCGAGCCGCTGCCCATGGGAGAAGCCGGAGAGCTGGTGCTCACCACGCTCACCAAGGAGGCGCTGCCGATGCTGCGCTACCGCACGCGCGACATCACGCAGCTGATCGACGAGCCTTGCGCCTGCGGGCGCACCCATCGCCGCATGCTACGGGTGACCGGGCGCAGCGACGACATGCTGATCATCCGCGGCGTCAACCTCTATCCGTCCCAGGTCGAGGCGGTGCTGGTCGGCTTTCCCGGGCTTGCGCCGCATTATCAACTCGTGCTCACCCGCGCCGGACCGATGGATGCCGTCACGATCGAGGTCGAGCTTGCGCCCCCGCTCCCGCGCGACGAGCCGTTCGCCGCGAAAATGGCCGCGGACGTGCGCCACCACGTAAAAGCGATGGTTGGCGTCACCTGCGACGTCGTCCTCAAGGCGCCAGGCGAGATACCGCGCTCGCAGGGCAAGGCCGTGCGCGTGAAGGATTTGCGGCAGGGGGTTAAGCCATGACCCGCATTCCTCTTCTGACCACCGACGGCGACGCGCACGCGCGCGGCCTCACCCATGGCCGGCGCTTCGCGCGAGAAATCGCCGACAATGTCGCGACTTATTTGCGCCGCTTCGCCGCCTCGGGACTTGATCGGGACGCGGCCTTCGTTAAGGCCGCACGCTGGCGCCAGGCCATCGCTCAGCATAACGGCGCCTATGCCGAGGAGATGCGGGGGATCGCCGAGGGGGCCGGGCAGAGCGAAGACACCATCGCGCTGCTCAATGCACGCTACGAACTCGCCTTCACGCTGTTCGGCCAAGAGGCGCGGACGCCCGCGGCGGTTGCTGAGCTCGTCGCGCCCGATGGCTGCACCACGTTCGGGCTCGCCCCGGAAGCGACCGCCGATCGCCACGCCTGGCTCGGCCAGAACTGGGATTGGCTCGAGGGCGTGCATGGACGAACCTTCGTGCTGCACGCGCGGCGGACAGCGCAGCCGAGCTTCGTCTGTCTGACCGAGGCCGGCATCGCCGGCGGGAAGATGGGCGTCAATGAATGCGGGATCGGTCTTGTCGAAAACGGCCTCGCCTCGAGCCGCGACGGCGGCAACCCCTATGCGAAGCCGTTCCACGTGCGTTGCCGCGAGGTGCTGGACGCGGAGCGATTCGACGATGCGGCGCGGCCGGTGACCGATTCCGCACGCACGTGCTCGGCTAATTTCGTGATCGGGGCCGCCGGCGGCGAGGTTGCCGATTTCGAATCGAGCCCGGACCACGTCAGCCGCATCGATCCTGAAGACGGCATCGTCGCCCACTCGAACCATTTCTTGACGCGGAAGGCCACGGCGAATCGCTGTTGGAGAAGCTTTCTCCCAACACGCTCTATCGCGTCGATCGCATGCGGGCGCTGCTGCAGGCGCACCGCGGCGCGCTCACTTTCGCGCACATGCGCGCTGCCGCCGCCGACCATTTCGGCGAACCGTATGCGATCTGCCGCCATCCCGACGCGCGCGAGCCGAGCGAGAAACGCACGATGACGGTCGGCGCCGTCCTCATCGATCTCGAGGGGCGCACGATGCACGTCGCCAACGGTCCGCCGTGCGCGAACGAGTATGTGGCATTCGCAGTCTAGGCCGCGCACGCGCAAATCGCGATGGTCGTTTAATCTCCGCCGTAACCCGTTTCCGCGGATGGCGCTTAGTCGCCTCGGAGGGTCATGTCGACGGCATGACGCGCGCTGAGGCTTTGATCGCCGGCGAGGAATGATTCCATCGTCGCCAGCGTGAGCGTGACGAGGACAATCACGACAAGCGCTATCGCCCCGTGGACAAGGAGCACCCCATGCTGCAGCTGGGGTTTTCGTATCGCGAGACGGCTAGCGGTGCGCGGTGGACTAAAGTCGCTCTGCATGTTCGACCCCCAAATACGAATGGCCAGGAACTCAGCAAACGGCTCCCGGAAGGAGCATGCCGGCGCGATACAAATGACGACAGATCTGTGGATGGACTGACAGCCGATTATTCGCCCTCGGATGTTACGGGGCGGAGCGAAATGCTCTCATAAAGCTTCATTGCGGCTTCGACCTGCCCCTGATTGCAGGCTTTCCGCGCCTCCAGGACGGTGAAAAAAGCTTGCGCCAGGATTTCCGCGGGTACGTCTTGGGCTTCGCCGTGCGCCTCGATCAGTGTGACGAGCCTGACATCGGCCGCATTGCAGATCGGCGACGGCACGGTGGCAGCTTCCGCCGCCGTTGCACCGGCTGCCGCGAAGGAGGCGCTCGCCGCGGCCAGGAAGGAGGCGCTCGCTGCGGCCAGAAGGCGTAACGCCGTAATCCGAAACAGGCTTCGGCCGCGCTTCTGCGGGGTTTGTGGTCTGACCCCAACCATCTGACCGTCGAGCTGCATGGGGTCGATCCGCATTTCGCAGTATAGAAACCAGGCAATCCCAATCATGTATGCCTCTATGCCCCGCATTCGTTTTGACGCGCTGATTAAATGTCTCGGCGATCCCGACGTGAGCTTTGGACTAGGCAGCGCGTTGGCGCGGTGCGCTATTCCACTGGCGTTGGCGCTGCTTCCAGCTCGCGCGGGCCGGCAGCCCGTGACGCACCGCGGATTCGATCTCGTTCCGGCGGACGCCGATGTCCTGCAGCGTACGGTCGTCGAGCTGCTGGAGCTCGCGAATAGCGCGGCGGCGGCGCCGTTCGGCGGCGAAGGCTTGTGCCCGTCGTTTCCCCCGCAGGACGAGCATGCGCAGCCACTGTGCAGTCGCCTCCGCGGCCATACGCACGCCGGCCTGGATCATGCGATTGCGCTCGATGCGGGCTTGCTGCTCGAGCTCGAAGAACGAGAGCGGCGGAGTGGAATTGTCTTTCTCGAACATGCTCGGACCTCGACGCAGGATGGGCGGACGCTGCTTTCGCGACGAGGGAATCGCCGCGGCGGACAGCCCTTGGTTGAAATGTCTACTCGCGAGCGGATTGGTCCGCTTGAAGGAGCGCTTGGCCCCAGCTGGAGTTTTCGTGGAGATTTCCTGGAGATGCCGGAAATCGGCAGATGTCAGGGACTTAGGCCGCGCCTACGGCTGCTCAGGATCAGGACGGCGGCGCTAATAAATGCGCCTGCGCCTCGGTGGCAGCCTCCTCCATGGTCATAAACACCGCACCGGCAGTGGATAGATCCTTCACCAGGCCTTCCAGCGCGAGCATGCGATAGCCACGGCCTATCACGTATGGATGCATGGTGTAGGTGAGCACGCCCCATTCGACGCTCTGCTGCATGTAGCGGAACTCGTCCAGCCAGTTCCCCATCACGACGCGCGCCGACTGCAAACCCGGGAGCACCGTGGTGGGCGTGCGCAAGAACTCGAAGTGCGGGTGGTCGTCGAGCGACCAGCTGATCGGCATTTCGATCAAGCCCGTTTCTTCGCCGCGATGGTACGGCTTGCCCAGTTCGGCGCGGTCGCCGCGCCGCGCGCGATAGGGCCAATAGTCGGCACCCATCAGGCTCGAGTCGTAGAGGAAGCCGTGCGCGAGCAGGAGATCGATCGTGTTCTCGCTAAGGTCCCACGACGGCGAGCGGTAGCCGCGCGCCTTGCGGCCGGTCAATTTCGCAATCGTATCGTTGGCACGGACGAGATCGGCCTCCTCTTCCGCGCGGGTCTGCTGTGCCGGCGGGATGTGCGCCCAGCTGTGATGCGCCACCTCGTGCCCGTCCCGCACGACCGCCTCGCACGCTCGCGGATGGCTCTCGATGGTGAATCCCGGAATGAACCAGGTCGCGCGAATGCCGTGCGCCTTGAGCAAAGCGAGAATGCGCTGCGCCCCGACGAGGCCGAACTCCCCGCGCGAAAGCGCGGTCGGCGTGGTCATGCCGCGGGCGATAAAGCCCGATTGCGTGTCGAAGTCGAAGGTGAGGCAGACGATGTGGCGCGGCACCTTGCTCTCCCGCACGTGGACATGGGCGCAATCGCCATAGCATAGTCCCGCGTCAATCTCCGCTCATCTGCCGTGGCGTCGAATTTACGATGGCGAGTCAAACGATCGGCATCATTTTTAACGGCGCCACCGGCCGCATCGGCTCGACGCAGCATCTGGCCAACGCGCTGCTGCCGATCATCCATGAAGGCGGGCTCGCGCTCGGCGAGCACTGATTGCTTCCGCGCCTGCTGCTCGTCGGCCGCAACGCCGATCGCCTGGCGGCGGTCGCGCGCAGCCACAAGCTCGCGCATTGGACCACCGACCTCGCCGCGGCGCTCGCCGATCCCGCCTACGCGATCTTCTTCGATGCGGCGGCGACGCAGCAGCGCGTCGCCGCGCTGGAAAAGGCAATCGCCGCCGACAAGCACGTCTATTGCGAGAAGCCGGTGGCGCCGACCTCAGCGCAGGGCCTGGCCCTGCTGCGGCAGGCGCAGGCCCGCGGCCGCAAGCATGCCGTGGTCGAGGACAAGGTGCATCTTCCGGGGCTGCAGAAGCTTGCCGCGCTCACCACGCGCGGCGCGCTCGGACGCATTACTGGCTTCCGGCTCGAGTTCGGTTGGTGGGTGTTCGACGGCAGCGAGCAGCCCTGCCAGCGGCCGAGTTGGAATTATCGCGCAGGCGGCGGCGGCATCATCCTCGATATGTATCCGCATTGGCGCTACGTCATCGAGATGATCATCGGCCGCATCGTCGCCGTCGCATCGAGCGCGTGGACCGCCACGCCCGAGCGCATCGACGAGCGCGGCGAGCGCTATCAGGTCGGCGTCGAGGATTCGGCCACGACGCTTGTCGAGGTCGAAGGTGGGGTCTTCGGCACCATCGCGAGCTCATGGGCGACGCGGGTGCGGCGCGACGATTTGCTTACGCTGCAGGTCGATGGCACGAAAGGCTCGGCGGTCGCGGGGCTGCATCGCTGCCACGTGCAGCCGATTACGCAGACGCCGACGATCGCCCATTTCAGCGTGATGCAGGACATCGGCGCCGATTACCGCGAGGGGTGGAGCGAAGCGCCGCCGCTTGCGTCCTATCGCAATCCTTACCGTGTCGGGTGGGAAGCGTTCCTGCGCCATGTCGCATCGGGCGCGCCGCTCGCCTGCGACTTTGCCGCCGGCATTCGCGATGTCGCCTTCGCCGAAGCCTGCCATCGCAGCATGCAGGAGCGCCGGTGGGTTAACTTTCCGCCGCCTGGGCAGGAGAAATAAAGTCGTCCTCGTTCCCGCTTGCGCGGGAACGACACGATCGGATTGTCACGCGGCGGCGGCGGATTTGCCGATCGCGGCATTCACGCGCGGCATGACCTCTTCGGCCATCAGCTGCATCGAGCGCTTGTTGAGCGCCGGGTCGACCCAGTCCATGCCGGCGTAAACCAGTTCGCCGAAATCGCCAATCTCCTCGCGCAGCGCAAGAATCTGATCGACCACCTTGTTGACGCTGCCGTGGATCACGCAGTGATCCATGACGTAGTCCAGCGTGATCTCCTCGTCCGGCTGCTCCTTGTAGGACTTGAACACGTAAAGGCGCTTGCCGCGTTTCATCTTGGCGCGCATCTGCTCGTAGTAGAAGCGATACGGGCTCTTGGCGTCATCCCGGCCGTAGCGCGCCGCCGCCTTATCGTCGTCGAGCACGCAGATCGCCCGCGCCACCCGCCAATCCGCCACGTTCGCTTCGGCGCCGACCTCGGTCTTGCCCTTGCAGTAGTTCTCCCAGTGCGACTTGAGGTGCTTGGACAAGAGAAAGTTGGCCGAGAGCGGATGAAAGTCGCGCTTTCCCATCTGCACGACACCTGGCGAGAACGGCGCCACCACCGTGCCGACGATCTCCGGCCGCGGCTTCTGGTAGGGCTTGGCCATGTAGCCGATACCGAGGTCGAGCGTCATGGTGCGTGCGGTCGAGACTTTGTAGCGGTTATCGGGAAAGTCGATGTTGTAGGGCGGCTCGCCCTCCCAGATGGCGAGGATGACATCGACCGCCTCGGCGAAGATCTTGTTGCGGTCCTCGTCGAGGATGCCGAGCGCCTCCGCGTCCGAGGTCAGCGCGCCGGGGCTCACGCCGAGGATGAAGCGCCCCTCGGCGAGATGATCGAACATCGCCGCCTGCACCGCGATCAGCACCGGGTGCATCTGCGTGAGGTTCGAGGTGCCAGTCGCGAGCTTGATGCGCTTGGTCGCCGGAATCAGCGAGGCGTGGAACATCATGCTGTTGGTGATGGTCTCGCACGCGTCGGTGAGGTGCTCGCCTATGAAGGCATCGTAGAAGCCGAGCTGGTCGGCGAGGATAACGGCCTCGCGGTCCTCCTTCAGCGTCTCGACCCAACTGCGGTGCATCGGGTGCACCGGCATGGTGAAGTAGCCCAGCCGCATTGCGATCTCCGGGCGACGCCCGGCCCGTCCGCGGCGCGCCAAAGCGGCTCATCTGCCCAATTTGCTGCGCGCGCACAAGCAACAATTTGCGCGGGGGCCTATGCCTTCGCGCGGAACCGTTAATGCGGGCCGTTCCGCCACTAGTGCGGCTTCCGTACGCAGCGCCTGTATTTTCCTGTTTTTTGCCAAAAAAACCGGCTGCCGTATCAACCGGTGGGGGTGATCGCCGGGGTCGCTCAGGACATTGTCTTGGCCGCGGCGACGAGCTGATCGAGCGCCTTGCCCCAGCCCTCGCTGAAGCCCATCCGATCATGGGTGTTGCGGCTTTCCTCGTCCTTGTGCATGGCCAGCGCCGTGTATTTCGTGCCCTTCCCATCCGGCTCCATCGTGATGACCGCGGTAAAGCTCGGAACGTCGAAGCTGGGATTGGACGGCCGGAAGCCGGGCGCAAGCGCCACGGTCCACACCAGCTTGCGGTTCGGTACGATCTCGAGGAAGCAGCCGACGTTGTTGATCTCTTGACCTTCCGGCGAGCGCATCACGGTGCGGAAGATCCCGCCGGGGCGAAGGTCGATTTCGCAGTCGACCGTCTTCCACGGCGCCGGCGTGAACCATTTCTTGACATGCGTTGGCACGGTCCACGCCGCCCATACGAGCTCGGGCGCGACGTCGACGACGCGCTCGAGAATCAAATCAAGCCGCGGATCGTGTTGCACGGTGGCGGTCACTTCGTCTCCTCCTTGAGCTCCAGCAGATAGTGATCGAGTTGATCGAGGCGGCGCTCCCACAGCGCGCGCTGTTGCGCCATCCAGCGCTCCGCCGCCTTGAGCGGCTGCGGCGCGATCCGGTAGGTGCGCACGCGCCCGAGCTTGCGCGAACGCACCAGCCCGCAGTCCTCGAGGACGCCGAGATGTTGGATGAATGAGGGTAGCGCCATCTCGAAGGAACGCGCGAGCTCACTCACCGGGGCGGGGCCGGCGCTCAGCCGGCTCAGCACCGCCCGCCGGGTGGGGTCCCCCAGCGCACGAAATACGCGGTCGAGGTGGGTTTGTTGGTTAGGCATATGCCTCACCATACAGCGAACCTAAAGTTAGGTCAATGCCTAAGCAAATCCCGCCGCCGGGCGGCCCTTCCTCCGCCATAGAAGGGCCCTACCGAGCCTTATAAATGCGGAGTTGGTGGAGCTAGTAAGTAAGGGAGCTGGGTATGGCTAAGACTCTATTTTCGCTCGTTTTTGCGGCCGCGGTGCTTGCGCTTGCTTCCGCTGAAGCCTCGGCCAACACCTTCGTGTGCCAAGCTGTCGGCCCGCGCTCGGTCGGTTATGGCCGCGCCTTCTTTGTCGCCGATGCCAAGTGGCAGGCGCTTCTCCGCTGCGAACGGCGCAGCGGACTTTGCATCATCACCTATTGCGTGCCGTCGTATTGATCGGCGGTTGATGCGGTCATTGCCGGGCTTGACCCGGCAATCCATCAATCTTCGCAAAAAGTTTTGGGAAGAAGATGGATGCGCGGGTCAAGCCCGCGCATGACGCGCTGGACAAGCGTTAGCTCACGGCGCGAGGCAAAAGGACGTCGGAGCTTCCCTACTCTCTCCGCGCTAATGCATCGAGAATCCGCTCGGGCGTAAAGGGCTGATGCCGCACCTTTGCGCCGAGCGGCTTTAGGGCATCGTTGACGGCGACCCACACCGAGCCCATCGCCCCGATCAGGCCGCCTTCGCCGATGCCTTTGGCGCCGAGCCTGGTCGATGGCTCGGGTGTCTCCACATGGTCGAGCACGATGTCGGGCATCTCGGCGGCCATGGGGACGAGATAGTCGGCCATGGTTCCGTTGAGCAAGTTGGCGTCGTCGCTGAAGATGCACTCTTCGAAGAGAGCGGCGCCGATCCCCTGCACGATGCCGCCGCGCACCTGCTCGTCGACGAGAAGCGGATTGATCACGCGGCCGCAGTCGTCGACCGCCCATTGGCCCAGCATCGTGGTGAAGCCGGTCTCGCAATCCACTTCGACGTAGCTCCCCTGCACGCCATTTGCCATGTAGTACATCTTGTCGTTGGCGACGAAGCTCGCGCTGACCGACAGCTGTACGTCGAAATCGGCCGGCAAGGTGTCCTGCCGGAAGTAGCCGATGCGGCCGACGTCGGCGAGACTGATGACGGCTTGGCCGCTGCGCGTGTTGATCACCTCGCCGTCGGCGATGCTGAGCGCGTCGGCCGGCGTCTGCGTGACCGCCGAGGCGAGCGCGAGGATGTTCTGTTTGAGCATCAGGCCAGCCCGCAGCGCCGCCTCGCCGCCGATGGCGGTGCCGCGCGAGGCCCAAGCGCCGCCGCCATAGGGCGAGATCGCGCTGTCGCCGCCCGCCACGCTGACCTGCTCGATGGATACGCCGACGCTGTCGGCCACGATCTGGGCAACGCTCGTCAGCGTCCCCTGCCCTTGATCGGTGAGGCTCGTGATGCAGCGCACCGCGCCCGACGGTTCGAGCCGCAAGGTGCAGCCGTCTTGCGTGGAGATCGATGCGCCGGACGGGCCGTAATAGGGCGGGCCATAGGCGGTCTGCTCGCAGAAGGTCGCAATGCCGATGCCGCGGTAGACGCCCCGCGCGCGCAATTGCGCCTGTTCCTTGCGCAGCGCGTCGTAATCCATGAGCCGGACGAGCTTCTCCAAACATTCGTGGAATGAGACGTTTTGCAGCTTCTGCCCGCCCGGAGTGACGCAGGGGAGCGACGCCTTCGGCCAATAATTGCGGCGCTTGAACTCCACCGTGTCGAGCCCGAGCTTTTCCGCCGCGAGATCGGTCAGCAGCTCGGTGGCGACGCAGGCGAGCGGCATGCCGACGCCGCGATACATGCCGATCAGGTTCTTGTTGACGTAAACCGAGCGCGTGCGCCCCTTGTAGTTCTCGAACTTGTAGGGCGCGCCCGCGAGCGTGATCGCCATCATGCCTTCGGCGACGTTGAAGCGAAGCGGCATGCCGTAGGCGCCGACCGCGGAGATGTCGTCCATTTCCATGGCGGTGATTTCGCCGGTCTTGTTCAAAGCGATGCGGCACTTGATGCGATGGTCGCGCGCCTGCGAGTCGGAGACGAACGACTCCAGCCGATCGGCGCAGAACTTGACCGGCCGGCCGAGCAGCATGCTCGCCACCACCGTCGCGATCTCGTCGGCATAGAGGTTGAGCTTCATGCCGAAGCCACCGCCGATATCGGGCGCGATCACGCGGATTTTGTGCTCGGGGATCTTCAGGTGGCGGCTGAACACCTCCTGCATCTGGAACGGCGACTGGTGCGCGTGAATGACGGTGAGCGAGCCCTCGGCCGGATTGAAATCGGCAATGAGCCCGCGCGTTTCCAGCGTCATCGCCATCTGCCGCTCGAAGCGCAGCTCCTCCTCGATGACGATGTCGGCGTCGGCGAACGCCGTGGCCGGCGCGCCCTTCTCCAGGGAAAAATCGAAGGCGATATTGTCGCCGAGCTCGGCATGGATGACCGGCGCGCCCGGGGCGATCGCCTGCAGCTGATCGCCGACCGCGGGCAACGGCTTCCATTCGATCGCGACCAGCTCGGTAGCGTCCTCGGCTTCGGCGCGGCTTTCCGCTACCACGACCGCTACGGGCTGCCCCTGCCACACCGCCCGCTCCTCGGCCAACAGACGCTGCGGCGCCGAGCGATGCCCGGGCCGGTGCAGCGCCACGCCGACGAACGGCTCGCACTTCGGATTGATGTCGGCCGCGGTGAACACCACAGCGACGCCCGGCGCGCCTCTCGCGGCCGCGACATCCACCGAGGCGATCTTGGCGTGCGGATGCGGGCTGCGCACGAAGCAGGCATGCAGCATGCGCGGCAGCGCGATGTCGTCGATGTAACGGCCGTGCCCGCTGAGCAGGCGCTTGAGCTCACGCCGCGGGATGCGCGCGCCAACTCCGGTCGATGATGACGCTTTTTCCGACACTAGAGACCTTTCGCCGAAGTCCACATTAGGACTTTCATCCACCCTTCTCAGCATTCTTCGCGATGACGGCCTCCACCGCATCGACGATGGCGTGGTAGCCGGTGCAGCGGCACATGTTGCCCGAGATGAAGTCGCGGATCTCCGCCCGCGAGATTGACCTGCCGCTCCTCACCAATTCGTAGGCCGTCAACAGCATGCCGGACGAGCAAAAGCCGCACTGCGCGGCGTTGCGCGCGATGAACTCGCGCTGCAGCCGCGCGAGCTTGCCGCTTTCGGTCAACCCCTCGATGGTGTCGACCGATTTGCCGGAAATCTGTGCCGCCAGCGTGAGGCAACCGCGCGCGACGCGGCCGTCGATCATCACGGTGCATGCGCCGCAGATGCCGTACTCGCAGCCGAGATGGGTTCCCGTCAGCTGCAGCTCCTCGCGCAGGAAGTCGGCGAGGTGCTGGCGCGCCTTGACCCGCCGCTTCAGCGGCTTGCCGTTCAACGTCGCTTCGATTGCGAGCTCGTCCTCTCCGAGGAGATCGGTCATGGGGTCGCCCTTTGCGACAGCGAGTTGAACACGCGGCGCGTGAGCACCGTGGCCATGTGGAGCTTGGTGTCGGCGCGCAGACCGGCGGTGTCCTCAGGGGCGAGATCTTGCCGGATCGCCTGCGCAAAGGCTGACGTATCGGGCAGCGGCATCGAAAGCCCCCTCACCGCGGCTGAAACTGCTGGCGCGAGCTTGGCGCGGTCGACGCAGCCGAAATAAGCAAGCCGCGCGGTGCCGATCCGATCGCGCTGCAAGCTCGCCACCGCGGCCAAGCCAACCAACGCAAAATCGCCTTGGCGGCGCGACAGCTCGGCGAGTCCCACGGCCGTTCCAGGTTGAATGGCCGGAAATTTGACGGCCACGATCAGCTCGCTGGGCTTCAACTCGGTCTCAAACAGCCCGGTGAAGAAATCCTCCGCCCTCACCTCGCGTTCGCCGACGACGCTCCGCAGCATCAGCGTCGCGCCGAGCGCCACGGCGCAGGCGGGCAGCTCCGCCGCCGGGTCGGCGTAGGCGAGGCTGCCGCCGAGCGTGCCGCGGTTGCGGATCGCCACATGCCCGATGTGCGCCGCGGCGCGTGTGAGCAGCGGAACATGCTTTTGAATGAGTTCGGAGCCGAGCAACTCGGCGTGCCGCGTCAGCGCGCCGAGGCGCACGACGCCGTCGTGGTGGGTTTGGCCCGTCAATTCTTTGAGGTCGCCGATATCCACCAAGAGCTTCGGTGCGGACAGCCGCATGTTCAGGCCCGCAAGCAGACTTTGGCCCCCCGCGAGCGGAACGGCATCGCCGCCGCCGTCCGCGAGAATGCGGCAGGCTTCCTCGAGCGACGACGGCCGGATGTAGCGGAAGTTGCGGGCCTTCATAACGTTACACCACCATCACGCGATGCCCATATGGGCTTCGCGGATCGCCGGATCGTTGGCAAGGCTCGCGGCGGGGCCGTGCTTGGTGACGCGGCCATGGTCGATCAGGTAGGCGCGATCGGCAAGCTCGAGCGCGTTCATCACGTCCTGCTCGACCAGCAGCACCGCGACGCCTGACTTGTTGATCTCGCGCAGCCGCTCGGAGAGCAGCTCCACCATGCGCGGCGCGAGCCCGAGCGAGAGCTCGTCGATGAGCAACAGGCTCGGCCGCGCCATCAGGCCGCGCCCGATCGCGCACATTTGCTGCTCGCCGCCCGACAGCGTGCCGGCGTCCTGCCGCTGCCGTTCCAAAAGAATGGGAAACATCGTGTAGACCCGCTCCAGGTCGGTCGCGATCGCGTCCTTGTCCTCGCGGAGATACGCCCCCATCAGCAGATTGTCGCGCACGCTCATGGCCGAGAAAAGACGGCGTCCCTCCGGCACATGCGCAATGCCGGAGCGAACGAAATCGGCGGGAGTCGCCGCACCCATCGCCACGCCGCTGAGCGCAATCTCACCCGCTGTGACGGGCAGCAGGCCGGAGATGCAGCGCATCAGCGTGGTCTTGCCGGCGCCGTTTGAGCCGATCAGGCAAACGAGCTCACCCGGTGCGACTTCCAGGGTCACGTCCCATAGCACCTGCACGTCGCCGTAGCCGGCTTGCAGATGCGAGACGCAAAGCTTTGGTGCGACTTCCGTCACGGCTCCCCCTCCCTCCCCTCCCCTGCAAGCGGGGGAGGGGACGCACGGGGCGCGCGATTGGCGGCCGCATATTTCGAGCCGAGATAGGCCTCAATCACCCGCCGATCGCTGACGACCTCGTGCGGCGCGCCCTGCGCGATCAGTTGCCCGTGATGCAGCACGACGACGCGCTGCGAGATTGAAAGCACGACCCGCATCAGATGCTCGATCACGATGATGGTGACGCCGAGCTTTGCGATCTCGCGAATGAGCTCCAGCGCCCCTGCGATCTCCGCCGAATTGAGACCGGCATTGACCTCGTCGAGCATCAGCAGACGCGGCTTCATGGCCAGGCTCTTGGCGAGTTCGAGGCGCTTGCGCCGCGCCAAGGTGAGGGTGGCGGCGGGACGGTCGGCGACCTCGGCAAGCCCGGTGAATTCGAGTTGCTGGCGCGCGAGAGCGTAGGCGTCGTGCACGCTGCTGGCGCCGCCGGCAAACAGCGCGCCGGCCGCGGCATTCTCCAGCACCGTCATTTTCGGGAACGGCTGCACGATCTGGAAGGTGCGCCCGAGACCGAGCCGCGCGCTCCGGTGCGGCCGCCGGCGGGTGATGTCCTGCCCGTCGAAACGCACGCGGCCGACGGTGGCAGGATGCACGCCGGTGATCACGTCAATGAGCGTGGTCTTGCCGGCGCCGTTCGGACCGATGAGCCCGACGATTTCTCCCGGCGCGACTGAAAAGCTCACGCCCTCAACGGCATTGAGCCCGCCAAAGCGGCGGGTGACGTCCTCGAGCTTGAGCAGCGCGCTCATGCCGGCTTGCCCCGTCGGGCGAGACGCTCGCGCAAGAGCGGCACGATCCCGTTCGGCAAAAACAGGATCAGCACGACGATGATGACCCCCAGCGCCGCCGCGTGGATGGTCAAAAGATTGCGCCAGACAAACTCTTCGAAGGCGATGAGGATCAAGGCGCCGATCGCCGGCCCGAAGATGGTGCCAAGCCCGCCGAGCATCACCATGACCAGCGGCTTGATCGCAAGCAATACGTCGAAGACGTCAGGCGGGTCGATGACGCTTCTCCTCACCGTCCTCTTATGGCGGCTCCTGCGCGACAGCGGGATTGGCCGCGCCATTGTCGCGGTGCGCATGGACCGCATCAACGCGATCACCTTCGGCATCGGCGCGCTGATGGCGGGCGCGGCCGGGGCGCTGCTGAGCATCATCTTTCCCATTTCGCCGCTCAACAGCGGGAGCTTCCTCGGCAAAGCCTTCGTGGTCTGCGTGCTGGGCGGGCTTGGCAGCGTGCCCGGCGCGATCGTCGGCGGCATCGTGCTCCGCCATGGCCGCGACGCGGTCGCCCGGCAGGAATACCGGGCCGATCTCAAGCGTGCCGAGCGGGTGGGCAAGATTGATCGACCGGTAGTTGGCGGTGAACGCCACTAGCATCGCGTTGTTGAGGATTAGGTCGAGGCCGAAGGTCAGCGTGAGCGTGATCAGCACCGGCGCGGCGATCACGCGGTTGATGATGCCGGCGTGGATGGCATGGCCGAGGGCGTAGAGCGCGCCCCCCGCGATGACGACCGAAATAAACGGGTGAATCCCCGCATGTACGTAGGCGAAATAGGCGATGTAGGAGCCCAGCACGATGAACGTGCCGTGCAGAATGTTGATGACGTTCAGGACGCCCCAGACCAGCGAAAAGCCGACGGCGATGCAGGCGTAAAGGCCGCCCAGCACGAGTCCATTCGCAGCAATCTGCAAATAGATCATGACCGAGGTGCCTGCACCCTAAAGCTGTGCCGTCTCCGCCGTCCGCCGTCATTGCCGGGCCTGAGCCGGCAATCCATCGTCCTCAATAAACTTCCTCTTTTAGATGGATGCGCGGGTCAAGCCCGCGCATGACGAGTCGAGAAGGAATTAAGGGATGGGGGAGCGCAAATCGCCCTGCTTGATGGCGGGAGGCCAGAGCACGACCGGCTGGCCGCCCTGAAGCTGCAACACCGGCGGCTGCAGCGAATTGATCTGCCCTTGCGGGCTGAACTTGACCTTGCCGTAGAAGGTGTCGACGTCGAGCGCCGCGATCGCATCGCGGACCTTGGCCGGATCGATGGAGTTGGATGCCTCGATCGCGAGCTGGATGACGCAACCGTCCACCGCCGAGGAGGCGTCGATGTAGTCGGCTTCGCCGCCGTATTTCTTCGCCCACGCCGCATTGAACGCCTCGGTCGAGCCGAACACGTCCTTGCCCGTGTAGCGCACCTTCGGATGCCACCACGACATGGTGGTGATGTTCTCGGCGAGCGGGCCGACGGTCTTGGCGAACTCCGGGTAGGCCGGCCCGGCAATCATGGTGAGGACCTGCGGCTTGAGGCCGAGATCGTTCATCTGCCGGCGGACGAGCATGAGGTCGTTGATATAGCCCGACACATAGACCCAGTCGGGATTTGCGGCGCGCATTTGCGTGATCGCCGCGGCATGATCCATGGTTCCGATCGCGTAGCGCTCGAACATCACCACGTCGAGCTTATGCCCCTTGACCGCCTTCTCGAACGCCTGCGCCACCGCCAACGGGAACAGGTCGTTGCGCGCCAGGATGGCAACGCGCTTGATGTTGGGGTTTTTCTCCGTGACGAGCTTGGCGATCGGCTCCGACACGGTCTCGTTGCCGGTCAGGGTGCCAAAGATGAACTTGTAGCCCTGGTCGTAAATCTCCGCCGAGGACGCGCTCGGCGCGATCATGGGAATGCCGTACTTCTCCGAGACCGCGCTCGTGGCCTTGGTCGCCCCGGAGCCGAACGGTGCGAATAGGAAATTGACCTTGTCCTCGGTGATCATGCGTTCCGCCGACTGCACCGCGCGCGGCGTGTTGGAGGCATAATCGGCGTAGACGATCTCGACCTTATAGGTCTTGCCGCCGGCCTTGATGCCGCCCTTGGCATTGGCCGTCTCCGCCCACAGGTCGTAACCGCGCTGCTGCTTGAGGCCTTCGGGCGAGAGCGGGCCGGTCAACGGCAGCGGCGCGCCGACCTTGATCGCGTCCTGCGCGGCGGCAGGGACAAGGGGCAGTACAGCGACGGTAGCGGCGGCGATGCCAGCCGCGAGGCGGCGTGAGAGGGTGCGGGTCAGCATTGCGGCTCCTGCCAGATGATGGCTCTGCAAGTTGCGGTTGATGTTCAGGCACCTGCGTTGCACCAAGCTAAGCGTAGAACGGCTTGGCTGTCGAGGACTGTGCGACGGCCTTAGTGGGTGTGAATTAGTTCACACCGCTTGCGACTAATCGTCCTATGTTGATCGCCAGCCCGATCTGAACCGCGCGGAGGCCCGCTATGCCGAACCGGCAAACCGCATTCGACCGGATCGCCGCTGCGATGAAATTTGTGATCAAGGCGACCCTTTTCACTGTGGCGGTTTTTGTAGTGCTGCTCATTGCGTTTCACGCTCGCATCATCGACGCCATCTACAAGAATGTCGACGATCTCAATGACGGAGAAATGCCGCCGACCGTGACGTCTTATCCGTCCGGTCCCGAGGCCGTCAGCATCATTGGCGGCAGCGGCGAGGGGCTCAACTGCAGCTTGCCTCCGGGGCTCGACATCTTCTTCGACGGCAGCGCGGACGCGGACGGGCGTCGCCACTTGGTTCGCCAACGGTTCCGGCAAGCCTGTGTCGCCCATGACCTATGCTATCGCCATGGATTGGCGACTTACGGCTACTCGCAGAACGACTGCGACCGCATCTTACAGAACCAAGCTTTCCGCCTGTGCAAATACATCCGCAATCAGAACAAAAGTGCCGATTCAGAGCGATGTCAGCAGGATTCGAAAATGATCCTGGCGGGCGTCAACCTGGGCGGCTTCGACTCCTACCGCGCCTGGGATCGCTCGACCTATTTTGAATTCGATTCCGATCCAACGCGTTCAAACGCCTTTTCAGTCAGCCGCGTCGTCGACCATCCCTTCAAGTCCACCGATCCGGTCAAGTACAGCGATGACCCTCGGCAAGTCATCCTTCGTTTCGAAGACACGCACTTCAATCTCACCGTCGACTGCGTCACCTGCAAGGAAAAGCGCATTCTCGAATGGTCGGAAGATCCCCGGGATGTCAGCGCCGAACTCAGATCGGTCAATATGGAAAAGCGGCCTGAGGCCTTGATAAGACAGGAGCTTTGGCTGGGTCAGACGCAACCAATCTGGTTGCCGCCACGGCGCGATCATGCGGCGCCGCACCTGTTGGTCGACGGGGCAGACAAACAGCATTTGATCTGGATGAGCCGAACGAATGTCGAGAACACGATCTCCTGCATGGTGTGGGCGGACGCAGCACGACTCCTCACCTACACGCTGCCGAAGACCGACTTCTGCCATGTCGGCGCGGCATCGCCGCTCACCATGGTACAGTCGGAGATGTTTGCCACATCGCCTCTGCCGCTGGCGCTTTCCAACGCGAAACGGCCGGAAGATCTACTGGCCACCGGGCTGACCCCGCAACGCGATCGCGATTTCAGTCTGAACCTATGCATGTGGTCGGAGCGCATCCGTGCCACGGGCGACCGCACGGGTGGAGATGAGCCGACATGCACCCCGCTGCGCAATGAGACAATCTCGGCCGGCAGCGGCCTCGGTGCGTTTCAGAATTTCGTCGTCGTACGGCCGGGACAAGAGATTTTTTTCGCGCGTGACGTTGCCCTTCCGGCAGCGTCGAATTGGCTGAGCGGATTTTTTGAGCACGTCGCCGGCAACCCATATTCGACAAACGGCTCAATCGTCGTGCTCGATGTCAATGCGCCTAAGGCAACGGCGGATGGCCCCGGCGTGGTGACAATCGGGAAACTATCGCGTTTCGCAATCGACGACCGTTTTGACCCGATGATGCCGGTGACACGAAACAAGGACGATCTTCGGTTCTTGAGCCTGTTGGCGTCGCAAAATGGATGGTTCTCGCGCCTGTTGGGGCGTGAGCCCAATGTCAGCATCCATCTGAGCGATTTCGCTGAAGCCAATCCGGCGCCGCGCGAGGTCCGCGTGATCGCGGCGGGCGCCGAGGTCAAACTGCACGCAACTTGGGCGGAACGACCCGCCCTTGTCTTGGAAACGAAGGAAACCCCCAGCAAGACCATGCTTGTTTTCTCGCGCGGTGACCTCCATACCACTCCCGATACGCTTGTCGATCAGGTCCGACTCGAGACAATGGTGTTGGAGCGTGATCCGTCCGATGCGGCGGAAAAGCCATTCGCAGTCGCGGGCGGCGCGGCGTGCACGGTGCGCTACCGAATCGAACGCCCCAACCCCGACTTCGCATGCACGCGCATCTTCGACCGCAAACGCGTGATGCGGCCATCTCCGGCAGCTATGCTGAAAGCCTCACAGCTCCTGGCCGGGCGCTTCGGTGACGGCGACGGACTTGGTCTCGCATTCGTCGACGAATGCCTCGATCAAAAACCTATCTACCTCTGCCCGGCGCCAATGGCGCGTACGACGTGAGCGCGTCGGCACGTACCGCCGAGCGAGCGCATTTGAAGCGCGAGGTCCATTGCGTGCCGCTCGACGTGAGTGCGTGCGCCGCACACGCGATGGACAAAGAACCAAAGGGGACTTGCGGTAGGAGCGACGATTAACGCTTCGCCGTAACACGCTGCGGCATTGCCGATTGCTGCCGAACCTCCCTTCACATCATTCGATCACCTCGTCGGCGAGCGCGAGCACCGTCGGCGGAAGCTCGAAACCGAGCGTCTTCGCGGTTCTAAGGTTGATGACCAGCTCGAATCTGCTCGCCTGTACGACAGGCAACTCCGCAGGCTTCGCGCCACCGAGAATGCGGCCGGCATAAATGCCGGCCAACCGATAAGTATCGGTGTAATTTGCTCCGTAACTCATGAGACCGCCGCCCACGGCGTATTCGCGCGAGTCGAAAATCGCGGGAATGGCATGTCGAGCAGCCAGCACGACTAGTCGGTCGCGCTGAGTGGCGAAGAATGGATCAGCGGTCACCAGCACTCCGCTAGCTTTGCGTTCAATCAAGGTTGCGAACGCCTGAT
>Ga0306922_10000870_pt1 | contig 26098 bp, 26 predicted proteins | sample sta12Cox44000082_FD_203758 | JGI IMG/M metagenome (GOLD analysis project Ga0306922, IMG submission 203758) | Lab enrichment of tropical soil microbial communities from Luquillo Experimental Forest, Puerto Rico - statoxic.12C.oxic.44.000.082 (v2)... | ecosystem: Environmental > Terrestrial >... | reverse complement strand
CGGACCTACCTGATCAAACTGCGTGAGGGGCTGCGGTGGCACGACGGCGAGCCCGTGCGCGCGCAGGACTGTGCAGCGAGCCTGGCCCGCTGGGCGGCGCGCAATACGTTCGGCCAGACGGCTGCGAAATCGGTCGATGAGTGGGGCGCGGCGGACGACAAGACGGTGATTACGTTGCAGCGGCCCTTCCCGTTGCTGATCGACGCGATTGCGGTGCAGAACTCCTTCATCATTGTCGGGAGGCAAGCGGACTGCGCGCCGCGCCCAACAGGCGATCAGATGGTCGAGTGAATACCATCCGGCTCCCGACACCCCGAGCAAAGCCAAAAGCAAGGGTTCTTACGGGCGTCCAACAGGATCAGTTCGCCGCGAGAAGGCCGCAGGACGATTTCCGAGCTTCGTCACTTAACAAGCTCTCTGCCGGCTGGATCGCGAAGAGTCTCTGAATATAAAGTCGAGAAAGAGCTCGGCGGCTGCACTAAAAGGAGGGTCACCGGGTACCTTGACGCTGGACGCAGCCCAAGCCGTTGCAAGCCGTCATCGCGGTCGGGCGATTATAGCGGGTGATAAGCCAACGTGGGGAGATATGCCTGCGCCAGCTGAGGCGACATCGTCAGAATACCGAAGGTATTGGGCGCGAAGTTATAACCGGCCTCCGGGTAACCCTCCTGCCAGCTTGCCGACCATTGGATTTCGAGATAGGTCTGCGTTCCCGGCGCCAGATATACAGTGTCGGCGGCACCGGTCGGGAGGCCGCCGTATGACTGCACCGTAAAGCGGTACGTGCCAGGGCGGAAATCGCGATAAAATTTGCTTCCTACTGGATTGTCGCCGACCGGCGCGCCATTCGCGTAAATCTCTGGCTCTGCTGCCCATACATTGCCATTGAGCGAACCCGCCGACCGCAAAAACCAAACCCGCGCCGTTCCCGGCGCCAATGCCGGGACCTGCGTCTCCGCAGCCGCCGCAACGGTCTGCGGAACGAGATTGGCAAGCATTAAGAGGCCGAGGCCAAGCAAGATGGGGGTTAGGAGATGATGTTTGCGCAGTGTCGCTCTCCGAGGTGGTGCACCGCTGACTTGGGAGAATTTTTGGCTGATCTCGCTCCATTGTGAGTAAATCGCGGTCAAGCCTAGTAAACGATCGTAAACCAGGATCCCAGCAGACTAGCCTGTTATAAGGTCGATATCCTCGGCCCGCGCATTTTGCTCCCCTGCTTATAGCCCAGTTAAGACGGGCGCGGTCGGCGCGGGAGAATTTGCGCGGCCTTCAGCCCAGCTCTGACGCTATACTCCCGAAAACCAGTCGTAGCCTTGTTTTTCCCAATATCCTCGTGGATAGGTGTTCGTCACCGCAATCGACTCCAGGTTTTTAGCGCTCTTGAATCCGAGCTTTACCGGAATTCGCAACCGCACCGGGGCTCCCCATTCGGGGGTGAGCGGCTGCTGTTCAAAATCAAGCGCCAAAATGGTTTGCGGATGCAGCGCGCTCGCCATGTCTATACTGGTCGAATAGCCGTCAAAGCAGGTGAAGGCGACATAGAGCGCCCGCAGATCCGCGCCGACCCGGCGCAGAAAGAGGTGGAGCGGCACACCGCTCCACTGCCCGATCTGGCTCCATCCTTCGATACAGATGTGCCGCGTGATCTGAGCTTGCTGCGGCAGGCCGCGCAATCGGTCGACCGTCCACGGGGTCTTGTCCGCAACCAGCCCGGTGACCGCAAGCCGCCAATCTTCTGGGACCATGCGGACATCCCAAATTGGATAAGCAGCGTTGAAGCGGAACGGTCGGGTGATGGCGCTCGCCGGATAGGTTTCGGCAAGGCGCTGAGGATTGAACAGCGCCGCCTGCACACGATCGTTAAAGCCTAGCATCGCCCACAGCGCAGCATCGACGCCGGAATGGGTTGATAGATCGCAGCCGGTGAGCAGCGCCAAGCTACCAAGCGACAGACCCTTGCGCAGCAGCCCCCGCCGGCTCAGTTTGGCTAACTCAGGCGAGATCTCTGCTTGACCGACAGAAAGGGGAACGTGGCGGCGGATCATCGCTCTTCCTCCGCCTTGGTGCTCGCAACCATCGAGAGCAACGTCCTCGGATAGATTGCTACGAGAAGTAGATGCACCGCCAGGAAGGCGATAATGCAAAACATGATGGCTAAATGGATATGGCGCGCGAGCGGATATCCGCCGAAGAGCCGGGCGAGCCAGGCGAGCTGCACCGGCTTCCAGATCGAGAGTCCGGTGAGGACCTGCAAGCTGATAAGAATGATCACTGCAGTGTAAAGCAGACGCTGCACGGCATTGTAATGGCCGAGACGATGAGGCAGCCGGAAACGCAGCGCATCCCAAAAATCACGCAGCACGGCGCGTGGTCCGGTCGGACGAAGGTCGCGCCAGAAATGCCCCGATATCGTGCCATAGGCGAGATAGGCTAGCCCGTCCGCGAACAGCACCCACATGACGGAAATATGCCAGGCGATTCCAGCGGCGAGCCAGCCTCCGAGCGTCAAACCGGGGGGAAAGGTGAAGGGTAAGCTCGGTGAAGCGTTATAGATCGCCCAGCCGCTCAGAAACATGCAGATGATAGCGGTGGCGCCGATCCAGTGCATGATTCGGATTGGCAGAGGGTGAGCCGAACGGCGGCGTGCTTGAACCTGGTCCAAGACTCGTACCCCTCTCGCCGGATGCTACGGGACTTTCTCAAAGGGGGCTTTCTGCTCGGCAAGTCCCGTCGGGGTCGAACAGAAAGCAGGCTCTCTCTCTCACTGGGCGGCTTCACACCGTCGATTCCGACCGCCACGGCATTCGCGGTTACCGTGCCGTCGTGGCTCTCGGCGTTGATAAAGACCGCCGTGCCTGGTTTCAGTTCGGCTTTCTGGCCGAGCTGATAGGTCACGATCGGCGCGGTTGGCGGCACAAGGATGACTTGCTTGCCGCCCTTGTAGATTACGACGATCCGCTTGGCACCCCCGGACCCCGCGAAACTCGACACCGTGCCATTCGTCATTGTGCTGTCAACGGTCTGAGCTGCGCTCACGGCGCTAACCGTCCCGTTGGTCATCGCGCTGGGCGCGGTGCCGACGCCCGAGAGCGTCGTGTCCCTAATGCGGTCCCAGGCGTAATGGCCCTCGCCCATCCCCTTCAGGGACGGCGGGAAGACCGTCACTTCGAGTGCTATCAGCTGATCTCCGATGGATTTTGTTACTGTATCGATATAGGCAGCGGGATCGACATGATTGAGGCTCGAGGGTGCCAGCTTCAGGTACCGGGTCCCGTCAGTGAGGGTAACCGGCACAATTTGACCAGCCACCGTATCCACGATAAGTGTGTCACCGCTGACGCTGGCGACTGTGCCACGGACACGCTCGGATGCTGCGACTGCATTGCTGGCGGTAAGCGCACAGCCGGCTGCGATGGTGAGCAAGAGAAAGCGACGATACAAGTAACCCCCCTTGAGCTCGACGAGGGTCACGCGACCCATGACCGGTAAACGCTCGGGCTTGGTGGTTGCTTCATTACAAAACCTGTCTCCAAAATATACTGCCGAATAGAGGTTATGCGATTGACGTGGTTGCCTCGTCGGTTGTGCAATACCTCGGCGCAAATAGCGATGCATAAATGAATCTAACGGGTTCGATCGATGCCCACTATCACTGGCGGATTGTTTCAGTTAGTGGATGTAACCGGCATGGCTTTGTGCGGTAATGGGGCGCGGGCGACGCGCTCGGCCTCGGCGACGAGCCGATCCGGCGGCGCTAGATTACTGGCGGTCCAGCGCAGGCGGACATTTCCGCTGCGGTCGAGCATCAGTTCGCTTTCATTGCTGCCGGGCGCGCGAAACAAGGCGAGCGACTTGTCGACCCTGCGCGACACATGGACGACGACGGCCGGTGCCGCTTCGTCGCCGTCGCTGGCGTCGCCGAGCTTGACCGCGACAACGCGCAGGCCCGCGGCGGCGAGGCGCGGCTGCCCCGCCGCCAACTCTTCGAGGCGGGCAACCGGCGCCGGTGGCTCGTACAGCACCAGCAGCAGCGGCCCTCTCTCGAGCATCTGCCCCAGCGTCGTCTGCGTCCCGCAGACCTCGAAGGCGAAATCCGGGACAGGCGCAGTCGCCTCGGTCGCGAGTGTGGACCCGACCGCTCCGCTCTGGACGCCGGCCGCGCGGGCGCGAATGAAGTTGATCACGTCCCAGCGCCGGCTCGGCTTCAGCACATCGGCAAAACCGGGCATCGCAGCGTTGGCGCGGCCGTGGCTGACCCACCAGAACAGCTCGCCGGGAGTGTGGGCAGCTGCGCTTCGGTCAGGTTGGCCGGCCGGATCGGCAGACCGGCGGCGGCCGGCCCATCGCCCTTGCCGCTCGCGCCGTGACAGGCGGCGCAGTCGGCGGCATAGATCGAGGCACCACGGACGACAGAACCGGCGGCATAGGGCTGAGCGGGTGCATAAAAGCTCGTTGGGTAGGCGTGCTTGACCGCGCCGCGCAGCGGCGCCCAAGCCGCTGCCGAGCACAGCGCTAGACCGGCTGCCAGCCCCGCCGTTATTCGATAGCGTCCGGCGGCGGCGGCCACGGCGCCTACGCAGCAGACGAAAATCAGCGCCGCCAAAATCGCCACGGCGATGCCGGCGCCGATGCTAAGCGCAGCGAAATCGAACCGGAACGGGAACGGCCAGCCCGGCTGTGTCTGAAGACCGGGCGGCAGGATGCCGAGGAGCGCCACGATCGCCACCACGGCGTAGCCGAGCGTGGCCTCGATCAGCGCGTTGCGTCGCAACTGGCCGGTCGCCTGCGATGCCGCGGCGCCGGTAAGCCGCGGTGTCAGCCGCAGCAGATTGACCGAGGCCACGACAACCATGGCGACGAACAGGCTGATCTTGGAGAGCAGAAGTTGACCGTATTCGGTCCCGACCAATGCGGGGACGGTACCAGCCAGAAACCAGGTGTTGACCATCCCGCCGGCGAGCAGCGCGACGACGCTGACGATCGCGACAACCGAAAAGCGTCTGGTCGCTGCTCGCGCAACTGTCTGCCAGCATGCCTCGCCGCCGCGGTGCGCCTCGCCCAGCAACAAGGCGAAGGGCAGCAGCGTTCCGAGCCAGGTCCCGGCGGCGGCCAGATGCAGCACGTCTCCGGCGAGGTGCAGATTGCCTGCCGCGCCCGCCGTCGCGGCCCCGTGACCGGCCCAGGCAAGGCTCGCCAACAGCAGCGTTGCCAGGATCAGTCCCACCCAGCGGATTGACGGATCGACCCGCTGGAGGCTCTCCCGCCGTGCGGCGAGCAGTGCGGCGATCACCACTGCACAGGCGAGCCGCAACAGCCAGTCTTCGCCGAACCGCGTGTCAATCAGCACTACTCGCAGCGTGCCTTGGGACAGAACCGCGGCTAGCGGCTCGCCGCTGATTGTCGCCGCAACGGCAACAAGCCAGGCCGCGCCCGAGACCAAAGCGAAGGCGAGGCTCAGCCACGCGAGAAAGCGCAGCCTGCGGCGCAGGGCCGCCGTGGCGGCCTCGCTTGCGCCGGCCGCCAGAAACGCTGGCGCGGCGACGAGGCATTCGAAGGCCAAGACGCCGTTCAGCGAAATGACGGAGGCGAAGTGGACGGCGCGAGCCGTGATCAACAGCCCTTCCATCGCGCCCCCCGCATGCCGCGATGGCGGCTCATTTGCCGCCAACGTCGAAGGTGAAGGTGCCCTGGGTCGGGTGCGTATCGACCGAGACGACGTGCCAGCTCACCTTGTAATCGCCGGAGGGGAGCAGCTTCAGCGGCACATGCAGCTCCTGCCGATCTTTCGGGTCGATCGTGGCCGTGCCGGTATCGACTCGTTCGCCCGCAGCTTTGGTCACCGCGACGCCGCTGAAGGCCGGCTCAAGCGGCTCAGTGAACCACAGCGTGACCTCAGCGGGAGCCTGGGCGACCGTGGCACCGACCGAAGGCACAGCGCGGTCGAGAAAGGCATGCGCCAGGGCCGAGACGGAAACGAGAGCACTGGCTGCGAAGGCGATCATCGGGGGGATCCATCGGGTCATTGGCACTGATTCCTTTCGACGAGGGGTCTGCCGATCGAGAACGGCAGCAAGCATGAAATTTTCGCGACCCCAGAGGGACGTTTCACGCGGGGAAGTCGAACCCCCAAAGCGCACTTCCGTTGTCCCGGCCGGAGGTAAATACGATGCTGCGGCCATCTGCCGGTCATGCGGCTTCCGACGCGCCCCTAGTCGTTGGCACGGCTCAGTACAAGCTGCCGAGAGTGGCCGGTCAGAAGATCCATTGTACAAATCTGCGATTTGCCACTGCGTTTTGACGCAAACAACAATGTCCGCCCGTCCGGCACAAAGGTTGCTCGATTGTCGCCACCTCCCGGTATTGTAAGCGGGCGTTGCTGACCCAGGGGTTGGCCCTTTGGTAGAAAATTCTCAGTCCAACTGTGCCGCGGGCACATAGGGTCAAGGCCAGATTTGACGAACCCGTTCATCATGCTTCCTTCAGAAAGTGTCCCGCTACTGCGCTTCGGTCCTTGGCTTGCTGGCCGTCGGGCTGCCGGCGAGCGGCTGAGTGGCCTCGACCCGGCTCAGCCGCCCCTTGATACCCGTTGTCGATCAGCTCGCGGCCAGCACTTGCACTTGCGCCGGCAGGCCTGGCTTGTCCGGCGTACCCGGCAGGATGACCAGATACTGTTTCACGGAGGGCACATTGCTCTCGACGATCTGCCGGATCGGTCCGATGGCGTTGACGATCGCCGCTCCGGCCGGGTTGGTCATGAAGGTCGTCAACGGCTGCAACGGGCCGCTGCCATCCGGCTTCGTGGAGAGAGCCAGAACGTAAGGCTGCTTCGGCACGAGCCCGGACACCGCCGCCTCCAGCACCTGGATGAGCCCCTGATTGAACAGGGTCACGGTCGTCGCGGCTGCTCCCTGCCGGGCACCGGCCGCCGCCATCGTGAGGTGCGTCGCCTGGCCGGCAACCCCCAGCGGCTTGAGGTTCTGAAGGCCGTCCCCGCTCGGCACCGCGTCCGGCACGTACGTTAGCGCCTGGGGCGCCTGGCCGATCGCGGTCGTGCCGATGACCTTGTTGGTCAGCGTGTCGATGGCGGTGACAGCATCTCCGTTCTCGAGGCCGACATAGATCCGGGTGCCGTCGCCGGACGGCCAGACCCCGTGCGGCAACGCGCCGACCGGAATGGTTGCGACCTCCGCGAAATCATCGGTCCGGAACACTTTCACTTCGTTAAGGCCGCCGATCGCGACATAGGCGAACTGGCCATGCGCATTGCGCACGATATTGACGTGATTAGTGATCGGACCGGTATCGAGGACCTTCAGGACGGTGAAGGGCGGCTTGGCGTCTAACACCTCGGTCTTGCCGCTGTCCTTCAGGGTGAACCAGACTTGCGTATTGTCCGGTGTGACCGCGATGTTGGGGCAGAACGGGCTGGCCTGCTTGACCCGAGCGACGATCTCATGTGTCGCCGCCGAGACCACGTCCGTCTCCGGATTGAATGAGGAACAGACGAAGCCGTATTTGCAGTCCGGCGAGAACATCGTCATGCCGGGGCCGGGCGGCGTAATAATCCGGGTTTTCTCCTCGAAGGTCTTGCCATCCAGGACGTCGACGTAGTTCTCGCCGCGTACCGTCACCCATACTTCCTTGCCATCCGGCGTCCAGAAGGCTTCGTGGGGAGCACGACCGACATAGGTAATATGCTTCACCATGTTGGTTGCGGTGTCGATGAAGGCAACCGAGTTGGAGCCGATGGAGACCACGCCGATGGTGCGGTGATCCGGCGAGAAGCCCATGCCGTGCACGAGCACCTGGCCCTTGTAGAGCGGGCTGAAGTTCGCCGGTGAGGGGGCACCAAGCGGGATGACACCGAGGGTCTTGTTGTCCGAAGGATCGACTACCGAGACGGTATTGGAGAACTGATCGCCTGTGTAGACGCGGTCATGATTGCTGGCCGGGATATTCGGCGCGGATGCATCATAGGGTGCCTGGCCCGCGAAGGCGGGAGTCAGGCCGGCGAGGGCTGTGCCTGCAAGCAGCGCCGTTGTAAGAATCTTGCGTTTCACGATCGGTACTCCTTTCCTGAGTCAAGGTCAGTGGGTTCGGGCGGGCTCCATCTGAATCGCCGCAGACATCCCCATCTGGGTTTGGTCAGCGTCAGATTTGTGTGGCGGCGCGGAGTGCGTTGCGCCGAAGGAAGACTGTGTTGGCGAGGACATCGACGGCGGCAAGGGCTCACCGACCGCGAGACGCATCAGCGCGATCTCCTGCATTTGATCCACGATGATCTCCTGCGCGATCGTTTTCAGCTGCGGGTTTTGACCGTACTGGAGTTCCAACTGGGCCATGTCGATAGCGCCCTGATGGTGCGGCACCATCATTGCGACCAAGTCGTGGTCGACATCGCCCGTCGGCTTCACGGCCATGTCGGTCATCATCTTGTCCATCGTCGCGTCCGATCGGCTTACAAACGCGGTTTATAGGACAAGGCCGCCGCCCGCGCGTCATGGGCTCCGTTCGTCACCCAGGTGGGTGAAGCCGGTTCGCCATTTGCAAGCCGCATCGCCGCAATCTCCTGCAGCTGCTCGACCACAATCTCCTGCGCGATGCGAAGAAGCTTCGGGTTATGACCGTAGGGCAGCAGCGCCTCAGCCATGTCGATGGCGCCTTGATGATGCGGCACCATCATCGCGACGAAATCACGGTCGACGTCGCCGCTCGGCTTGATCGTCATGTCCTTCATCATCTTGTCCATGGCGGCGTCGTTTTCGGCGAGGAACGGCGCCTCAGCAGACACCGTCTGCTCCGGCGCTTGCTGCGCCAAGGCCGGCACCCGAGACGCGCCGATTGACACGAGAGCAGCCGCCACCACTGCCAGAGCGATCGGGCGGCGCATATTGGAGAGTGCCATTGGGATGAACTCCCTCGTCGGAGGACCTGTAGCGTTTGGCAACCGGGTTTATTCCGTAGGATTATCGATAGACTTGCTGGTTCCTCCAGAGCGCCTGATCGACAATCGCCGCTCTGCTGCTATTGAACGACTACGCCGAGCAGTCAGCGACTCCACTGGCCCGATGCGTAGTAACGAGCGACCTCCAGGCGGCGAGATGTCGGTTTGCGATTCCGATCAGTTGCGACCGCTGCCGTTCATAGAGGTAGCCGACCGGTTCGATTGAGCAGGCGATGCGGCGGTTGCTTCGGTGACTGTCGAACGTCGGCTGGTCATCAGACGCACAGCGCGGATTGTCGAAATGCAAAACGATTTGCTCCAGCGGCCAGCCCTCTTGGTCAGCATTGGCACGTAGTGCCATCGAAAGTTCCGACCCCAGCGCCATCATCAACAGCGACAGAGGATCCGGTCCGGTGTCGCTCCCACCCTCGACCGCAGAGCGATCGGCCAGCAAAGCGTGGCGACCTGCCAAGATAAGCTGCTGGTACGGATTGTTGCGAGTCTCGGCCACAGTGAGTCGTGCAAAACAAAGCGGCTTACGTTGTGTTCGTAGGCAGTCGAAGTTTATCTGTAAATCCATTTGAACTTCTCCTGGCAACTGCCGACGCCGCTCGCCGATTGAGCGATATGGGAGGTTTCAACGGCTAGCGACCCGTGCGATCTCGTTCTTGTCTACATGATGACCTCAAGCTGGTGAGCCGGACCGCAAGAGTCCTTGGCGGCGGGCTGGAAAGACCTGAAAATTTCCGCAGAGGCTGGAGCAACGGGGCGCGGGTGCGGGCATTCCGCAAAAAACCTGAAATTTTTGCAAACACGCCGTATAGTCGCGGGCATGGTTGCGGGTGCCGACCTGCCGGCGAGCGTTGGGTTCGGGCCGTTCCGGGTCCTGCCGCATCCGTGAATTGATTGCTGATGGCAAGCCGATTAAGCTCGGCGGCCGCGCATTCGATATCCTGATGACACTAATCGAGGCACGCGGTGCGGTGGTCTCCAAGGACGCGCTGAAGGCGCGGGTATGGCCCGGCCGGGTCGTAGAGGAAAATAACCTGCAATCCCATATCTCGGCGTTGCGAGCCGCCTTGGGGCCGGACCGCCAGCTGATCCGCACGATCTCCGGACGCGGCTATCAGTTCATTGGCGGAGTACAGGCCTCGTCTGACGGAGATGATGAGCGCGCCAGCCTCGGTCCGGATCAGGCGGCGTCGGGAGCGCTTCCTTCAACTAACGTCCCGGAGCGGGTTTCCGGGCTGATCGGCCGGGACGAAGAGCTCGCGGAGATCCTGAACCTTGTCGGCACACATCGGCTCGTCACCCTCACTGGCGCCGGCGGCATCGGCAAGACGACGCTGGCTCTTGCCCTTGCACGTGAGCTGCGGCCGCACTTTTCCGACGGTGTGTGGCTGGCCGAGTTCTCGGCTCTGGCCGATCCCCAGCTGGTTCCTGCCACGGTCGCCGCCGCTGTCGGACTGGAGCTCGGCGGCGAGGCTTCGGCGCAGCGCGTGGCGCAGGCGCTCGCCGGGCGATGCCTCCTGCTGGTGCTGGATACTTGCGAGCATGTAATCGACGACGCCGCGGCAATCGCGGAGGCTGCGCTGGGGGCCAGCTCGACGCTGCAGATTATCATCACCAGCCGCGAGCCGCTTCGGGCCGGGGGCGAATGGATCTATCCGGTGCAACCGCTCGACGTGCCGGCATCGGATTTCCCAGCTGACGACGATCCTCTGCGATACGGCGCCGTCCGGCTTTTTGCAGAGCGGGCGCGGGCGACAGAGCCGCATTTTGCGCCCGATCGTCGCGCTACGGCGACAATTGTTTCGATCTGCCGGCGGCTCGATGGCATCCCGCTTGCGATCGAGCTGGCGGCGGCGCGCGCCGCGACGCTTGGCATCGAAGAACTCGCCGACCGGATCGACGACCGCTTCCGTCTGCTGACCGGCGGAAGGCGCACCGCCCTGGCGCGGCACCAGACCCTCCGGGCGACACTCGATTGGAGCTACGCTCTATTGGCCGAGCCCGAGCGCGTGATCCTGCGCCGCCTCTCTGTCTTCCTCGGCCCGTTCAGCCTTCGGGCCGCCCGCGCGGTCGCCGCTGACCCCGAACTCGCGCCCTTGCAAGTCGTCGACGGCCTCTCCAGCCTCGTATCGAAATCGCTCGTCACTGCGGAGTTTGGTGGCTTGGTAACGCGCTATCGACTGCTCGACACGACGCGGGCTTATGCGCGTGAAAAGCTCGCCGAGAGCAGCGAGCGCGAAACGCTCCCGCGCCACCACGCCGAATATTATCGCGACGTCTTCGAGCGGGCCGAAGCTGAACGGGAGACGCGGCCGGCGGCCGAATGGTTGGCGGATTACGGGCCGCGGATCGACAACTTGCGCGCCGCCCTCGACTGGGCTTTCTCGCCGGACGGCGATCCATCGATCGGCGTCGCATTGACGGCCGCCGCAGGGCCCCTGTGGATGCACTTGTCACTGATTGAGGAGTGTCGCGGTCGCGTAGAGCAGGCGCTCTCCATTCCGGTGCCGGCGGCGAGCCTAGACGCACGCCGCGAAATGAAGCTCTACGCCGCGCTGGCCGCATCGCTGATGTATATCAGAGGTGCCGGAGTTTCCGAAGTCGGCGAGGCCTGGGCGAAAGCCTTTGAGCTGGCCGAGAACCTCGCCGATACAGAATTTCAACTTAGGTCGCTCCGTGGCTTGTGGGCTTTTCACATCAACAGCGGTCGGCAGCGTGTGGCTCTGCAGCTCGCCCAACGGTTCTGCGTACCGCCAGTGAGCTCGTCCACACCGTTCGCTAAGGTGCTTGGCGAGCCAATGCTCGGCGTCTCAGAGCATCATTTGGGCGATCAGCCCTACGCCCGACGCCGGCTCGAAGGCGTGCTCGCCGCTTCTCTTACTTCTGATCACAAGCGCTTCGTTCGCTTCCAGATCGATTCGCAAGTAATGGCGCGGGTCTTTCTTGCACGGACTCTGTGGCTGCAAGGCGACGCGGATCAAGCCGCACGGATCGCACTGAACAGCGCCGAGGAGGCGGGTGCCGCCAATCATACCAACACGCTCGGTTACGTGCTCGGTCTTGGAACCTGCCTGGTCGCACTCTGGCGTGGCGATCTAGATGTGGCTGACAGTTACGTCAGGATGCTCCTTGACCATTCGACACGATATGGGCTGTCGTTCTGGCTCGCCTTTGGCCGATGTTACCAGGGTCAGCTCGTCATCCGGCGTGGCGATGTCACGACCGGGCTGCAAATGCTTCGCACCGGCTTGAGCGAATTCATCGAAGGCAACACGACGTCCCGTTTCATCGCGGCGCAAATGGCGGAGGCTTTGGGTCAGGCCGGTCGGGTCGAGGAGGGGCTCACGTTGATCGAAGGGGCTATAGAACGCTCCCAGAGCGATGAAGAACTTTGGGCGACCGCCGAGTTGCTTCGCATTAAGGGCGAGCTTGTGCGGATGCAGGGGATCCCGGAAGCCTCTGCCGCTGCCGAGGACCAATTTCGGCAGGCGCTGGAACTCTCGCGGCAGCAAGGAGCCTTGTCCTGGGAGCTGCGCGCTGCCACAAGTCTTGGTCAGATGCTACGCGATCAGGGCCGTCTCGCGGAGGCGATGGCGCTCCTCCAGCCGGTCTACGACCGCTTCACCGAAGGCTTCGACACGACCGACCTGAACGCGGCAAAGACGCTGCTAGCCGAGATGGCATAGATGGCAGCATAGATGGCAGTCCAGTAGGTTCGTTATAGCGCGAATTTCGCGTTTCGCTTGCCTTCCTGCGGACGGCTGGAATCGGCGCATCCTCGTCGTTGCCGCGGGTCCCGGCGAAGGTCGCTTCACTATCCGGTTCGCCGACCTTCGTCACGGTGTATCGCAGACCGCAACCTCCGCTCTGGCAAGCCGCCGGAGGGCAAGCTGGATTGAGGCGAGGGTCCTGCTGCTCGCCATCACGGTGAGTCTCGCTACCGAGGATCACGGCGCCGCGCCTTCCGCAACACCTTTTGGGTCAGGCTCTCAGCCTGGGTTATCGAGCTAATTTAGCCCATGGCGTGCGGCCAGGCGGCCGTCCACGGGCTTCCGCCTAGGCTCGCTCACTGAGCGCGGCGAGCCCCGCCTTAGCCTTAGCGACCTGTTTGTCTTCCTCGGATCTTACAAAGCTCGCGCTGATGCCGCCGATCACCTCGCCATCGACCACGACCGGAAGCCCACCTTGCATCTCGATAAAACCGCGAGCGGTGATCGCCGCGAAGCGGCCGTGGTTGATCGCATTTTCCAGCGCCTGAGCGGGTTTCTTGAAGAGCGCCGCGCTGCGCGCCTTGCCCTCCGCCAGCCGGACGGAAGCGGTCATCGCCGCATGGTCCATGCGTTCGAGCAGAATGATCCAGCAGCCCTCGTCGACGACCGCGGCCATGCCGCGCCAGTGGTTGCGCTCCGCCTTGGCCTCGACCGCCCTTACCGTCTTTCGCGCCGCTTCCAGGCTCAGCGTCTTCTTCTCCAGGGGCTGCGCCTGCGCAACCGAGCCGAGCAGAACGACCGCTCCGAGCGCAAGGCTGCGGGCTAGAATGTTCCGCATCGCGGCTACCGCACCGCCATCTGCGCGATTGCCGCACCGGTGCCGTAGAACTCCGCAACGAGGTGCATCTCCTCCGGTGTCAGTTGCGCCGCAATCGTGCGCATCTGCTCGTTGATGTCGTTCTGGCGAAACCCTTGGGCAAAGGCCGCGAGCTGGCGCTCGATGTAGGCGGGCTGCTGCGTCTTCAATTGCGGCGCGCCGAGCTTGTGGTCCCCGGGACCGTGACATGCGGCACATGGCGGGATACCGCGCGCGGGGTCCCCGGCAAAAACCAGGCGAATGGCAGGGTTGTCTTCGCGAAGGGTATGCCCGGCCTGAAAACGCTCGCCGACAAAGGGCGGCAGGCCGTTGGTGCGGCTCGCGAAATAAGCCCCGGCATCGGCCCAATCTTGCGCCGACAGCGCTTGCGCGATCGCGTTCATGGCACCCCACGACCGCTTCCCCGCACGAAAGTCGTCGAGCTGCTTGTAGATCGCCGCGCCGTCCATCCCGGCCAAGGTCGGGTAGAGACCGTTCTGGCTCACCCCTTGCTCGCCGTGGCAGGCGGTGCAATTGAGCCCGACAAACGCGCCGTGCTCGGCGTTGCCGCCGACGATCTGAGACATTGTGGCGCTGGTCCAGGCGATGCGTGACGGGGTGCGCAGCGGCGGCCGAGGCTCAGCCGCCGGCCCGATATCAGCTGTGATGCCGAGCGCCCGGCAAATCGCGTTCCACGTTCCGAGCGTGGGTCCATTCTGCTGCTCGCGGCCGAGTACGATAAAGCCTAGGATTACGCTTATCGCGAGCAGCCCGGCGGTCGACCACCAGGCAATCCGCGGCCATGGATTGTCGAGCTTGAACGGCCCCCGGTCACGAGCCATTACCGCGCTCTCACCGAAGCGGATTCCTGGCTAGTCACCTGCACAGCGGGAACGCTATGGCTCTTCAGGAAGAAGAACTGCCCAATCGGGTAGCCATAGGTCACGACCATTAAAGTGAGCAGAACCGCGTTCCACAGCGCAAAGCCGTTGAGCGCCGCCGGCACCTCTTGCGGCGGGTTCACCGCCAGCGCATAGCGCAGCGGTTGCGCCAACACTCGCTCGCCCAGATGCGAGCGAACGAGAATGACGATCAGCAGGATTGCCGCGATCAGCAGCACGAGCCCGCCGATCACTGAGATGATGACCAGCGCCGCCGTGCGAGCGACGAGTGGAATGCTGTAATCGAAGATAGCGATGCGACGGGGCTGTCCCATCAGCCCGGCGATGTGCCAGGGTATCGTCGTGATCAGCATCCCCGAGAACCATAGCCAGAGCTGCCAGCACGCCAGTCGCTTGGAGCGCAGCGGCTTGCCGGTGATGCGCGGCCACATTTCGTAGGCGATCGCAAAATACATGATCACCGTCGTGCCGCCGAAGATCAGGTGGAAATGCGCGGTAACCCACGACGTGTTGTGGATCATCGAATTCATCGCGTAGCTCATATTGATGAGCCCGCCGAACCCGCCAAAACCAAGCATCACCAGCGACAAGCCGACCGCCAGCACCATCGGCTCGTTCCACGGCAGCGCCCCGATCCACCGAGAAGCCCGCGGCCGCCACGATGGCGCCCGGCGATCTCCAAACTGGCGGAGATCGTAAACACCGTGAGCAATGTCGGCAGCGCCACCAGGAAGGTGAGGAATGATTGGACGAACTTGAAGCCCGAGCCGTGCTCGGGGTCGGCCAGCAGATGATGCATGCCAACCGGCAGCGAGAAGATCAGGAACATGATAAAGGTCAGCCGCCCCATCGTGTCGCTGTAGAGCCGCCCGCCGGCGGCCTCGGCTACCAAGGTATAAAAAGCGATATAGGCCGGCATCAGCCAGAAATAGACGATCGAGTGCAATGTCACCGAAAACAGCGTGCGGCCGAGGGCGGCGTCGATCAGATCGCTCCAGCCGAACGCCCGCGGCAGTAATATACCCGCCAGCTCGATCAGTACACCTGACGCCGCCCACGCCCACAGCAGCGCTGTCGCAGTGATCGCGAACATCGCGAGCGGCACCGGACGACCAGGATTGTCGCGCTTCCAGGCGGTCATGTTGACGACCATCAGCACGACCCAGATCATCGATCCGCCGATTAGCAAGAACGCCCCAAGGTAGTACCAGGCGCTCGCCAGAAGCGGCGGGTAGAAGGTGTAGAGAACCGATGCCTTGCCGGCGAGCACCGTCGCGGCCGCCATCAGCGTGCCGACGAGGCAAATCACGAAGCCGATCCATGCGGCCGCCGCGCCGCGAATCGGACGGCCGAGGCTCGTTGCCGTTATTGCGTAGCCAAAACCCATCGCAAAGAAGGTGGTCACCACATAGGCCATCACCGTGCCGTGCAAGGTCACGGAGGCGTAGTAAGCGTCCGGGTCGTCGAGCGGCGCCGGCAGGGGGCTGCGCATCAGCATCTGCCAGGCCCCCAGCAGAACCGCCGGCAGAAACGTGGCAAAGGCCACCCAATAGTGACAGAGCGCCAGACTTCTACTGTTTTGCACAGCGCGTCCTTTCCAGCGGACCCCGGCCCGCGAACTGGTCCTTCGGTACGACGCTTACCCGTGTCCACATGGCGTGATGACCTAGCCCGCAAAACTCGTGACACGGCATCTCGTACTCGCCCGGCTGCACGAAGCTCGTGCGCACCTCGGCGACAAACCCGGGCACCACCATCGTGTTGACATTGGTGTCAGGGAGCAGGAAGCCGTGCACCACATCGGCGCTGGTCAGGCGAAACTTCACCGGTGTCTCGGCCGGCACGCGGACGCAATGCGGCACGAAATCATACTGCTCGCCAATGAGCCGCACGGTGGCGGAGCCGTCGGGCTCGATCGCGGTACCGAGATTGCTCTCGGCGAACTCGCCGCCTAGAAGCAAGGTCAGCGGCTCGACGACCTCGACATTGCTCGACGGGTGCAGCGCGCCGGCGACCCCGGTGATGACGATGACCGCCATCATCAAGACGAGCATCGCCGCCATGATCATCGCCCAGTGGCTTTCGGTGCGGGCGACGACCGGTTCCGGGACGACGCCGTCCGGGAGCGTTCGCTGCAGCGGTTTCCCGGCGGCTCAGCCAATCGCCCTCGCGGCAAAAAGAGCAGAAAATAGAACGCCATCCAGCCGATGAACAGCAGTGCTACGGCGATGCTGGCGACAACGAGCGCGCCGATCGGTCCGTTCTTGAGCGCCTCAGCTGCTTCCTCCGGTCCGATTGGTGCTGCGACGTGCTCCGGCCGAGCGGCGGCGGAGTGATGAGGCTCGTCGGTCGCCATCGCTTCAGTCCCCCCTCTTGCTACTTCGCCTCAGTCCCCCCGAGCGGCGGGTTCACCTGCTGGTAGTAGGCGGCGACCGCCAGGATTTCTTCGTCGTCGAGCGTCTTGGCGATCGCCTCCATCGCGTCGGGACTGTTCTTGCGAAAACCTTCCTGCCACATCTGCAACGTGAAGGCGATGTAATGGGCGTATTGGCCCGCGAGGTATGGGATCCCCGGCGGCGCGCCCGAGCCGCCGGGTCCATGACAATTGTCGCAGTGCAACCTGTCGGGCCCACCTGCCTTGGCAAGCTCCTCGCCGCGCTTGACGAGCGCAGGATTAGGCGCTTTGAGCGGCAGAAATGGCGCATTGACGCCAGCGAAATAGGCCGTCACGTCGGCGATATCGTCGGGGGACAGCGCCTTTGCGATCGGCGACATGAGGGCACTCGCCCGCACACCCGAGGCAAAGTCGCGCAGCTGTCCCGCTAGATAAAAGGCCGATTGGCCGGCGAGCCACGGAAAGGCACCACTGGCATCGGAAACGCCATTGAAGGCGTGGCACTGGGCACAGGGCGGCGCTCCAGCCGCGGTGCCTTGCGCGACGATCACCGCGCCGTGCTTGGGGTCGGGTTGGCGGCTCGGGCCCCCAGCCGCCGCCGGCGCGCGTACATTGCCTAGGTTGACGAGGTAATCGACGATTGCCGGAGCGTCCGCCGCGGCGAAAGGAGCCTTGAAGTCATTGCGCATCTGGTTGACTACACTCTGCCAGCCGGCTCGAGAAAGGCTCGGCTGGGTCAGCACCATGCCGGCCGAATGGCAGATCAGGCAGTCGTTGTTGATGGCGTCTGCCCCGGCGCCGCCGGGAAAGGTCCTGTCGCTGCGTGGAAAGTTGAGGTTGAGCGAATGCACCGTCACGCCGCCGCCCGTAACGATTGGAGGGGCAGGGGCTGTGGGTGGAGCCTCCGCGCCCCGAGCTGACCGACTGATCGACCCGGCTTCTAGCATGATCGCCAGGAGGATTACGCCGACTGCGGCGACGGCGCCGTGCGAAATCGCAGTCGCTGAAATGGCCATGGATCAAGCCACCTTGAGCTGAACGGTCTCGATCACGTTTCGCATAAAACCGCCGCCGTTCCAGTTCGGCTCGGCCGGCTGAACCTCGCCTTTCGTATTCGTGCAGCGCGCGTGTAAGGTCAGCGTTCCGGATTGCGGTGCCGTGATCTGCGTGCTCCACAGGCGAAAACTGTAAGTGCCCTCGTCGCGGCCCAGCACGGTCTTCTGCCAGCTTTGTCCGCCGTCGTCCGACAGTTCCACTTGCGACACGCCGCTATCGCCGCCGAAGGCGATTCCTCTGACCGGCACAACCGCTCCGGGCTTGACGGTCGTGTCGTTGGTGACGTTGGTGAAGAAGGAGCGAGGTATCAGACGGCTGACCGGCACCGTCTTGAACCCCGATTCCCCCGGCTTCACGCTCGCGTGTGGGGTGTCGGGTATGCGATACCCGACTCTCTCAAAGTAGTTCTGGTCCGGCACGTTCAGCACTTCGATATCACTCAGCATCTTGATCCAGTAGTCGCCATACCAACCCGGCACGATCAAACGCACCGGAAAGCCGTTCAGCAATGGCAATTGCTCGCCGTTCATCTGGAAGGCCAGGATCACCTCGCTGTCACGCGCGTGGTCGATGTCGAGCGGCTTCATGAATTTGGGTGCTCCCGCGACGACCGGATTGTCCAAACCGCTCGATCGAACAGCAACGGCACCGGCCTTGACACCGGCGCGATCCAGCACGTCGCGCAAGCGGACGCCGGTCCAGCGCGCATTTCCCATCGCCCCGTTCTCCCATTCGCCGCCAGGCACGCGTGGCTGGAAAAATCCGCGGGAATTGCCCGAGCATTGACAGACCGCCACGATCTCGGCGCGCGGCATCGTCAGCAGATCGGCGAGCGACAAAGAAACCACCTGGTTCACGTGACCGCGAACGGTAAGCTTGAAGGCCGCGACATCCACGGCCTCGGGGATGACCGCCCAATGCCAGCGCACAAAGAACCGATCGTTGGGCGTGAACACGCCGCGATCGTAGACGTCCCAGGGAGTCTCAAGCAGCGGCGGCCGGGTGCGCTGCACAATCATCTGCGCCTTCTGCGGGAAGGCCGTCGACAACTCGCGCCGGTCCGGGCCGCCCGGCAGATCAAGATCGAAATAGGTATCGGCCAAGGCGGGAAACGTCGCTGCGATCCCGCCGAGGATGCCTGCGCTCCGAAGGAAACGACGACGACTCTGCATCCTCCTCAATCCTTCGCTTGTGACTCCACGGTTTCGAGGGTCGACTGCACCTGCTGGTAGTAGGCCGCGACCGCCGCGATTTCTTCGTCGTCGAGCTTGTTGGCGATGACCCCCATCGTGTTGAGACTGTTCTTGCGGAAGCCCTGTCGCCACATCTGCAAGGTAAAGGCGATGTAGTGGGCGTATTGTCCAGCGAGATATGGGATTGTCGGCGGCTCGCCCGCGCCGGCGGGCCCATGGCAATTGTCGCAGTTCTGAATCCGCCTCTCCGCACCGCCCACCTTCGCAAGCTCCTGGCCGTGCTTGACGAGCGCGGCATCGGACGCCTTAAGCGGCAGGAACGGAGCATTGACGCCCACAAAATAAGCCGAGACGTCGGCAATATCGCCGGGCGAAAGTGCCTTGGCGATCGGCGACATGAGGGCATTCGCCCGCTCACCCGAGGCAAAGTCGCGCAGCTGCTTGGTGAGATAATAGGCCGATTGGCCCGCGAGTCGCGGAAACGCGCCGCTGGCATCGGAGACGCCATTGAAGGCGTGGCATTGGGCGCAGGGCGGGGCGCCGGCTGCCGTGCCTTGCGCGACGATGACGGCGCCGTGCTTGGCGTCGGGTTGGCGGCCTGCGCTCTGAGCCTGCACGAGAGTGATAACGCCGAGAGGGCCGAGCACGGCGGCCGCCCCCGCAAGAAGGAGGCGGCGGAAGGTCATGCCGGCACCAAGGGTCCGGGCGACTTCAGGTACTTGTTTTTGATCGCATCGAGCGCCCAGTAGGTCACTGCGCCGATAGTGATCGTATAGTTATAGGTGATGTTATGCGGAAACGATGAGGCGCCAAGGCTGAAGACGTTCGGCACGTCCCAGCACTGCAGGTAGCGGTTGACGACACTGGTCTTGGGATCGTCACCCATCACCGCGCCGCCGCAGTTATGCGTGCTTTGATAAACGGTAGTGGTGTAGGGCCGCTTGGTCCCCCCGCGGACCACAATTTTGCCGCCCATCGCGCGGCCGATCTCGACAACCTTGTCGGCGATATATTGCGACATGCGGATGTCATTCTCGGGAAAATCAAAGGTCATGCGCAGCAACGGCTGGCCCCAGGCGTCCTTGTAGGTCGGATCGAGATCGAGATAGTTGAGCCGGCTTGGCATCGAGGTGCCGTGTTGCTGGATCAGTATCGTGTGGTTGTAGTGCCGCGCGACCGCCCGCTTCCACTCGAGACCCCAGGGAGGTGTGCCGGGCGGTGTCGGGTGAAACTCTATCGGACGCCCACCGGTCATGATCGAGCCGACATACTGACCGCCGATGAATCCCAATTTCGAATGGTCGAAATTGTCGCCGCTGAAATCGTCGATCATCGTCCCGGGGGCGCCCGAAGACATGAACGGATTGATGTTGACGCTTTCGTCCATGAAGACAGTCGGGCCTCCGGTGGTCTGATAGCTATAGTTGCGCCCGACCACGCCCTCGCCGGACCGGGGGTCGTAGGGCTTGCCGATGCCCGAGAGCAGCAAGGTGCGAACGTTGTTCAACGGGAAGGCGGTGATGAACACGATTTCGGCCGGCTGCTCGAACTCGCGGCCCGCACCGTCGACATAGGTGACGCCGGTCGCTTTTTTGCCGGCGCTGTCGAGATTGATCCGCAATACCTCGCAGCTCGTCCGGAGCTCGTAATTCGGGTTCTTGAGCAAAACCGGCAGGATGATCGTCTGCGGACTGGCCTTGGCGTAGTGCTCGCATGCATCGCGCTCGCAGAACCCGCAAAAGACGCATTGCTCGAGCTTCAGCCCGAGCGGATTGGTATACGGGCGGCTCAGATTTGAGGAGGGTTGCGGGTAGGGGTGGTAGCCGAGGCTTTCCGCGCCTTTACGGAAGATGGCGCCGAAATAGGTCTCCTTCAGCGGCGGGTTGGGGTATTCGCGCGATCGTGGCGCCTCGAACGGGTTACCGCCGGGCTGAATCTGTCCCTTGATGTTGCCGGCCTTGCCGCTGACGCCGCAGAGATATTCGAAGCGGTCGTAATAAGGCTCCAGCTCGTCGTAGGTGACGCCCCAGTCCTGGATCGTCAGCTCGGGTCCGCAGGCGTCGAGAAATTTCTGGCCGTAGCGCTGGATAGTATGGCTGCGCCAGACGAAATCCGCGACTTGGGCGCGGAAACTCTGACCGTTCCAATGCACAAACGAGCCGCCGAGGCCCTGTCCCGGTAGGAAGCTTTCCCAGCGGCGGATCGGCAGGGCCGTCTCATTGGAGTTGTTGCGAAACGTTACCGCCACCTTGACATTGTCCTGCATCATCGCCTTGCGGATCGAAAAACGCAGCTCGTCATGAATCGCGGGTGATTGGAAATCCGGCACCGTAAAACGTGGAGCGCCGCGTTCGAGCCCGACCACCTTCAAGCCGGACTGCGCCATCTCGAGGGCGGCCATTGAGCCGGTCAACCCAACCCCGATGGTAACCACATCAACAGGCTTCAGAGTTTCTGCCATGGAGCGTCTCCGCTCCGACTATGGCGAGCGCGCCGGGATGCCCGGATTTAGGTGGATGTGCCCGTGCGCGTCTTCGGCGAGGCTCATCGGCACCCGATCGAGCTTGATGCCGTGTTGGTCGACCAGGTCGTAATAGGAGGCGTAGGCGCCGGGGAACCCGATCATCCGCCAGGAGACCATGTTGCAATTGCCGCCATAGACCGGGTCGCTGAAGAAGCCTTCGACGGTGCTTTCCCAGAGATGCGTGAAGAATACCTCGGACGGTACGCCGCCAAGATCCTTGCCGCCTGCCTCGAGCTTCTTGAGATAGCTGTCCTGTTCCTCGGGGTTCATTCTTGGAAACGGCCTGTGCGACAACTCCTTGTTGATTTCGCCCAATGCAGCTCGAAACAGTTCCGCCGGCGTGAAGGGGAGCTGATATCCCTGAGTCCATGCTCGGGGCTGCCAGGGACCGCTGCGATAGAGCCGTTCGCCCGCCCCCCAGGCGCCGCCCAGCTGCTTGTCGATATAGTTCGGCACGCAAGCTTCGAGCGCGCCGGGCCACTCATCATCGGCCGGAATCAACCGCGCGACGGCGGCTTCGATGAAGGCCGCCTCCTCGCCGTTGAAAAAGACATAAGTCGTCGCCGCCGCTGCGGCGGCGCAGATCGATGACGTGGCGGCCAGTTCCGCGCCGGCAGGCGTCGCCGCGTTTGCGGTCTCGAACACCGCCGGCAATATCGCCGCGCCGATCGCGCCGGTCGCCTTGATCAATGTCCTGCGCGACACTTCAGTCATGATCAGGTTCCCTCCGCTTATGTTGTTGATATCGGCCTGTCCCGGCTTGCTGACGGGACAATCGGCGACCTGACGTTTATGAGGAAGTTACCGACACTTCCCGACCTGGCCCAAGTAAATTCGCGTAAATTCCGGTAAATGGCGAACCAAGACATTCACTCGTCGACAGCATGCCGACGTCCATAGTGGCTTCACCTTTCAACACCACTTACCTTCAGGCTCATACTGCGAAACATCTGAGAAAGTAACGTACAGAAGAACAGATGTTTACGTCACCGGACAAAACTCGAATTGTAGGCTGACGATCGAGCTATACGCCCCTTGTGCGCCAGTAGATCTTCAGTGAGGTGGGCGACCGCAGCGGCGAGATCAGGATCTTGCCTACCACCTTCAATGATCACTTGCTCAGAGACAAGTCTCCGATATTTTCCTCTCAAATAGAGCCGCGCCTTGATGGTGACAGGGCGATGCACGCCGAACAACCTTTCGCCGGTACTCTGGTGTACAAAGCTGCGGACTTCTCCTCCGGCGTACGGGTCCAATTTAAAGCTCCACTCGACCCGATTGCGCGAGTGGCCGCCTGCCATCGGCTGGAAACGCAAATTCGCGAGGCGGGCCTCCGCCATTTGCTGGACAATATAGCGCGGCAAATCGGCGCTGCGAAATCCTGGCAGTGCGCCAGATGTTTCCACATGCAGAATAGTCAAGGTTGCGGCAAATATTGACGTACATGGCGTGAGTATTGCCAGCAGAAGAAGGCCGCCACAAGCGCAAGGCGACGTGTCCCGATAAGCCCGAAACCTGACATGAAGCTGTCGTGCTCACTTGCGCGATCCCGCCGAAGCCTATCGACGTGTCGGAATTCAGGGACGCCTGAAACATCCTCGGCGAGCGACAGCCGATCGTGGCATTCGTGCCGCAGCCGACCATCCGGCAGCTGAAGGCATTGGGATGTCCTTTCTGCTCGATAGTCGGTACTAAACCTGACGCCACCCTGGCTTACTCGGGTCTACCAACTTCAGATCAACCGGAGCGAGGCCAAAAATCCCGATCACCGCCGGCTCCGCTGCACCTTCCCTGACGCCGTCGTAATGCGGCGTGTGGGCGACCCGCCTGACGAAACCGCCCGCCGGTACTGGAACGGTGGCGTTAGGGTCAAAATCGCTACCGCTACTCACCCACCAGGTGCCGGACAACACCAAACACAGCCGATCAGTAGCGTAACTGTGCGGTGCGCTCATGTAGCCCGGGTACCATTTCATCAGCACGACGTATTCTCCCGGCTTGTCCAATCCGCCGAAAAGCGTCGCCATCTCGGCGCCGTGCGGCGGCCCGGCGGGCCAGGCGGCCCATTTGATTTGATCGGACAGAGTCACCTGGGTTTCAGCCGGGTTGACCGCTTCTGCTCGCCGAGCGGAAAGGCCGAGCGGCAACGCGGCAAGGAATGAGGCAAGCAGTAGCTGGCGTCGGCGGGGCAATAGCAGATTGTCTTCCGAGAAAGTTCGATCCGTCATCTTCAATGAACCCAAGAGCTAGAGGGAAACGCGTGTGCCCAGGACTTCCAGGAACAACGCCAGGAATTGCGGATGCGCCGGCCCGGCGAAACCAGTCACGAGATTGCCGTCCCGGATTGCCCCGTCGGGCGGCGTATCAACATATTCTCCGCCCGCCAATCGGACTTCCGGCGCACAAGCGGCGTATGCCGAAACCCGTCGACCGCGGATCACATCGGCCGCGGCGAGGATTTGTGCCGCGTGGCAGATCGCTGCAATCGGCTTTTCCTCTTCGGCGAACGATCGAACGATCGCGATCAGACGATTGTCGAGCCGAAGGTATTCCGCGCACGGCCCCGGCGATCATCAGCGCGTCGTAGGCTTCGGCCTTGATCTCGGCAAAGCTGCCGTTCAGTACGAAATTGTGTCCAGGCTTCTCGGTATAGGTCTGGTCGCCCTCGAAATCGTGGATCGCCGTCTTGATCTTGTCGCCCGCCTTTTTGCCCGGGCACACGGCATGGACGATATGACCGACCGCCGTCAGGGCCTGAAACGGTACCATGACCTCGTAGTCTTCGGCGAAATCGCCGACGAGAAAGAGGATCTTCTTCGCTGACATTGGTTCTCTCCTGTTGTTCTTTTCCTGAGCGTCATTCCGCTGCTTCCAGGGCGGCGAGCGTGGGGCGCGGAGGCGGAGCCATGAATTCCGGACCCACCGGCTCGGTGATCGACTCTCGCAGGATGCGATCGATCACGATCTTTGCGGCGGCACCAAGCGACCATCCGAATACCTCGTCGATCGCTTGCAGCTGGCCGGGATGACGCGCTCCCCAGAGTGCCACAGTCGCCCCCTGATCGAGGAGCCAGCGTACTGCCAAGTGGATGACCCGCTTGCCGTAACGCTGTCGGGCGAATTGATCGAGACGGCGCACCGCAGCGAGGTACTGAGAATAGCGCGGCGGCTGGAATTTCGGGTCGGTCAAGCGAAGATCGTCGCCCTCGAAATGCGCGTCGACCTGCAACTTGCCAGACAACAGCCCGCGGCACAGTGCGCCGTAAGTCAAGGTGGCGAGGCCCGATTCCCGGCAATAGGGCAGGAACTCTTTCTCGATCTTGCGCTCGAACAAATTGTAAGGCGGCTGTACGACGTGCAGTTTGGCGACTCGGCGAAAGCGCGCGATCTCCAGAACCGAGAAATTACTGACGCCGATAGCCCGGATTTTCCCCTGGTCGAAAAGCGTCTGCATCGCTTCTGCCGTCTCTTCGATCGGGACCAAAGGATCGGGCCAGTGCACCTGATAGATGTCGATGTAGTCGGTGCGCAACCGCCGCAACGAGTCCGTCGCCTCGCACAGGATGCGGTCGCGGCTGGCATTGCGGAAGACCTTCCCATTCGTCCACTCCAGCCCCACCTTGGTGGCGATGAAGACGCGCGAGCGCAGCCGCCCCTCGGCAATCGCGCGGCCGACGATCTCTTCGGAGCGGCCAAATCCATAGGCCGGCGCGGTGTCGATCAGGTTCACGCCGCGCTCGACGGCGGCGCTGATCGTCTGTACCGACTTCTCTTCATCCGTCCCGCCCCACATCCAGCCGCCGATTGCCCAGGTTCCGAGACCAACACGCGAGACTCTGAGCGAGGTTCCGGGGATCGTAGCAAATTCCATCTCTTGCCTCCTTTTCGCCGCTAAGTCTTCAGTAATTGCGGATCGACCGGCAGCGATCTGATGCGTTTGCCAGTTGCGTCGTAGATCGCGTTGCAGATCGCCGGCGCGGTGGGCGGCACGCCCGGTTCGCCGACACCGCTCGGCAGATGAGTGTTTTCGACGAGATAGACGTGGGTCTCCGGCGTGATGTCGATGCACGGAACGAGATAGTCGGCGCCGGAAGCGCCACCCCGCAGCCGAATTTTGTGCCAGTCGGGCAGACGATATCTCGAATCGCCCACAACAGGGGCATTTGAGGATCGGCGTCGATCGTGTGCTCGACGCTATTGATCTTAATCTGTGGCATGGAATTCCCCTAAGCGCGCTGCTGTAGGGTCTGGCTCATTTCTTCAGTGTATTGAGATAAACAATAACATTCTGCCGATCGGTCTCACTCGGGAGATTGACGAACATCTTGGTGCCGTGAATGAAGCCGACCGGATTTGCGAGAAATTTGTCGAGATCGGCGTCGTCCCAGGTCACATTCGCATCCTTCATCGCAGCGGAGAAGTTGAACGCCGGAACCGTGCCGCTCTTGCTCCCAACAATGCCGGCAAGGGATGGCCCGATCTTGTTCTCACCGGGCGCCGTCGCAT
>Ga0306922_10000869_pt1 | contig 26108 bp, 24 predicted proteins | sample sta12Cox44000082_FD_203758 | JGI IMG/M metagenome (GOLD analysis project Ga0306922, IMG submission 203758) | Lab enrichment of tropical soil microbial communities from Luquillo Experimental Forest, Puerto Rico - statoxic.12C.oxic.44.000.082 (v2)... | ecosystem: Environmental > Terrestrial >... | reverse complement strand
CAGCGCAGATCCAAGCCGACCGAGGACATCATCGGCGATTTGGTCACCGCGGAGATTGATGGCGAAAAGCTCAGCGACGAAGCGATTTACTCGTTCCTGCGTCTGCTGCTGCCCGCCGGGCTGGAGACGACGTACCGGTCTTCGGGAAACCTGCTGTATCTGCTGCTGACTCATCCGGACCAGTTCGCGGCGGTGCAAGCCGATCGCGAGTTGATCCCGCAGGCGATCGAGGAAGGGCTGCGCTTCGAGACGCCGCTGACCATGGTTCAGCGTTTTACGACGGAAGACACCGAGCTGGAAGGCGTCGACATTCCGGCACGCTCGGTGATCGGCGTGTGCATTGGTTCTGCGAATCGGGACGAGTGCCGCTGGGAACGTCCGGAAGAATTCGACATCTTCCGTAAACACATGCCGCACATCTCCTTCGCCGCCGGCGAGCACACCTGCTTGGGCCTTCACCTGGCGCGCCTGGAGACCCGCGTCGCGCTGGAATGCGTGCTGAATAGGTTGACCAACATCAGCCTGAAGACCGACGACGACCCACACATCCACGGTCAGCCCTTCCGGTCGCCGACGGCGCTTCCGGTGACTTTCGACGCGAAGTAGGGTCTGGGAAATGGTCTCGAAATGGTAAGAGTAATGCAGGGCTTTCGGGTCCTGGAGCTTGCGCAGTTCACGTTCGTCCCGGCGGCGGGAGCGATCCTCGCCGACTGGGGCGCCGACGTCATCAAGGTCGAGCACCCGCTACGCGGCGACACCCAACGCGGCTTCCTGAACATGGGTGGCATCCAGGTCAACCCCGACCGACATCCGCTGATGGAGCATCCCAACCGCGGCAAGCGCAGCGTCGGCATCGACGTGTCCACACCGGGTGGCCAGGAAGTGCTCTATGAACTCGCCAAGACTTCCGATGTGTTCCTGACCAACTACATGCCCAGGGTGCGGCAGAAGAACAAGTTCGACGTGGAGCACATCCGCGCCGCGAACCCGAACATCGTCTATGCCCGCGGCAGCGCATATGGCGACAAGGGAGCCGAGCGCGATGTCGGCGGGTACGACGGCACGGCATTCTGGACGCGCAGCGGCATCGGATACGCGTTGACGCCGGAGGGCTTGGGTGGCGCACTGCCACAAGGCATTCCCGGTTTTGGTGACTCCATCGGCGGCATGAACATCGCCGGTGGCATCTCCGCAGCATTGCTGCATCGCGAGCGGACCGGCGAGGCCCTCGAGGTCGACGTGTCGTTGCTCAGCACGGCCTGGTGGGCCGCGGGCGCGAGCGTGACGCAGGGCATGGAGGCCGGCGAGGTCATGCGCAATGCGATGCCGGGCTCGGCCAATCCGTCCGTGAATCCCTTCATGGGCAACTACCAAACCTCCGACGGCGGCACGATCAACCTGTGCATCATCAGTCCGACGGGCCTGATCCGCGACACGTTCGAGCATCTCGGCATCCCCGAGGCCGCCGACGATGCGCGCTTCGCAGACGTACTGCCGTTGATCCAGAACGCCGATGCGGCCGCAGAACTGATCGCGAAGGCCTTCGCCGGCAAGCCCTTTGAGTACTGGCGGCAGCACCTGAAGACGATGAAAGGTCAGTGGGCACCGTTCCAGAGCCTTATTGAGCTGGCCGATGACGAGCAGGCGATTGCCAACGACATGATCGCCGAAGTCGAACTCGCCAGCGGCGGAGAGCCGTTCCGCGTCGTGCGCGGACCTGTCCAGTTCAATCACGAGCCGCTGGTGACCACCCGCGCGCCACAAGCCTCCGAGCACACCGAAATCGTCTTGATGGAGCTCGGCATGGATTGGGACCGCATCGCCGAACTCAAGGAATCGGGAGCCATCGCGTGAACCGCGCCGGCGACGATGCAGAGCGAAGCGATGAGGAGGAGCGGCGCTGATGAACGACGTTGCCGTTATCGGCGTGGGCCTGCACCCATTCGGTCGGTTCGAGGGCAAGTCCGCGATGGAGATGGGCGCGGACGCGATCCGCCTCGCGCTCGCCGACGCGGGCGTCGACTGGAAGGACATCCAGTTCGCGGTCGGTGGCAGCTGGACAGTGGCCAACCCCGACGCGATCGTGGGCATGGTGGGCCTCACCGGAATTCCGTTCACCGACGTGTTCAACGCCTGCGCGACGGCGGCCAGCGCGACCAAGCTTTGCGCCGACGGCATCCGGTTGGGTGACTACGACATCGGCATCGCCGTCGGCATGGACAAGCACCCCCGCGGCGCGTTCACCGAAGACCCGGCGCTGGTCGGAATGCCGAGTTGGTATGCCGAGAACGGCCAATACCTAACCACCCAGTTCTTTGGCATGAAGGCCAACCGCTACCTGCACGATCACGGCATCTCGACCGGCACGCTTGCCAAGGTGGCGGCCAAAAACTTTCGCAATGGGGTCTTGAATCCCAACGCGTTTCGGCGCAAGCCGATGTCCGAGGAGGACATCCTCAACTCGCCGATGCTGAATTACCCGCTGACCCAGTACATGTTCTGCACGCCCGACGAAGGTGCCGCCGCGGTCGTCATGTGCCGCGCCGAAATCGCGCGGCGATTCACCGACAAACCCGTTTACGTCCGCGCGGTCGAGATCCGCACCCGCCGCTACGGCGCCTACGAGGTGAATACCACCTACGCGCCGGTTGACGAGGATGTGTCACCGACCGTCTACGCCGCCAAGGCCGCATTTGAAAAGGCCGGCGTGGCACCGGAAGACGTCGATGTGATTCAGCTGCAGGACACTGATGCGGGTGCGGAGCTGATTCACATGGCCGAGGCCGGATTCTGTGCCGACGGCGAGCAGGAAAAGCTGTTGGCCGACGGGGCCACCGAGATCACCGGTGCGATGCCGGTCAACACCGACGGCGGGCTGATCGCCAACGGCGAACCGATCGGTGCGTCCGGGTTGCGCCAGGTGCACGAGCTGGTGCGCCAATTGCGGGGCGAGGCGGGAGACCGACAGGTCCCGGGCTCGCCGCAAGTCGGGTTTGCGCAGGTTTACGGCGCACCCGGTACCGCCGCCGCCACGGTGCTGACGACCTAGTCGCGCCGCAGCTGTAACTTTCGCCGGGCCCGTTTCGTCGTAGTAGCGAACAGCTCGGCGAAAGGAATTGCGATGTCGCATATTGCTGCACAACCGGTGGTCCGCAACGCTCGGTGGCGTGCCGGTCGGGCGGTCACGATCGCGATCGCCGCCACGGCAACCGGTCTGGCGTGGCTCTTGGGGCGGCTGGCCCACGTCGACTACGTCGCCGATACGCCGTTCGGCACCCGGGAGATCACCCTCGCGCTGACCATCGTCGCCACCGTGGCCGCCGGCATAGCCGGCTGGGTGGTGATCGCCCTGCTGGAGCGCTACACCACATCCCCCCGGCGCGTCTGGATCGCGCTGACCCTGGTCGTTCTCGTGCTATCCATCGTGCCGGTCTTCCGGACACCCGCGAACCTGGGCACCCAACTGATGTTGACCGCGTTGCACTGTGTCGCCGGCGCGGTTCTGATCCCCGCTCTGCCCCAGCGGCACAACACGGCAACCCGCCGCCGGTAACTATTGAAGGAGTTCTCATGCGAATCGTGATCTTTGGCGCCAATGGCGTGACCGGACGACTGCTCACGCGTCGCGTGCTCGACGCTGGTCACTCGGCGGTGGCTGTGACGCGGCGGCCCGACGACTTCCCCATCACCGATCCGCGGCTGACGATCGCCGGCGCGGACGTGCGGCGCGATGGCCTCGCCGGGATTGTCGCCGGCGCCGACGCCGTCCTGTCGACGCTCGGTGTGCCGTTCACCCGCCAGCCCGTCGACACGTATTCGGCCGGAACCCGCAATGTCGTGAACGCGATGCGCGAGACCGGCGTCAATCGGCTCGTCGTCGTGAGTTCCACCGGCGCCTACCCTGCGCCCGGCCGGCGCCATGCGCCGCTGATGTTGCGGCTGTTTGAGCCGATCATCACCCGCACCATTGGCAAGACCGTCTACGACGATATCCGGCGGATGGAAGCGTTGGTGCGCGACAGCGGCCTGGACTGGACTATCGTGCGCCCGTCGGGGTTATTCGATTTGCCTGAGGCCACGGATTACGTTGCCGGAGAAACGGATCCGGTCGGCGCATTCACCGCCCGCATCGACCTGGCGGACTACCTCGTCAAACTTGCACACGACGGGACGACAAGACGGAAGACCGTTGTCGTCTCCACGACCGAGCACACGCCAACGATGTTCGAAATGATCCGACGCGAGGCCTTCAAGAGCGACACGCAGCCGACGGAGGCCGCCGCGTCGTCGTAGTAAATTTCGCGGGACAACCTTCGGCCGGGGATCAGAATGTTTCTCCGACCGGCCGAGTAGGGAAGTAGCTGATTTGCCGATTAGTGCAGCGACCGACTGCGTACGGTGAGCCGATGGACACCAGCACTCCGCCACAAGGCCGGCGGTGGCGCCGAAAGGCCATCGTGATCCCGGCCCTACACGGGCAGCGCCGCCCAGCGATCACACTGTCCGCGCTCGCGTTCATCACTTTCGTCCTCACCGTCATCGCTGGATGTCAGGCATCGCAACGGTCCGCGCCAACCTCCACACCCACCCCGCCGCCATCGTCGCCCTCCTCCGCGCCGCCGCCGGTCGAGCTGCCGATCACAGGCTTGATACATCCGTCGGGGGTGGCGGTGGACACCGCCGGCAGTGTCTACGTCATCGAGGACTACGACACCCGGGTGCTGAAACTGGCGGCCGGGTCGAGCGCCCCGGTCGCGCTGCCGTTCACCGGCCTCCAGTGGTCCGAGGGTGTGGCGGTGGACACCGCCGGCAATGTGTACGTCGCCGACACGAACAACCGTCGGGTGCTCAAACTACCGGCCGGGTCGAACACCCCGGTCGAGCTGCCGTTCACCGGCCTTTACTCTCCCCAAGGTGTGGCGGTCGACAGCGCCGGCAATGTCTTCGTCACCAACCTCCACATACCGCCCGACAGCAGCAGCCGGGTGCTGAAACTTCCGGCCGGGTCGAACACCCAGGTCGAGCTGCCGTTCACCGGCCTCGTCGGCCCCGACGGTGTGGCGGTGGACACCGCCGGCAACGTCTACATCACTGACGGCAGCTTGAGGCAGGTGCTCAAACTTCCGGCCGGGTCGAACACCCAGGTCGAGCTGCCGTTCACCGGCCTCAACACTGTTGCGGGCGTGGCCGTGGACACCGCCGGCAACGTCTACATCACCGACAGCGTCAACCGCGACAGGGACGGCCGGGTGCTCAAACTACCGGCCGGGTCGAACACCCAGGTCGTGCTGCCGTTCACCGACCTACATGATGCCGACGGTGTGGCCGTCGACACCGCCGGCAACGTCTACATCACCGACGTCTCTCCCGGCGGCAAGCACAGCCGGGTGCTCAAACTACCGGCTGGGTAAACGCGGGCCAGCGGTGTCTGGTACGTGCTGCCCGGCGACCCGCCGCGCGGCGCATCACCGCGCCGGGGCAGTTTCACCACCCGACTTGGCTTGCCTTGAGCGGCTTCTCACGGTGATGGCAGCGATTGCGCGAAGAACACTCTGGCCATCGAGGCGCGTGGCCACTCTTGCGCCGACGGTGCCGACCGCAAGAAACTCGCCAAGAATCTTTCAAGAATCCTGTCGTACCTTACGCATTGCCTGCCACCATGACCGGCCTCGGTGCATGATGCAGTACGTTCGCGAGAAAGGCTTGACAAATGGGCACCCCCTGGTGGATCTGGATCGTGGTGTTCGGCCTATCAGCGACCTGCGTGCTGCGCGTCATGATCCGCGGGAGGATCGCGAGGAGCCAGAGTGGACTCGATAGCGAGGAGATGGCGGTAGTTCGTCGAGCGGCGAGGGTCGACAGCGGTGAAGTCATGGGCCGCATGTTGGGGTACAGCGTTTTAGACGCTCTCGGATTGCAGCTTCTTCTCAACGTGATCCTCTTTCGGCAAGCCTCCCGGTACCGCAAGCATCGCGCCGCCGCCAAGAAACTCGTCGCCGTTAACCCGAGAGAACAGAACCGCGCCGAGGGTGTCATCTTTTCGTTCTACGAGCTTCGTATCACTAGGACCGAGCTGATTACGGGCTACGAGGAGAACGCCCAGCGCATTCCGCTGCAAGGGCTCACCGCCACGGTCATAACGGGCCAAACTGTTCAAATCAGGATCGAAGGGCCAGACACGAAGTTCGTTTACCGCAACGCGTTCGACGCCGAATTCAACCTCAGGCGCGCGCAACAGTTCGCCGCCCTCCTGAACTACGAAGCGAGCCTCCAAGGTTCACCGCCGAAGAAAGTGCAGGATCAGCTGCCGACTACGTAAGGTGCCCCGCAGACTACCTGCAGTGGTTCGCGGGATGCGAAACTGATCCTCGGATTACCTCCGGACCGGAGAAGAATCAAGAACGGAAAACGATCACTGTGAAGTACTACGCAGCGGACGTGGGTCCCGCTATTGGAGCTGTTGCACGGCTTATGTTGTTACTTGGACGTGCTTTTGGTCAATATGGCTGGGAAGGAGCCCTGCCGGTCCTTTTGGTGGTCGTCGGATTAGCGTTGGCGGTGTGGTACGTAGTACGCAATCGCATGAGGAACGGAGAGGACGCACCGACTCAACAGGTGGATCCCGTCACGTCCACGATTCCCAGAGGGAAGTTGCAGCAAGCACCACTGGAGCCGCCACCGCCGAAATCCCCCAATGAAAATGGAAAGTCCTCCCCAGAGCCAACGGAACCACGGGAGTGGGGTCTAGGGCGATTGCTCTGAGGACCTCTCCTAGCACCGAACCTCGTTGGCGAGGGCACCAACTGATTCGCCTTGAACTCTTTGCCGGCGCCGGCGGCCGTGCGCCGCACCGTCGGGCAGGGGAAAGCCGGCGGCCGGTGAGAACACGGCAGTCGTTATGTAGCGCCGGCCAGTACACGACTGCACCGGGCGCCAGGCACGTCCAAGTCGTGTGTCCACCGCGGCAAATGCTGCAGGGCTGGTGCCCGACGAGCCTGGCGCCAGGCCGCAAACGATGGCCGTGCGAGCAGCTCTGCGGTGGCCGCGTCATCCATGAGCCATCGGTGCAGCGGACAAGAGCGCCGACTGCGGGCATGAAATCAACTTCCAGGCTATTTGGCGCGTGTCTAAATTGTCGAATACGGCCTCAGAAATACAAGTCAAGGCAGCCTGCCGAAACTGATGCGGTCCTAATCACGAAGTGCGAGACTTCGAGTGGCGGCGCGCCCAAGCAAGGAGGGTGGCATTCCTTCGTGAAAATTCACAACAGTGTCGATAGCCGCTATTAGCGTGGCTGCGGCCATCTCGAAGGTGTCGACCCACACCGGCAGCACCTTATCGAACATTCCTTGTTGGAGTGATGGCTGTACCCGCGTGGCGCGCCGTGCCCGAATTCGCCAAGAATCTTCCAAGCCGGTAGCCGGAGCATTTGTGTGACTGGTCGCAACCACCCGTAACAGCGACCAATCAACGCCGGCATGGCGCCTCCTGACCCCGGACATCGTCTGGAGAAAGACAAAGAACATGACGACACCCGCCCAGCCTGGCTGGTACGACGACCCAGAGAACTCGAACGCGCAACGCTATTGGGACGGTCACAACTGGACACCGCACCGGCAGCAAAAGAACACGACTCCGACCCAGCGCGACCCCGCCCCCGTGGCACCGCCGCCCCCGCCGCAGATGTCGCCCTCGCCGCCTCCGCCGGCGCCCGCTCAAACGCCACCCCCGCCACCCGGGCCTGCCGGGGGGCCGACCCCCTGGGAGCAGGTCCGACCCTATGTGAACAAGGCGCAGGACGGTGGTCGGCGGTTTTGGTCTCGCCAGCCTCGGCAACGAAAGATCATCTGGGCCGTAACTGGCGCGGTCGTTGCTATCGTCGCCGTCATCACCTTTGTTATGACTGCGCTGAGTACCTTCGGCGGCGGAGGCAGTTCATCCGGCCACAGCCACGCGTGGCAGGACGGCTACAACTCGGCACTCCACGCAGACCCCCATAACATCCCCAGCCTATACTGCCAAATATTCTCGAATACCCAAAGTGACGAGGCAGCCCGCCAAGACTGGATCAATGGCTGCCTGGCGGGCTTCCAGAAGGGTTCGCCACCACCCCGCACCGTCGTCCCTTCGCCATGATCACATCATTTGGCCTCTGCAGGTTTTGCGGTCGTCTGCGTGCTTGGACTCCGCGCCCGGCGCGGACACGAGCACCTTGGTCGGCAACTGAACACTGACCGGCGCGTGGCCTTGCGTGTTCGAGGACAACTGGTCAAAAGTCAGTCGCCGTTGACAGACTGCACCCGTGAGGAAAATTGCAGTAGCGGGACTGGGCATCGCCGGGCTGACCTTCGCACCACTGGCCACTGCTGATCCCACGCCCGGGCACGACGCGAAGGTGAACACCCAGAGGCCACGGATGCTATGCGAGATCGGCTCCGATGACGCAACGCCTGGGATCGGCCCCAATGTCGCCTGTCAGGGGAGTTTTGTCCAGGCTCCAGCGGACGACGATCAGGCCTACGTCACCGCGTCGGGCCAGTTCAGCTACCGATCCGCGAACATCGGCGTCGGCGAGAAGCACGCCCCGTTTGACATCCTCGTCCCGGGTCAGACCTACCACATCCAAGGCTGGACGGTCGTGGCGCGCGACGACGGCATCCGCTTCACCAACGACGGCACCGGCCGCGGCATGTTCGTCGGCAGCGACACCACCGTCAACCCGTTCTGATTCGTAGAAATGAAAATGGAAACGATTGCACTGGCAGGATTGGGGATCGCCGCGCTGGCCTTCGCGGCACCGGCGAGCGCCGACCTACCCGGGCTGGCCCCGTTCGTCGGCAGCTGGCACGCCCACGAGGAGGGCCCCGACATCCAGCCCAACGGTCACGGTCGCGAGACGTATTCTGACCGATCGACCTGCACGGACGCACCGATGGCTGGCTGCGGCATCGCAGGCACCGTGGACTTCACGCTGACATCGGTCTCCGGCCAAACCGCCACCGGAACCATCACCGCCGCCTCGAATCCAAAGGACCCCATAGGTGGCCCGGTGAGCATCAAGCTTGTCGGCGGTGGCCAGGGGCTTCAGCTGTCGATAGCGGGCGGGGACCAGGGCTTCGGGTTCTGCAACAGCAACGACACCACTCGCTACTACTGCGGAGCCTGACCATCAAAGAGCACCTTGAGATGGTCGGGTTAATCCCAGGCCCGGCGCCAGCTGCCAGTCCCAGGCACAGCAGTATGCCTAGGGGATGCGCCGGGCATCCATCTCCAGCGCCACATCCTCGGCGAGTTCGGCCACTGGACGGTGATCGACTAGCCTGCGGTACCGCGATGAGGACGGGCCGTAGCGATTGCCCGATGAACACTTTAGCCACCGAGGCGCCGACCGCTCCTACGCCGACGGCGCAGACCGCAAGGAACTCGCCAAGAATCTTTCAAGAGTCCTGCGGTACCTTACGCATTGTCTGCCACCACAACCGACCTCGGCGCATGATGGAGCACATTCGCCGAGAAAGGACCCACAAATGGCTCTTTCTAGAAAACGTCATTTTGTTGCCCTGGCTATTGGATCGGTTATTGGATTGGGCGCCATCATTGCAGTAAGGATCGTTTATCCAGAATTACACGCTATTTTTACTACTATCCTGTTTGTGCTTTCCGTGCTCCTGTTCAGCGGCATAGGGCGTAAGCGCCCCTGAGGAGCGCGCCGCGTTCGAGCTGCGTGACCGTATCGCTCGCGCGCCGTGCCGACGACACCGCCGACGCCGCAGAGAAGACCGACACGACTACCACGAAGGTGAGGTGTCCGCACTGCCAACATGTGCAGACGGTCCCAGTCAGCCGAGAGACATTCTCATGCGAGCAATGCAAGGCACCCATCTGAAGCGCCGTACTGCGCCCGCTAAGAGCGGCTAGCGGAACGGTAGTTACCGTAAGACTTACGGTAGGGACTTCCGACCGTACCTGTCATCAGGGCTCCAAGAATTCGCCAAGGGCTGGGCTCGAACATACGGAGCATGAAAATCAAAACTGCGGTACTTGCGGCCCTGGTCGCGCTGGTGGCGGGTTGCGGCTCGTCGTCGGCGGCAACTCAGCCGACGCCGCCGACGCCCATCGAGCAGGGCCAGCCATTCCTGCCGGTGTTACTCGCGCAGCTGCGGGACCAGGCCCCGCCCGACAACGCCTGCCATCCAAAAACGTTGGCGGACATGATGATTCCGTGTGATAAGCCATGAGCGAGTTTGTCTGCCACACCGATGGGGTGAACGCAGACCGCAAGGAACTCGACAAGGATCTTTCAAAGACCGGTACTACAAGCACCGCGCCGCCGCCAAGAAAGTCGTGAGCTTTGACCCGAAAAAACAGAACCGCGCGGAGGGTGTCCTCTTTTCGTTCTACGAGCTTCGTATCACTAGGACCGAGCTGATCAGGGGCTACGAGGAGAACGCCCAGCGCATTCCGCTGCAAGGGCTCACCGCCACGGTCGTGACGGGCCAAACTGTTCAGATCAGGATCGAAGGACCAGACACGAAGTTCGTTTACCGCAACGCGTTTGACGCCGAGTTCAACCTCAGGCGCGCGCAGCAGTTCGCCGCCCTCCTGAACCACGAAGCGAGCCTCCTGGGTGCACCGCCGAAGAAAGTGCAGGAGTAGCTGCCGACTACGTACCGGCAATACGAATGAGCCGCCGGAGTCTGAGGGGGTTCGTCGTGTTGATCGTCGCGGGCCAGGCCGCTGTCATCGGATGGGTGGTGCTGGCGGCAGTGGTTGTGCTGTCAATGGATTCCAAGAATCTTGCAAGAAATCACGCGTAAATCTCGTAATGTCGGGCAGCATGACCGATATAACGAAACCCCGAGCGGCTCCGTGGATTGGTGTTTGGTCAAGTTGCCGCGATCTTAGGTTCTGAGCTCAACGCTCGACAGGAAGGCATCGCATGACCGATGTGAAGCTCATCCCGCTCGAAGTACTGCTGGGCCACCCAGAACGGGCGGCGGCACAGATCTCGCCGGACGGCAAGCGGTTGTCGTATATCGCACCACTTGAGGGTGTGCTCAACGTGTTCATCGGTGAGGCCGGGACGGGAAGCGAGCGCCCGGTGACCCACGACACGGCCCGCGGGATCCAGGGCTACCTATGGGCGCACGACAACCGCCACCTCATGTATGTGCGAGATAAGGACGGAAGCGAGAACTTCCGCCTCTACGACGTCGACTTGGAGACGGGAGTAGAGCGCGACCTTACTCCGATGGACGATGTGCAATGCCGGCTCATCGCCCACCAAAAGCGATTTCCGAACGATGTGCTCATCGGCTTGAACCAGGACAATCCGCAACTGCACGACGTGTACCACTTGGACCTGACGACCGGAAAGCTGAAGAAGATCGTTGAGAACCCGGGCTTTCTCGGCTGGGTGGTCGACGACGACCTGCAGGTCCGCGGCGCGGTCGCGACGACGCCCGATGGCGGCCGGGTGATCCTGGTGCGCGACGACGACGCGTCCGACTGGCGGCCGCTGCTGGAGGCATCGCCGGAGGATGCGGAATCGACGGGGCCCGTTGGGTTCACGAAGGACGGTAAGGGCATGTACATCCAGTCATCAGTCGACTCGAACACCGGACGACTGGTGAAGATTGACATCGCGACCGGTGCCGTCGAGGTGATCGCCGAGGATCCAACCTACGACATCGCAGGGGTGATCATGAACCCCGACACGCGCGCGATCCAAGGCGTTGCGGTGTACCGCGATCGCCTGGAGTACAGCATCTTCGACGACTTGATCCGCGGCGACGTCGAAGCGCTCCAGCGGCTCAGTGCGGGCGAATTGATCGTCAGCGACCGAGACCACGACGACACAACCTGGCTGGTGGCGTTCGATGACGACTCCGGACCCGTGAAGTTCTATCGATGGGATCGCCATGCCAAGACTGCGACGTTCCTGTTCGACCACCGGCCGGAGCTCAACGACTACCCGCTGGTGCCGATGGAGCCTTTCACCTTTACGGCGCGGGACGGGCTGACGATCCACGGCTACCTATCCGTTCCCGCCGGCGTCGAACGCACCAACCTGCCGGCGGTCCTCGTCGTTCATGGCGGCCCGTGGACTCGGGACGGCTGGGGATTGGATCCCGAGGCGCAGTGGCTCGCGAACCGCGGCTACGTGTGCGTGCATGTGAATTTCCGCGGCTCCAGCGGCTACGGCAAGGACTTCCTGAACGCCGGTGACCGTGAGTGGGGCGCCAAAATGCATGACGACCTGCTCGACGCCATCAATCACCTTGTCGCGCAAGGCATTGTCGACAGTGAGCGCGTGGCCATCTATGGCGGATCATACGGCGGGTACGCCGCGCTGATCGGTGCGACGTTTACCCCTGACGTCTTCAAGTGCGCGATATCGATGGTCGGCCCGTCCAACCTGAACACGTTCCTCGAGTCGTTTCCCGAGTACTGGAAGCCGCTGATCGAGATGTGGCACAAGCGGGTCGGTGAGAACAGGGACTTCCTGTGGTCGCGTTCGCCGCTGTCGAGAGTCGACGACATCAGGATCCCCATCCTCATCGCCCAAGGCGAGAACGATCCACGCGTGAAGCGGGCAGAGTCAGAGCAAATCGTTGCGGCCATGACGGAGCGTGGGATTGATCATGAGTACGTGATGTACGAGAACGAGGGTCACGGATTGGTCAAGCCCGAGAACCGTCTCGACTTCTACCACCGGGCCGACCGGTTCCTCGCCAAACACCTCGGGGGCAGGACGGAGTGAACTGACGTGCCAGGCAACCGGTTCCGGCCCCTTGATAACTAACCCGGCATTATCGCTCCGCCCTCCTGTGCGGTGCCGTCAGGGGCACGAAAACGAGCCGCTGAGAGCCACGGAGATGCACGTAACCCCGGGGTTTCAATCCCGAGGTCGCTCAAGCCCGTTCGGACTCGTCGCAGACCAATCCGGTTTGTGCCGCAAGAATCCTGCAACGCATCTGCCGCAAACTGCCCATGACCCACCGCGTATTGCGGTAAAAATCGAAATAGGCCAAGAAACGAGGGCGACATGGCAGAAGTGACCGACCCGAGTGGCGTGCGGTGGTCAGTGCGGCGCCGCCGATGGTATGACCTGTCCGATTACCCCAGCAGCGGCGACGACTTCGGGTTGATCTTCTTATTGCTCGCCGGAGGGTGGTGGCCCTTCTGGTTCATTGCGCATTGGCTCGGCTTGCGGTGGCGGATCGTCATCGAGCGCGACGGCGAAGAGGTGGACGAAGAGTGGGTACGCGGCTGGCGTAAGTCGGGGCGGCGCATCCAGGAGATCACTGAATCGGCGACCGCAGGGACGCTGCAGCAATCCCTCACCGTGCCGCCCGCCGCCGAAGGGCCGTAACCGCCGAAATCGACTCCGGGACATGGACGACTGGCAAGACCATGATCAGCGCATCCGCTCTAACACCGTCAGTGTGACAACGTCGGCGCAGGAGTCATGGCCTGTCGCAGTTTCTGCACCGTTTGGAGTAGGTCACGACGCCACTCGCAACGGCTAAGGGTGCGCCGCACCAGTCTGCAGTTGGACCGCATCGATGACCGGATGCGAACAGTGATCCTGTAACGACACGCCGTTATTTGGCACGGCACCAGCCTGCGCGTGACCTCCATTGGGTAAAGGTGTCTCCGCAAGCCGGCCGGCCTTACCGGCGATTCGCTGCGGAAAACAGGACGGCGCAATTGGCGACCGCATAATCTGTGCGCACCGGTCCCATCGGCGATCGATGCCAGCCCCCGCTCGGCGAGACGGTCGTACCGAAGAGAGGCGCGTCATGGCGAACGTGGTTGCGGCCCACGACGAACATCCCCAACGCGACACCGAGGCGTCAGGGGGCCGGCGCACCAGGGTTGCCATCAGACGTCATCGCACTGGTGCGTCGCACGCCCTGCTCACTCGGCGCCGAGCGCCGTCATCGACGGCTGTGTTGCTGGTGGCCGCATTCGGCGCGTTCCTCGCTTTCCTCGACTCCACGATCGTCAACATCGCCTTTCCGGCGATCCAGAGATACTTCCACGGAGATAGCATCAGCAGCCTGTCCTGGGTCCTCAACGCCTACAACATCATTTTCGGGGCGTTCCTGGTGGCAGCCGGCAGGTTTGCGGACCTGCTCGGGCGTAAGCGGATGTTCATCTACGGCGTTTTCCTGTTCACGGTTGCGTCAGTACTGTGCGCCGTCGCGGGCACTCTGGAGCAATTAGTTGCTTTCCGCGTGCTGCAGGGCATCGGCGCCGCGGTACTGGTGCCGGCATCACTTGCGCTCGTGGTGGAACGCTTCGACGCCGCGCACCGCGCGCATGGGGTGGCCCTGTGGGGCGCTGCAGCGGCCCTCGCTTCTGGCCTGGGCCCACCGATCGGCGGTGCTCTTGTGCAGGCATCCAGCTGGCGGTGGGTGTTCCTGGTGAACCTTCCGCTCGGGATCGTCGGTATATTCGCGGCCCGGCGCACGCTGGTCGAGAGTCGCGCCCCGGGCCGACGACGGGTGCCCGACTTGCGTGGCGCGGCCCTGCTCGCCGTCGCGCTGGGGCTTTTGACGCTCGGATTGATCAAGGGTCCGGACTGGGGTTGGACGAGCGTGGCGACCATCGGTTCGCTCGCGGCCGCGGCAGTCACCATGGCCGGATTTGTGTTGAGCTCGCGGTTACACCCGACACCGTTGGTCGAGCCCGGGTTTCTACGCATTCGGTCGTTCGTAGCCGGCACCGCGCTCACGGTGGTCGCCAGCGCCGGCTTCTACAGCTACCTGCTTACCCATGTGCTGTTTCTGAACTACGTCTGGGGCTACACGCTGCTGCAGGCGGGCCTTGCGATCGCCCCTGCAGCGTTAGTCGCCGCTGTCGTCGCGTCGGTGCTGGGCCGCATAGCCGATCGGCGCGGTTACCGCATAATCATTGTCGTAGGCGCGCTGATCTGGGCGGGCAGCCTCCTCTGGTACATCGAGCGAGTCGGGTCCAAGCCCGACTTCCTCGGCGCGTGGCTGCCGGGACAAATACTGCAGGGGCTCGGAGTCGGCGCGACATTGCCGATACTTGGCGGTGCCGCCCTGGCTGGGCTGGCCGCGGGTAGCAGCTACGCCACCGCGTCGGCGGTCGTCAGCAGTGCCCGCCAAATCGGCGCCGTGATCGGCGTCGCGGTCTTGGTGATTCTGATCGGAACGCCTGCCCGCGGCGCAGCCGAAGAGGCGCTGCGGCGAGGCTGGGCGATGTCGGCGATCTGCTTTGTGGCGGTCGCGATCACGGGCCTGGCAGTGGGCCGTACCCGCCGCGGCCATCCCGTGGTGGTGGAACCCGAGCCTGTGGCCGAGGCCGGCCCCGCCGAATCGGCATCGGCGCCCCCGCTGGTGGTCGTGCCGGCCGCACCCTCACCGCCGGCTTCCCGCGACGGCGACCTCCGTGCTTTGCCGCTGTTCGCCGAGCTCGACGCCGCAGCGCTGAACGAGCTGCACGACCTTGCTGAGCAGATCGAACTGGAGGCCGGTTCGTATCTCTTCCACCAGGGCGAGGCCTCCGACGCTGTTTATGTAGTACGGAACGGCCGCTTGCAAGCGATACAGAACGACATCGTCGTACGCGAACTCGGTCGCGGCGACGTGATCGGCGAACTCGGGCTGCTGATCGATGCGCCCCGTTCCGCGTCGATTCGCGCCGTGCGCGACTCGAAGCTGGTACGACTCACCATGGCGCACTTCGACAAGATCGCCAACGCAGGGGTGCTTAAAGCACTGAACCGCAGCCTGGCCGCGCGGCTGCACCAGCTGCCCCCGCCCCCGCATCCGCCGGCGCCCGGAGTGGTGATCGCCATCGTCGGTACCGACCTGGACGCGCCCGTGTCAGCGGTGGCCGCCGAACTCATCAAGGCGCTGTCGGCACGGCTACGCACCATAGACCCTGGGCGTATCGATCGCGATGGGCTGGAACGCGCCGAACGGGCAGCCGACAAGGTGGTGCTGCACGCGAAGGCCGATGACCCAGAATGGCGGGACTTCTGCTTGCGCGTCGCCGACCGCGTCGTGCTGGTCGCCGGTAACCCGGCACCGCCGACACAGCCGCTGCCGCCGCGCGCGCCGGGCGCCGACCTGGTGTTGGCGGGACCGCCCGCGAGCCGGGATCACCGGCGCGCGTGGGAAGAATTGATCACGCCACGGTCGGTGCATGCGGTCCGCACCGATGCCTTGGCCGACGACCTACGCCCGCTCGCCGCACGTGTCGCCGGCGTCTCTTTCGGGCTGGTACTTGGCGGTGGGGGTGCACGCGCACTCTGCCACCTTGGGGTTCTCGAGGAATTGGAGGCGGCCGGGATCACAATCGACCGGTTCGCCGGCGCCAGCATGGGAGCCATAATCGCGGCGCTTTCAGCCACCGGTATGGACGCGGCCGGTACTGACGCGCACATCTACGAATACTTCATCCGCAACAACCCGATCGGCGACTACACCCTGCCTCGGACTGGGCTTATCCGCGGTCAGCGCACGATGACCGCCCTACGTAGCGCCTACGGAGGGACGTTAGTGGAGGAGCTGCCTAAGCAGTTCCGCTGCGTCAGCGTCGATTTGCTTGCCCGACGGGCCGTCGTGCACCGCCGAGGCCCGCTCGCCGAGGTCGTCGGCTGTTCCCTACGGCTACCCGGGGTATACGCGCCAAAAATCTATGACGGTACCTTGCACGTTGACGGTGGAGTGCTGAACAACCTGCCCGTCGACACGTTAGCCGATCAGGAAGGCCCACTAATCGCGGTGAGCATCATCTCCACCGCCGAGCCCGACCCCGATTCTCGGACACGAGGCGTGCGGGTCCCGCGAGTGCCCGGCATCGTCGACACCCTCATGCGCACGATCACCATCGGCAGTGGCATGGCGTCGGCCGCGGCGATGGCGCAGGCCGATGTCGTCATCCAGCCCAACACCAGTAGCATCGGATTCTTGGAATTTCATCAGATCGACCGCGCCCGCGAGGCGGGCCGTATCGCGGCTCGCGCGGCGCTACCGCAAATCATGAAACTGCAGAGCCTGGCCGTCAGACACGGTGTATGACAGTAAATTCCCGAATCCCATTGTAGGGCCTACGATTTCGCGAGCCGCGGCGAAGGCCTGTTGGGCCTAGTGAACACCGCAGTGCCAAACCTGTAGAACCTCCGCCCCCGATCGCCAGCCCTACTGGGATCCCGGTGCGGCGAACAGACGAGCCTCTTTCCGCGGCGGCGTAGCGACACCGACCGAAACGGCGTTATGGGCTTGGGTCGAAATCGCCTTTCAGGTCTCCGCTGGCCCCTTTCGCGAAGTCGTCGGTTTCCTCTGGGCGGGTTGTTGTGGTGGTCTTGCGGGCGATTACCGGGAAGATGGTCTCCCGACCGCTTCGGCCTTTAATCTCGACAAGTTCGCTTTCGCCCCAAACGAATTGGTCTGCCGCTTCGCGGCGCACACTGCTGGTCGCCACCACTGCTGCTCGCCCTTGGCGGCCGGCGAGCCCAGACAATCGAAACGCCACGTTGGTAGCATCGCCGATCACCGCGTCGACCGACCTGGTCATAGCAGCCAGTGCAGCCATGCCATGCACCACACCCCATCCCATGTGGATCGGCGCACCGTCCGGGCCGCGCAATGGCAGTTCGGACCCGCGCTCCTCGACGAGCCGATTCGCCGCGAGCGCGAACTCGATCGCCAGCGCGGCGGCGTTGGGGAATCTGCGCATCTCCCACACCGCGAACAGCGCATCGCCGGCGTAGTAATTCAACGTCCCATGATGGGCACGCAGCACATCGCCGAGCTGATGCCACAGCGTGTGCAGGCTACGCGCCATGATTCCCTCATCGGTCACCTGCGAGATCGTCGAGTAATTGACGATGTCGCCGACCACCATCACCATGGGGGTCATGTCGAACCGGGCCCGCGTGGGCTTCGCCGCGACCCGTTTGACAGCGGTGAACCGCCGCGAGCGGAAGATCAGTACCACATCGCCGATCCGGATCTCATCGCCCGGTTTGATCGGTAGCAACACCGCGCGTTCTATCCGTACATCGTTGACCCTGGTTCCGTTGCTGCTGGTGTCGATGACGAACGCCTGGTCGGCGGCGGTGTCCAGCCGGATTTCCAGATGGGTGCGCGAGATCTCGGGATCGTCGATCACCAGCCTGCGGGACTCGCTGATGCCCGCGCATTCGCGGCCGACGAACAGCTGATCAAAGATCGGCACGCTGCGTTCGAGTCCGTCATCGCCCACCACCACCAGGTGGGCCGGCGGCTCGTCGGACCGCCCACCCGGCACCTTCGCCACGACCGCCATCCATGCCTCGCTGTTAGCCGTCGCCGCGCTCATGCGATTGGTTGCGTACACCACCAAAGACAGCCCACGACATACTGAACTCGTTGTACGACAACGGTTTTCCATCGTCACGACGTGTTCGATGATCCGCTGCGGTCACGACTGTCCTTCGTAGCTGACGACTGATGACGGTGCAGACAATACAGCCTGGTCGCGCTTCAGTGGAATACGTAAGTTGACATACCGTCATTCCGGGAAAGAGAGGTCCGCCGTCCGCGCGTGGGTGCGCCGCTCGCACATCACAGCCAACAGGCCCAACCCCGGCGCACAGCGTTCGCCGGGGTTGGGTGAGTCCTGGCTTCACCGATTGGTCGGGCGGCGTCACAATGGGACACTGAATTCGGCGACGACCCGGAGGTTTGGAGCGTGATGACCGGAACTCGACTTAGGTTCGGTCTTTTGGGACCGTTGCTGGTGACCGCGACCGACACGCCCGTGGCATTGGGCACACCGAAACAGCGGGCAGTGTTCGCGATGCTGTTGATCAACCGTAATCGCGCGGTCGGCACGGAGTCCTTGATCGACGCCACCTGGGATCAATCGCCAGTGCCGGCAGCACGTACCAGCATCCACGCCTATGTGTCCCACCTACGCCGACTGCTCGGCGCCGCGGGCGTAGACCCCAATAAGGTGTTAGCCAGCGCACCGTCGGGGTATCGCCTCAGCGTCGCTGACGGCGACTGCGATCTGGACCGCTTCATCACCGACAAGACCGCCGGAATGCGTGCTGCCGCTGCGGGACGCTTCGAACAGGCCAGCAGCCAGCTGTCGGCCGCGCTGGACGAATGGCGCGGGCCGGTACTGGATGATTTACGCAACTTTGCGTTCGTAGAGGCGTTCGCCACCGCGCTGGCAGAAGACTATATGTTGGTCCGTATCACCCGCGCGGAAGCCGAAATCGCATGCGGACGAGCCAAAGCCATTATCGCTGAACTCGAAGTGCTTGCCGCCCAGCATCCCTACCACGAACCGCTGTGGGCGCAGCTGATGACTGCCTACTACGTTGCTGAACGCCAGTCCGACGCGCTCGAGGCCTATCGGCGACTAAAAGCGACGCTGGCCGAGGATCTGGGCATCGACCCGGCTCCCACGGTGCGGGAATTGCACACGCGAATCCTGCGCGGAGAGCGCCTGGACACCAAGCAGTCCGCCAAAACCACCGCGGCCGGCGCAATGGCGGTCGCACACACGGCTTCCACCCGCAACTTTGTTGTCGCCAGGTTACGCGGCGCAGAACGGTGCTATCCGCTCCAAGCGGCGATCACCCGGATAGGGCGCCTCCCAGACAACGACATCGTCCTGGACGCCGACGACGTCAGCAGACACCACGCCGTAATCATCGATACCGGAGGCAGTTTCGTGATTAGCGATTTGCGGTCGGCCAACGGCGTGCAAGTACAACAGCAGCCGCTCCGTCCCAGCGCCACCCTCGCCGATGGTGACCACATCAGCATCTGCGGCCACGAGTTCACCTTCGAGATCCAACGAATCTGAGATGGCATCGGACGTGCGACTGGCAGAACCCCAGGGATGCTGCAGCTACTAAGTCACCGACTAGCGCAACAATCGGGTGCTGAAACTGGGGCTGGGGGTGATGGCCCGGCCTGCAAGGGGGCCTGGCGACGCGCGCCTCAGTCTCGTAGCGTGCGCCCTTGCGGGTCGGGAACCTTGCCCATGAGGATCATGATTCCGTCAATCAACGGCCAAAACGCGCCTACGCCGCAGGTACAAACGGTCACCGCGATCTGGAGCAGGGCAATGTTCGTGTAGCCGAGATAGAAGCGCCCCACAGCGAAAGTGGACAGGAAAATCTGCAGTAATCCAGCCACCAGCTTGCTCTTATCCGAAAGCGGGCGCCCGTACGCGTCTACGCCGTAGCCTGTGGCACCATACGGTGCGACCGCCGAGGTTGTGCCAGAGCCATCTGTGTGCCATTGCTGGCCATCCCAATACATCTGGCTTGGCTTGCCGCTCGGGTCCGGGTACCAGCCAGCCGCCGGTTGTTCGCTCGTCATGTTGTTGCCCTCCCTGCTGAAGGTGTCCGGGCACGTTGCCCAGAGTCTGTGGGTGCCATGATCGGATGGGCGGTTACGGTTATCGGCCGCTCCGGTCGATCGTGGCAAGGTTGATGTATACGCCTTGGAAGATTCTTGAAAGACAGGTTCGACGGGGTGCGGACGCGTTCTTTGCGCCCTCCGTCCGTTGCCGGCCCGCCTGTGCCACCCGGGAATTCACAACCGGTGCACGCCGACGCATCGATCCCGATAGCTCCACCGTGTTAGGCCGCGCCACCTCGGGGCGGCATCTGAGGTAGTGCGCGGCGCTGGTAACACCATGGCGTTTGGGGGTTTTCAGACGGTCACTGTGCCAGAAAGGATTTCGCCAGTTTCAACACCCGGTTGTTGCCACTGTCGACGACGTACAGGTTGCCCTGGTTGTCCAACGCCACACCGCGCGGATTGTTGAGGCCGACGAAAGGCAGGATGGACTGGGTGGTGACCTGCGTGTTGGGGTCCGTCTTCAGTTTCAGGACTCGGTTGTTACCGCTGTCGGTGACATAGACGGTGCCGGCGACGTATGGGTCTACAACCACACCGTGCGGGCTGTTGAGGCCGGTGAACGGCAGCACTCCCGACCGCTGAGGCCCGTTGTCCTGTGCCGCGGCATGCACCACCCGATTGTTGCCGGTGTCGGCGACGTAGATGTCGAACCATCCTCTATTCACTACCGCCACACCATCGGGGTTCTTGAGGCCGGTGAAGGGCACCACGGCCGGCGCGTTGGTCCCTGGACTCCAGGTCAGCACCCGATTGTTGCCGCTGTCGACGACGAAATAGCTGCCTGAGTACATCAACGCACCCTGGGGGCCCTGCAGGCCAGTAAAGGGACCCATCCACTCGGTGCTCGAGGCGGACTGCCAGGGAGGGGTCGGGGTGGACTGGGGGGTTTTGGCCCAGAGCACCCGGTTGTTGTTGGCGTCGGTGACGTACAGGTTGCCGGAGCCGTCCTCCGACACAGCAACGGGATTGTTGAGGCCGGTGAACGGCGGCACGGTCTGCGTGTACGAGTTTGCAGCCAGTTTCACCACCCGATTGTTGCCACCGTCGGTGACGTAGACAGCGCCGGCGAGGTCCACCGCGACACCGACGGGCCGATCCAGGCCGGTGAAGGGCAGCACCACGGCAGACCCCGCTGCTGTGCTGGATTGCGAGGGTTGCCCCGAACCCGGGGTGCCAGTCGTCGCCGCCGTCGCGGTCGTCGTCGCTGTCGCGCCAGCTCCGGGATTAGTCGCTGGCGCGCTACCACCGGGGTTAGTGGTGCCCTTACTCGCGCAGCCGGCTGTCATCACCCCAATAGCAATGATCGCGACAGCGCCGGACACGCACATCAGATGACGCCCACAACGAGATTTCATGAGGGCACCTTATTCCGTCGTGGTCCTGCTGTCAGCTTTACGGCGCGATCCACCATGGTGCGCCCTTTGCGCGCACTCGATCCTGCGGACAGCGAACGCGGACTCAGCCGACGGGATTCTTACCGGCAGAGTCGTCCAGCGTTGAAGGTTAGTGAAATATATTGCAGGGTAGGGCATATCGCTGCGGTCCCGGTGTGTTCACGTCTTCAACCATGCTACGACGCCTCTGGGGGCTATGCGGTGACCCGCAGGCCATACTTCCCGCGTGGATTATTCGCTGCGCCCTTGGGATTCATGACATTACCTGCAACTCACGGTTTGTGGGCGCTAGCCTGAGCGCGCCTAGTAGGCTTGCTTCGGTATCCGTGATCGGTGTCTCCAGAGCAGGACGACCCCTGCAACCATGGCGACCACCGCTGCCATGTACAAAATCATCCCAGGCCCCATCGAAACGTGGACAAGACCCTTAAGTGCTTGCATTTCCTCATCAGTTAGGTCTTTGCCGGCTTCTTTTAGCTCCGAGAGACCGTTCGCGTAATCCCAAAAGCCAACGATGAGACCGACACCTAGGATGCCGATCACCACCGTGAGACCGATGAGGCGGCTAGCCGGCATCTGGGACCCGGAAATGGAAGGCCAAGCCAAGAACGCCGCCGCTGCGATCACAGCGAGAACAACGACGACCCATACACCCTGGAACGGACTGACGTCCTCGTTGAAATTGGTCCCTTCTATGGTCGCGCTGACCGACACCCATGTGAGGAACGTCGAGATGGCAGCGACGACGAATCCGCCGTAGAGAAGCCAGGCCGGGATCGAGAGTTTCGCCGCGAAAGCCTTGGCATTCGCGAGTCCATCAGACGCCATTTGAGCACCGGCGCCTTGAGTTTGGGGAGGCGAAGAGGGCCATGCTTGCGAAGGCGGAGGCGGCAGATGCGGCGGCCCCACAATTGGCGGGGGCGGAGGCGGAGGGGGCTGTTGTGGCGGGGACATGGGAGGCGGCGGGGGAGGCGACACGTTAGGCGGAGGCGGGGGTGCCGTGGCCCGAGTCGGCGGGGCAGCAGGCGGCGGCAGATTGGGCGGCGGTTGTTGCTGCTGCGGCGGCATGACCGGTGGTCGTGCGGCATGCGCGGCCGGCTTTCGCCTACGGTGCGGTGTCCAGTCTCGACCGTCCCAGTGACGCTGCGCGTTTGAATCTTGTGGGTCGTCGTACCAGCCGGGCTGGTTGGGTGTCGTCATGAACAGAACCTCCCAATCCACTGAACTGCATACGTCGAGGCGAAAATGGAGAACAGCCGGGCGTCAATGTCGCTGACGTGTGGGTAATTATGGTCGGCACCGCAGCGATCGGCAAGGAGCGCTTGGTTTGTTTGCGCCGCTCCGGGAGGTACCCCGCGTTGCTTTGGTAATCTTTCGCGGTGCACGATCCGGTCCCGCGCTGTGTGTCTGGCAAGACGCGGTCCTTTTCGAGATGTGGGCTTTTCTAGACATGCCCGTGTCGCCTGGCCGTTCAGCTACCCATCGCATCGTCGGAGGGTCGCTGCAAACGCCCATTTTCGTGACGAACGACCATGAGCGGCCATCAGCTGGCATTGCTGAAAGTTCAATGTCATGTCCCGCTTTGCCGATACTCAGGTCTTCGTGAAGCCGTGACTGCTCGCGTAAGACACACTCGAGCCGGCGCGCATACCGGTAGACGACGTCGAGACGTTGGGCCGAGAGGGCCCAGGAATTTCGGCGTTCTCGTTTGGGTGATCTTCGGTGTGGTTGTTGTCGTAGCCGTGATCGCAGCTGTCAAGGTGAGTGGCATCGCTTCGGACCACCATCCCGCCGGCGCTGCTGAGACTCCGGTAAAGCCGATCCCCACCCAAGGCAGCACCCCGCAGGTTCCTCCCCAAGCGGGCAGCGTTCCATCGACTGGGCCCGATATTGCCGCGCTGCGTGACGCCTTTGCCCAGCTGCAAAGTCGTATCGCCGGTACGATCGGAATCGCGATCGCCCCGGCCGGCAGCGGGGCTTCTCCAATTGCAATGGGGCAATGGATGATTGGGCCTGCCTGGTCCACCATCAAGGTTCCCTTAGTCACCGCCGCACTGCGTGACGAAGACTCACCTGCGCCCACAGATGAAATGCGGGCCGCCATCACCGGGTCGGACAACGCGGCAGCCGAATCGATTTGGGACGGCTTGGGCGATCCCGTCACCGCGGCTCACCGGGTTGAACAAGTTCTCATCGAAGCGGGCGACCCGACAACGGTGCAGTCGCAAAGGGTTCGCCCCCCGTTCACCGCTTTTGGGCAAACGCATTGGTCCTTGGTTGATCAAACACGCTTCGCCGCCTTCGCGGCATGCGACGAGCGGGATAAGCCGGTGCGCACGCTGATGGGCGAAATTCAGCAAGACCAACGCTGGGGGTTGGGAGTCATCCCCAACACCGAATTCAAGGGCGGCTGGGGGCCAAATGAGGCGGGAAACTACCTGGTTCGACAGTTCGGCTTCGTCACTAACCCGTCGTCCGGTGCGGTCAGTATCGTTGCGGTGGCCGTGGAACCCGCATCGGGATCGTTCGCCGACGGGACCGCGGATCTCACCAAAATGGGCAACTGGCTGAACGAGCACATCGCGATGCTGCCCGCTGGCCAATGCGGTCGCTGAGGCGACCACCGTGATCTGCATCTGAACCGTTACCTCACCCGTTCCACCAACGTGCCCGCCGTTCACTCGGGCGGCGTCCGATCGGCCGGGTTTGCGGTGTCGCGGATTCGATGCCGGGGTCTGGTCGGTCGATGGTGCCAGCACGAACGTATTCGGGCGTTTGGTGCCTGGCGGTGAACAGCGTCTACGTTTTGAGCGAATGCAACGGAAACGCCAGTGGTGCCCGAACGGGGCAGTACACTTTGGCGGCCAGGCTACGCGGTCGTGGTGGCCGACCCAATCATTCGGCGGGAGTGGGTGTCCTGTGACGGAGCCTAAAGGATCAATTCTTCTCGTCTATTTCGTTGCCGTCGAATCCGGCTCGATGGGACGCAATATCGGCGAACTCAACGAGGGCCTGGCCTCGCTGCACGACGCTTTGCAGCGGGAGTCGTTCGCCGCGGCCAAGGCGGTAGTGGGTGGGGTTTCTGAATCCGAGGGCGTTGCGGAGTAGTGCTTCTCGGCGTGCCCGCGACCGCTGCGGCGTCCCCGTCAATATCGGGCCGTAGGCCACGAGGAAGTGCGTTGCCACGCCGCCCCGGCTCGCGTCGTTGATCAGGCAACACCGGTCGCCGCAGGCATTTCGCCAAGAATCCTCCAAGGCCTTCGTCGCAACCTACTCTTTAGAGTTACTGCTACCGGCAGTCTCGAGCGAAGGGTTGCGACGCCATGAACGCAGTACCCAGGATCGTCGTCAACGCGGCCGCGGCAAGGATCTACGCATGACGACGCCCGATCAGCCGGGTTGGTACGACGACCCACAAGACCCGAACGCGCAGCGTTACTGGGACGGTCAGGACTGGACACCACACCGCCAGCGAAAGATGACTTCGCGGTCCGCGCGGCAGTCCGCCACATCCGCGCCGCAGCAGCCTGCGGCCCCGCCCAATCTGCCCCCGTCCCCGAGTGGGGCGACTCCGCAGGATCAGCTACCCCGCGTGGCACAGCGTCAACGGTTCTGGTCGGGCCTGTCCGGCCGACAGAAAATCATCGTTGTGGCGGTGATCGTCGTCATGGCCGTTATCATCGTGCCGGTCTTTGCGTTCAGTCATGGGGCTCACCGGTCGCCGTCTCCGGCTGGCCCGTCGCGGTCCCCGGCAGGTCAGTCGGCGCCCCAGCCTGGCCAGTCCCCGTCTCCGTCTGGCCAGGCTGGCTCTCACAGCGGCTCCCCGTTCTACCAATTGGGCTATCAGAGTGGCACTTCCGGTTGGGCACGCAGCAACTACGCTCCGAACTATTACTCCAACACCGGCGCCACCGTCGCTGAGATGGAACGCGACGCCTGTAGCGAGAGCTGGGAGCACGATCCCAACCTTCCCGCGGAGGCCAAGCTGGATCCGAGCATAGGTGGAAGTTTCTCTCCGGAAAATCAAGACGGCTATCTGAAAGGGTGCCAGGACGCCTTCCGCGATCATCCGCCCAAACCGCCCTCATGGGATCCCCACCGCCGGTAACTGCTGCAGACTGCAGCGGGCAAACTCTCCCTCCGCGCGGGGACGCGGGTGCGGCGATCTCAGGGTTTCTTACCTCGCTGACGCAGTCGGTGATCAGCTCCGGGCAAGCCCTGGCATCCGGCTCCGCGGAGCTGCAATTCGAAAACCCGAAGGCTTTACCTTGGCCATGGATGTGGTCTAGCCCCGCCCTGCCCATCG
>Ga0306922_10000867_pt1 | contig 26123 bp, 19 predicted proteins | sample sta12Cox44000082_FD_203758 | JGI IMG/M metagenome (GOLD analysis project Ga0306922, IMG submission 203758) | Lab enrichment of tropical soil microbial communities from Luquillo Experimental Forest, Puerto Rico - statoxic.12C.oxic.44.000.082 (v2)... | ecosystem: Environmental > Terrestrial >... | reverse complement strand
CGAACGATCAGGGCAAGGTTTTTGAACCTCCGGAGGTAGCACGGAACAAGGGCGCCACCAAACCGGGAACCAATCCGAACGCGGGATTGAAACCGGATATGCAGTAAACTTATTTCTTCTTGGGAAACGGCGGAAATATGGTGATGTCCAGTCCATCCGAGCCCAAATGATTATCCAGGAGATCGATCCGGCCGTTTACCTTCATGCTTGAGAATAGCTGTCCAATCTCTTCCCACCAGATGCCGGCCAGAAAATCGGGATTGATCTGCCGGAGCCGATGATATTGTTCACGCCGTGTCTCAAACCGGTCCGCTTCCGCGCGGGCCAGGCGAATGCGTTCATTCATATAGCTTTCGGTTTGCCGTTCCAGTTGAAATTTTTCTGTTTGTGCCGCGCGCCGAGCTCGGGCAGCATCCTGAAGGGCGTTTTGTTCGGCGGTACGAATGGAGGCCTGGGCGCGCGTCACCTTGTCGAAGGCATCCTTGACGTCATCGGGAGGGAAGAGGTGGGCAACGGCCGCTTCCTGGATTTGCACGCCCAGCTGATAGCCGGCGATGCGCTGCCGGGTCTTCGTTACCAGAACGTCCGGCAGGAGAACCTTGCCGCGCAGGAGCACATCATCAATGGCTTTGCCGGCGACCCATTCGGCGAGAACCGTCTCCGCCGCTCGGGCAATCAGGCTGTCGGCGCGATCCTCATTCTCGACAAACGAAACGACCCGGCTGTCATCGACCGAATAATGGATCACGACCTGGATGTCGATCAGGTTGTGATCCCCGGTCAATAGCTGGCCGGGAGGAGTGTTGGGACTGAAGTCCTCTTCTTCCGGGGAGAACCCGAATTTTACCGTGCGGACCCTGTCAACGGCAATGCGGTCCACCTGGTCCATGCCCCAGGGCAAGCCAATCCAGAGACCAGGACCAGGTGTGGCGACGACTTTGCCGAAACGCCGGACCACCCCCCGTTCCCCCGGCCGGATCTGCGCCAAACCGGTAAGGAGAGAAGCGAGCAAAGCGAGGACAGCAACATAGAAAAGGTAACGCATGGTCAAGGCCCTCCGGTGCGCGAAGGAGTCCGGGGCCTGGCCGGTTCGGCGAAGGGTTTGCCAACGGGGGGCCGATTGGCGGGATTGGGAGGATTGAAGAGGAGATCAAATAGTTCGCGGTGGCTGGAAAGCAGGAGGACGGTTTTGTTGTCGCCGAGGATGCGCTGATATTCCTCCAACTTTTTCAGGAAGGTATAGAATTCGACGTCCTTGGCATGAGCGGCGTTGAGGATGCGGTAGGATTCGGCATCGGCATTGCCCTTGAGTTCCTGTTCGCGGGCCCTGGCTCCGGTGACGATGTTGCGCGCTTCCTTTTCCGCTTCGCTTTTGATCTGGGCCGCCAATTGTTCGCCTTCGCTTTGATAGTCGGCAGCTTTCTTTTCTCGTTCGCTGCGGATGCGATTGAAGATATCCTGCCGTACCTGCGCGGGATAGTTGTGGCGGCGCAAGCGAATATCGACCAGTTCAATTCCATACTCGGTTTGCGCGTGGTGCTGCATTTGTTCGAGAAGGCCTTGGCGTAGTTTTTGCATGTTGCTTTCCACCTTGCCGGGCTCGACGCTAATCAGGTCGTCGATGCCCATCTGGCCGACACGGGCGCCAAACTGGCTGCTGATCCGCTGCGTCAGGATGGTTTTTGCTTGCGCAGGATCACCAACCCGGCGAATGAAGCGATCGACGCCGTTATCCTCTTCGGCAATCCGCCAGCACACGTAAGCGACGATGGTGAGCGTCCGGTCGATGGTGTCGCCCTTGACATCGTGAGTCAGCAACTCGGCGGCCGGAAGATCAAAGTATTGCAGGCGGCGATCGAGCAACAGGACCGATTGAATGGGCCAGGGCCAGCGCCAGTGCAGCCCAGCTTCGGTATCGCAGGCGCCGTTATAGGTGGCGACGTGTTTGCCGAACTGCGTGACATACGCGTATTGCGTGCGATCGACCGGAAACAGGAAGGTGTTCATGGCCAACCGGAATAATAACGGCGACGCTAGGATGACAATCACCAAAAGAACTTTCCACTTGCGCATGACTATTACTCCATAGTTGACTGTTAATTTCGAAAGATTTACGGCCCTTCCTCCGGTATATCCGGGCGGGAACTGCGCTGACGCATGGGGCCGCGGTCGGGGACGAACATCGGCATGGGCATTTTCAATTGGTCCGGATCGAAGAGCAGAAAGTTTCGTTTTCCCGGAATTTTCTCGGCATCGATAATGATTTTTTCCCGGCCTGCGAGGGCATCGGCGAGGGCATCCCAGTAGAGGCGGAAATCGGTCAGCAGCATTTGCAGGGTGAGCGCTTCGCGGCGGCGGCGGTCGTAATCGCGGTAGGCATCGGCAAGCGCCTGGCCACCGCGGACGGCATCGACGGCGTCGCGAAGCAGGAGCCATTCTTGCTGGGGGGAAAGGCTCGCGCGGATTTTCTGCTGGGCCAAGAAGCGAACCTGGCCGGCGTGAGCCATCGTTGTTTTTTCAAAAGCGGACGATTCCGCGCGGCGAATGATCTGGCCTTGCCTCACGAGGGCAGCTTTTTTGCCCGGAAGCCTGTCGGCGGCGGTGGAGGGGATCTGGAGCGTTTCCTCGATGGCGCGGTTGACCATGAAGTCGCGCCGTTCCATCGCCATCGTGACCTTGTGGTAATCGGGGACTACCTCTTGCGGCGGGTGCAGATCGTGAACGGAGAAACCGTCGATTTTGATGCCGAGGCCGGCGTTGCCGTAGTCGCGGCAGCGCCCGCACAGGCGCGCCAAGACATCGCGCTGGAATTTTTCGCGGCCGGAAGTAAGGAGTTCGACAAAAGACCGGCCCGCAACCGTCTCGCGCAAGACGGATTCCGCGGCACCTTGAAGAATCTGCTCGGGGTTCTCGACTTCAAACAAGTAGGTGCGCAAACGATCGCGGTCGACGGCATAGCGGACACTGGCTTGAATTTCAACGAGGTTGCCGTCGCCGGTGATCATGACTGCTTCGTCCAGGATACGGCGGAAGCCTTCGCCGTCATGCGAGCTGGCCCAGGCCAATCCGTCGAGGGTTGACATTTGCCCCGGGAGCATTTGAAAGCCGATCGTCACCGTGCGAATGCGATCGGGTTGCAAGCGCGTGATTGCGTCGATGGGCCAGGGCCAGCGCCAATAGAGGCCCGGCGCGAGTTCATCGGGCATAGGCCGGCCAAAGCGGCGGACGACGGCGATCTCATCCGGTCCGATGCGTGTCAAGCCACTAGCAGCGTAGACAATGGCTGCCAATGCCACCACGACCAAGGTCACTTTTCGGGCGTGGCGTTCGAGCCAGTGCAGACCTTCGTGTAGGTCCAGCCGGTTTTCCAGCCACTGATCGGCGGATTGCAGCCAGTGGCGCAAGCGAATCCATGCGGGGTTCGTCGCTTTCCGTTCGAACCAGAGTAAGCGCATGGAGTTGAGCAGGACTGCCAGTGAGCCGAGTTGGTGGTAAATGACGGCGGCGAGGGGCGCCTGTTCGTACCACTGGGGGGAAGCGGCGAAAAGTGGCCAAAGCCAGGCCGTCAAAATAATGCCGACCCCGTTGACGACAAAGGCGAAATAAAGAATATTTTGCCGGATGATGCGGAGAGTTTCGCGGGAAAGCTTGACCAATAACGGGAGCGTGCGGAGGGGAGCGCCCATCAAAACCACGTCGCCCGCCTCGGCCGCGATATCTGTGCCAGTTCCGCCAATGGCCAGGCCGACATCCGCTCGGGCGAGCGCCGGAGCGTCGTTGATGCCGTCGCCGACCATGGCCACCTTACGTGAGTGGGGAGTGGGGAGTGGAGAGTGGAGAGTGGGGAGTGGGGAGGAAGTTGGAGTTTGCCGCCAATTTTCGATGAATTCGGCTTTTTGTTGGGGGAGGAGGCCGGCGTGGATTTCCGTGAAATCGAGATTTTGCGCCAGAGAGCGGGCGACGGTTTCGCGGTCACCGGTGAGGAGGGCAATATCGGTGATTCCGAGCGCACGCAATTCGGCGAGAACGCCGGCGGCTTCCGGACGGAGCCGGTCGCGTGCGCCGATGGCCCCGAGTACCGTGCCGTTACGAGCGACTAGTAAAGTGGTTTGGCCGCGTTGTTCGAGGGCGTCGATGCTGGCATGGACCTCCGGGGATAGAGGGATGCCCTGTTCTTGCATAAGGCGGCGATTGCCGACTACCAGGGAACCGGCAGCGGATTGCACCATCACGCCGGCGCCGGGAAGGGCTTGAAAGGCATGGATGGAATCGAGGGGAAGCCGGCGAAGCGCGGCCTCCTGGAGAATGAGGCGGGCCAACAGATGTTCGCTGCGCTGCTCGGCGGTGGCAGCGGCGCGGAGAAGCTCCTCCCGTGTAATTTCCTGGAATGGAATAAGGTCTCCCAGTTCCAGCCGGCCTTCCGTCAACGTTCCGGTTTTATCGAACGCGAAGGCGTTGACCTCGGCAAGGCGTTCGAGAGCCGAGCCGCCCTTGATTAATACGCCAGTGCCGGCGAGTCTACCCAAGGCGGCGATGACGGCGGCCGGGGTGGCCAGGATTAGAGGGCAGGGGCAGGCCACGACCAGGACCGCAAGCGTGGGATCGATACTCAGAGTCGCTGCCTCCATGAAACCGCGCTTGACGGCCGAGAAAAGTCCCATGTTCAGGAGCACGCCGACGAAAAAAGTGAGGGCAGCCAATCCCAGAACGACCGGGAGAAAATAGCGTGCCAGCCGATCGGCGGTCCGCTCGAGCGAGACCTTATCCTTGAGTGCCCGGGAAGTCAGTTCGATGACCCGGCCGGCAACGGTATGTTCGGCGACTTGCCGGGCTTCAATGACCAGAGCGCCGAATTGATTGACGGTGCCCGCGAGGACCTCATCTCCCGGCCCCATGTCAACCGGAAGGCTTTCGCCGGTGAGGGCGCTGGTATCGACGGCGGATCGGCCTTCGACGACGACGCCATCAACTGGAAGGCGTGCTCCGGGCTTGACGACAACGCGGTCGCCGACTTGGAGTTGGCTGGTCAAAACGCGCACTTCCTGGCCGTCGCGCAACAGCCAGCAGCGGCGCGGAAATACCTCGACGATTTTCCGAATGGCCCGTTGCGTGCGATCGAAAGTGATACTTTCGAGGCATTCCCCGACCATGCCGATGAAGACGACTTCGGCGGCGACGAGGGGTTTGCGAAAGAGAATGGCGGCGACACAAGCGATGGCGAGGGCCAGGTCCGCGCCGACCTTCCCTTCGAGGAGACCTTCCAAGGACGAGTAGAGGACGCGGGCACCACCAAGCACTGCCGCCAGTAGCGCATAGCGGTAGCCGGGATAAATCTCGCGTCCCCAGGAGGGCAAGGACCAGCCGAAGCTTTTGAGCCAACCGGCGAGTGCCGGCCAAAGATCGATGCCGATGAGCAAGCCGAGCAATCCGGTGAGCAAGTACAAGGGGAAGTTGCTTTCCCGGGATAACGTCCGGTCGGCGTGGGAAATCTCACGGTGCATAATCAACCCGATTTTCTTTTCCCTTATTGTAACCTATAAAAAGACAAACAGCGACAAGTGAACCATCATTCGCGATTGGGGAACCAGAGGCATTTTCCGGGCGTAATAGGAAGAACCATGCTGTCAAGGGGGAGGTTGTTGCTACTTGCTAGGTCCCATATTTGCCCGTGAGTTCTTGACGCTTCCGCGCCGGGGCCGGCATTATGTGGTCCGGACGGCATATCCCGGGTTATTGTGGGTATTGGGGTTGACGGCCTGGCAAGTTGTGGTGGGGTGGACAGAAACGGCGACGCTGGGAGAAAACGCCCGCTTCGGATTGCTGCTTTTTAGAATTTTTGCCGGGGTACAGTTGGCGCTGTTGTTCTTCTTCGGAGCGCTGTCAGCGGCCAGCGCCGTTTGCCAGGAAAAAGACCGGCGGACCTTTGTTTTGCTCTTGCTCACCGATCTGCGGTCCTACGAGATCGTGCTGGGGAAACTGCTGGGGAGCCTGCTGCAAATCGGGTTCATGATCGTGGGCATGATTCCGGTTTTGGCGATGATCATGTTATTGGGCGGCATCACGCCGGGGCAGATCGGCCAGGCGGCGCTGGTGCTGGCGACCACGGCGCTGGCGGCCGGTTCGGTGGGCACGCTGGTAGCATTATGGCGGGACAAGACTTTTCAAACCCTGGCGCTCACCGTATTGTTTCTGGTCCTATACCTTTGCGTGGTTTGGGGCCTGCCCGCACTTGGCGACATCGATTTCTCGGCGACGAGCAATTTGCATTTTTCTTGGGACCTGAACGAAATACAAAAGTGGGTTGACCCGTTTGCCGCGGTGCAAAGCATCCTGGAGCCAACCAGCGAAGCAGAAAGGAGTTTGCCGCCTGCTTATGGATTTGCCGTGGTCATGGTGCTTTTGAGCGTGATTCTCAATGGCTGGGGCATCATAAGGCTACGCGCGTGGAATCCCAGCGGCGAACCGATCATGCAACGTGAACGGCCGGAAGTGGAAGAGGAGAAGGACCGGGCCAAGGCGCATGCCGCTCCCGGGGAAGCGCGCGCCGTCTGGGCCAATCCAATCCTGTGGCGCGAGATCCGCACGCGAGCTTATGGCCGGCGGCCGATTCTGGTGAAATTGGCGTATGCGCTGGTCCTGGGCCTAGTTTGTTTTTACGCGGTTTACCGGCTGGAATCCGCAAGTGATCGGTCGTCATTCACCGCCACGGTGGGATTGGTGGCGGTGAGCATTCTTAGCCTTCTGTTGATCAGCACCCAGGCGGTCACGGCGATCACCTCGGAACGGGACGGCGGGGCTCTCGACCTGCTCCTGGTCACCGATCTGACGCCGAAGGAATTCATTTTCGGTAAACTGCTGGGAATTCTATACAACACAAAGGAATTTCTGCTGCCGCCCTTGATCCTGATCGGGTTTTACGCATTTCGGTACAAACTGCTGGCAACGCCGCCGCTTTTGCATCCGGAGCTGCTTGACGCCAAGAATACTGAGGCGTTCATTTGCGTCGTCCTGGCGGCACTGGTGTTGATGGCGTTCAGCTATGTCCTTGGAATTCACGTGGCGCTGCGAAACGAAAACAGCCGGCTGGCGGTCATCAATACGCTGGCCACGGTTTTTTTCCTGTCGGCCGGAACGCTGATTTGCATTTACTTGATCCGAATCAATACGCGATTTGAGGTCCAATGGGTGAGCTTCATCTTCTTCCTGGCTGCCGGGACCGGCGGCCTGTGGTGGGTGCTTAACGGCGAGCGGCCATCGGCGGCCCTGACGCTGGCGAGCTGGTGCTGCCCGATCGGCGTGTTTTACACCATAACGAACGTGCTGGTCGGCAAACCGGGTTCGATTGAGTCGACCGACCCGCTGGTACCGTTTCTGGTGACCGTGGGGGCATTCGGGTTTACCGTGATGGCCATGCTGGTGCCGCTCTTGAGCGAGTTTGATGTAGCGCTCGGGAGAACGACGGCGGGCGGGGAATAGTAACGTGGGGCGTGAGGCGTGGAGCGATAGAAGAAAAACCATGGGGTATCGGAACCTGGGGGAATGCGTTGCCGATTTGGAACGGACCGGCCAGTTGGTGCGGATCGAACGGGAGGTGGATGCGCATCTCGAAGCAGCGGAGATCCACCGGCGGGTATTTCAAGCCGGGGGCCCGGCCGTTTTTTATGCGCGGGTCAAAGGCTGCCAGTTTCCGATGGTGAGCAACCTGTTCGGCACCATGGAGCGGACCCGGTTTTTGTTCCGCGATACGCTGGAGGCGGTGCGGCACCTGGTGGAATTAAAGGTAGACCCGGGAAATTTCTGGAAACGGCCGTGGCGGTATCGCGATGTGCCACGGACGCTGTGGCACCTACGGCCGAAAATGGTGGGGCCAGGCCCGGTTCTGGCGCAGCAAACCATGATCGACCAGCTCCCGCAACTGCAATGCTGGCCGGATGATGGTGGCGCGTTTATCACGTTGCCGGCCGTGTATACGGAAGACGCGGAAAGGCCGGGCATCAGCCATTCGAACCTGGGGATGTACCGCGTGCAGCTTTCCGGAGGCCGGTACGAACGCAATCGGCAGGTGGGGCTGCATTACCAGATCCAGCGCGGCATCGGCGTGCATCACGCCGCAGCGCTGCGAAAAGGCGTGCCGTTTCGAGTCAACGTGTTTGTGGGCGGACCACCGGCGCTGATGCTGGCGGCGGTAATGCCGCTGCCGGAAGGATTTCCGGAAATCACGTTTGCAGGCGCGCTGGGCGGCCGGCGCGTGGCGCTGGTCGGCCGAGCGGGCCGGCTGCCGATCGCCGCGGAGGCGGACTTCTGTATTGCCGGCACGGTCGATCCCGAACTGCAGCTTCCGGAAGGACCGTTCGGCGATCACCTGGGATACTACAGCCTGGCTCATCCGTTTCCGGTGCTGAATGTTGAAAAGGTGTATTATCGAGAGCGCGCGATTTGGCCGTTCACGGTGGTCGGCCGGACGCCGCAGGAAGATACGTACTTTGGAAAGATCATCCACGAATTGACCGGCCCGATCATTCCCACGGTCATTGCGGGCGTTTACGCCGTGCACGCAGTCGATGCCGCGGGGGTGCATCCGCTGTTGCTCGCCATCGGCAGCGAACGCTATGTCCCCTATGCCGAACGGCGGAAGCCTCAGGAGCTGCTGACCTGCGCGAACGCGATTCTGGGTCAGGGGCAACTGTCGCTGGCCAAGTATTTGTGGATTGCGGCGCGCGAGGATGATCCCGGGCTGGATATTCACGACATCCCGGCGTTCTTCAAGCACGTGCTGGAGCGAGTCGACTGGGCGAATGATTTGCATTTTCAGACGTGCACGACGATCGATACGCTGGATTATTCGGGGACGGGATTGAATGAGGGATCGAAGGTGGTCATTGCGGCAGCGGGGCCGCGGCGGCGGACGCTGGCGACGACGATTCCGGATCCGTTGCCGATGCCGGACGGGTTTGGCGTGCCCAAGATCGTCATGCCCGGAGTGCTGGTGGTGCAAGGACCGGCTTACGCGCAAAGAAACGGCACATCGGCACAGGAAACGGAGAGTTCGCTTGAGCGGTTTTGTGCGTTTTACGAAACAGGCGGCGGAATCCCGGATTTTCCGCTGGTGGTGGTTGTGGATGACAGCGAATTCAGTAGCCGGTCGCTCAACAATTTTCTGTGGGTAAGTTTTACGCGATCGGATCCGGCGGCGGACATACACGGCATCGGGGTGTTTATGCGGCAAAAACACTGGGGTTGCCGCGGTTCGCTAGTGATTGATGCGCGGCGGAAGCCGCAGCACGCGCCGCCCTTGGTGGAAGATCCGGAGGTGACGAAACGGGTTGATGCTTTGGGTGCGCCGGGGGGGCCGTTGAACGGAATTATTTGAAGACTGGAACTACTGGTCATGGCTATGAGCGGACAACCAATCGGAACGGATCCGCGGCAGCTTTGCCAACAGAAACCAATTGAGCTGGATGGCTTCAGAGTGCGCCTGGGCATCGATGCGAGTGAATGCCGTTGCCGTAGCATCACTTTTCAAAATTGGCAAGATTGCGGAATGCTCCCTCTTCGCATACCGCATGCCAACCAGTTACAATCGCTTCTGAAAAAAAATACGTTTCGTCCACCACCCCCCCGGCCCCCGTGGACGCAATTGCAAACCCTGGACGTATCGACCTCCTTTGCGACGTATTCCCGAAGCCTCAACCAGATCCCTACTTATGACTTCACAAAAACCACCCCTCCGCTGCGACGTATTCCCACCCCCATGAACCTATTCTTATTGGCTGTATTTTGCATTTTTCACATTGCATTTTTGATACTGCCGTGCAGTTCTCACCTACTGCCCCTTAACCACGCCTTTCGAAAGTCCCAATAACTAACTCTACAGCGGTTACGGAGAGGAAAACCAGGATCATTAAAGGCTGGTCGCGAGATTTGCTTTCACTTTTGTCCAACCGAGTGGATTTCGTGGCTGAATGAGAGTAAGTGGCGATCAGTTGAAATTCATTTTTCGGCGGGGAGAATCCTCGTTTGCAACAACGCCCAATCGGCCAGAAGGGCAGTCTCAGAGTCGCCTGCCAAGCGTGCAAGAAGCCAGAACAAGAAAAGCGAAGATGTTGCCTGCGGCGCTTCCGTTCCCAATTTTCCCAAGGCGATGATCGCGGCGCGCGCCTTTGGGCCGAAAAGGGCCCTGGTCAATACCGGGACAACCTGGCGGGCATCTTCCCGAAAGCTCGCTAACGCGATAATGGCTTCCGGCCTGCCCATCGATTCTGCTTTGGTTGCCGCCTTGATGAGCGCCGGGAGGCCGGCTTTGCCGATTTTGGTGAGGCAGTAGGCCGCTGCCCGGCAGGGAGCAAATGAATGTTCTTCGGTCATGAGAATCTTTTCAAGAGCGGGAACGGCGTCCGCCGCGGCGGGTCCGTATCCAGCCACGACGCAGGCTGCCCTCTCCCTGACGTCATCGTCTATATATTGCAAAGCTGCGATGAATTCCGCGATCAGCGCCTCGTCCTTTACCGCCATGATCCAACAGGTTTTGAGAACCTGACTGCGCAACTCTAAATTGGAACTCGTCAAGGCGTTCTTCACGGTCGCGATGGCCTGCCCATCACCGGGGAAAATACGCAAGAGAGCGGCCGCGACTGTCAGGCGAGTTTCCGGCAGCGAAACGGGAAACAACGGAATGGGGAAGGCGTATTTGGGCCGAAGGTCAGCTGGCAAAATCTTAAGCAACTGCCTGAGGGAAGGCCCGGCTTCCCGGGCAGCCGGGCCGATCTGACCCAGGCAATAAATAATATCGGCGCGCTCCTGACCCTTGGCCTCTTCGAGCAACTTTATTAGCGCCGGCACGGCCGGGGACGCGTCGGGTCCAATTTGAGAAAGGGCGAAAACGCCAAAGTTGCAAGTACGCGCGCTACAAATCGCCCAATAGGGCTTTACCTCGCCGACTGCCTCTTTGGAGCGCAAGAGGTCGATAAGACCGGGAACGGCGGCTTTTGCGGGCGGGCCAATTTCCATGACAGCCCTTGCGGCGGCCCGCCGGACTTCCCCTTCCTTGGCCCGCAGCAGATCGCACAACCGTGCGATGATGGCGCCTTGGTGCAGGCGCAACTGGCCTGCCAATTCACAGTAACGGGCATGGAGGATCGGGTCCGTGCTATTCAGACATTTGTTCGCAACTGCCAGGGCGCCTGAATGTTCCGGCTCCAGGACGAGCAATGTCGTCGCAGCTAGGAGACCGACTTCGTGCACGGGATCTTCAAGACCGGCCTGCAATCCTGCTTTGATGCTGGCCCCATGCGGCGTCAGGACCAAACGAAATTGACCCGGGACATCTTGCCGCCCTTCCTCCAAGGCGGAGCGGCGGACCATTTGTGCCAAGATGTTTAAATAGCGAAAGGCAACCAGGCGCTGCTCTCGGTCTTTACCTTGAAGCACTTGCACTAGCTCGCGGGGAAAGGACCTCCACTCCGGGGGCGATGCGGCATACGTCCCCAATCCAAAAACTATGCCGAAATCCAGATAATACGGGATTCCATCGGGACGGGCTTTGTCGTTGAAGGACAATGGCCGCTCTTCAGCTGGTGCTGGGTTGTCCGGAACAGGGGCGAACGATTCATGAAATTCTCTTAGATTATCTTCAAATTGATCGTTTGTGGGAATATTTGAATAAACTGGGGAAAAGGAAATTGAAGTTAGAAAAAGTGCTGGCATCAAAGGCATTGTTTTTACCGCATAAGGGTAATCGGTTTAGTTGTTCAATCGCCATAGTTGAATGAACTTTTCTCCTCCAGATAGAACCTTGGTTCCGTTTGGGGAAAAAGCGATGGCATGGATCGGTTCCGGGCGGCCTTTCAAAGATACGATTTCCTTTCCCGTGGCAACTTCCCAAAGGTGGAGGGAACCGTCCTGGCAACCGGAGAGCAGGCGTTTGCCATCGGGAGAAAAAGCCAGACATTGGACCGAATCCCGATTTGCCAGGAAAAAACGAACGGTCTTTCCTTCCACAATGTCCCAAAGTCGAACTGCAAAACGATGGGGAGGAATGACTTCGATTTCACGTCCGCCAGTTGCCAGCAGTTTTTCATCCGGAGAAAGGGCAAGGCAATCGATGGCATCGCTGGCCGAGAGCCGCTTGATCCTTCGGCCGGTCTCCAGATCCCAACAACGAATATTTCCATCCCGACCAGCGGAGAAAAGCTGCCGGCCATCACTGGAAAGAACGGCCCGATTTTGATCGCCAGGGCAAATAGGACCAAATTCGATGAAGCTGCGAACGAAACTGTGCAAATCTTCGAAAAACATTTGGTCCGTGATTGTCGGGAGATTTTCCCAGCCCGGGGTAACAAAAAAGAGCAGGAAGCCTGTGGCAAAATGGCCAAAGGTAGTGTTCTTGAAAGCCCTTTGTTCCTCAATGCGGCGCACTTCTTTGCCGTTTTGAAAATCCCAAATGCGAATCGTCAAGGGACCAAAAGCTTGTGATTCCGACCCTTTCAGAATGGAGAAAGTAAGCCCCCAACGGGAATTCCGTGATAATGCAAAGATTTCACAGTACGATCCTCGGAGGTTACCGTGAAGCATCGCCAGCTGGAGTCCCCTATATGCCCATTCCATCGACCCTGGCTCAGGTTCTTTGGGATAGGCCAGGCGGGTTATGGCTTTTTCGAGCAGTTCCGGGAACCATTCTCCCGGTTCGGTGGTGCGCTGGATTTCCTTTCCAGTTCGAGCATCCCAGCTCTGATAGAAGAGCCAATAATCTCCGGAAGCAAAGACGTGCCGGCCGTCGGGCGTAAAGCCAACTCGATGAATGAACTGCGCGGGGGCCTTAAAGCGGCGGACCTGTTTTCCGGATCGGGTTTCCCATAGCCGCATTTCGCCGTCTCTCCCGCCAGCAAGGATGTGTTTGCCATCCGGGGAAAAAGCGACGCAATAAATTGTAAAGGAAACTTCCTCGGACCAGTGAAATGTCACTTCCGGCACGGCTTGCCGGGCCGGTTCAGCTCCGGTCAAGTTGCTGGAGAAAAGGAGAGAACAGGCAATGAGAAAGGCCGATCCGGTGACAATTCGCGATCTGGTTCTGAAGGATGGCATAGTGCATCCTTTTGCCATCGAAAACTGGAAAAAGGAAAGCGTAACCATTAATTTGAATTCGAGCAATGGTAATCCATTAACCTGCTGCGCACGAAAACAGAAAAAATCAATAAGTCCCTGCAAGGAACTGGAATGGAAGCGTTCTACGTTTGGCTCGCTAGTGGAAAACCTGCCGGACAAAGACATGTTATCGGGATCGCGACTATTGATTTCGGTTGTCCTTATGGGGTGGCCACCGTCCAGAAATGGCCGGCATCTTCATGAGGCTCTGAAACGAATCGATCCCAAGCGGGGACCGAAATGCGGGGACAAATGACGTTTGCAAGCCTCTTATTGGTGATCGCAACTCTTTTTCTAACTTTTGATTTTGGAAAGGAAGCAAAGGCGTCAAGCCAAAACGTTGGCATTGCAATGTCGCTGAATGCTGATTCGCCCAGCTACTATTATTTCAATCCGCTGATTGCTGTTGTTGATTTGATGTTATGTGACATTGAGCCGATCCGTTATTACTACAGTCTCTATAACGAGGACGGCATAAGGGTGGAAAACGACGATTGGGATTATTCATACTTGGACTTGGGAAAAACCCTAAGTAAAACCAATCTGGAAACCGGTTTGTCGATTGTCAAACGGATACATAATGATCACATCCGAGCTCGGGGAATCCTTGAACTAGCAATTATCCAAGCAAAGAATGGGAATATATCCAAAGCAAAAAGATTAGCACAATCGATTCGCTTTTTGAAAATCAAAGGAGAGATTTTAAACAGCGATGTATTTTTTGACATCGGCAAGCCAAATACGTGGGGTCTTCAATATGACGAGCTCCATGGAATTACATCGGGATCGGTCTTTTCAGCTCGAGAAAAAGCGCAGCAGCTTGCCAAGATATCTATGACATACTGCCTTCTAGTGAACCATAAATGCCTTAAACAAAACGATTTGGCGAACGCGTTCCGGGGCTTCCACGGAACGGTAATCCGGGAGATAGCGTTTGCCCAAACAGAAGCTGGTCATGGGTTTGAAGCATTGAATTGGGTCGTAAGGATCGGAAACGTGAAATGCATGGCAAATGGCATTTGGGGCATATTAGAAGGACTACTTGGTAAACTCGATCACGACACGGAATTGTTTCGATTTCTTTATCGTAACTTGTCGTAGTAGCAAAAATCTCGCGCAAAGGACGCGAAGAGCGCAAAGAAGATTCCGGCTTGCGCTACGGCACGTGCTGCCGTCGCATAGCAACTTGACTTGGTTACGGGACTTTCTCAGTAGCAATAATCTATTTGAGGTGCTCGGCAGGCGACGGTGAAATCTTTTGAAGTGTGGCGCTGGAATCTATCTAACTCGGAAGTCCTGGCATGAGTAACGGCATCCTGCGGGTGTGCCGCTTACCCATGAGCCGTTTTTGCGTTCTAGGTAACGAAGCGAACTTCAACTCTTTGGTTCAGGGCAGCAGCAATTCGAGTTAGCATCGTCATCGAATGTCCTTCATAATCGGCATCTTCAAGCCGGCAGATCACGGAGGCGGTGGTCCCGACGAGTTTCGCAAGCTGCCGTTAAGTTAGCCCCGCGCCGGTGCGAAGCTCGTAAATCTTTCTGGCAACTGCGTCATCGGCGCGTGCCGCCTCGAGGTTGGCACGCCTGTCGGATCTTCCGTCGTAGTAACGGCGGTCAAGAATTTCGACCGCGTCTTTAGTCGGTTTCCTCTGTTTAGTCATCACTCAAGCCTCCTCATGCGTGTGGCGTTCCGGATCCCGGTGGAATTTGATCTTGTGCCTGAAACTGTGATAACGGTTCCTATTTCCCCCTGAAGATCTCGTACTCACCATCCGGATGGCAGAGGGCGAATTCTTTGATCCGTGTTTCAACTTTGGGCCCGGGTTTTCCGCGAAGGAACGCAATCGCGTCTTTATTGTACTTTGCCCAGTCGGATTTGCCTGAAAGCTGAAAGTAGATCACCCACTCTGAATGTCCGTCGTTGTCGGCGAATAGGTGAAGGCTGTACGTCCGGTCCTCAAATTTAAAATCGATCGGAATCGAACCCGAGACATACGCAAAGTAGGACAAACGAGCTTCCTCAAGCCAAGCTGCGTCCCCCAGAGCACGTCGTACTTCCTGAAGACCATCCCCGGGCTTTATGTATTCCCTGAATAGCGCGCAGACGGCACGAGCCCTGTCGGAGCGTTTTCCCTTTGGGTCATTTGCTAATTGCCTGAGTTTTGCCGCACGGTCCACGTCGGGTACAAAGGGATTCCTTCCGGTATTGCCATCGAACCGAACAAAGAATACCGGGCCAATCAGACTTACACTGATCCAACTATACAGTAATGGCTTCGCGGGAATAGTGCCGATCATAAGGAGCTCTCTCCGAAGAAGGGTAATTTCTCTTTACAAAACAAACATCTGTACAAAACCAATTTGAAAGAAAGCGACGTGGGATGTCCCATACAACGTAAGTGTGCGTAAAATCAATAGCGCTTTTCGCCCTGACCACAGGGCGGCTGGGGAGTTAGCGAGGCGCGGTTGGCGTTGGATTTAAAGGTGTTGCCATTGCGTAACATTTTGTGGCGTCCTTCCAGGTTGGCGGCAGGAAGTGAGCGAGTTGGAGATCCAGGGTATAACTACGTACAGCCGGCGGGTGTGCGGGTTACCTGTGAGCCGTTTTGTGCTTGCGGTTGCGCGCTGTCACTGAAAATCAGGGGCATAACACTTTTTTGTAGGATTTCGAAGGTGAGACAATAGGACTGGATTTTTTTGTCTTGAAGATGACACAAATTTGTCGCGGAGGGTCTTCCGGAGGCACAGGCGCCCGAAGGGAGCTTGGCAGCCTATCTGTGCCTTCGACGGGAAGGACAAGACTTAAGCGGACATGGAGGTGTCAACAAAACGACAGAAAAATAGGGAGTCTTGGGGACCGCGCATCTTTAATCGGATCATGCATGAGCCACGCATCGTTTGTGAGTCCCATGGGAGTGCGGGTCCGTATCTCACTGCGCCGTGAGATACGGACCCGAAGGTCGCACTAAGTTGTTCTTATTGAACGCGTTACGTGGAAAGCCGTGCCCGTGTACGCGGATGAGACACGGAGCCGTGCCGGGTCAAGCTTCGTGAGGCATGACACCCACTGTGCGGGGAAGTAGTATTCGTGCAAGCTTTTTGCCATCGAAATATCCTTGTTGGGTTGGCTTTGCCCTTTGCCGCCCAACACCATCGTGCCGAAGCCATGTGGTAGATGTGTGGCCCGCGTTAACACGAGTTGGCAATGCGGCGATCGACGCGGAGCAAGGCGCTTATAGCCCTTAGTTGCCTGAATCATTCTCTTTCTTAGCGCGCGGATAAGCCGTAAGCGTCAGTACGGTCTGCGAAAGCAGGGCGTCGCGGTGGAGCACCAGGTTGCCTGGCAGTTCTCCGTAGGACAACAGGGCAGGCTCCCGGATGACGCCCCGGTCGAGGTCGACGGGGCAAATGCACGGCTCTTTGTCCCAAAGCCCGGATTGCACAGGCAGATAATAAATCTTGCCGTCGGCGACACCGATGCCGGCAGGGAGGCCCACCGGGACCATCCAGAGGAGCCGGCCATCAGTCAGGTGCAGGGCGCGGCAAGTGGTCCGGCCGACGATGAGCACCTTGCGGTCGAAGACGCCAGCCAGGTACAGGTCATCCTCATTGCGGGAAACCTGCCAACGCAGCGTGCCGGTTCTCAAGTCGAGGCAATGGAGCGCAGAGGCATCCGAGGCGGCGAAGACCAGCTTGTCACCGGCAATGATGGGGGCTGTTGTTTGCCATTCTTCCGGCAGGCGGGGGAGCTCTCGGGGTCCACGGCGGCGCCCCCACGCCGGTTCCCCGTCCTTTGGTGCGGTATCGTCCCGATAAAGGTAGGCCCAAGCCAGGCGGCGATGGAAGAGATCGACAGCCACGACCGCGCCCACGTGGGTCACACATACAAGCATGCCATCCGCATAGACCAGACGGACGGCCCGGGCGCGCCGGCCGACATCGACGAGCAATCGGTTCATCGGGACGGCCAAGGGCTGCGTCCAGAAGAGAGTGCCTCGAGCTGCATCAAGACACGCGAGCAGGACCTCATGGTTTTTCTCGACGACACCGTAGAGCCGGCCATCGAGCGCGAGGGGCGGGCCCAGGAAGTAGCTGTCTCTTAGCTCCCCGTCCTTGTCACTGCGGCCGCCGATCGCCCAGATGGGTTGGCCCGTCTCGGCATCCAGGGCAAGCAGGCGGCTATGATAGACCGCATCGTTCACCTCCGGATCGCTGGCCGGTTCGGGAACCTGCTCCCAGCGGCGCCGAAACATCGCCTGGACGGGGAAGGGCGGAATGGGCAGGTCGTCGACGGCGTAGATGCGTGCGCCATCGCTGGTGAGGGTGCCCAGGATCGAGTTCGAAAAAATAAGGTGCGGGTTGTTCGCCATGTAGGCCGTGGCCCACGCGGCAGCCTCGGAATGGAAGCGATCATCGCGCATCATGCGGTCGAGGCCCCATTTGGAGAGCCACTCCCAGGCAGGTGTTCCGCTGGCGACATCGACGGCGCGGATGCCGCGACCGCTACGATAAATGACCTTGTCATTGATGACGAGCGGGGCAGAAGCTGGAAGGACCGGATGCGACTGATCCTCCTGCCTGCGCATGGCGGACTTCAGCCACTCCCTACTGCGCGAGTCGTAGATCAGCGTCCGCGACCATTCTTCCGCATCAAGCGAACCGGAAGCGCGAATTCGGCCGAACTGGCCGGGCAATGCCGGTGCATCGGCCTGGAGCCTGGCAAGTTCTTTCTCTAACTCGGGCAGAGCCACGAGCTGTTCGCCGAGGCGCAGGCCGGCGGCGGCTTGCCCGGTCAAGATGGTCCAGAGCTGGCCGGCGCGGTCTTCGTTGCCGGCCCTGCGAAACGCGACGACGGCTGCAAAAAGGGTAGCCGGGGGCAATCGGCCGACATGCACACGGTCGAGCAGTCGGGCGAAACAGAGAGAGGAGAGTTGGTTCCGGCCGCGGTCGAGGTGATGCATTGCCAACAAACGAGTTGCCTCACTTGCGGCCGCGGTATGATAGTAACGCCGCACAACCTCATCGAGCAGTGCCGGGTCGCCCTTTTGACGGGCTTGTGTGAGCAAGGCCTGAGCTTGCCCCCCATAAACTAATTGGTAGAAGGCATGCGCCGGAGCAGGAAATTCGCCAAGCAGGCGATCGGCCTCGGTGCGAATTCCGGTCCACCGGGTCAGCATTTGCCCATCCGCGCCGACACGACGAGTGCCGACGATTACATCCTCGTCGATGTCGAGAAAGGCTTGAAGCATGCGCATGGCTTCCAACCAGGATTCTTCCCGAATGCACTCCTGGGCCGTCTTGAGTTTGCGTGTGAGGAGGGAATCGGTGTGAAGAAATGGGGTGGACTGGAAACGAGCTGGCGAAGGTGGTTCCTGGTCTTGCGACTGTGAGTGGAGGGATGGGTTCTGGATCGAAGCTGCCAGCACGGCCCCAATCCAGACGATCCAGCGGTTACTCCTTACCATCGGCTTGCCTCTCCGGATCCGGTACCCCACCCCCTTCATTATAATGGACACGGAACGGCTCGCCATACCGTCAGAACAATTCGCGACATAAAGGCTGCTTGCCTCACGCGGCGAGGCGCTGGAGATCGCCGCGCTGCCAGGCCACCTGACTTGCCAAGCCCTCATCCAAGGTTACCCTGGCCTGCCAGCCGAAGTGCCGGAAAAGTTTGGCGGTATCCGCGCACGTGGACCGCTGGTCGCCCGCGCGGCCGGGTTCGCGTTTCACGCGGGCTTTTTGGCCGATGATTGTTTCCAGTCGCTCCAAGATTTCCCAGACGGAGGCGACTTCACCCCCGCCGACGTTGTAGACCTCGCCGGGAAAGGCACGGACTGCGGTCACCGTGGCCTCCACACAATCGGAGCAATAAGTGTTGCCGCGAACTTGCAGCCCATCGCCATATACCACGACGCTTTCTCCGGCCAGCATGGCTTGAATGAAGCGATGGTAGCCCATGTCCGGCCGCTGTCCGGGCCCGTAAACCGAGAAATAGCGCAGAACAACTAACGGCAAGCCATGTTCCTCCGCATAAGCCCGGCACAGATTCTCTGCCGCTAATTTCGTGACGCCGTATGGTGAAATGGGGCGCGTCGGCAACGTCTCGTCGCCGGAACTGTGGCGGCCATAGACGGAGGATGTCGAGGCGTACAAAAACCGGTGGAGCCTCGGCCCTCGACGAATGACTTCCAAGAGCCGTTGCGTCGCGGTGAGGTTACAGCTTTGATAATCATCAAAGTGTGTCCAGCTCCTGGTCAATCCCGCCATGGCAGCCAGATGAAAGACCACGGCGACATTATCGAGCAATGGCTCCAAGGGGTCGAGCCGGAGATCGATTTCATGAAAAGTAAAGGCCGGATCGCCTCGAAGCCGGCTCAAGTTTGCTTCTTTGAGAGGGCGTGGGTAATAGGGAATAAAGGCATCAACGCCCACCACTTCGTGCCCTGCATGAAGCAATCGTTGACACAAGTGGGAACCGATAAATCCTGCCGCACCGGTGACCAGGCATTTCATGCTTAATCCCTCAAGCAAGAATGAGAATGGCGAGCGGGGGGCGGCCGCCTGCCATCAATTTCACCCTGAAGACACGCGTTCTCCTCACGTGATGGGAGATCGGCGTTTTCTGCCAATTGCTGCAGGCGCTTTTCCAGCTTCTGACGCTTGTCGCGCTCCAAAGCCAGCATGTGTTCCAGGGTTGCACCATATTCGGTCAACTCCTGGAGAGCGGTTAGAATTAGTTGATTGAATTCCGTCTGTTGACGGGACAGGACGTCGACGTAGGCGTGTTTGAAATTGCGGAGAATTTTGCGTTTCAGCCAGGCCTTGAAGCCGGCGAACAATCCCTGCGTAACGTCCAAATAATTATCGGGCAGAAGATGCCGTTTGTGGGCTTCCGCAAGGGACGCCCGGGCGGCACTGAAAAAAGAAGAACCGGAAGCATCGGATGACTCCACGAAATCGCCGGCAACGATGAGTTCCATTTGGCCGGCCTGAGCGGTTGCAGATTTTAAGATCGCCGAAGCGCACGAAAAGATAACCTGGTAGTTTCCCGCAACAACAGGAACCTCGACCGGAATCGCTGCCGGGGCCATTTGACCAGGAATCAGAAGAGCGGGCATCCCTACTTGTTGTTCCTTACCACAGGGCTTGCCGTCGTGATCGACTACGCGCGAACCCAGCATGCACCGTCCCGGTCCTTGCGCAAGAACGGGATGGCTACCGCTGTTGGTGATGCGCACGGGAATCAGGATGGTGCCTTCCTTACCGGAAAAGGTCCGTGAAGCGCTGCGCGCTTGAATTTCCAGGTGCCAATGGAAGGGCCGCGACGGCTGATCCATGATTTCCTGCAGGATTTGGGTAAATCGGTCGCGGATTTGAGGTTTGCTGCAGTCCGTGGCACGCTCCAATCCCCGGCGGCGCATGCGCTGCCGTAACGGCAAATGCAGTTCCTGAATCGCACTCACAAGCGTGCCGGTGAAAACATCGGACGAAGTATACTGCTCGCGCACATATGTCCGACCTTTTTGGCCAAGCGATCGCCACTTCTGTGGGTGCTGCCAGATGGTATCGATTACCGCGGCAAAAGAGGCATAGGAAGTTATCGTTTGCCCTCCGCCGGAGCGCTGTAGATGACCGGCAAGGACCGGGCAATCGGCATCGGCCACGACCGGTGTTCCATGAAGCCAAGCTTCCAGCGCCACCAGCGATAGGGACTCATTGGGCGACAACTGCACCAGCGCTTCCGCGCCTGCCATGACATCCCGTTTTACGATTTCGTCCACAAATCCCAAATCGCGCGCCCAGGGATCCTTGGGAATCGGGACTTCCCCGTGTCCCATGAATGCCCAGATGAATCGCTCCGGATGATCAGCCACATAGCGGCGCGCGAAGGCCAGAAGTTTTGCCAGGCCCTTTTCCGCGGAATACCGGCCGCAGTAAAGTAAAAAGCGGTTTCCGGTTCCGACAATTTTGCGACCCCGTTCCGGATCGCCCGGTTTATCATGCTCCAGCAAGGTCCCAACACAAACACTTCCTGGTACGCTGATTCCCAGTTCGATCTCGGCCAGTGTTTTTTCCTCGGGACTGTGAAACCACATACCGGCCACGGCTCCATAGACCTGCCGCCAGATGGCCAGGCGCGCGAGCGGTTCATCGTGAAAACAGGGAACCAGAATTGTCTTTTCCGCAAATTCGCCAGCGATATCCGCCGCCAGTCCTGATAGATAGGGACCGGTTATGATCGCGTCCCATTCGGCGCAGCGTTCTTGGAGCGCTTTGATCAAAGTAGATGCATGGAGCGAATGCCGGAGGAACTCTCTTTGCGCATTCTCTGCTATAGGCTCTCGGGAACACGATTGACGCCCCGGCACTTTGCCGTTTAACCTTAAACCTCGAATCGCATCTTGAAACGCCACAGGATCATGGGCATCGATCCGAAATCGGTGAACCGGAAATTCTTCTGTTGTTACTGTGCTCTCGCGACACTGATCGGCCCATCGGCTTCCGTTTTTTGTGGTTGTAGTAAAAACCTCGACATGGTGGCCGGCCCGATGCAGCGCATGCGCCATGATGCGCAGCGACGATTCCGCACCGCCGACGAAATCAGTTCCGTAGCGGTAGGCGACGATGGCCACGCGCAATCGGCTGGACGGGGCGGCGATTTTGTTTGCAAGCACCCGTCGAATTTGTTTGGCGAGATCCACCGGGTCGTCCGGGGAAAACAACAACCCGGCTCCCCCCAAAGTTTCCGGCAAAGCGGCGGCACGTGCCGCGACCACAGGCATGCCACAGGCAAACGCTTCCAAGACCGGCAGACAGAATCCCTCATGGACGGATGGCATCACGACAAGATCCGCCGACCGGTAGGCATCGAGCAGACATTCCTCGCTGACATGCCCGAGAAAATGCACCTGGCGCGCCAATCCCAACCCCGCAGCGCGTTGTTCGCATCGAGTTTTTTCCAAGGCATAAATATCGTCGATGTCTCCCACGATGGCCAAATGCACCGGAGGCTCCAGCTCGTGAAGCAGTGCAAGCGCCTCGAGCAGAATCGGCACACGTTTATTGAGAGCCAATCGGCCGACGAACAATAACCATGTTGCCGGTCCCGTTTGTAACCGATCGCTCAGATGACGGATCGGTATTCCGGGGCGAAAGACCGCCGTATCGACAGCCAGGGGAACTGTATAACACCACTCTTTTGGAAAACTGGTTGCGGTTATAAGCTCTTGACGTGCGAAATGACTATGCATAACGGCGCCATCCGCACACCAGACCAGGCCGCATTGCCGGCTGCCCTTGGCAATGGCCTCGGGTGTATTTGGGCCCCAATGTTCGGCCGGCGTGACTCCGTGGTAATCAAAAACAATCCGCGCTTTCTTTCCCGCCAGCAACGGCAGAATCTCCAGCAAACCGAAGTATTGGCCGTACTCGACGATGATCAAATCGGCAGAAAGGAGGAACTCCCAACCTTCTTCATCCGCTCGCAAAGGGTCAAAGGAATGACAACAAGGACGAATAACGGGATGAATTTTTTGAGTGGATTCGGCAAAGACGACCACATCAGCGCCGCGCTCGCGAAAGTAGGCCGTTTTTTCCGCCACCTGGTTGCCTATTGCATCCCCGGCACGAGCATTGGCAGTCAGAATCGCAACCCGCATGGTGATCCCTCCTTGGACAATCTCCGCAATTCACGGGAAGCGGGACAATATGCTACCACCGGGGCAAATTTCTCGCAATGCCGGGTCTTATCCCTTGACGGCCCATTAAACCGCGTCTATCTTCGAATGATAGCGGTGGGGGCGCTTAGCTCAGTTGGCTAGAGCACCAGCTCGACACGCTGGGGGTCACAGGTTCAAGTCCTGTAGCGCCCACTTTCGCAAGAATTAGGAACGACAAGGGGTTGCGTCAGATTGACGCAACCCCTTGTTGTTTTTCTGACGGAAATCTGACGGAAGCGAGGGCTGGCCTGGGGTCGGCATTGGTGGGAATCTCCAACCCTCGGCGCTACAATTCTCGGCGAAGTCGGTCCTGCTCTCGCCGGGGGTTGAACGTCGTGGCGTTTCTGGAACTTGATGAGGCGTCTGGTCGCTTTCGCATCCGTTTCGACTACGGTGGACGTGAGTTCAAGCGGTCTGTCAAGACTAGGGATGAAGGAGTAGCCCAGGGCATCCTGCGCCGTGTTGAGGACATCATCTGGTTGCTGGAGCAGGGCCGACTCGAAATGCCGCCAGACGCCGAGCCGGGCCACTTCATCCTGTCGGACGGGAGGCGGAATGACAAACCCCTCGTCCAGAAGCCGCTGACCCTCGACGACCTGTTCACCCTTTACCGGAAAGCGCTCCCCGAAGGGGCCAAAGAGGCGAACACGATCACGACCGAACGCCTCCACTGCAAGCACTTCCTTCGCATCCTTGGTGCCCAGACGGTCGCCCAAGCCCTCGGGTTGACCGATCTCCAGCGCTAGGCCGACAAGCGCTCCCAGGAGAACGGGAGGCGTGGGAAGGTCCGACCGCAGACGATCAAGAAGGAACTGGACACGATGCGGGTCATCCGGAACTGGGGCGTCTCGCACAGCCATTTGAAGGGGCCAGCGCCGATCAAGGGCATCAAGCTGCCGAAGGGGAAGGAGCAAATGCCCTTTCAGACCTGGGACGAAATCCAGGCGATCATCGACCGGGGCGGGCGGCGGGGGAGCAGAAGGAACTTTGGGACTGCTTGGTCTTGACGACGCCGCAGATCGGCGAGGTCTTGGAGGTCGTGAGGGGCGGCGTTACCCTGGGCCTTCAATTCCTCCTCGATCACCGCCTCCAGCGTCTCTCGCTCCTGCAAGCCGACCAACACCTGGTCGCCGATGACGAACATCGGGACGCCGGCCTCCTCGCAGGCGTGCCGGAGCACTCGACGGTGCGCCTCCCGGTGCTTGCGTGTCCGCAACGGCTCCTCCAATTCCTTTTCGTTCAGGCCGACCTCACCGGCCAGCCTGGTCAGCACGTCGATCTGGCCGATGTCCTGCCCCTCCACGAAGAAGGCGGTTAGGACACGGTGGTTGTACTCGTTGCCCTTGCCGTGTTCCTTGGCATACTGGTAGCCCTCGAAGGCCAGGTGCGTGTGGGGCTGGGGTGACACTGGCGGCGGGTTGATCGGCACGCCCATCCTGCGGGCGATGGGGTAGACGGACTGCGACCACGCCCTACGGCCCGAACTCCACGTCCTGGATGGGCACGTCCCAATGGGCCAGCAGGATCTCGAACCGCCGCTGCTCCTCCCGCCGGAACGCCTCCTGGTCCGGGAAGAGCTGCCGCTTGATGTCCTCCTCGGCCGAGGCGTCGAAGGCCGCCGCCACGTCCCGGAAGACGATGGTCACCCGGAAGTCCCACCGCCCCTCCTCGTTGGCGTGGTAGCGGGGCTTGACCGCCGTCACCCGCACCAACCGCCCGGACTCGACCTGCTTTTGCAGCACTTGCCAGTGGTTCTTGCGGAACAGGGCAAGAAACTCCTCGGCAAAGCCCCAGCGGGCGTTGTAGTAATACTCGACGGCGAACGGGCGGCTCTGGGTATGAGGCGGTGAGTCCTGTGGGAACATGGCGGTTCGAGCCTCCGGGCGATGCCTTGATGCACCCGATCGTAAAGCACGAAGCCCGCAGCAGACCGTGGCTGCTACGGGCTGTATTCAGGTTATCCTTCCCGTTTCAATCCAGGAAGGCCACGTTCCGCATTGCCTTTGACTGATCCTCGGTGTTCATCAAGACCCGATGCCAGCCGTGCAGTGTGATGGTGGCGTGGTCGGCGTGCCGGACCAGGCCCTTGACGTAGACGCCGGGGTTGCGCCGCATGGTGCGCCAGCCCCAGCCTTTCGCCTTCGGGCTGTCGGCCAGGATGCCCTTGTACTGCGCCTCGGCGACGCCGTTGGGGTGGCGGGAGCAGACGTAGACCGTCTCGCCGCCCGTGCGGTAGCAAAACTCAGCCCAATGCGGCTTGCCGCCGTTGCCCCGGCGGAGCGGTTCGTTCACCAGGACCAGCATCTCGTCTACGACGAAGCCGGGCACGGGCAGGAAGAACCACTCGCCCTGGCGGATGAAGGCGGCATTCTTGCGGCGGCAACGAGCCTTCGCCCGTAGTCCCCTGCGGGCTTGGGCGGTCTGGACCTCGGCGGGCTTCAAGGCTTCCTTGGCCTGGCGGACGGTGCCAACCGGGGCGGATTCGGGGATGCCGGCGACGAACCAGTGCCGCTCGTCGTGGCCGCAGAGGAACTTGCTCTTCTCCTTGCCCTCACGGACCAGGAGCAGCAGGTGGCGGTCGGCGGGCTGCACGTCGAGGACGGCGATCTTGGCCTCGGCGCCCGGCTGACGAACGATCTCGAAGAACTCGCCCCTGCGGTCGGTCTGCACGTCCAGGGAGATGATGCCCGCTATGCGGCTGCGCCGGTCCGGACGGTCAGCGACCTTGAGCCGAGCGCCGATCCGGGTGAACTTGGCGTCGAGGAGGTTCGTGTTCATGAAGGTGAGGACACGATTACGGTGGGGCGGGTTCACCGCTTTCTGTCCATAAAATGGCTGTGGTGGCGCATCGCCGCCGACCCGGCGCCGCTGAGGAAGATGTTGGAGGCATGTAAGGAGAGAGGGCCGAGTGAAACCGATCACCTTTACCTGTGAAGAAGCACTGCTTCTGGGTCCCGAAGAGATCGCCCGGCAGATTCTCGACCTGACGAAGTGGCCCGACTATCACGGCTACTGGCCGATACCGGGCATCAAGGTTGCAGAGTTCGATGTCCAGACGCCATGTATCACCGGCACTCGTATCCGAGTCACCAATTTGGATGGGTCGAGCCATGTTGAAGAAATTGTCGAGTGGCAGCCCGATCACCGCATTCGGTTGGAAATGAAGGAGTTCTCCCCGCCGCTGTCCAGACTGGCGACTAGGTTCGAGGAGACGTGGGAATTCAAGCGCATCGAGAAGGGCACCCACGCCACCCGCTCGTTCCA
>Ga0306922_10000865_pt1 | contig 26143 bp, 22 predicted proteins | sample sta12Cox44000082_FD_203758 | JGI IMG/M metagenome (GOLD analysis project Ga0306922, IMG submission 203758) | Lab enrichment of tropical soil microbial communities from Luquillo Experimental Forest, Puerto Rico - statoxic.12C.oxic.44.000.082 (v2)... | ecosystem: Environmental > Terrestrial >... | reverse complement strand
TCAAGATGGTTGCGACTTGATTTCACAGCCCGATACTATTTCGCGTCGCCCAAGCCCACACCGTTCCCCGGCATCGGAGTACCAGACCATCTTCATATCTTCGTGATTGGGCCGGGGGTGACCTTTTCGCTCCGTTGACTCAATTGGCAGTCTCATCGTCAGAACGAGGGTGACGATGTGCGGGTCCGGGGAGGTGGGTCTGCTGGCCTGGGCGGGAAGTTTCTCATAACCCCACTTCACGGCCACTGAGTGGCCGACCACGCGCACTACTTCCGGATGGGTCGTGATCCGGGCCGGAACCGCACTGCCTCTCTGTCGCGACGTTATGCAAAATCGCATAGCCGAGCCGCAAAACCCCTCAAAAAAGAGCCCGGTTCTGGCCAAGGTCATCACAGGTACCAGATGCCGTTCATGTAAGCGAGGACGGTCCATGCAGTTGGCTATTGCTTGAACCCGTCCGCCGGACATCCGGATGTTCCGCCAGCCTCAGGCTATACGGCCAGACGAAGGAGCCATTGACTCGAGAGAAGTTTGGAAAAGGACAAGGCCCATGACGAGTCAAAGGACGTCGTTACAGGTGGCTTCGCCGAAACGGCAAAAGGCGATGTTATGGCGTCCTCACAACGAGTGAGCGGGGGAGGAATAAACAATGCGTGCAGCCAGAATGTACGCCTATAAACAGCCGCTGGTGCTCGAGGAAATCGAAACTCCCAACATCTCACTAACCCAGGTGCTAGTGAGGGTTGGAGGAGCTGGAATGTGCCGCTCGGATGTGCAGCTCATTGACGGTTACTTCCAGGACGCGATAAAGCCGACGTTTCCAATAACTCCAGGGCACGAGATAGCTGGATCGGTGGAAGCGGTTGGCAGTAACGTGCCCGAGACGGCAAAGCTCGCCGTGGGCGATCAAGTGGTCGCTGCTGCAGGCTGGGGTGACGGTATATGCCGCCAATGCCGCCTCGGTAATGAGCAGATTTGCGAGCACGGGAATTGGCCCGGATTTGGTCCTCCGGGCGGTTACGCGGAATTTGTTCCGGTGCCTTACCGGCAGCTCATTCGCCTCGAAAAGAGAATGAAATGGGAAGAACTCGCGCCCTTGACCGATGCGGGAGTGACACCATACCGCGGGATCAAGAAGCTGCGTGCAGCCGGTGTGCTGGGACCGGATCGAGTGATGGCTGTCTTTGGAGCAAGCGGACTCGGCAGCTACGCAGTGCAATACGCCAAGTTGTTGTCCTCGGGCGCTACCGTTGTGGTGTTCGCTCGAAATGAAGAGAAGCTTACAATCGCCAAGCAGCGAGGCGCGGACCATGCCATCAATACCCGCGGCAAGTCTCTCACTGACCTGCGCGATGAGCTGGTCAAGCTCACGGGGAAGGCGAAGCTTGATGCCGCAATCGACTGTGTGGGCGCCGAGGAGACGATCCGGACGGGTTTCGGCCTGCTGGCCACGGCAGGAGTATTTGTGTCAGTTGGCCTGGTAGGCACCAGAATCGATATTCCCCTATTTCCGTTCACCGCCGGTGAGTTCACCTATCACGGTTCTTTCTGGGCGAACTACGCCGACTTGCAGGAAGTATTGGCGTTGGCCCAAAAAGGACAAATTCAGCATTCCATCAAGCCTATTCGATTCGAGGACATTAACCACAATCTCGAGTTGCTGCGCACTGGAGACATCATCGGGCGAGCAGTCATCGTATTCGATAACGCTGCGAGTTCCTCGGAGCATAAGGAAGTAAGAGACACGGTTTCAGTCTGATGAGGCGCCTTACCGGATAGAACATAAGGGGCCGGGGCCGACAGGAAGGCCGCGAGCCTAGGGATGCCTTAGAACGGCACGAAGGAAAGAGTCGCTGAAGTAAATGAGGAGTACGTTGCGCCACAGTTGAGTCCGGTAAGACAGAGTCTGCGCCAATCAAGCCATTTGACCCCCATTTATTAGGAAGGAGTACATATTGCCAAAACCTGTTCCCCGAAAGGCGCTGATCTCGATCTCCAGCTTCAACGGTGCCATTTATCCTACTGGTGGAAAGACAGGCCTCTTCTTTACCGAAGCTCTACATCCATTTGAAGTCCTGACTGAGGCCGGATTTGAAGTAGATCTCGCGTCTGAGACGGGCACCTTTGGCTTCGACGATGTGTCGCTGACAGACCCATTTTTATCCGGCAGCGACAAAGCGGTCTTCAACAATCCCAAGCATCCATTTATGGTCAAACTCAAATCGCAACTCCAGAAAGCCTTCGATTTGAAAAAAGAAGAGTACGGAGTGTTCTTCGCGTCAGCCGGTCACGCGGCGCTGTACGACTATCCGACCGCCAAAGGGCTACAAGCAGTTGCCTGTGATATCTGGGATCGAGGAGGCGTTGTCGGTACAGTCTGTCACGGGCCGGCGATCCTGCCCGGAATCATCGACTCCACAACCGGAAAGACGATCATCTGCGGTAAGACCGTCACCGGCTTCACCATCGAGGGAGAACTCATCTTCAGAATTCTCGACAAATTGAGGGCAGACAAAGTACTTCCCGTTGTCGAGGCGGTCACCGCAGTTGGCGCGTACTACAGCTCATCGATGAATGCTTTCGATGACTATTCCATTACCTCCGGCCGAGTCGTCACGGGAACAAATCCCCAGAGCGCGCGGAGTGCCGGTGAGAGGGTCGTCAAGTTGTTCGACACATTGTCGTTTGACTGAAACCGCAACAGACATACAATGAACAGCCGTTGTAACAGATCAGATTCGCTTTTATGAACCTAAGCTGAAAGGCGGATAGAAATGAACACCGTATTGATTACAGGAGCAGGAACCGGTTTTGGACATGAAGTGGCAATGCGGATGGCGGAGAAAGGGTTCGATGTCATCGCCGCAGTAGAGATTTATGCTCAAGTCCAGACTTTGAAACGTCAGGCGGCCAAACGAGGGGTTACCTTGCAAGTTGAAAAACTTGACGTTACTGATGATGGGGATCGCAGGAAGGCACTGGCGTGGAATGTCGAGATCTTGGTAAACAACGCCGGGGTCTTAGAGGGTGGATCTGTTGTGGACATCCCGGCGCTGAACATACGAAGGGAGTTTGAGGTCAACGTCATCGGGCCGCTCCTGTTGACTCAGGGGATTGCAAAACAGATGGTCAGGCGTGGCAAGGGAAGAATAGTGTGGGTGTCTTCTCGAGAGGGCCTCAATGTTAACCCATTCACCGGCATCTATTCTGCTTCGAAGCATGCTGTTGAGGCTATTGCGGAAACGATGAGCTTGGAACTTCAGGAGTTTGGGATAGAAGTGGCAACCATTAATCCGGGCCCCTTCCTTACTGGCTTCAACGATCGCGGGTTCGAAACATGGCGGAGCTGGGTGGACGAAGCGTCTGAACGGCTGTATGACTACTCGAAACTTGCGTTCCCCAGAGGGCAGTTTGACCCCGAACCGGTTTACGCCACGATGACAGCGGTTGCTGCAGGCGAGATAGACACTTATCGCAACCTGGAGCCAACGTCGATGATTGCTGAGACGAAGAGCAATGTGGAAGCTCCCTGGAATCGGAAGGTTACGGACGGTCTCGGGTCTCGGCCTGCCAGTGTTCAGAAGGCTTTCGAGATGAAACCGGAAACTCCTGTGTCTTTAGTTACAGCGTAACTCAGCCACCAAATCGCACCAATCGACATATCATTGGTCGATATTGTGCAGCGTCTCTTCCCAAAAAACGACGCTGGTGGGAGGCTGATTTGGACGATCGCACTGGCCATCCTAACTTGGGTGGCACCTTTGGCAGGGCGGCCGCGGTCAGGAATCGGCTTAGGAGAATAGGTTGTAAGCTTAGAATAGTCAATGGAATCGAAGCACAGCAGTTTCGGACGGAGACAGATAGCCTCGGAGAAGTTCGAGTTCCAGCGAGAAAATGTGGGGTGCTCAGACACAGGCTCGCTCGAGCACTTCAGCATCGACCAGGAGCTGATCCGTACAAGCTTGCGACGAGATCCTGTCCGGCCGGCATGAAGAGATGTTTCCCCTCCACATTTGGATGACAGGAAGCGGCACCAGACCACGGCGATCTTTAGCGTGAAGAGCAGCTGTTTCTAATGAATGCTGACGGTGAAACGCGTTAGCCGAAAGCAAGTCTCGATGGCTTCGACGCCGAAGCCCGTAGGACTTCGGTTCGTGCATGAGGCCCTGGGGATTGTGCCAATGAGGTTACCGCGGACGCACGGATTCAGGCCTTTGAGTGAGCAGCTGGTGAACCGTCTGGGCTAACAATTTCAAGTCGAACGGCTTCTTCAAGAACGCGTAGCCGTGATCCATACGATCCCGGTCTGTGGCTGGTGCAGACGAAACAACCAGAATTGGGATTTCCGGAAACGCCGACCTTATAGCATGGGCAAGATCGAGGCCGTCCAGCCCACAAGGCATGTTTATGTCTGTGAGCAGCAGGCTGATTTCGCCATCGAGGTTCTTCGCAGTCTCAAATGCGTTGCATCCGTCACTGGCCTCGATGCTGTCGAGGCCATCCTTTGCAAGCACCGCCTTGAGGAGGGAGCGCATCTGCGGTTCGTCATCAACGACAAGTACGGGCTTCATATGAGTACCACCCGACCGATTCATTTCTGGCTAGGGGATGATCTTAAACGACCGAAAGTTGCCGTGATAGGCCCGTTTCGGGGTGATATTTCGGCGACGGTCGGCGATGGTCCACCGAAGGAACTGGGGGGAATGGTCTTAGGCGTTGCGGTTCTGCCCTTTCGGGGTAAACGTTGCGACGGAATACGAATATCCTTCATAGCGGGGGTCAGACATGGTCGTGGACGAGACACAGGGTTACCGTAGAAGTGGATTTCCAGCGCCGGCCAGACAAGCCACCACTTCTCCGGAAACGCCGCCTACCGGCCATTGAAGGCGTTGGCGTTTGGCGCAACAATGGAAACCGTGAATGTTCCTGTCACGCTTGCGGAAGTCCTGGATAAGGAACCAGGGTTGCTCTTGATCTGGGCGCTTTACGGCGGATTAGCGCTCAGCGGTTTTTTCGTCTGCCGCTGGAAGCCCTGGTCCTTTGCGGCAGTCGGCCCTATTGTCACGCCGCTGGGTTGGGCGAGCCTTACGGAACTGTACGACCCATATGTCGGCCCCGAGATCTTCCGTGAATCTCCTCCACTCTTCCTCCAATGGAATGTCGCCCTGGGCTTGGCGATTTTCGCATCCGTCGCCGGATTTATCGCTGGCTTGCGCCAGAAGCGGTCCAGGGCCGTTTGAATGGTCCGGGGAAATATTGGAGAACGATGAGCAGTCGGCCACCTGGGAGGCTTGTTCTCCGATAACCGCTGTAAAGCGGGGACTTCATTCCGGCGGGAACCGCTTTCGCCAGGGCAGTTTCCGCGAACCCACTTCACGACCGCTAGCCGAGTCGCGGCGCTATTATGGTCGCGATGCATTCGTCGAAGGCCGTGATAGTCGGATCGCTGGTGTCAGTGGGTTTGGCAGCGACCGCCCTGGCAATCGGGCTACACCTGGCCATCTCCACCCTTGATAGGCAAATGACGCGGCCCGAGTACGTTCAGACTAATCGCACGGCTTCGGCAATCATTTACACTGCGTTCGCGATCCAGGTTATTGGCGCATGGACAACTTCGAGACGCCTTCCAAAGGGACCGTCCAGGTTGAGGCAAGCGCTACAATTCTCCGCGTGTCTCCTGGGTGTTTTGCTCGCATCGGCGACAGGCCGCATCCTCATCCTGCTGATCGCATGGGAATGGCAATGAGTGTTGGCTCCTCCGTGTAGACGCCGTAGGGCTTGGTACACGGGGTTACCAGGCAGACCGCCGTGAAGGGTTCCGAGCGGCGGTTGTGGACGGTAACCCGCTTCACGACCGTTCCCGAAAAAACCAGCCCAGCCAGCGTGAGACGTGCACCTCATTGGCGTCGATTACGAGAAGAAGCCGAAACTCCAAGCACAGATTAGGAGACAGAAAAACATCAAGCCACCAAGTGCGAGTACACGCCGTGAGAGTCTCCCAGAGGGATACAACCTCTTGTACTGGCTATGCAGACGTACGGTTTTGGGCAAGTACCAGCCGAGCTCTGCAAATCGATCCTCTTTGGCGAGCCTCTCGATCACTTGGTTCACCATCTCGAAACTGGCGGTAGTCGAGAGCAGGCCTCAAACCGCAGCACCGGCCAGAGCCAATACGCCAATCATGACCCGAGGAACCATCTCAAGCTCATTCTAGTTCGTCAACTGAGTGCAAGGGTCATTGACGGGAAAGATTGTGGCTGAAAGACGGGAATATCGTCCATATCCTCCATTGATAGCGTCGAGTTCGTCCATAAATTCTGGTAATGGACGCGAACCCCACATATCGTCCGCGATGCTTAAGATCTATTGCTGATGCGGATTCTTTGAACGATCTGGCGGGGCAGTTCGCACACTTTTTATGTAATGCACGACAAGCTTGGTTTTGAATCCACCAAGGTGACCCCAGCCCGGACGATATGTTCGTTTAATGGCTTCCGGCAGGTTCGGGTCGGGCAAACCGGGACCGTAGAACTCGCCTTGTAGCACAACGTAGGCGCGCCCGCTGTGATCGAGTAGTTCTCGGAGCTTTTCCTTGTTGACATTGGAAACAAGGGCCATTTCAACCCACGTAGCCCGCGCCGCGCAGCCTAAATCTACTAAAGGCCCCACGTCTAGCCCCGCGCTGTACACACCGGCGACTTCAACCGGCAGGTGATGCCCCGCTGTTATTCTCCCTTGCAGAACACATAGAGACAACCGGCTTCGCTTCGGCTGTGCGAAACAAGTCGGCAGCGTCAAGAATGGGCAAGCCATTGCCGTGAGCCTATAGAGCGTTAAAACCTTGGCCACGTTCTAATCGTACTTCCATGCGGGTTGTGGTTGAAAAACGGGGATATCGTCCATATCCTCCATTAATAGGGTCGGGCTCGCCCATAAATTCCGGTAATGGACGCGAACCCCACCTAACGCCCACTGAGCGGCAGACCCACGGGATCACTTCCGAATAGCGCATTATCCGTAATTTCGAGGAAGCGGACTGTCGGGCCGCCTCATTCGCCAGCAGCGCGGCCTCGATCAGCTCTCAAACGAGCTCGCGCTTTCCTCCGTCCGCGACCATTTTGAAGTAAAGTGCGGATATGTTCGAGCGCTACACCGAAAAGGCCCGGCGAACCATCTTCTTCGCCGGCTATGAAGCCAGCCAGTTCGGCAGTCCTTACATCGAGGCCGAACATCTGCTGCTGGGGCTGCTGCGTGAGGACAAGTCACTGGCGAACCGCTTCTTTCGTTCGGACGCGGAGTCGATCCGCGAACAAATCGAAAGGCACACGGCACCGGGGAAGCAAGTGCCCACCTCGGTGGATCTGCCGCTCAGCCACGAATGCAAACGCGTGCTGGCATATGGGGCCGAAGAAGCCAAGCTGCTCAACCACAAGCACATTGGTACCGAACACCTGCTGCTGGGGCTGTTGCGCGAGGAAAAGTGTTTCGGTGCTCAACTGCTACACGAACAGGGCCTTACCATAGACTCCGTACGGGAGCAGCTGCAGCAATCGGCACCGCCGCTTGCGCAGGGATCCGATTTCTTCGCACGTCTCGACCAGTGGCTTGCCGAGCATGAAGCGCGCGGCGAAATCTGGACCGTCAGGCAAGAGCGCGTCGCGAACAGAACAACCCACCTCGCCATTGCAGGCGATCCACCGCCGCGAGTCCCGCTCCTGTGCATCGACATCATCAGCGACGAACGTTTCTCCGAGGTTCAAAAACGCTGCGAAGATTACATTGCCGAAGGTGTTACCCACGTCTGGCTTTTGGACCCCAAATTCAAACGCGCCTACACCGTCACCAAAACCGAAGGCCTTCGCGAGTTCAAAGGCGAAATCCTCCAGATCGCAAGCCCGCCGCTGGAAATGGATCTGAGGAGGATCTTTGATTAGCAGCGCGCTTGTCTGTCTGGCGGCGCACCTGGAGCGGAGATAAAGCTGGCCGGGTGAGCGATCCGTGTGCGACGGTTTCGAACGTATCGTCAGCACGGAAGTAATGCAGCCACTTACGCCAGGTAAACAGGTTTGCGGAGAAGTGGCCGCCGGGTCAAAAAGCGCCCGTCAACGATGGCACTTCTCCGGTATGCCCACATATCGTTCGCGATCCGGATTAGAACTCGCTAGAGTATTCCATGGGAACAGAATGGCTGCGGATGTTGTGGTATCCGAGTTGCGGAAGATTTATCAGGCTCAAGCCGTACGGCCCGACTTTCGCGGCAGCATCCGCTTGACAGATGGTGACATACAGCGATGGGCCGATTTGCTCGGCACGTGTAGGCCCCAGGTTTATGACGAACTCGCCATCTGCTTGGCCCGTGGATTTCACGCTTCAGAACTAACGTTCGAGTTTTGCGACGCAGTTATGAACGGCATCCACGACCGCATAGCAAATGCGGACGAGCGACGGCCCGAATTGTTCTGGAGGGTCTACGTTGCGTTTGACGAAGGCGAATACCATCACGACAACAACCGCCAGGATGATCCTATTGAGGCATACACACGGCCTTTGATCGCTCAGATTCTCAGCTCAGTTTCTGATGACCCCTCGTAGACGCGGATACCGGATTTCATTCCGGCGGGAACCGCTTTCGCCAGGGTAGTTTCCGCGAACGCCTTCCGAGGAAGTAACGGCCCGACGGTGTTGCAGGCTTCGAAGGGCGCGGACCCTCGGCGGCACAGCCCTGACATATCAGCATCTGCGTTTTACGAGCAGGTGATGTAGCGGGGACGTCACCTGCTCACAAATCCGCTCCACGCTCAACAGTGGTCAAAATTGTGTTGGGGGAGGTGGAAATTTGGCGATCGGCGTCCCATCGGCGAGGAACCGGCGGAGCGCACCGCTCGAAAGAGCGCGTAACCACCGCGTGTTTCGAGCCGCAGCGAATCGCCCACGGCACGTATTTCGTCGACCTCGAACTCGAGGGGATACCTCTGAACTGCCTGCGTCATTCGATCCCATCGAACGAGACCTCCTGGCACTTTCGATATGTCCTCGACGAATCGGTCCAGCCCGAGCCAAACACAGTCAGGCTGTACGAGGATGGCGCTGATTTCATACCGGGCGACTTCAGGAGGGGAGAAAAGTTCATAGATGCGATTGGAGGTATCGAAATAGCCGAAAGCGCCGACGCCTCTCTCGCCTTCGCTGTCGTAATACTGCTTGCCGAACCACGCTCTGGCATTTTCAATCTGGTATGGCCCAATGACCTCCTGTCGATCGTATTGCTCGGGCCGGAAAGGGTTTCTCAGCAGGTCCTCTGGCCGAAGCCGGAAGTATTCCTCAGCGGTACTCTGCGGCAGCGGGTAGAATTTCGTTTGATTCGAGCCGAGTTGTTCGATGATGCCATGCGAACGGATTCCGAAGCTGTCGTTGCTTTGTTCGAACTGAAAATGGCCGCCGGGACCGAAGATCACTGCATCCGTTGCGGCCAAAAGGAGAATCATCGGGAAGCTCATGTCTACCATTTTGCCTCAAGGAAACCACGTTGACCCGATGTCGGCGTTGCTGAGAATTGATGGTTCCGGTTGGAACACGGCGATATCGTCCATATCCTCCAGTAATGCGGTCGGGCTCGCCCATAAATTCCGGTAATGGACGCGAACGCCATTCTCGGCCACTAGCGCCGACGGGCTTCCAGAAAGTGCGTCGCCACCAAACGTTCACTTCTACGGCTTCGCGTTTACTCACCCAAGTGGATCACTTCCGAGTGGCTTGCAAGCCCACTGTTATTTGGTTTCGCGAGGTTATTCCTAGTCGCGCCGAAATGCGCTCAGTACCCGCATGGCACGTAGAGTGTTCCACCGGCTCGGGCGGCCCTCACCCTGGTCTATCTCGACGAGCATCACGCCGGGATAACTAGTCTCAAGCCGCCACCACCCGTCGCCGTGGCGCTTGGATGCGACCAACTCGATAGCCTCGGCCATCCGTTCGTCGTACGCAACGCCGGCACTGCTCAGGTAGTCGAGCCCCCTCAGGACGTCGTAGTGCCACCACGTTGGGAACGCGAACCGCGTCCAAGCGGAGCCACCCTTGCGATCTCGCTCGATCACCTCGCCGGTCGACCGACGACGAAGGAGCCGGCGCTCTAGCAGGTACTCCTGGCCGCGGAGACGAGCTTCGACAACCTCCTGCCTGACCCCAACGGCGCGTTCGTACGCAAGCAGGGCCTCGAGCACGCAAATAGTGGTGTTAAATGACGACCGCGTGGAGCCGTTGACGGCCTCGCAGTTCCAGCCGCCGTCGGGCAACTGTTCGGCGAGCAGTCGGGCAACAATGTCCCGGACGTCTTGGCGGAAGTAGGCACCGACCGCCGCGACCTGTCCGTTAATGCAAGGCTCGACCTCGCCGGAAAAAAAGGCATTGCCGTCACATTCCTGCGGGCCACAGCCTTTCCACGTTACTCGGTCGCGGACAAGGTCCGTCGCGTGGCATGCCTGGTCGCTCGCTGGATCGAGACCCATATCACGCAACAGCATTAAAACGTGCATGGTTGAATTCCAACCGCGGTTCCAGGCCGCACCGCTCCACCGCCCATCGGCAGCTTGGAGGGAAAGCAGTTTCGCACTAGCGCCTTCGGTAGCCACCCGAGTGCGCTCGGTCGCGACTTCTTCTGGCGGCGAACAGATCAGGTCCCGCATCACCTGCCACCGGATCGAAGGGTCAGAATCGAGCAGCCACTGTATGACTGGAGTCTGGTGTTTTGGTCGATCCATTGCCATGCGCCTAGTTGATCACACGACGGTTTTCGAGTTCTATAAACGAGGTCGGGGTCGGGGAGTTGGGTCGAGTGGGCCGGGTAGTTTGTAGAGTCGAGGATGGGCGCGAGCACTGACGCCGCATTAACCGAGGACCAGGTGCAGCTCGTATTCGACAAGACCTCGGGCCGTGACCGGCTGATGTGGCGGATTCTATTCTTGACGGGCATACGCCTAAGCGAAATGCTGGCGCTGAAAAAGGCAGACCTGGTGCCGCTCGGCTTGCACATCGACGCGCGTACAACGGTGAGGGTGCGGACACGAAAACCGGGAAGGACCGGTACGTGCCGATTCCTGAATCGCTACGCCGTGAAATCGAGGAATGGATCGCGGTCGCTCCGGGCGACCTGATGTTCCCGAATCTCTACGGCGTGATGCACTCCCGGCACGGTGATGCGATGGGGAACATGGTGCTTCGGGCCAGAGCCGCGACCGGGATTCAAGACCTGGACTTCCGCCGATGCCGTACTACCTTTGCCACCCTGTATGATGGCGACGTGCGCGACCTCCAGGCCATCCTGGGGCATTCCAGGCCAGACATGACCATGAAGCGCTACAAGCGGCCGATTGTGGCACGGCAGCAGGCCGATGTGGAAGAGCTGGAGGCGCGGCTATCGCGTAAGGTGGTCAGGATGCCGGCGAGAGAAAAAGCTGTATGAACCGGGCTCAATTCTCCACGTACTGTCCATTCAGATGCGAAAAATAAGCGGTTTTGAGGCCAAAAGACATAGACTGCGATTATAGCGTGCGGACTATTGGGTTCCGCGGTTTCAACGGGGTGCGCATGTGCGCGAGCAAACCAATCAGTCCCAAGCCTGCGCAGATCGCGCCCGCGTAGAATGTGGCCGCGGGACCGATGCGGTCCCACAGCACTCCTGCCAGCACGCTCGCTACGAGCAACACGAGGCCGCTGACCAGATTGAACAAACCAAAGGCCGCCCCGCGCCGCCCGGCGGGCGCGGCATCCGCAACCAGTGCCGCGAATAACCCCTGGCTGAATCCCATGTGAAGTCCCCAAAGGCAGATTCCTGCCAATAATCCTCGAATTCCGGCGGCTTGGGCGAGAACGACGTCGGCGAGAATCAACGCGAATCCACCAATCGCCAATACCAAACGACGGTCTCGACGATCGGAGAGATGGCCTGCCGGATAGGACGAAGCCGCGTACACGGCGTTCATCACCACCAGCACCAGGGGCACAAAATCGTTACTGAGACCGAGGCTGTTGGCGCGCAAGATCAGGAACGCTTCACTAAAGCGGGCCAGCGTGAAAACAGCGCCTATAGCTACCACGAACCAGAAGACTGGAGACCCTTGACCGAGTTCACGCCACTTGATACGCGGCAGCACCTTCTCCGACTTCAGAGAATCGGGCGGTTCATGGACAAACATTGCGAGCAGCCCTACCGATACAAATGCCGGCAAGACCGCGATCCAGAAGACCCGGCGGAAATCTCCGTGGAACGCCAGCATCAGCCATATCGCACCGAGTGGGCCAGCGAACGCGCCGACGGTATCCAGGCTTTGGCGCAATCCGTAGCTCGCTCCCCGCACCGGCAGTGGCGCCAGCTCCGCTACCAGAGCGTCTCGCGGAGCGCCTCGGACGCCTTTCCCCATCCGATCCAGCAGGCGCGCCGTCACGACGATGCCGAACGACTGCGCGAGCGGAAACAGCGGCTTCGTCAACGCCGCCATCCCATAGCCCGCAAGAGCCAGTGCCTTCCGCTTGCCCAGCCGATCGCTCAGCACGCCGGAGAAGATCTTGACGACGCTCACCGTGGCTTCCGCCGCACCTTCGAGCAGGCCAAGCGCGGCGGCGCTCACGCCCAGGACCGATACGATAAATACCGGCAACAGGCTGTGAATCATCTCCGAGGAGATGTCCATGAACAGACTGACAAAACCGAGCGCCCAGATGCCGGGCGGGATATGGCGAAAGCGATTCATGGATTCCGGGATACAGGACCGCGGTCGCCCGTACTCCCCGGTTCTCTGCGATTACTTGATCTCCAGGATTTCCTTTTCTTTGGTTTTGGCCGCCTGATCGACCTTCGCCATGTAGGCGTCCGTGAGCTTTTGGATCTCGTCGTGCGCCCGCTTGTCCTCGTCTTCGGTGATTTTCTTGTCCTTCAGCAACTTCTTCACCGCTTCGTTGCCATCACGGCGGACATTGCGGACCGACACGCGATGGTGCTCGGCGGTGCCGTGTAGTTTCTTGACCAACTCCTTGCGCCTCTCCTCGGTCAGCGGCGGGATGGGAAGGCGTATGAGCTTGCCGTCGTTGGCGGGGTTCAGGCCGAGATCCGAAACGCGGATCGACTTCTCGATGGCCCCGATCAGCGACACATCCCACGGCTGGATGGTGATCAAGGAAGGTTCGGGGACATGCAGGTTGGCCACTTGATTCAGCGGGGTTGGCGTCCCATAGTAATCCACCCGGATCTGATCGAGGATGCTCACCGAGGCGCGCCCCGTGCGAATCGAGGCCATTTCGTGCTGGAGGTCCGACAGCGCTTTGTCCATCCGCGCCTTCAGGTTCGTCTCGATGTCCTTCACCGAATTGAAACTTAAGCCGCTGGGAGCGGTCTGCGGTTCTGTCTTCATAAGCGGTCTCTCCGAAAATCCGGCTTGTGAATGCGTCGGCGGTTGGGCGCCGACAACCGCATTATAACTCGGCGTGCCCGACAACTCCTTCGAAATGCGGAACTTGTGGAAACCTTCGGGGCTGCGCCTGATATCCTGAAACCATCGACGTGCGTTCCAAGCTGCGGGTGGTGATGGTGGCCACGCGCAACCCGATCAATCTCGGCGCCGCCGCGCGCGCCATGATGAACTTCGGCTTTTCGCGTCTCTGTGTGGTCAACCCATACGAGGTGGCTTTCCGCGAAGCGCGCTCGGCGGTCGGCGCAGCGCCTCTGCTGCGTTCGGCCCAGGAGTGCTCGACGGTGGCTGAGGCCGTGGCGGACTGTCGTCTGGTGGTGGGCACGACCTCGGCGGGCCGGCGCGGGCTGCAACATTCCCTGCGCCGCCTGGAAGAGGGGGCTCGCCTGATCGGGCACGCGCTGATCGAAGGTCCGGTGGCCGTGCTGTTCGGTTCGGAAAAGTTCGGCCTCTCAAACGAAGACCTCAGCCACTGCCATTGGCTGATGCGCATCCCCACCACCAGCACCAATCTTTCGATGAATCTCGGCCAGGCGGTTTCGTTGTGCCTCTACGAATTGTCGCGCGACTCCAACGCAACCGCGGGGCGTGCCCGGAAGGTCAAGCCGGCGACCGCCGCCCAAAATGAGCAGATCACCGCCCTGCTGCTTGACGCCCTCGGGCGCAGCGGCTACGTGAATCCCGTCACCTCGACGTCGACCGCAGAGAAGGTGCGGCGCCTGGTGCGGCGCTTAGAGATCGAGAGCAGAGACGCATCGGTGCTGCTCGGGATGCTGCGGCAGATTTTGTGGAAGCTGGGCGCCTAAGCGCGGCCAAGACTCCTCCTCGTGCGCCGCGCGAAAAGCGGCTTTGGTGCCGGTATAATCTAGGGCGCTCCGCGTCTGACTGAAGACCGAGGGACGCACACGGAGCTTGTGAGGGGGGGGAATTGGGCGGCGAGCAGATTTAGTTAGGCGGCAGCTGCCCGGAGGGGCCTTTCTTTTTCGACGCCTGGCCGCCGAAGGTCAGGGTCACATCGGCAGTGTGCTCCCGCTCGTTGCGCTCGACTTCCGATTTTGTCTCGCCGAGGTTGTCAAACAGGGCCTGCGCGCGCACGCTCGCCAGAAATTCGTTCGGGTAGTCAGGATTGAATGGGGTGCCTGGCTTGATCGACCAGATGCGCTTCATCTCGTACTCACCGTTTAAGTCCAGCCCGACGATCATCAAGGTGCCCATGGTGAACCGGGGGCCCGCGTCGATGTGCACGGCCACGTCAACGGTCTTGTTGGCGTCATCAATCACGCGTTCCGGGATGACCTTGACGTCGAGATAGCCGGCGCGGACTACGGCTTTACCGATCCGTTCGAGTCCTTCGCCGATCTGGGCGAAGTCGGCGACTTCACCGGTGTGGAACTGGCCCGCCTTTAACAAGGCGTCCGGGCGCAGCGGCGTCGGCCCCGCGATCGCGACCTTTCCCAAATGAAAACTGTCGCCCTCGTCGACGGTGACGAACACCTTCAATCCCTCGACGTCTTTGACCGGTTCGGTGCGCACCGACCCGAACTTCACATGGATGTAACCGCGCGCTTCATACCGTGGGCGCACCGCCGTGTTCAGAAGCTCGCGAAACCGGTCCTCGGTATAGGGCTGGCCGACGGCCACGCCGCTGATGGCATCGCGCAGCACGTTCTGCGGCACGCCCTTGGTTCCGTCGAAGGTCACCTCGGCCACCGAAGGATAGTTGCGCGCCGGACGGAAAACAATTTCAAACTGGTCGGTCCCCACCGGATTCAGGCGCGCGATCAGTTTTTCCGGATGGCCCTTGGCGGCGAGGTAGTCGTGGATCCAGCCGACATAGCGATCGAGGACCGCTTTGGTGGCCGGCAGCTTCTTAGGCGAAAAAAGCGGGTCTTTGGCATGCAAGAGGGTCTCGATCTCCGGCGAAGCGACGCCCAGCGCTTCGAAGCGTACCGGGTAGACCGGCTCGACCTCGGTCACTTGAAAAGTGGCCACATAGCCGGCTCGGTTGGGCCCCGGCATGAACTTATAGCCGACCGTTTCGAAGGCGCCCGACCCCAGCAACCGGTCTCGCGCGGCGTCGAACTCCTCTTTGCCGGCCAGCTGGCCGATTTTTACCCCCGCCAGCGCCACCACCTGCTCGGACGTATAAAGATGATTTCCTTCCACCACCAGGCTCTCGATCGGCCACTTGGTGGCGTTCTCGGCTTTCTTGAGCGGCGCCGGCCGCCGGGGGCGAGTCCCGGGCGGCTGGGCGAATCCCAGCCCCGCAACCGCCATCAAAAGAATCAGGAGTCGTTTCATCGTTTTATGGTAGACGCACGTCGTGAGACCCCGGTGACACTAGGTAGAATGAAAAAAGTGCCCTACGATCTGGTTGTCGTTGGGAGTGGCCCGGGCGGCTACTCCGCGGCTATCCGTGCCGCCCAGTACGGACTGAAGACGGCGCTTGTCGAAAGGCAGGCCAGGCTGGGAGGAACCTGTCTGCTGGTGGGTTGCATCCCGACCAAGGCTTTGCTCCAGACCGCGGACGTTTGGGAGCGCTTCGTCCACGCCGAGCAGGAAGGAATCCATTGCGAAAATCCCCGCCTCGATTATCCCAAAGTCAAAGAGCGCAAGGACGCGATCGTCAGTAAGCATTCAAACGGCGTAGCCCTTCTGCTGAAGCGCGCCAAAGTGGAACGGATCGCCGGGTACGCCACACTGAAAGGCGCCGGCCGGGTAGAGGTAAAATCCGATTCCGGCCCGCAGACGCTGGAGGCCAAAAATATTCTCGTCGCGACCGGCTCGGAAGCACGCATGCTCCCCGGGCTCCAGCCCGATCCCGACACCATCCTCACCAACATCGAGATCCTGAACCTCACCGAGGTGCCCAAAAGCCTCATCATCATCGGCGCAGGCGCGGTGGGGGTAGAATTTGCTTCGATTTTCCGCCGGTTTGGAACCGAAGTGACGGTGATCGAGATGCTGCCGCGTGCGGTACCGGTCGAAGACGAGGATATTTCCAGGGAACTCGAGCGCGCCTTTCGGAAGCAGAAGATCCGCGTGGAGACCGGCGCGCGCGCCGACAATATTCAGAAGATCGGCAAATGCGTGCGTCTGGCGCTGACCACCAAGGATGGCAAGCAGGAGCAGCTCGAAGCCGAGAAGCTGCTGGTCGCGGTGGGCCGTAAGCCTAACACGTCGCATATCGGCCTCGAGAACACTCGGGTGGCGCTCGAGGGTGAGTTCATCAAGGTCGGTCCGTACCAGGAGACGGCCGAGCCCGGCATTTATGCCATCGGCGACGTGGTGGCGGGGACGCCGCAACTGGCGCACGTCGGCACCATGGAAGGCATGATTGCAGTGGCCCACATGGCCGGCAAGCCGGCGACGCCAATCAACAAGAATCGCATTCCCGGCTGCACGTATACCGAGCCCGGCATCGCCAGCGTGGGCCTGACCGAAGCTCAGGCGCGCGCCAAAGGCTATGCGGTCAAGATCGGACGGTTCCCCTTTGCCGGCAACAGCCGGGCCACCATTCTGGGGAGGCACGAAGGCTTCATCAAAGTGGTCTCCGACGAGAAGTACGGCGAGATCCTCGGGGTCCACATCATTGGCCCCGAGGCGTTCGAGCTGATTGCCGAAGCAGTGACGGCCATGAATGCGGAAGCCACCGTGGGCACGATGATCGAGACCATCCACGCACATCCCACGCTCTCTGAGGCGGTCGGCGAAGCCTTCAATGCGGTCTACGGTCTTTCCATCAATGCGTAGCTGCCAACTGCGGGAACTCGGGCGCATCGATTACGCGAAGGCGCTCGAGCTGCAACAAGACCTTGCTCGCCAACGCAAGCAGGGGCAGATCGGCGACCAACTTCTGCTGCTCGAGCACGCGCATGTGATCACCCTGGGGCGGAACGGGCGCATGGAGAACCTGCTGGCCGGCGAGGAAGTCCTGCGGCGTGCCGGCATTTCCTTTTACCCGACCGACCGCGGAGGCGACGTCACCTACCACGGCCCCGGGCAACTGGTCGGCTACCCGATTCTCGATCTCCGGGAATGGAAACGTGACGTGATCGGTTACGTGCGCGCCATCGAACAGGTGATCATCGACACTCTGGCTGAGTTTGGAATCACCGCCGGCCGCATCCCCAAGCTGACCGGAGTGTGGGTGGAAGGCCGCAAAATCGCGGCTATCGGCGTGCACCTCAGCCGCTGGGTGACGTCGCACGGATTTGCGTTGAACGTGTCCACGAATCTGACTTATTTCCAATACATCATCCCCTGCGGATTGACCAAGCCTGTCACGTCCATGGCGCAACTGGGCGTCGCAGCGGATCTCGGCGCGGTTTCCCGCACGCTGGCCGGTCAATTTGGCCGCGTATTTGATTGCAAGTTGGTTGATGAGACACCGGTGCCCGCAGCGCCAGGAGAGTGAGAACTGATGATGACCGATGTCGTAATGCCCCAAATGGGCGAAAGCATTGTCGAAGGCACACTGACGAAGTGGCTGAAGAAGCCCGGCGAGCACGTGGATCGCGACGAGCCACTGTTCGAGATTTCGACTGACAAAGTGGATACCGAGATTCCTTCGCCGACCGCCGGGACGCTCTCGGAAGTGTTGGTGGAAGAGGGCAAGACGGTGAGCATCAACACGGTGGTGGCGCGGATTGAAGAAGGCGGAAACGGTGCGGCACCGCGGCCGAAGTCAGCGGAGGCCGCACGGCCGGCACCGTCCGCAGCTCCGCCTCCCCCGCCCCCGGCAGCCGCGCCCTCGACGGTTGAAACTACGGCCGAAGTGACAGGACCGCTATCGCCCTTGGTACGCAAGATGGCGCGCGAGCACAACCTCGACCTCAGCCGCATCACCGGAACCGGCGCCGGCGGCCGCATCACCAAGCAGGACGTGGAAGCGTATCTCGCGCAGCCGGCCGGCCCGCCCACCGCACCCCCGGTTCCGGCTCCGCCCGCACCGCGCGCGGCGCCGGCGGCGCCCCCCCGAGCTCCCGCCGTGTCGCCCGTCCCGCCTGCCGGCCAGCCTAAAATTCGCGTCGAACCCATGAGCACGATGCGCCTTAAGATCGCCGAGCACATGGTGCTCTCCAAACGCACCTCCGCGCACGTCACCACCATTCACAAGGTCGATATGACCAAGGTAGCCCGCATGCGTGACCGGACCAAGGCCGGCGTGCAGGCCCAGTATGGCTTCTCGCTGACTTACCTGCCATTTGTGACGCGGGCCGCAGTGGCTGCACTGAGGCAATACCCAGTGATCAACGCGTCGATCGACGGCAACAACATTATTTACCACAACGAAATCAACATCGGCATCGCAGTCGCTTTGGAAAACGGCTTGATCGTTCCGGTGATTCGCAATGCCGACGAGAAAAACGTGCTGGGGCTGCAGCGTGCGATAGTGGATCTGGCCGGACGTGCTCGCTCGCGCCAGCTCAAGCCCGAGGAGGTGCAAGGCGGCACGTTTTCCATCACCAACTTCGGCAGCTTTGGCAGCGTGACCGCCACGCCGATCATAAACCAGCCGCAGGTGGCCATTCTCGGTGTGGGCACCGTGGAGAAAACGCCGGTCGTGATTGACGATGCCATCGCCATTCGCTCGATCGCTTACCTCTCGCTGACCTTCGATCACCGGTTGATCGACGGTGCGGTGGGCGATCAGTTCGTGACCAAGGTGCGGCAGGTGCTCGAGGATTGGTCCGAAGACGTGCTGTAGGCCACGATGCGAACGTTCTGGCTGCTGGTGGCGGTGGTGGGAGCATCCTATGAAACCTTCGCCCAGGGGGCGCACCCCTTGGCGCCACTCTCCGCGCTCGAGATCCGCGACGCCTCCCGCATTTTCCGGGACTCCGGACGCGTGCCGCGGGGCGCCGAGTTCAGCCAGCTCACCCTGGAGGAACCGCCTAAGGAAGCCGTATTGCGCGGCGGCGCCGCCCCGCGGCAGGCCTTTGCCGTCATCTACGATCGCGACGCGAACCACACGTGGGAAGGCGTTGCCGATCTGGCCACCTCTCGCGTAGTCTCATGGAAAGAAATCCCCGGCGCACAACCCGCGATTACTGGCGAAGATTCGGAACGCGCCGAGCGCATCGTTCGCGCCGACGCGCGCTGGACGCACGCCATGCGCGAGCGCGGTATCACGGACCTGAATCAGGTGGCGGTGGCGTGCTGGTCGGCCGGCTATTTCGCTCTGCCCGGGACTGAACAGGGACGGATTGTGCGCGCCCTTTCCTACTACCGCGGCCGTGATGGAAACTTTTTCGCGCACCCGGTGGAAGGTGTAGTGGCGCACGTGAACCTGACCACTCGCCAGATCCTCGACTTTCTCGATATCGACAGCAACACTCCGGTGCCGCAGGAAAACGCGACTATCGATCGCGGACCGTTTCGCACGGCCGCGGCGCCGCTCGAGATTACGCAGGCTGCCGGCCCGGGCTTTCACATCGAAAACGGTGAAGTACGTTGGCAGAAGTGGCGGTTCCGCTACGCGCTCGATCCACGCGAAGGCCTGGTCGTGTACACGGTGGGCTACGAAGACGAAGGCCGTGTGCGCCCCATTCTGTATCGCGGGTCGGTGTCCGAGATGGTGGTGCCGTACGGCGACCCCGGCGCAGCCTGGTTTTTCCGGAACAGTTTCGACGCCGGCGAACTCGGCCTGGGCGTGACAGCGAGCCCGCTGCGGCCGGGTGTGGATTGTCCCGCCAACTGCTCAGTGTTCAACGCCGTGATTTCGGATTCCACTGGCGAACCGCGTACACTCGCCCGTGCCGTGGCTCTCTACGAACGCGACGCCGGAATCGCCTGGAAGCACGGCTACGACGCGCGGCGCGCGCGCGAACTGGTCCTGGCCATGGTGTCCCAGGTGGGCAACTATGATTACGGATTCGACTGGATCTTCCTCGAGGACGGGACGATCGAGGTGCGCGTGGAACTTACCGGTATCATGGCGGTGAAGGCCGTCGAAGGCCGAGGGGACGCCTACAGCCATCTGGTCGGCAAAAACACGGCCGCACCCCACCACCAGCATTTTTTCACGTTCCGTCTGGACCTAGACGTGGATGGTGCCCAAGGCAACCGCGTGGTGGAGCTGAATAGCGTGCCGGCGCCCGCCGGTAAAGCGAACCCGTACGGGAACGCCTTTACCATGCAGGAAACGCCGCTGCACACTGAGCGCGAAGCGCAACGCAGCCTGAACCTGGCCACCAGCCGGCGCTGGGTGGTTACCAATCCTCTGGTGAAAAATGCGCTGGGGCACTCGACCGGCTATGCGCTGGTCCCGGGCACGAACGCAGTGCCTTTTGCCGCGGCGGATTCCTGGCTGCGGAGGCGCGCCGGCTTCCTCAACGCGCACCTATGGGTGACGCCGTACCAGTCTTCGGAAAGGTATGCCGGTGGCGACTACCCCAACCAGAGCCGCGGCGGCGACGGCCTCACGCGTTGGACAGCCGCCAACCGGTCCGTCGACAGCGCCGATGTGGTCGTGTGGTACACGCTCGGTATCACACACAACCCGCGCCCGGAGGATTGGCCGGTGATGCCGGTCGAAACAGCTGAATTTAAGCTGATCCCATGGGGCTTCTTCGCGATGAATCCGGCGCTCGATCTGCCGCCCGAACGGTAGAGTGTTTTGCTCATCTTGGAATCGGTTCGCTGGTGTCGACCGCGTGGAACCCGACCACCAGGCCGAATGCGGTCGCATCGGACTCGCGCACACACGTCTCGCGTATCCCCACGTCTGATTTAACAATGAACTGGCGTAAGGGGAATCAAGCGCACCTCGACCGCGAAAATCCTCATCGGCCGCAGCGACGTTGTCGACCACAAACTGGGCCACTCCCTCTACCGCACCAACATCTCGGTGGGAGCAAAGGTCGAACCCGAGATCATCGCGGCTCAGCCCTTGGGCCCGACGGATCGGCTCGGGTCCTGCTGCGAGCGCCGCGGAGTCCACCGAAAAGGCGAGTAGGTCTCGGTAGAAATCTTGAGTAGCCAAGGCGCCGAACGCAATTGATCTGCTTCAAGTGGGCATTTGCTCAAATATCTACCAAACCGGCAGCAGCGGGTCCAGCTCACTCCCATGTACCGGGCGCCTTTACCCCGTTCGGACGAGAGCGCCCGCCTCGAAAGGGTTGGCGTTCGAGCCCGCGTCACCAAGACGCACAGGGCACATTCACGGCCTGGGGGTCGGCAGGGCGCCGGTTTCAACCGAATACGAACCATACGGGACCTGCGGCCCGCGAGCCGGTGGGCGACGCGACAACCGGGCGCCGGGCACGTACAATGTCGGACAAGCATGGCCAACCTTCTAAAGATTCCCTCGGACGGCACGCTCGACTTCCTCGCGCTGGGCGCCATCGTGCACCGGCTGGACCCGGGCGTGATCCCCTTTCGAAAAGCCCGCGAGTGCCAGCTCCACGTGAGCGGCGGTGAGTTCAACTGCGCCGCCAACCTTGCAGATTGTTTCGGGCTGCGAACGGGCGTTGTCACGGCGATGGTCGACTATCCGATCGGCGATCTGATTGCCGAGCGCGTGAGGGCGATGAGCGTCAAGCCCTTCTACAAGCGCTTTCCGCATAACGGCGTGACGGGCCCAAATATGGCGGCGGTCTATAGTGACCGCGGCCACGGCGTACGTGCGCCGGTGGTCTTCTATAACCGGGCGAACGAAGCGGCCGCGCAACTGAAGCCGGGCGATTTCGACTGGAATGCGATTTTTGGGGCTGGCGTGCGCTGGTTCCACACGGGTGGCATCTTCGCTGCGCTCTCGCCGACCACCGGCGAGCTGATCCACGAAGCGATGCTCGCGGCCAAGACCGCAGGCGCGGTGGTGTCGTTCGATCTGAACTACCGCGAAAAACTCTGGAACGTGTGGGGTGGGCCGGAGCGCGCCCGCGAGGTGATGCAGAATATCGTTCGGAACGTCGACGTTCTGGTGGGCAATGAAGAAGATCTGCAGCGGGGCCTGGGGATCCCCGGACCGGCGGTGAAGGGCAGCTCGCAACTCGATGCGAGGGCGTTTCTGGCGATGATCGATTGCGTGGTCGAGCGCTATCCCCACATTCAGGCGGTGGCCACCACGCTGAGGGAAGTGCATTCCACAAGCCGCCACAGCTGGGCCGTCGTCGCCTGGATGCAAGGATCCGGATATACCAGCCCAACATGCAATCTCGAGATTTTTGACCGAGTGGGCGGCGGCGATGGTTTCGCCTCGGGGTTCTTTTATGGGCTGCTCGCCGGAGAGTCGCCGGAGCAGGCGGTGCGTCTCGGGTGGGCGCACGGCGCCCTGCTGACCACCTTTCCAGGCGACACCACCATGGCCACCCTCGACCAGGTGCGCGCCTTCGCCGCGAGTGGGTCTTGCCGCATTCAAAGGTAGGCGCCGCGTTGTCCGCCTCCGGACACTCAGCCGTAGACACCCGGCGTCTATCGCCTCTTCGTGACCTCGACGATGCCGCGGTCGCCGTCCACCCTCACCCAGTCGCCGGTTTCAACTACCGCGAGTGGGTCCTGGTCGAGTTCCGTCACAGTTGGCGCGTGGGTCACCACGGCGCCCAACGCTATCTTGGTGTTCATGCGGTTGAAGACCATCGCCTTGGGCGCCGCGCCGGCGAGCCGCGTCATGTGAAACGCGTTCGACCAGCCGGACGATCCCTTGGCGCCGGGAAAGACCAGCACCCGATCCCTAAAGCTCACGCCGCGCAGCTCGTGATGGGTCTCGATAACCGTCCCCGTCATCGGATCGATGCCGCCCCAGCCGGAAATGGTCTCCTTCGTCACCAGGGCTTCCCCTTCAGCGCAACCGCCCACTACTTTTCGGCCACGCAACACAATCGTCTTCGCGCTCATCGGAGGCCTCCATTCCAGCGCCCATTGAGCGCAGCCTGAATGCAATCCTCGGTCGACCCGAACCACGCTTCGACTCCCACCATGGCCGGCAGATAATGCGCCTGCTTCGCGGAATCGAGGGCCACCACCTTGGTCCCCTTCGGCACGGCGCGGCTGATCGCGGAACAAGTATCCGTCATGACCAGCCCGCCCGCATCCTGGATGACTCTCGTGTATCCGTTAAGATCGGCGATCGTCTTAACGCTCCGAGACGTAAAGACCCACAGCCGGCAGCCGCCGTGAATCCTCTTGCCTTCAAGAAGTTTCGCCACTTCCCACATCTGTTCGATGGAGGCGTGCGGGCAGCCGAGCATCACGTAATCGACGTGGGGATCGTGACCCACGGAATTGAGGCGGTCATACATCTGCAGCCGCTCGGCCTTGCCGTAGCCGATGGTTGCCACCGGCTTGTGCGGTCCGAACGCCATCTCCGGCGTGGCGGCTTCTGGCGTGATCCCCACAATGTGATACATCTCGACTCCGCCCGAAGAGGCCGCAGCGGCGCCGAAATGCTTGTGGCGGATCAGATCCGGCTGACTCACCCGGCCGGTGACGACCGGGATGCTCTCTTCGACCGCATAGCCGATGAAGTAGCCGAGCAGGCCCCAATCCATGACGCTCGTCACGGGTACCCCAACCTCGATGTGATAGGTGCCGTATCGGCATTCCACGCGGTGCAAACCCCAATCCGGAATCTTGCCGGTGAGCGTGGCGGCGCTGGTGCTCTCGCGGCCTTCCGTATTGGTGCGCGCCCCGAGCACCGAGTTGCAGAACACCACCGCGGAGGATTCCATCCACGCACAGTGCTGGCCCTTCACCGGTAGGTTGCCGGCCAGATACGGCGTGCAAGTCTTCAGGATTTGAATGCCGCGGGCCGCTACTTGTGCTTCGTCCTGCTGGAAATGGGCGTGCGCGTCCTCGGTCATGCCCAGCTCCGCCCAGTTGTCTGGGTCCATGCCGCCCTGCAGATGGCAACAATAGGCGTTGGCCCTGGGGACCGCCACGATCTCATCGGCATCCAGATCGTAGAGCGAGTAGATCGCCTCGTAGTCGCTTTGGCCGGCGTGCTGCTGGTAGTAATTTTTCAGGAAAAGCGTGGACGAGCCGGGTACGCCCGCCACATTGTTGGTATCGACAAACGCTTCGGCGCCTAAGGCTTCCGCGTAACGAACTAGCAGGTCCATCGCCTTCTGCCGAGCCGGTCCTCCCGCGCCGTCCAGCATCGCCTGCTCGTCGGAGGTGAGTCGCATCGATTAGTCCTCAATATTGGCGCGTATCCGCGCATTTAGCGCCGTGCGATCGATCTGATGCACACTTCCCTCGCCTGCCAGGTCCAAGGCATGCGCCGCCGCAGCGCCCATCGCGATGCAAGGACCCATGACCCGTACGCTCGAGAGCGCCGTGGCGTCTCCGTCGATCGCGCGGCCGGCAGCCACCAGGTTGTCGGCGTCGGGCGGTGTCAGGCTGCCAAAGGGAACGTAGTGTAGGTGATCCTCTGCGAACGGCTCCCACACGTAGCCCTCGGCCTGGTGATGCTGCTCGAGTGGCCATGCTGTGCGGGCGATCGCGTCCTCGAATTTGACGCCACGGCGCACTTCGTCGACCGTCAGGTGGTGACAGCCGACAATCCAGCGTGTCTGGCGCATCCCCGGCAGACCATAAGCGCGCACACGTGTGGCGCCAAACGCCTCGGGGAATTCGGCTTTCAAAAAATTCAGGGCGCGGTCGGCCTGCTCTTTCCCTTCGATCCCCGTCCTGGACGCAGCGAATGGATCGAGCGGGTTCTCGATGTGCGTCATGTTGACGATGGCGGTCCGTCCTCCCGGCAGGTCCATGGCAAAACCGTCACGGCGCGTCAGTCCGTAATGCTCGCCGCGGTCTCGGAGGCGCGCCGACACTTCGTCCCTCGTCGGCCGGTGCGCGTCATCAAAATTCTCGATCACCATCATCTGCGAGCCGTAGATCACGCCTTCGGCCGGCTCCTGGCACTCGAGGCCCGCCTGCCACACCAGGGCAGCATCGCCGGTCGCGTCGACAAAGCCGTCCGCGCGGACCATCACATCGCCATACCGCGTGGCGAGCTCCAGTTCGGTGACCCTGCGCTGTTCCAGATGAACGCGGCGGAGCACCGCACCCACCAGAGGTGTGATATTTAACTCCAGTATCTTGCGCTCCACCCAGCGACCCAGAGCGACCTCGCTGTAAAACGCGTTGGGCGACACCCCGCCCATACGCACTTCGAGATCTCCGGCGGCGCCAAGGTCGCGCAGAATGTCGTCGGCAATCCCGTGTGTGAGTTGTTTCCCATTCGGCCCGTTGCCGAACAGCCCCACAATCATGCCGATGATGGAATTGACCGCCTGCCCTCCCACGGCCGGTAGCCCGTCGACCAGGATCACGTCGCGACCCAGCCGGGCGGCCTCGATGGCGGCCGATACGCCAGAGATGCCCGCACCCACCACGCACAGGTCGGCTCGGTGCGTGCGGACCGCCGATCGGTCTTGGCGCCGCACGATCCGGGTTTCGGGGCGGAACGCCTTATCCTGCATGAATGCTAGGCGCTTGTTTCTGATTATCTACCACGCCCTGGGCTCTTGTGGCCGCGCGACTGCTGGTGGGGGAGGCGCAGGCGTGGTAGCCGACACGTTGTGGAGGTTTGAGGATCTGTGGCAATCCCTTCGGGGACATCAGCCACGCGTCAAACTTCCGGTCAGCGTTGCGCTGCCGCCTCCCGAATTGAGTGTAGCACTCCCGTGAGAGGGTGGTATCGCCGGACGACGCGACACCTCGACCCAGACGATTGTCGC